>ERZ772881.2512-NODE-2512-length-13077-cov-3.703886_pt1 | contig 13077 bp, 11 predicted proteins | sample MGYA00580581_ERZ772881 | MGnify/ENA primary metagenome ERZ772881 (study PRJEB29015, sample SAMEA2737668) | human gut metagenome | biome: human gut; feature: human-associated habitat; material: faeces | place: China | collected 2012 ...
AATAGGGAATTCTTTAGAAATATTATTATTTTTGCAACATATTTGTAACATCTGTTTCATTTCACGTCATTTTGGGGTGAATAGTACGGATAAATATATCACATAATTGCTAAGAAGACAAACAACCACTAAAATAATTATAGATGGAATATTCTTTTTATGATTTTTTAAAGCTCATTGGCTCGTTAGGACTTTTTCTTTATGGAATGAAGATCATGAGCGAGGGCTTACAGAAAGTCGCAGGTGACAGATTGCGAGGAATTCTGACAGCAATGACTACAAACCGGGTAACGGGAGTTTTAACAGGTGTGTTGATCACCGCCCTTATCCAATCTTCTTCGGCAACGACGGTGATGGTGGTCAGTTTTGTAAATGCCGGTCTGCTGACATTGGCCGAATCCATTAGTGTGATAATGGGTGCTAATATCGGTACGACAGTCACCGCATGGATCATTTCTATTTTTGGGTTTAAAGTCGACATGGCTGCTTTTGCCCTTCCTCTTTTAGCCATTGCCCTTCCTCTTATTTTTTCGGGTAAAAGTAACCGTAAGTCTATCGGTGAATTTATCTTTGGTTTTTCTTTCCTCTTTATGGGGCTTTCGTACCTCAAAGCAAATGCCCCCGACCTGAATGCCAATCCGGAAATGCTGGCTTTTGTACAGAACTATACAGATATGGGATTTTTCTCGGTTCTGCTCTTTTTATTTATCGGTACTATTCTCACTATGATCGTACAGGCTTCCGCCGCGACGATGGCTATTACTTTAATTATGTGTGCCAACGGATGGATCAGCCTGGAACTGGGTGCCGCATTGGTCTTGGGTGAGAATATCGGAACTACTATTACAGCCAACCTGGCTGCCCTGACTGCTAATTCACAGGCAAAACGTGCTGCTTTGGCTCACTTTGTTTTCAATGTTTTTGGTGTGATCTGGGTGCTGATTATTTTCCATCCTTTTATGGTATTCGTCAATTGGGTGGTCGATACCTTCTTCCATCCGGGAAGTGCAGAGGTGGCTATTTCTTATAAGTTGTCCGCTTTCCACTCCATTTTTAATATATGTAACGTCTGTCTGCTGATTTGGGGAGTGAAACTGATTGAGCGTACCGTGTGTGCCATTATTCGTCCCAAGGAAGAAGATGAAGAGCCACGCTTGCGCTTTATTACCGGAGGTATGCTTTCTACGGCCGAATTATCCATACTTCAGGCCCGTAAGGAGATTCATCTGTTTTCCGAGCGTATTCATCGTATGTTTGGTATGGTACAAGATCTGTTGCATACTGAAAAGGATGATGACTTCAATAAACTTTTCAGCCGGATTGAGAAATACGAGAATATCAGTGATAATATGGAATTGGAGATTGCCAATTACTTGAATCAGGTATCTGAAGGGCGTTTGAGCTCGGAAAGTAAGCTTCAGATACGTGCCATGCTTCGTGAGGTAACTGAGATTGAAAGTATTGGTGACAGTTGCTATAACCTGGCACGTACCATCAGCCGGAAGCGTCAGACCAATCAGGATTTCACAGAGAAGCAATATGAGCACATTCATTTCATGATGAAACTGACCAATGATGCTCTGTCGCAAATGATTGTCGTGGTCGAGAAACCCGAACATCAGAGTATCGATGTTAATAAGTCATTCAATATTGAGAATGAAATTAATAACTACCGTAACCAACTGAAGAATCAGAACATTCTGGACGTAAACAACAAAGAATATGATTATCAGATGGGAGTTTATTACATGGATATTATCGCCGAATGTGAAAAACTCGGTGACTATGTAGTAAATGTAGTAGAAGCGAGCAGTGACGTAAAAGAAAAGAAAGCGTCTTGAAAAAAGTGATGAACGATGAACGATAAAGCGTGTAATTGAGAGTGCTCATCGCTTATCGTTCATCGTTAATGAATCGTTTAGTCATTATACGGTTCGAAATCTTCTTTTCCAACTCCACACAGAGGGCATACCCAATCATCAGGAATATCTTCAAACTGTGTTCCGGGTTCGATTCCGCCTTCCGGATCACCTATCTCCGGATCGTAAATGAAATCACAAACGGTGCAAATGTACTTCATGTCGTCTCTTTTTTTTAAGTTTATGCAAATATAACAAAAGTATCGGACGTATTGTTCATTTATTTTTTCTTTTTTCATTAATAAAGCACTACCTTTGTCTGTAGCAACAAAACATTAATCAAGGAATTATAAACTATGATGTGGCAGATTGTATTATCACTGGTATGTGTGGCTTTTTTAGGAGCTATTCTGTGGGAAAAGAGACAAGGTAAGTTAATGCAATCTGCATCGGACCGGAAACTGGAGAATGTAAATTGTCTGTTTGATGCGATTCTGACACATATTCATGCGTATGTTTTGGTAATCGATTCTGATTTCAAAGTCCTGAAAACTAATTATTATGATTTGACTCATCTCAGTCCGGACGGTAAGGAGAAGCGTGTAGGTGATCTGTTGCAATGCCGGAATGCCTTGTCTGCCAAAGGGGGATGCGGAACCCATGCTTTTTGCCAGGAATGTCCGGTGAGGGGAGCAATAGGAAACGCTTTCCGCCAGAAGAAAGAATTTACTGATTTGCAATCATCACTGAATATTGCCATAGACGAGCATGAATTTGTAAAGTGCGACGTAATGATCTCGGGAGTATTTATGACTCTGGATAGTGAAGAGCGCATGGTGCTGACGGTGCATGACATTACTTCGATTAAACAAACGGAAGAGGCGTTGGCTGAAGCGAAGGAAAAAGCGGAAAATGCAGATCGTTCCAAGTCCGCTTTTCTAGCCAATATGAGTCATGAAATCCGTACGCCACTGAATGCCATCGTCGGCTTTTCCGAACTGCTGGCAGCGGCCAATACAGAAGAAGAAAAGCAAAAATACCTGGAGATACTCCATACGAACAGCGAATTGCTATTACAGCTGGTTAATGATATTCTTGATTTGTCGAAGATTGAGGCCGGTACATTGGAGTTTGTTTATTCTGATGTCGATATCAACTTGTTACTGAATGATTTGGAACAATTGTTCCGTATGAAGATAGGCTCTAACTCGCCTGTACAGATTATAACAGAGCCCGGGTTACCCTCGTGTATGGTTCATACGGATCGTAACCGAATTGCTCAGGTTGTGTCCAATTTTGTATCTAATGCAATCAAATTTACCACAGAGGGCAGTATCCGTATCGGATATCAGTCTTCCGAGAATGGACTTCGGTTTTATGTTAGCGATACCGGTTCGGGTATTTCGGCGGATAAATTGGAGGGCGTTTTCGATCGTTTTGTGCGTTTGCAAAGTGATAAAAACGGTAACGGACTCGGACTCTCTATCTGTAAGACGATTGTAAATAAGCTGGGTGGGGAAATCGGAGCCGAATCTGAGGTAGGCAAAGGAAGTACCTTTTGGTTTACCTTGCCCGAACATTCCGATATTAAACCCAAAGTCATCATTGAGAAAGAGCAGGAAGAATTGCCTTCTGCAGTACGGGTTCCGGTTATCGATGCGGGAAGTGATAAAAAACTGAGCATACTGGTGGCCGAAGATATGGAAGACAATTATCGTCTTTGCGAAGCTATCCTCGCTTCACGTTACGAATTACATTGGGCTCACAATGGTGAAGAGGCCATTTCTCTTTTCCTGAAATTCCAACCGGACATTATCTTGATGGATATCCGTATGCCCGAGGTGAATGGCTACGAGGCTACGGAGGCTATCCGGCAGATGTCGGCTACAGTGCCTATCATTGCTCTTACTGCTTTTGCGTATGAAGAAGACCGCCAGAAAATCATGCATAGCGGCTTTACCGATTTCCTGACGAAGCCCATTTCGTCAAAAGTACTGTTGGGAAAACTGGAATCCTTAAAAAAGATTTAAGAAACATCTTATACCGGATTTATGTTGTACTTTTGCAACTTCTAATTTAATGTATGTATCTGCATGACTGCAAAGAACGACGATTATTTTCATTTGGGCCTGACTGATCAAGAAGTTCTCCAAAGCCGGGAGAAATATGGTGCCAACCTACTGACGCCTCCTAAGCGTCCTTCGCTCCTGAAGCTTTATTTGGAAAAATTTGAAGATCCTGTTGTACGTGTGCTGCTTATTGCAGCTGTATTCTCTTTTATCATTTCCGTTATCGAGAATGAGTATGCCGAAACGATCGGTATTATAGCCGCTATCCTGTTGGCAACCGGTATCGGTTTCTATTTCGAATACGATGCCAATAAGAAATTCGATTTACTGAATGCCGTTAATGAAGAGACTTTAGTAAAGGTGATTCGTAACGGGCGTATTCAGGAGATTCCGCGTAAAGATGTGGTAGTAGGTGACATTGTGGTATTGGAGACCGGTGAAGAGATTCCCGCAGATGGCGAACTGATAGAAGCTATTTCTTTGCAGGTGAACGAATCGAACCTGACCGGGGAACCGGTGATTAATAAAACAATAATCGAAGCCGATTTTGATGAAGAAGCTACGTATGCTTCCAATCTGGTGATGCGCGGTACAACTGTGGTCGATGGTCATGGATCGATGAAGGTACTTCGTGTGGGAGATGCTACGGAGATTGGGAAAGTGGCACGTCAGAGTACGGAACAAACTACGGAGCCTACACCATTGAATATCCAGCTGACCAAATTGGCCAACCTGATCGGTAAGATCGGTTTTACCGTAGCCGGACTTGCTTTCCTTATTTTCTTTATAAAAGACGTTGTACTGTATTTCGATTTTGGGGCTCTGAACGGTTGGCATGACTGGTTGCCGGTGTTGGAGCGTACATTGAAATATTTCATGATGGCGGTTACCCTGATCGTGGTTGCCGTTCCCGAGGGATTGCCTATGAGTGTGACACTCAGCCTGGCACTGAATATGCGCCGTATGCTTGCCACTAACAATTTGGTGCGTAAGATGCACGCTTGCGAAACAATGGGGGCGATTACCGTGATTTGTACAGACAAGACCGGTACGTTGACACAAAATCTGATGCAGGTGCACGAGCCCAATTTCTATGGTTTGAAAGATGGTGGGAAACTGGCAGATGACGATATCAGCAGACTGATTGCGGAAGGGATTAGTGCTAACTCCACTGCTTTTCTTGAAGAAACGGGAGAGGGTGAGAAGCCGAAAGGAGTAGGTAATCCTACGGAAGTTGCCTTGTTGCTGTGGCTGAATAGCCAGAAACGTAACTATCTTGAACTCAGAGAAGGAGCACGGGTGCTCGACCAATTGACGTTCTCGACTGAACGTAAGTTTATGGCTACTTTGGTGAAGTCGCCGTTGATAGGCAAAAAGGTATTATATATAAAAGGTGCGCCCGAAATCGTGCTTGGCAAATGTAAGGAGGTGATTCTCGATGGCCGTCGTGTGGATAGTGTGGAATATCGTTCGACTGTCGAAGCACAATTACTGGGTTATCAGAATATGGCTATGCGTACACTTGGTTTTGCATTCCGTTTGGTGGAAGATAATGAACCGGATGACTGTGTGGCACTTGTTTCAGAAAATAACCTTAATTTCCTTGGAGTCGTTGCTATTTCCGATCCTATACGTCCCGATGTGCCTGCGGCAGTAGCTAAATGTCAGTCGGCAGGTATCGGTATCAAGATTGTGACCGGGGATACTCCGGGCACCGCAACTGAGATTGCGCGTCAGATCGGGCTGTGGAAACCGGAAGATACGGAACGCAATCGCATTACCGGAGTTGCTTTTGCCGAATTGAGTGATGAAGAAGCATTGGATAGAGTGATGGACTTGAAAATTATGTCGCGTGCCCGTCCTACCGACAAACAGCGTCTGGTACAATTGCTGCAGCAGAAAGGAGCCGTTGTGGCTGTGACCGGAGACGGAACGAACGATGCGCCGGCGCTCAATCATGCACAGGTAGGGCTTTCGATGGGTACCGGAACTTCAGTTGCCAAAGAGGCCAGTGACATCACTTTGCTGGACGACTCTTTCAACAGTATCGGGACTGCTGTGATGTGGGGGCGGTCACTTTATAAGAATATCCAGCGTTTCATCGTATTTCAGCTGACCATTAACTTTGTGGCACTTCTCATCGTATTGCTCGGTTCTATTGTGGGAACAGAACTACCGTTGACTGTGACCCAAATGTTATGGGTAAATCTCATCATGGATACATTTGCCGCTTTAGCTTTGGCTTCTATTCCGCCAAGTGAGAGTGTTATGAACGATAAACCGCGTCGCAGTACTGATTTTATTATTAGTAAAGCGATGCAACATAATATATTCGGTGTCGGTACACTCTTTCTGGTAGTACTGATGGCGATGATATACTACTTTACAAATGCCGACGGTGGAATGACGGTACAGCGGTTGACCATTTTTTTCACCTTCTTTGTAATGCTTCAGTTTTGGAATCTGTTCAACGCCCGTGTGTTTGGCACTACCGATTCAGCATTCAAGGGTCTTACGAAGTCGTACGGAATGGAATTGATTGTACTGGCCATCCTGGGTGGGCAGTTTCTTATAGTGCAGTTCGGTGGAGCTGTATTCCGTACGGAACCGCTCGACTGGCAAACATGGCTTATCATCATCGGTTCTTCTTCTCTCGTCTTGTGGATTGGAGAATTGATTCGCTTGGTCAAACGTTTAACTCAGAAATGAAAATGAAAGCTATTTATCACAGTGGACGCAAAGAAAGTGTCTTTTATGAACAGGATATAAAAACTCCGTTTCCTTTGCGTGTTCTGTCGTGTATAAGCTTTCAAAAACAGAATAGAGATGAAAAGAAAAGGAATTAAAAACCTTATTTTTGATTTTGGTGGTGTATTGATTAATCTCGACCGTCAGCGTTGTATAGAAAACTTCCGGAAGTTGGGATTAGAGAAGGTGGACGAATTGTTAGGCATGTATTCTCAGCAGGGAATCTTTATGCAACATGAGAAAGGGTTGATCTCGTCAGCCCAGTTTCGTGATAGTATCCGCGGGCAGATAACTCAGGAGGTGACGGATGAACAAATTGATGCTGCTTGGAATAGTTTCTTGGTGGATATTCCACGTTTTAAGCTTGATATGTTATTGAAACTCCGCGAGAAATATGTGGTCTATCTGCTGAGCAATACCAACGAGATACATTGGAAGTGGGCATGTGAGCATGCGTTTCCGTATCGGGGCTTCCGTGTAGAAGACTATTTTGAAAAGATGTACCTCTCGTATGAAATGAAAATGGTAAAGCCCGCTGAAGAGATTTTCCGGGGAGTGCTTGATGATGCAAACCTCGATCCGCGCGAAACTTTCTTCATAGATGACTCCGAAGCCAACTGCCAGGGCGCCCAGGCATTGGGCATCTCTACCTATACAGTGAAACCCGGTGAAGACTGGAGGCCGCTTTTTGCCGAGAATTAAAATAAATAGGAGAAACAGCATGCAGATAATCCGTAATATACCGGGAGTTCTACCCGAACCATGTGTTGCCACCATCGGTTTCTTCGATGGAGTACATATGGGGCATCGCTTTCTGATAGAACAAGTCAGAGAGTTGGCTGCGGCTCGTGGATTGCGTTCTGCACTGATTACTTTTCCCATTCATCCTCGTAAGGTGATGAATGCAGACTATCGTCCGGAGTTATTGACCACTTCGGAAGAGAAACTGGCGCTGCTTGAAGAAACGGGCGTGGATTATTGCTTTATGCTTGATTTTACACGTGAAGTATCACATCTGACTGCCCATGAATTTATGTCCGATATCCTGAGAGACCGTTATCGGGTGCAGACACTTGTCATCGGATATGACCACCGCTTCGGACACAATCGTAGTGAAGGCTTTGAGGATTATTGCCGTTATGGCTCTGAAATGGGAATAGAGGTGATTCGTGCTCGTGCCTGTGTGTGTGATGATCTCCATATAAGCTCTTCTGTCATTCGTAAGATGTTGCATCAGGGCGAAGTAGATCGGGCTGCACGTTGTCTGGGTTACGACTATTTTCTGGATGGTACGGTGGTGAGCGGTTATCAGGTAGGAAGGAAAATCGGATTCCCTACGGCCAATCTCAGTGTAGACGATCCTGATAAGTTGGTTCCTGCCGATGGTGTCTATGCAGTTCATGTCACGTTCGACGGGCATACTTATAATGGTATGCTCAATATCGGTACTCGTCCCACGATAGGGAATGGTCCCGAACGTTCGATAGAAGTGAATATCCTCCATTTTCATTCCGATATTTACGATAAATTTATCCGGCTCTCTTTTGTAAAATATCTCCGTCCGGAGCTGAAGTTCGATGGGATTGAAGGATTGATAGCGCAGCTTCATCAGGATGCAGCCGATGTGGAAGCGCTTTTGGGGAAAATACAAAATGTCAATTGACATTTTGTATTTTTTGTTTGCCACTGAGTGAGTTATATTCGGCCCGTTATCTTCCGGCTCTTAAATAGGAGCTTATTTTGTGAATTCGGCTTTTCAGATAGTCATCCTGATTGCGGATAATACATGTCTCTTGTTCTGTTTTGAGCCTGTTCAGTGTTCTTTAATTTGCAGAATATTCTGTTTTAAGGTGCAAATCGTTATTCTCTCCCTGATCATTCTATGCGTGCTGAAAAATGATTGCAGGCATGCAAATGTCCTCTTTTGTCTCTCTTCCGGCTTCATGCAGGTGAAGTTTTGAACTAATGAAGCTTTTGTTTTAACCCAATGATGTCTTTCTTTTAATGGTATGTGACCTCTCTTCTAAAGATATCATGCATATTTATTGGAAATCTTCGGTTGATGCTGTATCTTATTGCATGTTATATGCGTCTTGTATGCATTTTCTTCTTCCTGTTTGATGATTTGTGTTTTAGTGTGTGTCAGTAGATTAGGATGAATAGTGGCAGAGTGACGTCTAAAGGTGCAATATGCTATCAAATAGATATACTCTCCCTGACGCTGGTTCTTTGAGGCTTCTTTATATCAACGTTTATCCTCTACAAATATCGAAAAACATTCTATATTTATTGTTTATCGATAAATAATTATCGAATTACTTGTTTAGGTGAAAATTAATATGAATCTTTGCATATCGAAAAACGATAAATTATTATTGAATAACATAACGAATCTTCAAAGTAAGTTTTATGAGAAAGTCATTGATGAGCATTACGATGTTGGTAGTATCCATCTCCATGTTAGCTTTGTTTGTATGTAGTTCAGTTTTGCATGGTCACCATACAAATAGCTCTTCTACCGAAGCGGTAGTCAATTAAAACCGTTATCTTTGTACATATTTAAAACAAAAGACTGAATGAAAACGGCGATCAAATTAATTCTGATTTATCTGGGAATCCAGCTTATTTGCGGTGGGCTGATCGGTATTCCTTTTACTATCATTGCCCGTATGAATGGTGGGAGCGTAGATGCCACCCGGGTTTCGGAGTTGACATTGGCTCCTTCGATGCTGCTTTCCATGGCAGTGATGTTTTTTTATTTATGGAAAGCACACTATATACCCAAAGACAAGACAAGTTGGTCATTCATTTCATTTCCATTTCTGATCATAACGTTTCTGATAGGCTTGTCGATGACTGTCCTGATGGATATGTTGACTGCCGTCTTATCTTGGGTACCTGATATTCTGGAACAGCAGTTCGACGCTCTCCAGTCCGGTTGGTTAGGCATTGTGGCCATTACTTTGTTGGGGCCGATTCTTGAGGAACTTCTGTTCCGTGGTGGTGCCACTAAGGCATTGCTTGAACGCTATTCTCCCCGGAAAGCCATCTTCCTTTCGGCACTGCTTTTCGGAGTATTTCATTTGAATCCGGCTCAGATAGTTGCAGCCTTCTTTGGAGGCCTTTTGCTGGCATGGGTTTATTATCGGACACGAAGTCTGATTCCTTGTATCCTGATACATATTGTGAACAACAGTATTTCTGTCATGCTGAGTCTGACCTATCCCGATGCAGATACAATCAGGGATGTGACGGGTACGACTCCCTATTATCTATTGATAGCAGTGGCGGCTATGGTGTTCGTAGGCTGTTTTCTTCGGATAAAGCAGGTTACGGTTCCGGGAACGTGGCGGAAAGATGAATGAAAATAAACGATAAAGATTGAATAATAAGTCATAATATGAAAAGAAGATTGAACATACTATGTTTACTGGTTTTTCTGGTATTCTGTTATTCGGTGTTTAATATGGGGCGTGATTTCGGTCATGGCTTTTCCGAAGGGATGAAGATAAGTCATTCCGGTAATCAAAGTGTAGAGCAGGCTATCAACTTTCGGATTGCCACACTGATGCCCAAGGATTTTTCGTCCTTTAAAGATTCTGTCTATAATGAAAAGACCGGCTCTTATGTCCCCGTTGCCTATACACAGATGGTTACGAATGTAAAAGTCGACAGGAGTACCTGGATGATGGTTGCCCAGGTGATTTCCGGGCTTCTGGCTGTTTTTGCCATCATTGCGTCAACAGTGCTTTTTATTCAGCTGATTGTAGCTATCAATAAATCGGATATTTTTAATTGGAAGAATGTCCGTCGGTTGCGATGGTTGGGAGTCGCCTTGTTGCTGAACTTTATTAGTGAGGCAGTGCCGGCCCTGATGAATGATTATGAGTTGTCTTCAGTCTTCTCGTTGTCCGGATATTCTATGGAGACAAGCATAGATTCTGTGATGCTGGTCATTCTGGGACTGGTTTCACTAATTGTAGGCGAGGTATTCGCCATCGGGTTGAAGATGAAAGAAGAACAAGATCTTACTATCTGAATCCGAATATTGAAAAATTAATAGAATTATGGCTATAATAGTAAACCTTGACATTATGATGGCCCGAAGAAAAATATCTTTGGGGGAGTTGGCAGAGAAGATTGACATTACGCCTGCCAACCTTTCTATCCTGAAAACGGGAAAGGCCAAAGCGATTCGTTTCTCTACCCTTGAGGCGATCTGTAGAGTGCTAGATTGCCAGCCGGGGGATATTCTGGAGTATCAGGTGGATGAAGAAGATGGAGGTACGTCATAATTCACCACAGATTACGCAGATATTAACACAGGATGATTTTAATCTGCTGATAACCAGTAATATCTATCTGTGTAAATCGGTGTGATCTGTGGTGAGTACGAGTCCTGACACATCCTTATCTGGAGATTTAGCCTTTGGCCTCTTTGGCTTTGAATGCGAGTGCATACATCCGCATTTGTTTGACCATCGACAACAATCCGTTGCTACGTGTGGGGGATAGGTGGTCCTTCAGACCGATTCTGTCGATAAAGTAGAGTTCCGAATTAAGAATCTCGTCGGGTGTATGTCCCGATACGACTTTAATCAACAGTGCTATGATGCCTTTCACGATCAGTGCATCGCTTTCTGCTTTAAAGATAATTTTCCCGTCTACTTCGTCTGCCTGAAGCCATACACGGCTTTGGCAACCTTCAATCAGATTCTGTTCCGTTTTATATTTCTCGTCGAGCGGTTCCTGCTCGTTTCCTAAGTCGATAAGTAACTGGTAGCGATCCATCCAGTCATCAAAGTCGCTGAATTCAGCAACGACTTCGTCTTGTAATTCGTTGATTGACATGATAAATAATTATTTCTCGTTATAAATAACTTCCAGTACCGTTTGTCCCACAGCTTTGAGTGTAGAGCGGTCGATGGCATCCATATTGTCATTCACGGTGTGCCAGGTCGGTCCGAAGCTGGACAGTTCACAATTTTCGTCGTTTGGAATGATGTCGATAGTCGGGATACCTGCCAAGCGATTGATAAACAGATGATCGTCAGTGATCTGACCGCCTACTTCGTTAATAAAGTAACGTCCGTATCCGGCGTCGTTAGCCTTTTTCCATACCTTCTTGTTGATACCTTTGGCATATTTCTCGGAATATACTTCTTTAAAGAAAGTAGCATCTTTGCCGCCCACCATATCGAGTAAAATTCCGAAGCGGGCATTATAGCCATCTACGTGCGGGGTTCGTGCCCAATATTGTGCGCCGAGACACCACTGGTCTTCCCGATGTTCGCCTGTATAAAACTGAGGTGCTCCGTAATCTTCCGCATCCAGAAAGATGATGTCGATTCCCAGTTCCGGTTGCTGTTGATTGATCTGGCGGGCAATTTCGAGTAATACACCCACTCCGCTTGCTCCATCATTGGCGCCCAGTATCGGTGTGTGATGATTCTTTTCATTCGGATCATTGTCGGCCCATGGACGGGTATCCCAATGAGCAAAGAGTGCGATGCGTTTTTTGCTTTCGGGCTTAAAAGATCCTATGATGTTGCGTGCTTTCAGCAGTGTACCGTCGTATGCGGGTAATTCAGCGTTTTGGCTGATCACTTTGGCTCCATGTTCGGCCAGTTTGGCGGCCAGGTAGTCTCCACAGGCAACATGACCTTTAGAATTTGGTGTGCGCGGTCCGAAATCGACTTGCGCCTGTATGTACTTGTAAGCACTGTCTGCGTCAAATTGGGGCACTTTCACGGTTATATTCTTTTCAAGCTCCTGAACTGAATTGATTTTGTTGTTGTTCGTTCCGCAAGAAAAGGCGGATAACAAAATAAAAGTTGTCAGTAATAGCATAGAATTCCTTTTCATAATTATGCTTTTGGGGTTAAGACTTCAAAATTAGTCATTTTCGCAGTAGGGTAGATCAGATAGGAGGGTTTATTAACACAAGAACCGATAAAATAGATAATTTACCTCTCTTCGGGTGCTTTTCTTTCAGACTCTTTTGCTGAAAACGAGCGAATCATCTTTTCAATATCTGGGGTTACTTTATTCCAATTTTCAGGGAGATGATTGCTTTCAAGACAAACAGATAACTCAACCACACTCTTTTTTTGTGAGAAGAGGTAGGTATTGAAATACATAGGGGATTCTTTACCATTAAAGTCTTTCGCTTGTATGGTATGAAAGATTCTTATCGCTTGTTTTTCACCTATTTGTAGGGTGTCGATTTGTGTTACTGATGCTTTATGATAGATATGATTGAGTATTTTCTCTATTTTCTTTTTAAGGTTGCAACTATCTTTTTTGGCTTGATAATAATTAATTTTAATGCTTCCCAATGCTGCATATATTCCTTCTTTTTTCAACTTTCCTGTAGATAAATAGTTTCGATTGATTAAATA
>ERZ772881.2516-NODE-2516-length-13066-cov-6.451541_pt1 | contig 13066 bp, 10 predicted proteins | sample MGYA00580581_ERZ772881 | MGnify/ENA primary metagenome ERZ772881 (study PRJEB29015, sample SAMEA2737668) | human gut metagenome | biome: human gut; feature: human-associated habitat; material: faeces | place: China | collected 2012 ...
CAGCTGCCTCCTTTCATAAGAGCCCAGAGGACAGAAATGTTCACTGGGCTCTTTTGGTGTGAAAATACGAGCTATTCGGGTTGCGGGTGGTCTCTAACCATCCATAGGTCGTCCTGTAAATGACAGAAGATGTACCCGAAGATGTTCAGTATTAACCGAGATTTATTGATAATAGCAATGACCGAGGAACGATTAATAGCCAATCTACGAAAGGGACGACAATCGGCCTTGAGTGAAATCTACGACTTATATGCTCAGGAGCTACTTGTTTTCTGCTTTTCATATACTAAATCTAAGCAAGACGCAGAAGAAGTTGTGCAAGATTCTTTCCTCCGACTTTGGGAGATGCGCTCTTCCATACGGTCTGATCATTCCTTAAAGTCTTTGCTTTTTAAGATAGCTAAGAACCGAGTTATTGATTTGTTTAGGTCTAATTTAAATAGTAAGATCTTTGCCGATTACCTTCTTTTTCAACAATCGGATGCTGTCAACGAGTCTGTGGATATGGATTATGACGGTTACCGTTTGTTGGTCGATAAAGTATTGATGAAGTTACCGCCTTCGCAGAGGGAGATCATTCGGCTGTCTGACTTTGACGGCTTAAACAATAGTCAAATAGCACAAAAACTTAATATTACGGAGAAGACGGTAAGAAATCAATTATCCGCCGGCAACCAGCTGTTTTATAAACTATTAAAGAATGCTTTGAAGTTTTTATGTTTTATTTTTTCTTTGTCTTTGGGATAAATCCTTTGTTGGATCGTCTTATAAGCATAATCCTGACATATACGTTTTTAACATGAATCCTTTATTAAAGAAATATAGGCTCAGTACCAATAGTCCGTGGATAGATTAACTTTATTATCCGAAGATCGTTGCAACTCTGTACATGAAGAAAGGAAGGTCTTGTACACCTCTGACTTGTGCTCTGAAGCCCTTCGTCTTTGAGTTGAGGGACTCTGCAGAAGCATTGGTCGATCTGTTGTTAAAGTAGTTAAGAACTTCCTCCTCTCTGTACTTGATAGCATCCCTAGCTACTTTGATCTCACGCAGGTTGGAGTTAGCTACACGCTGATACCACTCATGCAGTTTCACTCTTGCAGTCTCCTTGTTAAGGCTCTTATCTCTGAAGATAGCTCTAAGACTGCACACATGTCCGTATGCTTCCTTTATCTTCGGATGCATGTCGAACAGCAGGTTGGCTCTTTCCCTTTGCTTCTCGCCCCATTTGTCACCGCTTTGCGTAAGTAGGTACCGGCTCCTCGTAAGCAGTTCTACATGAGTATCACCGTTGGACAGTTCTTCGGGCTTGAACCGCTGATTAAGTCGCATCGGCTTACGGCCACGCTTCTTGCCCTTGTAGTTCTTCGGATGGTTCTTCCTGTAGTACTTGCGGCGTTTGGCACGCTTCTCGAGTTTTTTTCTGTGTTCAGTCTTCTGTTTGTTCTGCTCCTTTATGGCTTCGCGCTTCTCTCTCAGACGGACCTCCTCTACGGCATCTGTACAGCGCTTGATGATGTGGAAGCAGTCTACGACAATCTCTGCGTTAGGGAACGCTTTGGTGGCTATGGTATACATGCTGTCTGAGAAGTCCATCGTAACCTCTTTTACAGCAAGACGTTTCTCTTCAGGTATCTGCATCAGGACCTTGATGACATCAGACGCCTTAGTTCCGCTCACAGAGGCAACAAGAGTACCGTGCTTACCGTGTCCTGCCTTGTTGGATACAAACGTCCTGAGGTCTTCATGAAGCAGAGTCTCATCGATACTCAGGCAATCTCCCATGTTCTCAGGAAGCAACACCCACTCAGCTGCGTGGTCAACCTGATCCCAGTCTTTGAAGCCGCTCAGACAGTCCTTATACGCCCGTTCAAGTTGGCGACCGTCAATCTTGTAGATCTGCGCCACGGAACGTGCCGTGACCGGGTACGTATCCAAATATTTTTTTTAAGACATCAGCGAACTCCTTCGAGTAGCTGGTGCCGTTGGCAACTAAATCATAGCGATTAAGAACTACATTATGGCCTTCACTGTCTATCCATCGGCGACGTCGCACATGCAGGATGACCTTGCGGTCACGTACAGGGAAGTCTGTCACTTCACGGCTCTCTGTGAATCCGTTAGGCTTAAGGTCATGCCACTCATCAGAGCGTGTATCTCGCTCATCAAGATAGATGTGGAGCTTGATCTTCTCTGCTCCAGTCTCTGCATATTTACCTGTATGCTCTTCGCTGACGTCTGTCACGTCAAAGAAATCCAAGATACCATCTGGAAGCAGAAAGCTGGCCAGAGTCTTATAGTCGAATGTAGAAGTCTTCTTTCCCATGAGTGTAAAGGTAATGCTTTCATTGCATTCATCACACAGACAGACAAGAAAATCAACTACAAGCTATAGATTTAATCCACGGAATATTGAAACTGTGCCGAAATATATTGATAATACCATTACCCCCGAGGGACTTGAAGAGCTGCGAGTCTATGTCTCTACGCTTGATGACAAGCAACTGTCCACACTGCTTGAGGATGATTCCTGTAAGCGTGTTGTCTCTCCATTTACAGAGATTGAGGTTGAGCAACTGAAGAGTTCTCTGATGGAATCACTTTCAGAAGAGCCTTCTCGCTGGCCCATTGTGCGGAGGGTCATTGGCTGGGCAGCTGTCTTGTTGTTACCGATCCTGCTCTTCTCTACCTATTATTTCTATCATCATTATGTGAACGTCTCCCGGGAGCAGATTATCGTCTCAACGGGTCCTTTTGAGCGTTCAAATATTACGTTGCCGGATGGCACCCGCGTTAAGCTCAATGCCAACACAGAGTTGTCTTATTCTGCACAAGCTTTCTCCGGTTCCGACCGTAGTGTCAGTTTTACAGGTGAAGCCTACTTTGAGGTTTCAAAACTTCAGGGCCGCCATTTTACGGCGAAGGGTGATGGTTACAATGTTGAGGTGAAAGGCACAAAGTTTAATGTCTCAGCAGGCGAATCCGATCCTGAGGTCGTAGTTTCCTTGGATGAAGGTCGCGTTGGATTCACTTCTTCAAAGGGAGGAACAGTAGACATGAAGCCTGGAGATGTTTCTACGCTTGAGCGTTCGTCGGGCATGATCACCGTCAAGCACAACCAGTTGACGAACGACTTCTCTGCGTGGAAGCGGAACGAGATCGTGGTGCGTCACAGCACGCTGACTCATTTGCTCGATTTGATGAAACGGTCTTATGGTGTCTCTTTCCGAGTGGATAAGAATGTGTGTCCGTCAAGTACATTCACGGGTATGATCCCGAGCGATAACCTTAACGAAGCGCTCGACATCTTAGAGACTGCTTATGGCATCAGGACATATGTAGATGGGCGGACCATTCGACTATCAAAGTAAATATTTGTTAAACATCAAGAGGTGTATGGGACACATACGCCTTTTTTGCGTCTTGTTTGTGATTCTCGTAAACTGAGAGTTCTAAAAAACAATATGTTTAAACCAAAAATTAACAACATGGTACATTCAAAAGAAAGAGCTTCGTGGAAGAGCCTTTTGGTATTGTTCCTGTTCGGCTCTATGTTGGTCGCCAATGCAGAAACGAATGCTAAGGGTAACCGTGTGACTATTCATGTGGCGAATGCGTCACTGCTTCAAATCTTCAACCAAATTGAGAAGCAAACAACTTACCACTTCTCTTATCTCGACAGTGAGATTGACAATCGACAGGACATCACGCTGAGCGTGAACAACACTTCTGTGTCGTCGGTGCTTGATCGAGCCCTGAAGGGACGGCCTTTAACTTATAAGATCGTCTCCGCAAAGTCTATTGTCATCTCTAAAGTTAATACTGCCTCTTCTGACTATAGGACAGCTTCTGTCGGCACCTCCCAGCAGAACGGGGGCGGATCTGTTATTAGAGGTACTGTAAAGGATGCTAAAGGTGAGCCTGTCATCGGTGCTTCTGTCACACGAGGTGGCTCCACTACTGGTGCGGTAACAGATATTGATGGTAACTTTTCTATTAGGGCTAACCCGGAGGATGAGCTTACAATTTCTTATGTTGGTTTTAAAACACAGCGTGTGAAAGTAGGCCGAAGGCGTAATCTTGATATTACTATTACAGAAGATAACGAACTGCTCAATGAAGTTGTTGTTGTGGGTTATGGAACGATGCGTAAGAGCGACGTTACAGGCTCCATCTCAGTTGCCAAAGGTGAGGATTTGGTGAAGAACCAGAACTTCTCGGCTCTCGATAACTTACGTGGTAAGGCAGCCGGTGTCAATGTCTTCTCTAATTCAGACGACTTAGGTACTTCCACTCCGCGTGTCATTATCCGTGGTATGGCCACTATCAATGCTAGCTCAAGCCCTTTGTATGTTGTCGATGGTGTTGTGATGAGCAACTTCGCACTTGTTAATCCTAACGATATCGAGTCGATGGAAGTGTTGAAAGATGCTTCTGCTACAGCTATTTATGGTGCTCGTGGTGCTAACGGTGTCATTATGGTTACAACAAAGCGTGGTCTGAAAGGTGGGACTGGAACGAAGGTGAGCTATCAGGGATCTTTGCGTATCGGTACGATGGCCCGTAAGATGAAAGTTCTTAATGCCCAGGAATGGTGTGATGCTTTTATGAAAGGCTTGGAGAATGAGAACAAATACAATGGTTACAACTGGTCTCTCAATCGTACAGACTGGTTTACTGACAGCCGTTATTTTGATTCCAAGGGTAATCCTATCTATGATACTGACTGGCAGGACGAGGCAACCCGTACGACAATCTCGCATAACCATCAGCTGAATATCCAACAGAGTGGAGAAAGCTCATCTATGGGTGCATTCCTTAATTATTCAGATTATCAGGGTCTGATGAAGAATACATGGAACAGGCGCATCAGTGCTAAGATGACGTATGATGCAAATCCTTATAAATGGCTTTCTACAGGTGTTAATTTAATGGTCAACCATATGTGGGGCCGTTTTACGGATGCCTACGGTGGTGGCCAGGAAGCCCGTCGTACGATGATCGAGATGCTTCCTTGGCTTCCTCTTCGCGAGCCGGATACCGGCAACTATACAACTTCTACATCCCCCTCGGGGATGGCAGACCGTTTTGGTTTTGAAGGAATGTCGAACCCTGTTATGATTCTTGAGCAGCAGAAGCGACTTTATTACAATACACAGATTTTCGGTAATGCGGCTCTGACTTTCCACCTCTTGCCTGGACTGGATTTCAAGACACAGCTTGGTATCGATTGGCATAATATTGACGGGCGACGTTATGCGGCTAAAACACTTAACAATATCTCTATGCCAAACGGCCGTGCCGAGAATAGCCATGCAACAAATCTCTATTGGCAGGAGGAGTCTTATCTGACTTATCAGAAGACTATCGACCAGCATCGTCTTAATGCCATGTTCGGTCTTTCCTGGACAGAGCGTACATCACGTAGCAACAGCGTGGCAACAGAAGGATTTTCTGATGATTTCTATGAGGATAACAACATGGGAGTGGGCACGAATCCTGAGACTCCCTCTTCGAGCACAGACAGATGGCGCATGAATTCTTACTTCCTCCGTTTGGCTTATACTTATAAAGACCGCTACTCCGTGACTGCAACAGGGCGTTATGATGGTTCTTCTAAATTCGGTAAGAACAACAAGTATGCGTTCTTCCCATCGGCTGGGTTAGCATGGCTTGTCTCTGAGGAGAAGTTCATGAAGCCCATCACTTGGGTCAGCAACTTGAAGCTGCACACCAGTTACGGTCTGACCGGTAACTCTGAGATTGGTACGTATAACTCTTTGGCCCGCACTGTTGCCGGCACATTATTGCTTGATGGCAGGCGTGCTTCCTATATGTATCTCAGCTCCATGGAGAATCCTGACCTTAAATGGGAGAAGACAGGCATGTGGGATATAGGCTTTGAGCTCGGCTTATTTGTCAATCGTCTGAACTTTGACATTTCCTATTATAACAAGAAGACGACCGACCTGTTGCTCAATTGTCCTGTACCTCACTCAACCGGTTTCTCTACCCAGTATAAAAATATCGGTTCAGTACGCAACCAAGGTCTTGATATGATGGTGACGGCTTATCCTGTACGTACCAACGACTTCACATGGCAGGCCTCTCTTAACATGAACTATAATAAGAACAAAATTCTGCATCTTGGAGAGAATGATGAGGATATCGAAATGATGAGTTGGGTTGGCGGCTCTGAGGCTATCCTCCGCGTCGGTGAGAGCATGGGCAGTTTCTATGGCTATCATCGTTATGGCGTATGGACAGAGGAAGACCATAAGGCCGGTAACTGCACACTTTCACAGGTAGGCCGTCCACATCGCTCAGATACGAAGGAAATCCTTGGGAAAGGTCTTCCCGACTGGACTGGCGACCTCAGCAATACGTTCAGTTACAAGAATTTCGATTTTACGATGGACTGGCAGTTTGTTATGGGTGTACAGACTATGCAACAGTTCTACCATCCTACTTATGACCGTTTTGGTATTACCAATGGCCTGAAGAATATTCTTTATGATGCTTACGACAGTACTAACCCTGGTACGATGGAGCAGATGATCCGTTTGGCCAACTCCGGTCACGCTGGTCAGGACACGACAGTAGACTCCAGCTGGATCTGTAGTGGTTCCTACCTACGTCTGAACATGCTGCAGTTGGGCTATACCTTTGACCGTGACCTCTGCAAGCACATCGGTCTTGAAGCACTGCGTGTGTATATCAGCGGCAATAACTTAGCACTTGTTACCTCCAGTAAGTTCCATGGGTACGATCCGGAGTCGACATCACAGACTAGTCAGTTCGGTCAGAATATGACGTTCTATTCTTATCCGAGATCGCGCACCTTTACAATTGGCTGCAACGTAACATTCTAATGAATAGGTTTTTCAACCAATAATAACTTAGGATATAAAAGTATGAAAAAGATATTTGTAATTGCTGCCTGCGTGGGGTTGCTTCTTTCTTCCTGCAACAGTTGGCTAGAGGAACATCCGGAATCGATTCTTACCAGACAGGACTTCAATAAGACAGAAGAGCATTTCCTTGGTCAGGTCAATTACCTGTACCGTACAGGCTTTGTTACCAAATACTCCAATGCCGGGAGTGCTTATATTGGTCCCTTTGCATCTGTCACATCTATGCTTACCGGCTATTTTCGCAATTCCTATGAAGGTCAGGAGAACGTGTGCCTCTATTCTCGCCAACTGACCCGGCAGAACGAGACAAATAATGTATCAGGCACTATGGATGGAGTATGGGACGATTGCTATGATGCCATCAACGTGGCTAATAGTGTCATATCCAACATCAACGCTGAAGGTGTATCGGTGTCAGCTGATGCCAAGATACAATATGTTGGGGAAGCAAAGTTTTTCCGCGCCATGAACTATTTCTATCTTGTGAAGACTTTCGGTGACATACCTCTGACGCTTACTAACTACTACAGTGCTTCACAGGAGATGGGACTGGCACGCACTGCAAAGGCTGATGTGATGAAACAGGTTGTCAGCGACCTCAAAGATGCCGTGTCCAGTCTGCCTGCAAAGACATGGCAGAGCGATGCCCACCGTATCACGAAATACGTGGCAGAGATGGGGCTTACCGATGTTTATATGTACCAAGGCGATTATGCCAATGCAGCCTCAACGGCAAAGGATATCATCAAGTCGGGTCTTTATCAGCTCACACAGAATACCGACCGTGGCCTGAACAGTGCCTTTAATAAGTTGCGTACTACTGATGACCTCCCTGAGGTTATCTATGCCCAGGAGTTTGACAACACGGTCGCAACCAGTGGATGGTGGCCTACCTACGCCTTTACCTCATCTGCTACATCTGTGTTTGACAAGTATGCTATCACCGAACGAGCTTTCGGCCCTTACGGACGTTACCTCAATATCTATACATCCCAGGATCTTCGCGGGCAGGAGAAGCAGTTCTTCGCAACGTCTTACACCAATCCGGTGAATGGCAAGACCTGGACTATGCCTGTGGCATCGGGTGTGACTAGCGACAGCCCCGATTATTATAACCAAATCGGCTGCTGGTACTACTTTGATGAAGAGGCTATGGAGAGTACTGGTCGCGGTACCAAGGACTGGAATGTTTACCGTTACGCAGAGACGTTGCTTGATGCAGCCGAGGCTATCGCTCAAAGTTCTGGTGTAACAGCCGAAGCTGCGGGTTACCTGGCACAGGTACAGAGCCGTGCGCTCGGTGAGAGTGAGGCTACACTGACAAGCAGACTACAGTCTTTGCCTAAAGAAAAGTTCATTGAGACCTGTTGGACAGAGCGTTTGCGTGAGTTCCCGCTGGAGTTCAAGATCTGGGACGACTGTGTAAGAACAGGCAAATTCCCTGTTATCTCCAATACGATGCATAGTGGTGAGGTGACTTATGTGGACCTCGTCGGTGCTACTAACGGCTCTGGTGCAAAGTTCAAGCAGAGCGATTTGCTCTGGCCTATTTCTCTCAATGAGATACAGCGCAATCCGAAATTGACACAGAACGATGGGTACGCCTCGACAAATAAGGCTCAATAATATTAGAGAATGAACAATAATAAGATTAAACTTATTCTGAAAAAGACTATGTTGGCAGGAGTCTTGGCTCTCGGCTTCCTGCCAGCGTTGTCTGCCTCCCAGAACTACACATCTTATGTAGATCCGCTCATCGGGTCGGGAGGTCACGGTCATGTTTTTGTGGGAGCTAATGTTCCTTTCGGAGAACTGCAGGTAGGACCAATGAACATCTTCAAAGGATGGGACTGGTGCTCCGGTTATCACTACAGTGACAGTATCATTGTAGGGTTCAGTCATACACATCTTAGTGGTACAGGCTGCTCCGATTTAGGTGATATCAGTCTCATGCCTTACATGGGCAAGGAGCGAACCTCTCAAGGCAGGCAGGAAGATATTTCCGGATCGGCCTCGTCCTATTTTAAGCATGCTGACGAGTCCGTTGCCCCGGGCTTCTACAGTGTCAAGCTCGACAACGGTGTCAATGTGGAACTGACAGCTACGGATCATGTGGGCTTACATCATTATATCTATACGGGTAATGAGACTCCGCGCTTGCTTATCGATTTAAAGACGGGCATCGACTCACGGAGCTATGAGACGTACATACGCCGTGTTGATGATCATACCGTGGAGGGCTTCCGCTTTGCCCACGGCTGGGCTCCCTTTCATAAGACTTTCTTCTATGCAACTTTCAGCCGACCCATCAAGAGTTTAGATGTCTTCTCCGATGATACGCCTCAGGGTAAGAATGAATTACAAGGAAGAAATGTTAAGGGAAGCGTGACGTTTGCTGACAGCGACCGTGATCTCTTGGTAAAGGTGGCTATCTCCAGCGTGAGTTGTGCGAACGCTGAGATGAATCTCAACACAGAACTGCCAGGCTGGGATTTTGCCGCTACGCGCAAGGCTGCTGTGGATAAATGGAACAAGTGGCTTGGAATTATCAGTGTAGAAGGTAACGACACTGACAAAAAAGTGTTCTATACAGCTCTTTACCACATGTTTATCGCGCCGACACAGTATGCTGACGTGAATGGTGATTTCCGCGGTATGGACGACAAGGTGTATACTGGCAATAAGTTCCGTAACTACTCTACTTTCTCGTTGTGGGATACTTACCGCACCTTGCAGCCACTGATGACGATTCTTAGTCCCAGACTTGTTTCAGACGAGGTCAACTCCATGCTCAGTATCTATGACCAGAATGGTAAGCTCCCTATCTGGCCGTTACTGTCAGGTGAGACCAACTGCATGCCGGGTTACAGTTCTGTGCCTGTTATCGCAGATGCTTATCTCAAAGGTATCGGGGGCTGCGATGCTGACCGTGCGTTGCGTTATATGGTATCTACGGCTACCAATCCGAAACAGAATGGTGTGCCAGAACTGATGAAATACGGTTATATTCCTGCGGATAAGAAACGGGAGGCCACTTCCATCAACCTTGAGTATGCTGCTGACGACTGGGGGTTGGCTCTCATGGCCAAGAAGATGGGATGCAAAGACATCTACAACACGTTCATCAAACGGGGCTTGTCTTACAACATGCTCTTCGACAGCAAGATAGAGAAGATCCATCCCAAGATGACTGACGGCACCTGGTATGAGCCTTACGACCCGTTCCTTGCCAATCACCGCAACGGTGTTGGCGACTTCACGGAGGGCAATGGTTGGGAATACACATTCATGGTACCTCAAGACCCCGAGGGACTTATTTCCGCCCATGGAGGTGATAAGGCTTTTGTGAAGAACCTTGATGAGTTGTTTGTTGCAAAAGGTGATCTTGGCGAGGGCGCACCACCAGATGTATCCGGCATGGTTGGCCAGTATGCCCATGGCAATGAGCCTAACCATCATATACCGTATCTTTATGTTTATGCAGGAGAGCAGTGGAAGACAGCCGCTCGTATACGCTCACTTATGCATCAGTTCTACAGAGCTGATCCCGACGGATACGCGGGTAACGAAGATTGTGGACAGATGTCATCATGGCTCGTCTCTTCTGCTTTAGGCTTCTATCAGGTTAATCCGTCGAATGGAGTGTATGTTTTCGGCAGTCCCCTTTTCAAGGAGGCAAGCATAAAGCTTGAGAACGGGAAAATCTTCAAAGTCATTGCGAAGAACAACAGTGACAAAAATATCTATATCAAGAGTGCCAAACTTAATGGGAGATCCTACAGTAAGTCGTTCATTACCTATGACGACATTATGCGGGGAGGTACGCTTGAACTTACGATGGACAGCAAACCGAACAAGAGTTTTGGAGCTTCTAAGGTGAACCGTCCGGTGAGTGCCCGTTAAGTAAATGGTGAATGCCATGCCCAGAACTTATATGGCCAATATTGCGGCTCTATGGCTGCTGTTAGCTGATCCTACTGTCTTCAAAGATAATGACACTTATTACCTTTACGGCACAGCTTCCTGTCCACGGGAAGGACTTTAAGATTGTTGATGGAACAGCCTGATATCTGAGGACCGACGAATGATTGGTTTGTAACAATTAAATAACCCTGAGGATAGCAATATTCTCAGGGATTTTCCGTTTAATACCTTGCGACAGGTGATAAATTACATTTGCGGTGGGTGGCATATTAGCCGGTCTTTGCAAAGGGAGATAATCCGTCGCTCTCAAATAGATGATATACGACATGCATAGATTCTTCCATTCTGTTGTCCGTTGGCCCCGAAGCCATGGCTTTGGAGTGCAGTCGCCCTTTGCCTATCGCTTCGTGACGGAGGTGGTACGCTCGCACAAGCAACTGACGCTCACACCTCAGTCTTTTTATGACGAGTTCTCTACTACCAACAAGAAGTTGTTGCATTTTTATGGCCGGCTCTATGATTTTCTGCAGCATGAGGATGGGATTAACGCTGTTTATGTCATTGAAGGCATTCATGCTGATGCTGCCACCTATTTGCTCTGGCAGTCGCTCATTACGCTTGATAAGGTCGTCGTCAGCTTTGATCTTTACGACTGTGGCGTTCTTTTTTTAGACGGAAAGATGCCGAAATTTAACTATAAAGTAATGTTGCGTTGACTTTTTATGATTTCTTGTACCTTTTGCCGTAAAATTCTTTCCTTAATTGCTTGTAGATACAAATAATTTGTTTATTTTTGCGCCACAATTTTAGCTGATGGCATAAATAAGAACACACGACAAAATATTTCGATTATGTATTGGACACTTGAATTGGCTTCCAAACTAGAGGATGCTCCTTGGCCGGCAACGAAGGATGAGTTGATTGACTATGCTGTTCGTTCGGGTGCTCCTGACGAGGTGATACAGAACTTACAGGAGATAGAGGACGAAGGTGACGTCTATGAAAGTATTGAGGATTTATGGCCTGATTATCCTTCCAAGGAAGATTTCCTTTGGAACGAGGATGAATATTAGGTTATTGAAGTTGAATATCGGGAGTTACCAACACTATTGTTGATTACTCCCGATTTTTCTTGTTAAATATTCCCACTATTATCGTTACAATATTTCAGGCATTTCTGCGTTGTTTTATTGTGCAGAATTATAGATACTACATACTCATTTTCATTTGTTCTCTCTGTGGTGGCGTTGTCTCCAAGGCACAATATGACCCCTCTTTCAGTCATTATTTTGACATGGAGACGTCTTTTAATCCTGCTGCAGTTGGTAAGCAACCATATATCAATGTGACGGCTGCTTATGCTTTGGATATGGCTGGCTTTGAGCATAATCCACGTACTGCTTATGTGTCAGGAGATTTGCCTTTCCGTGCCCTGAAGTCTTTTCATGGTGTGGGTCTTACTTTTATGAATGATCGGATAGGCCTTTTCACGCATACAAAGTTGGAGTTGCAATATGCGTGCCAGTTGAGGCTTTTCGGTGGCCAACTGCGAATCGGTGCGCAGGCAGGGTTTATCAGTGAAAATTTTGATGGTAGTAAGGTCGACTTGGGAGAGTCGAATGACCCGGCCTTCTCTACTACTTCTTTAACAGGTAATACTATTGATTTGGGCATGGGACTCTATTATATCCATGGGAGTTGGTATGCTGGCCTCTCGGCTGCACATCTCAATGCTCCTCTGGTAACCTTAGGCGACAATAACGAGTTGCAAATAGACCGGACCTATTATTTTACAGCTGGAGGCAATATTCGCTTTCATAATCCGTTTTTATCATTGAAGCCATCATTCTTAGTCAGAACCGATGGTTCGGGTTGGCGCGGGGACATTACAAGTCGTCTCGTCTACTCCAATGGAACGCGTATGCTTTATCTTGGTGCGACATACAGTCCAACCATTTCTGCGACAGTACTCTTAGGCGGAAGTTTCCACGGCGTGGTCCTGGGCTATAGTTATGAGATCTATACCTCGGGCATTAATCCGGGTAACGGCAGCCATGAGCTTTTCATCGGCTATAAGCATGAGCTGAACTTCGTGAAGAAAGGGCGAAACCTTCATAAGAGTGTGCGTATTTTATGACAAGAAGAAAAAAGAAAATAATATATATGAAGAACTTCATATTGCTACTTAGTATGACTGTCCTGACTTTGTCGTTGTCGGGTTGCTTCAG
>ERZ772881.2518-NODE-2518-length-13056-cov-28.899239_pt1 | contig 13056 bp, 8 predicted proteins | sample MGYA00580581_ERZ772881 | MGnify/ENA primary metagenome ERZ772881 (study PRJEB29015, sample SAMEA2737668) | human gut metagenome | biome: human gut; feature: human-associated habitat; material: faeces | place: China | collected 2012 ...
ACGAAGCCGCAGCCCAGGCTACCACCGAAAAGGCTAAGACGGTTTACACCTTCACCATGCCGGACGGCGATGTGACCATCAGCGTTACCAAAAACGCCAAGACCTATGCGGTCAATGTTGCTCCCCTGACCAATGGTGAGATCACTGCTTCCGCTAAAGAAGCAGCTGAGAAGGAAACCGTAACCCTGACTGCTAAGCCCGCAACCGGCTATGCCCTGAAGGCTGGCAGCGTGAAGGTTACCTACAAAGACGCTGACAACAACGAACAGACCGTAAAGGCAATCGTTGACGAAAAAGACGCCAATGTTTACACCTTTGCAATGCCTGCGTACCCTGTCAACGTCAGCGCAGAGTTTGTTAAGGAATACAAGGTTACCGCAGCTCCTGCTGATAACGGCACTGTTACCGTAGACCCGGCCGCAGCTGTTGAGGGCACCGACGTTACCGTTACCGTTACGGCAGCTGATAACTACCAGCTCAAGGCTGACAGCCTGACCTACAGCTATCAGATCGGCGAAGATAAAAAGACCGAAAAGCTGACCCTGACCGATGGCAAGGCAACCTTCAAGATGCCTGCCGCTGATGTTACCGTTAGCGCTGTGTTTGAAGCACTGACTGCAACTCCGACTGCAACTCCGACCGCAACTCCGACTGCAACTCCGACTGCAACTCCGACTGCAACTCCGACTGCAACTCCGACCGCAACTCCGACCGCAAAGCCGGCAGAGCCGACTGCTGTGCCGGAGCCGACTGGGGTACCGTCTACTGAACCCGAAACGCGCACCGCTCATGGTGCTGCTGAAAAGACCACCATTACCGCAATGGCTGTCTTTACCTGCACCGATAAGAACTGCGCAAGTGCACAGTTTGTGGATGCTACTGTAAAGCAGATCAGCGGCGTTACCACTGCTACCGTCAACTTCAACGGCAAGGACTACACCGCCAAGTACGGCGAGAAGAACGGCTGGGTTGAAGAAAACGGCAAGAAGTACTGGTACGAAAAGGGCGTGAAGCAGGGTACCACCGGCCGCGGCAAAGAGATCTATGATCCCGATTCCGACGCCTGGTACTGGCTGGATGCTGTCCAGGGCGGCGCAATGACCGTCAGCAAGGACGTTTATCAGGAATCCGCCGCCGGCCAGTGGGCTGATAAGCCCGATGGCACCGGCAAGTGGGTCCGTTACGATGAGAACGGCCACATGGTCAAGGGCTGGCAGACGACCGATAAGGGCACCTACTACTTTGACCTGATCACCGGCGCTATGGCTAAGGGCGCAGGCGATATTGACGGTGTACCTTGCGCATTTGACGAGTACACCGGTATCGCTCTGGACGGCCAGTGGCTGACCATCAAAGGCGCTGACTTCTGGTACGAAAAGGGCGTTCGCCAGGGCCTGGATGGCCGCGGCAAGGAAATCTATGACCCGGCTTCCGACGCTTGGTACTGGCTGGACGCCGTTGACCAGGGCAAGAAAGCCACCAGCAAGGATGTCTATCAGGAATCCAAAGCTGGCCAGTGGGCTGACCGCGCCGATGGTACCGGCAAGTGGGTCCGTTACGATGCACAGGGCCACATGATCAAGGGCTGGAGCGCGGACAAGCGTTACTATTTCGACCCGATCTATGGCACCATGGCTAAGGGCGATGCAGTCATCGACGGCCGTACTTATCACTTTGATAAGAACACCGGCGTTCTGCAGTAATCCCACAGCCGAACAATGAGCTGTAACCAGCCCATTAACCTCTAAATAAAAATGCCGCAGCAGATGTAACAGTCTGCTGCGGCATTTTTGTATTTTTGGGCATAGGTTCGGTGAAATATTTGCCAGGCCAGTAGGGCGGGTGACCCCACCCCGCCGAAAGCTAGAAATAGTACACGATTAAAAAATCGCAATTTACCTTACCCGCATAATAAAGGCAAAACACAAAAACATGGCGAACACATCAGGCCGGTGCAAGGGCAAAACCTACTAAAAAGCTGCGGCTAAATTTGGCAAATATGGCGCGCGAAGTATAATTTTTGGAGGATATCACAAGCAGAACAAACAAACTTTGTCAGTTCAAACAACAAAAAAACAACAAACTGGCATGAATGCCAAAGAATGCGGCCGCGAATTGTGAAAGATTTTAATATATTTTCTTCGTTTTCTCCTTACCTGTTATCATTTGAATTTGCAATCGAAATATGGAACTTGTATAATAGAATAAAAGAAAAGTGTAAACTAAATGGGTGAAGAGGATTTGGTGCAATGGAAGATAAAAATAGATTCAGCATTCTGCTGGAGCATTTGCTGGAAGTTGCGGAGGTCAAGAACTATACCCTGGCCAAGCGCCTGCAATACGATGTTTCCTATATCAGCAAATGGGTCAGCGGCCGCATGCTGCCTGCCAAAAAGACTGAAAAGCGTGTGATGGAGGGCATCAGTGCCTGCGTGGTGGATGAAGCCACCGATGATGGCCGTGACCTGCTGCTGCGGGAATACAGCGTTAGCATCCCCAGTGACCTGAAAGCCGCCATTTATGATAACCTGATTGCTGAATATGATTATTTGCAAGAGGAGCTGGACAGCGGCGAAGCGCGCATTGGCCCCTATACGGACTTTTGGGCCGAGCTGAACATGCTGCAATACCTGACCAAAATGGCGCACCCCGTGCTGCGCCGCGTCAGCCAGCTGGACATTGTGGCTGTGATGGACCTGATGGAAATGGCGCGCGAATACCGCCTGAAAGTTGCCAACCTGCAAAACGGCCAGCTGGTGGACCAGCGCAGCTATGATAACGTCTATTTCAAGCTGATGATCGATATCAGCCGCGAAAAATGGGACCCCATCTATGATGCCGCGCTCATTATTAACGTGCTGACCAACTTCAGCCATATTCATTTCAAGCTGTTTGGCAGCACCGCGGCTGCCGGGCGCGCGGTGTTTGTGGTCAAGGGCGATTTTGCCATTACCGGCCTGCTGGTCAGCCACAGCCGCTGCGCTGCCGTTACCGCCACCGAGGATCCGCAGAACTGCGAAAGCCTGTATGATAACTTCTCCAAGCTCTGCGTGCGGGATGACCAGCTTTTCCGCGATACCAGCATGCGCCAGCTGATCAGCCAGTACGACTATATGCACACGCTGCTGGCCTCCAATCTGCGGTGGATGTTCGGCCACCTGAATGAGCTTCTGCTGCCGGATGACTTGTTTGAAGAGATCCTGACCGCCCACGAGGCCGAGCTGAAAGATTTTTTGGGTGCTACCCCTGCGGAGCTGCGTAGCGTACACAACCTTGCCAAAGGTGTGGTGGAGGAAACAAACATCCGCATCCTGATTTATGAAGCTGCATTTTCCTCCATGGCGGTTTCCGGCGAGCTGGACTTTTTCAGTTACAAGGTCAACCTTACCCCGGATCAGCGCAGCCGGTGCATCAGCTATGTGCTGCAGCTTTGCAAGCAGCGTGAAAAACTTGAATTCCGCTTGATCAGCGGCCGCATTGTGAACGATTTCCAGTATGTGGCGGACCCCAATATGTTCCTTTCTGGCGCTGCATCGTATCTTCGGCTGGATAACAACTGCCCCATCAACCGGATTGCAATGGTCAACAACAGTGTGATGGAAGACCGCCTGAGTGAATATTTTGATCAGGTCTGGAATTTGGATGACCAGAACGTGACAAAAGAGCGCAACGCCATTGCGGAGCACATCCATCATGTCCTGCAGGGAATCCATCTGATTACTCGCGCCAAAAGTGATGAAATGGAAGAACTGCAAGAGAACTGGATGAACAAAATCTAAAAATACAACATACATACGCATAAACATAAAGCCCTGGCTGCTGCGGTAGCTGGGGCTTTTGTTGCACCGAGGAAAATGAAATTGCAAGAAAACTCCATGCCAAAGCGTGAAAATCCATGTGAAAAAAGTGAATCATGCGGAATCAATTTCTGGAAATTTGTGCCATGGGATTCTCGTGCTTTCCGTAAACAGGAATGGTATACTATGTTCAGCACCGAAGATAATTGTAGCATTATGGTTCGGCGACGCTGTGCAACGATGTGCACAGCAGGGAAAAGCGCCATAAAGGTTTGGCGTGATTTGATTTGGATAATTTAATTCCCTGCAACTATAAGGGAAAGACATTTGGAGGAAATTGCAATGAATGAAAACGCGATGTTGACTGGCAAGCCCAGCATTGACCGCCCCTGGATGAAGTTCTATCCGGATGTTCTGCGCGGTATCCAGGTTCCGGCCTGCACCGTGGAGCAGTACCTCTCCGTGCGCGCTGCAGATCCTAACGTGATTGCCATGCACTACTATGGCGTGGATATCACCTGGGGTACCGTGTTCCGTAAGGTGGACGCTACCGCCCGCGCTCTGCAGGTGCTTGGCGTCAAGCAGGGGGACCAGATCCCCGTGTTCCTGCGTTCTGTGCCGGAATTCATTTATCTGCTGCTGGCAGCCGAGCGCATCGGCGCTTCGCTGCTGTGCCGTGACAACACCCTGGAAGAAAACATTGAAGCTGTTCAGAAAGCCAATGCCAAGGTGATTTTTGTTCACGACTTCTTCTCCAAGGCCGAAATCGAAGCCTACCGTGAGCAGACCAACGTGAATACCTATGTTATCGTTCCCGCTCTGGAAAGCGGCGACCGCGCCGCTATGCCGGTTTACCTGCAGCATTCCCTGGATGCCCTGTATCCGGATGTTCCCGCCCGTGGCTCTGATACCATGATGTGGGCTGATTTCTGTAACATGGGCCAGCGTTTTCGCGGCTTTGTGCCCGCTCCTGTCAACATTGACCGCCCGCTGCTGCGCGCCTACACCAGCGGTTCCACCGGCCCTTCCAAGCAGGTCATCCATTCTGCACACAGCATCATTGGTGTGCTGGCCCAGATGAACTTTTATGGCTCTTCGGATAAATTCCGCCCCACCTGGCTGCTGACCATCCTGCCCCCGGCTCTGATCGCTGTTGTGGTTTCCATGATGCTGCTGCCCCTGGCCGGTGGTATGCTGCTCATTCTGGATCCGTTTGTGGATGTGTACGATGTTGACCTGGAAATGATGCGCTACCGCCCCAACAACTGGCCCCTGATCCCCATGTTTGTGGAGGTTATCCGCCGCAGCAAGCGTCTTCCGGCTGACTATGATATGTCCCACATGCTGGCCATCGGCGCCGGCTGCGAGGCATTCAACAACAAGCAGCTGCGCAATGTTGAGGAGTTCCTCAAGCAGCATAACTGCAACCTGCGCTTTACTGCCGGCTACGGCAGCAGCGAGGCCGGCTCCAACGCCACTCTGCCCATGGCTCCGTTCCCGGTGCGTGACGGCAACGTTGGTGTGCCGATGATCCACAGCGTCATCAGCATCTTCAAGCCCGGCACCCAGGAAGAGCTGACCTACAATACCCCCGGTGAGATCTGCATGACGGGCCCCGGCGTGATGCTGGGCTATGACCGCCCCGAAGCAACCGCCAAGGCACTGCAGGTCCACGCAGACGGCAAGACCTGGCTGCACACCGGCGATATCGGCTATATGTCCGAGGACGGTGTGCTCTACACGATGACCCGCGGCGCATCCCCGCGCTTTGGCGGCGGCGACCTGATGGTGCAGCCGCTGGAGAACATCGTGGCCGATGCCGACATCAAGGGCATCAAGGACGAGTTCTTTGTTATCGTGCCAGATGATGAGCACGAGGGCTGCTTCCTGCCGTACCTGTACGTCCAGCTCAAAGATGGCTACACCTTGGACGATGTGCGCGATAAGATCAATGCCTGCCTGCCGGAACGTTACATGCGTCCGGTGGAGATTTTCACCGTACCGGAACGCCCGTTCTTCCACTTCAAGACCAACCGTATTGGCCTGAGCAAAGAAATCATCGCCAAGCGCAACCAGCAGAAAGAGAAAGCCAAGCGCAACAGCTTTGCCGATGGCTGCATTGCCTGATGACTTTGGCGTGATAAAATCATGATAATGTAACGGCATGTGCCCACCTTATGATAGAGATAAGGGGGCACATGCCTTTTGTTTTGGGGTGGGGGAGCGGATGAAGATGAACGGTACGCGCGGTTGGAGGATAGGGGAGAAGGGCAATCGGATTCCGGTGCGGGGGAGATACTTGTGAAGTTGTAAAGGCAATACCGCATAATTCTAAGTGCTGATACGGCGAGCGAGGTGCGGCAGATGCTAAGCCAAAAGCGCAGATAATACGGGATGTCTTATCGAGCATTTTGGCAACGCAGATGCCGTGCCGCAGCCGTCGGAGCGGTGCTTAAGCCGTAAGGCGGGAATTGTGCGGTGTTGCCTTAGCAAAATGGCGGAGCCTAAAACGGTTGAAAAATACTCCGCAGGGACCGCACCATGTACGCCCGTATTCTAAAGCATATAGAGGGAAAACACAAAATGAAGTACAAAAAAGGAATAACCGCCCTGGCACTGGCGGCCCTGCTGCTGGCCGGGTGTGCCGCACCGCAGGCCGTGCAGGCACCCGCCCCGCAGCAGACGGCCAAAGCAGCCGAAACCCAGTCCGGCGTTACCTTTACCGATGCCATGGGCTACCCCGTTACCGTGCAGAGCTGGAACCGTGTGGTCAGCCTGTACGGCAGCTTTGCCGAAGCATGGACCCTGGCAGGCGGCACGCTGACTGCCACAACGGAGGATGCCATCAAGGAGCGTGGGCTGGACCTGGGAACAGACATTGCCGTGATCGGCACCAATCAGGACCCCAACACCGAGGAAATTCTGGCCCAGAACCCGGACTTTGTGATTTTGAATGCCGAGGTCAGTGAGCAGACGGCCCTGCATGAATTTTTGCAGGAGGCAGGGGTGCCGCACGCCTATTTCAAAACCAATACATTTGATGAATACCTTGCTATGCTGCGCACTTTTTGTGATATGACAGGCCGCGAGGATTTGTATGAGCAGAACGGCCTTGCCGTGCAGCAGCAGATCAGCGATGTGCTGGAACTGGTGCAGAACGCCAAGCTGCCCGCCCCCAATGTGCTGTTGCTGCGGGCGTATTCCTCCGGCTGCAAGGCAAAAGGCAGCGATAACATGACCGGCGCAATGCTGAAGGACTTGGGTGCGATAAACATTGCCGATGCGGACGACAGCCTGCTGGAAAACCTGAGCATGGAAAACATCATTGCGGATGACCCGGAAGACATTTTTGTGGTTACCATGGGGGCCAGCCAGCAGAAAGCGCTGGACTGGCTGGCCGAAAACCTGCAGGCCAATCCTGCGTGGTCCGGCCTGAGCGCCGTGCAGAGCGGCCATTATTATCTGCTGGATAAAGCGCTGTTCCACTATAAACCCAACGCCCGCTGGGGCGAAAGTTACCGCACCCTTGCGGCGCTGCTGTATCCCCAGCTGGCTGATCAGCTGGAGGCCCTGGCATGAAACAGCCCGCAACACTGCCCACCCTGCGCAGGCAGGGAGCCGCGCTGACCGTTTTAGCGCTGGCCGTGGTGCTGGCAGCTTTGGCCGGGCTTTGCTTTGGCAGCCAAGGCTATACCCCTTTGCAGCTGTGGCAGGCATGGTGCAGCGGCGATCCCCAAAACGCCGTCTACCGCGTTTTGCTGCATGTGCGCTGGCCCCGCACCCTGGCCGGGCTGTTGGCAGGCAGCGCGCTGGCGGCAGCGGGCGTTTTGCTGCAGGCCGTGCTGAACAACGCCATGGCAAGCCCTAACGTGATCGGCGTGAACGCCGGCGCCGGGCTGGCGGCACTGTGTGCTGCGGCTTTGTGGCCTGCCCACCCCAACGCGGTACAGCCTGCGGCGTTTGCCGGGGCGCTGGCCGCCGCCCTGCTGGTGTATGGGCTGGCGCTGGGGGCCGGGGTAAGCCGCACCACGCTGGTGCTGGCGGGCCTTGCCGTCAGCGGAATGCTGACCGCGGGCATGAATACGATCAAGCTATTGTACCCGGATGCGATTGCCGGGGCATCAGACTTTTTGGTGGGCGGCTTGTCCGGCGTAACACTGTCCGGGCTGAAAGGCGCTGTGCTCTACCTGATCACCGGGACGCTGCTGGCTCTGCTGCTGGCGGCAGACCTGAACGTGCTATGCCTGGGGGAACAAAGTGCAGCTTCCTTGGGGCTGCACATCGGAGCAGTACGCTTTTTGGGCATTCTGGCGGCGGCGCTGCTGGCGGGGGCAGCTGTCAGCTTTGCAGGGCTGCTCAGCTTTGTGGGGCTGCTGGCCCCGCACATTGCCCGGCGGCTGGTGGGCAATAACCATCGCATTCTGCTGCCCGCGGCCATGCTGCTGGGGGCGGCTTTTGTTGTGCTGTGTGATGTGCTGGCACGCTGCCTGTTTGCTCCGTTTGAACTGCCGGTGGGCATTCTGCTGTCCCTCATCGGCGGGCCGTTCTTCCTTGGCTTGCTGCTGCACGGCAGGGGGAGGCGAATGTATGATTGAATTACAGCATGTCAGTGCGGGCTATGGCACACAGGATGTGGTGCGGGATGTGAGCTTTGCCGCCCCAAACGGCCAGCTGACCGCGCTGATTGGCCCCAATGGCAGCGGCAAAACCACCCTGCTGCGCGCCATGACGCGCACGCTGCCCTGCCGCAGCGGCAATATTCTGCTGGATGACCGCTCCATCGCCAGCTATGGCCGCAAAGAGTTTGCCCGCACAGCAGCGTTTATGCCGCAGTCCCGCCCGGTGCCGGGAATCACGGTGCGGGCGCTGGTGGCACATGGGCGGTTCCCGTATCTGGGCTTTTCCCGCCGGATGACAGCGCAGGATACCGCTGCGGTGGAGCAGGCCATGCGCCGGACCGGCACGCTGGATTGGGCAAATCGGGATGTGCGGGCGCTTTCCGGCGGCGAACGCCAGCGGGTGTACCTTGCCATGGCGCTGGCCCAGGGCGGAACCACCATCCTGTTGGATGAGCCCGGTGCCTTTCTGGATGTACGCGCCCAGTTTGAGCTGCTGGACCTGCTGCGCAGCGTGGCAGCGGGCGGCAAAGCCGTGGTGCTGGTTATGCACGAGCTGCCCCAGGCCATGCAGTATGCGGATCGCATTGCCCTGTTGGGTGGCGGCCGCCTGCTTGGCTGCGATACCTCCGCTGCCCTTGCTGCTACCGGTGCGGTGGATCGGGTGTTTGGCGTCCGTTTGTGCCGTGCGCCGGATGGGGTGTGGTATGTGAAGGCGGAGGGGTAAGCAAATTCTGGTTCGGCAGAGTGCTGAAAAACGTGAATCACCCGTAGAGGGGCACATCGTGCGCCCGCCGCCGCATCGCTCCAATCATAACACCCACAACCCAATACAAACAAAACCGACCGCGAAGGCGATAACTCATTCGCCCCTGCGGTCGGTTTGTTTATGCGGCTTTAACGGTTATTGTTTGGTGAGGGCGAACGCGGCGATCATGTTAACCACGCCGCTGAATGCCAGCATGATACCGGCAATGCGCATCATCAGCGCGGTGGAAGCGCCCGGCGCAAACAGGGCGTATACACCCAGCAGCACACAGGCAATGCCGATGATCAGCGGCACCCACCACAGGGTGTCGCCCCAGCGCTTGCGGTTGACTGCGGTCTGGATACTGGTCATGCCCTGAATCATCAAAAATACGCAGATGATAAGCCCCACGATCTCCACCAGCGTGTAAGGCCGTGTAATGAAGAACAGCCCCACCATAATGCCCGCCACGCTGACCGGCAGCAAAGGCGAAGTCATAAAGGTGGCGCGCTGGAAGGTGACGGAGTTGACCGCACCGGCAGCACCGGCCAGCAAAATCAGCCAGCCAATCAGCGAACAAAGCGCAACCGTGGCGGCACCCGGCTGCATGATCAGGTAAATGCCCAGCACAATGCTGACCAGCGGCATCAAAATCAGTTCCCAACGGATCTCTTTCATAAAAGCAGTCCCTCCTTGTGGATAGCCTGGGCCGATGTACGCTGCGCCATGCAGGGCGCACCTGCCTTCTATCTTTATTATATCACATGGGCATATTATATCACATGGGCATGCCTGCGTCATCCTTGCGGCGCAGGCGAGGAGCGTTATCCTGCCGGTCAATTTCACTGTTTTGTGTGGAAATTCTGCTTCCGCCCTCTGCCAGCCCCAAAAGATCGGCGGCTTCGGTGGGTTCCAGCTGCTGCACGCTTTCCAGCTTGCGGGTAATAGCGCGGCTGCGGGTGCCGATCAGCTCTTCCAGATCGTTGCCGGTCTGGTTCAGGTGGCGCTGCATGGATTGCAGTCCACTGCCGAACTTCTCGAACTCCGTCTTTACCGCGCCCAAAATCTGCCATACCTCGCCGGAGCGCTTCTGGATGGCCAGCGTGCGGAAGCCCATCTGCAGCGCATTCAGCAGGGCCGCCATAGTGGAAGGCCCCGCAATGTTGATCTTGTAATCCCGCTGCAAAATTTCCGGCAGACCACAGTTCACCACCTCGGCATACAGCCCTTCAAACGGCAGGAAGAGAATGCCGAATGCGGTGGTGTACGGGACTTCAATGTATTTATCGTGGATGTCCTTGGCTTCCTGCCGCACCACGGTTTCCAGTTGGCGACGGGCGGCGGCTACCGCGGCGGGGTCGCCGCTGGCCTGGGCGTCCTGCAGGTGTGCATAGGTATCGCCGGGAAACTTGGCGTCAATGGGCAGCCACACGGTTCCACTCTGGCCCGGTAGCTTGACGGCATATTCCACCCGGTTGCTGCTGCCGGGCACAGTGGCCACATTTTCGGCGTATTGGCCGGGGGCCAAAATTTCTTTCAGGATCGCCCCCAGCTGTACTTCGCCCAGAATACCGCGGGTCTTTACGCCGGAAAGCACCTGCTTCAGGCTGCCCACATCGGCGGCAAGGTTCTGCATCTCGCCCAGGCCCTTGTACACCTGTTCCAGCTGGGTGCTGACCGCCCGGAACGATTCGCTGACCCGGCGCTGCAGCGTGGCTTCCAGCTTTTCGTCCACCGTGCCGCGGATTTCATCCAGCTTTTTGTTATTGTCGGCCCGGATGTTTGCCATGCCCTGCAGCAGGGTTGCCCGCACGCCGTCCAGCCGGTTGGCGTTGGTGTCTTCCAGATTTTTCAGGCGGGTTTCCAGCACCTGCAGCTGAGCCAGCAGGGCATCGTTGGCAGCGCGCTGGCGGGCGGCACCGGCGCGGTCGATGGCGTCCAGCCGGGCGGTGGCGGCTTCCTGGCTCTGGCGCTGGCTTTCGGCCAGCAGGGTTCCCATGTCCCGCGCGCTGGCGGAGGTTGTGCGGGTCACTTCGCCCTGCATCACGCGCAGCTGGTCGGCCAGCACTTCGGTTTCGGCCTCTACTTCATCCCGCACAATGCGGGCAATTTCATCAGTCTGGTCCTCGGCGGTGTTCTGCTGGCCGCTGCGCAGCAAAAGCAGAATCAATAATACGTTGGTCAGTACCGACAGCAACAGAAGAATAATCAATAAAGGCTGCATCCCACAAGGTTCCTTTCTTACTTGGCTGTTTTGGTTCAGCTTTAGTATAGCATAGGAAACTGCAAGATACAACCTTTTGTTGTGCAGCGCTTGCGATTTAAAGAAGGAAAATGGGGCGGTTAAAAGCAGGAGTTTATGGAGTAGGGCGCCCCGTAGGGGCGCATATTGTGCGCCCGTCGCCTTGCGGAGAACGACGTGACGGAATATATGGCAAGGTGCGCTATGCGGGATGATGCCCCCCTACTGCGTGCTTTCAAGGCTTCCGGTAGTGTTTATCAATTCTTATATCACAATCGTAAGCAATAGCATTTGATATAACACCAAAAAAGGGAACGCACCTGATTCACAGGGCACGTTCCCTTTTTATTTCTTGACTTATCCCTTTATGCGTTTCACAGCGGTGCCAAGTCAAACCGGTACAGAGTGGTTGCGCTGTAGGGGCGGTCGGGCAGGACGGTGGTATCCGGGAAATCGGGATGGTTGGGGGCATCAGGGAAATCCTGGGTTTCCAGGCAGACGGCGGAATACTGGCCGTAAGATGCGCCATCCTTGCAGGCGGTGGCGGACTTGAGGAAGTTGGAAGTATACAGCTGCACGCCGGGCTGGGTGGTCAGGGTCTCCATGCGGATGCCCGTTTCGGGGCCGGTCAGCCATGCGGTGTGGCGCAGACCGCTGTCCGCAATAACATAGCAGTGGTCATAGCCGCTGCACTGCTTCAGGGCCGGGTAATCGGCGTTGATATCGCGGCCAATGGTCTTTTCCTCGGTAAAGTCCATCGGGGTGCCCTTGGCGGGCAGCTTGCGGCCGGTAGGCACGCTGGTATCGTCGGCTTCCAGGTAGGCATCAGCGTCCACGCTGATGCGGTGCCCCAGTGCCGACCCGCTGCCGTGGCCGTTGAGGTTAAAGTAGCTGTGGTTCGTCAGATTGCAGACGGTGGGGGCATCGGTGGTCGCGCTGTAGCGGATCATCAGGCCCTCTTTGACCAGGCTGTACTGGATCTCCAAATCAAAATTACCGGGGAAACCGTCGGTACCGGCAGGGCTGTGGGCGGTCATCGTCACGCTGTCGGTCTCGCCGCGCGTCACCTCGGCCTTGAACAGAGCATGGTTGAAGCCATGCAGGCCGCTGTGCAGGCAGTTGCCATCGCTGTTGGGCGTTACGTGGATGATCTCCTCATACAAGGGGAACTGCGCGCCGCCGATGCGGTTGGCAAAGCGGCCCACGGCAGCGCCCATGCTGTCGGTGTTCAGCTCGTAATCCTGCGCGGTGGGGTAGCCCTGCACCACGTCGGTGGAGTTGCCCTTGCGGTCGGGCACAATAATGCGGTGGATGATGGCTGCGTAGGTCAGCAGCTGCACTTCGATCTTATCGTTTTTCAGGGTGATCAGCTGCACCGGCTGGCCGGTAGTCAGCTTGCCAAAATCATGGATAGCAACAGACATGGAAAGCTCCTTTCCTCAAGTTTCATCCTTGCTTCTTACTTTTCTTCTTCGTGGCTCTGCTGTTCCAGGTCATGCTTGACGCTGGCGGCGACGCTGCCGGTGCCGTAGTTCAGCATACGGTTCACGCGGCTGACGGTGGCGCTGGATGCGCCGGTCTCGCGGCGGATCTCGCTGTAGACCTTGCCTTGCAGCAGGCAGCCCGCCACAGCGTAGCGCTGTTCCATCGTGC
>ERZ772881.2522-NODE-2522-length-13034-cov-49.471377_pt1 | contig 13034 bp, 4 predicted proteins | sample MGYA00580581_ERZ772881 | MGnify/ENA primary metagenome ERZ772881 (study PRJEB29015, sample SAMEA2737668) | human gut metagenome | biome: human gut; feature: human-associated habitat; material: faeces | place: China | collected 2012 ...
TAAAGACTCTACTCCTAAAACGTGAAATTGACTCAAAACGAGGCTCCTTCCTTGGAAGGCGGAGGTCCTGCAGAGGACCTCCGAGTCGGGCTTACGTTGGCGCCTTTACTGCACACCAAGGCGCCTTCCTTTTAGCAGCCCGACGCTGCCCACGGGGCTGAGGTTAGCTGATGGAAATTGATGGGCTCGGCCCAAAGGGCCTGTCCCGCTCAAGGCTCAAGGCTCAATGCCCGCACCTGGCCAGTCACTCCAGCATTTTTGAAAAAATTCACTTTCCATGTTCACAAAATTGAAGTTCCCGTTATGTATATAGTAGAGGGACAAAAAAGTTCCGGAGATTGGACAGACCGTTTTTATATTTCCCAAACAGCCGGCAGCGGGAAGATTTTATGAAAATACGTCATCCGATTGGATCCGCTTTCAGTTCCTCGGCTCGATGGCCATCGGGAAGATGAGATTGAGTTGGCCAACAGCTGCGCTTTAGACGGAATTCTTGCAGCATAGCTGCTGGACCTCAATTCTCTTCACTCAATTCTCAAATCTTTTTATGTTTTTTTAGACATCCAGGCAATTTTCGTTATGTATATAGTAGAGGGATGAAAAAGGCCCGCGGGTTGAAAGGTGATTTTCTTATTTTCCTGAGTGCGCGCTATGGGAAGGTCCCTGGAAATTCACCGGACACAGGGTACCGCCTTTATTAGTCCCTCGCCCATTCGGCCGAAAGGGAAGATGAGATCAAGTGGTGAGACCGAGATCGAGTTGGACAGCGGCTTCGCCGCGAAACCCCTCGACCTCGACCTCAATTCCGATCTTCACACAACGTTTGCACTGTGCAAATAACAAGCAACAAAACGCACCATAAGGCTTAAGACTTTAGATTAGCTCATGCTTTTGCTCCTCTGACGACAAGTTCAGTTTGGGGATGGCTTAGTCCAATCCCTTCACGCTGGCGTCTGATTCATTGGACGAATTCTTGCAATCTACGGACCCTGGGCCTTGCTGGTGTGTTTTTTATTATTATGGCTGGCCATGCGTGTGAACGGCTGGGGCCTTGAGCCTTTTGCCTTCAGCCTTGAGCCGAACCGTTCCGCGGAGGAAAGAATTGAGTTTTGAGATTTGAGAATTGAGGTCCCGCGGCGAAGCCGCAGATAGGTTCCTGATGACACTGCACCCAAAACGTGTAATTGACTCTGCATCAGGCTCTCTTCCTTGAAGAGAGCTCCCCACCGGGGTGAGAGATGGTGATGGGTTCTAATGGGTTCGGCCCAAAGGACCTGTCCGCATCTATCTTCTTCCATCTATCTTCTATCGTCTGGCAGCCAGACTGCCAGTCATATGGATGGCTAACTTTATCGATAAAACCCATCGGAATCCCTCTGTCACTGCGTGACATCATTCCGGCCGGGCCCCAAAAAGGAAGGTGCTTTTATGTGCAGTATAAGCATCAACTTGGACCCGGCTCGAAGGTCCTCTGTGGGCATTCTGCAGAGGATGCCCAAGCCGGGCTCTTTTGCGAGCCGTTCCTGCACACTAAGCGAGCACCTTAGAGCCCGGCCGAAGCACCTTCGCCTTTGAAAAAGGGAGACTACCTATTAGCAGCTGGAAACCTCCGCATGATTGCATGTCATTCAGCCATATATCGCCGTTGCGAAGCAGCTGATCCGCCCAAGGCTAAAGGCTCAATGCTCACACCTGTTCACACGCTCCTTAGTCCCTCCTGCAGGCTGCACTATAGGCCTCCTATGAGGCAATTAGCTTATATGTATTGAATATAATGATTATTTCATATAATAAAAAATGTTTATGTAATAGTATAATAGAAACAGATACTTTTTAATCACCGGCCCCGGCGGGGGGAGTCCGCCGGCGGGCTGGTGGGATTTTGCTTACGGGGGCAGATTCTATGAAGCATTCTAAGAAAATGATGGCACAGGCAGGACTGGCAGCGGCAGTCCTCTTTTCATTGTCCGGAGTTTTTGCCGGAACCGCAGAGGCGGCAGGAAAAACCTACGACAGTGTCAGCCGATGGGGAGCTACGGAGGCCACAGAGGGCGATCCGATTACGGTGAATGAAGTCAATGGCTGGGGCTCCTCTGACCAGGATCCGGTCCGTTTGACAGTAGGTACGAAGGATACAAAGAATGTGACAGTTCACAACTACAGCGCTGGTGAAGGAAGTACGACAGAGGTACATGGTCAGAATATCTCTTTTGGCGGGAAATACATGGGCAAGATCGATAATAAACCGATGGAGATAGATGGTAATTTCTGGGTATCAAAAGGACAGATTACCATTGGTGATGAAGATACGAAGACTATTTCCATGACCCATCTGCGCGGCGACGATAGGGCAAAAATCACCGTCAATGGCGGTACCGATTCTCTTACGGTGGGGGAACTTTCAGTGGGGACAGCGACTGTGCGAATCGGTGGTGCCAATACGGGTAAGGTAACAGTTGATTCTATCGGCCTCTGGAAGGGGCGCAACGCTGCAACCTATGCTCCCTATGATGTTGGTGCTGATGTGGTCATTGACGGTACTCAGGGAATTACGGTGAACAAAGTGATTTCTGCTACTTCAAACAGCAAACTCCAGCTTGGCACAGAAAATAACAAGGGTGATGTACAAATCAGGAACGAAGATTCTTGGCGAAATGCTGTGTATGCTGATAATGGCTCTACGATTGCCATTGCTGCAGGCGGTAAAATCAGCGCAGCTGGCGACGTTACGGCCATAAACGGCAATAGTGCTGTTACGATGCAGGGGGCCGGCATCGATATTGATGGCCGTGTCAATGCAACGGGCAGTCATTATAGTGATGAAAAAGCAATGCAGATCTCTCTGATTGCAGAAGACTATAATGGTAAAAGGGGTAATGTCAACGTCCAGGAAATAGATGTTGACAACCAGGGTAGTATTACTGTCAAAGGAGATACAGTCACCATTGATGACAGTGACAGTAAAGCGAAGTGGAAGCCGGATTATTCTATCAGGTCAACTGGCGGTTCCAGTGTTTCTGTTGACAGCAACGCCATCATCATGAATAAGGGCGTGGCCTTCCAGGGCGGTGGAGAAATGACGCTGAAAGGAAATAAGAAAATCATCATTGGGACGTCTACAGATCAGGCCGCACGATCACTCAACATGACAGGTGGGAAGCTCTATGTAGGCGGCAAAGAGGCGGAAACCACGTTGAATGGTTCTGTTTCTATACTTGCTGAATATGGAAAAAAATCCGCTGCGACGATTGACGGTGATAAAATCACGATTAATGCGACGATTACGCCGGACAAATTCCAAAACGGAAAAGATCCGAATCAGTCTATGGCCGTTTATGCCCAAGATGCAAAATTGACAATTGGGCATAGTAGCACAAACAGCACAACAATCAATGGCAATCTGGAGCTTGGCAATAATGATGTGACTATTTATGGCAATAAAATTGCGATTAATGGTTTGCGGGGCAAAGAAGAGTGGGACAATCCAGCTGCGATTAAGACGACTATACCGGTGCATATGAGCATCGGTCAGGCTGGCACGGATCAGACGAACATCGTCGGTTATCTTGATTTCATGCCGATGGTTGACTACAAGAATCTCCAGGGAAATGAAATTGCTATTGCGGGACAGAATGTAATTCTTGATAATGCTGGCTATGATGTCATGTATGCTGGCAACAGCAAGGATGTCCGCATCGGCAGTGATTTTGACGGCAATACCAGTGAAAATACAGTTCTCAAGGGCACGGTGAAGGTTAGCGGTCTGGTTAAGGATGGCCAATTCGGTATCCATGGCAAAAATATCATTTTGTCCGACGGGGCATCGGAACAGGATAATGCTACCAGGGATATTGAAAAAGATGTGACTGACTCCCACGATGCTTTCATTGCACTGAATGGCGGGGACAACCCATTTACTATTGGTGATGAAGATTCGAATGTCAGCATTGACGGCCGTGTACTGAGCCTGTCCGGTGATATCGATGTGAATGGCAGGAATATCCATATTTTTGAAGGGACAAATAAAAATCAGTACGTTGTCCTGACCCATATAAACCGTATCAATCTTGGCGATGATACCACAGAAAATCTGCAGCTTGACGGTGGTTTTTGCGCCCAGGGTGCTGCTCAAGGTGAAAATGGCAGTGCCCTCAAAGGCAAAAATATTGTCATCGACGCAGCTGATGGACATAATGCCCTGATGAGTCTTGGCCAAAAGGTGACTGTTGGCGGCGATGGAACGGATTATATCGGCATCAACGGTGAAGTATATTCACACAGCGGAGCTGCTCCCGTTTCCCTGCAGGGCAGGAATATCATCGTCACGGGCAAAGGAGAGGACGAAGCCCTGCTCTATACCACCGGTGGACAGCTGGATGTGGATGGTGATGTGATTGCCATTGATGGCACCAGGGCGAAATATGCGGCTGAAGTCAATGGCGGGTCAATGACTATTGGCCACGATGGCACCCATGGGTTCATCAGGGGAAATCTGGAAAATTATGGCGATATGAAGATTTTCCTGAATGGGGCTGATTCCATAATCGATGGTAATATCCAGGACTGGTGCCTTGAATATCCTGCCGGTGGGGACCTGGGTGGTGTGGTGATGAACCTGAAGGACGGCGCCCGTTGGCATTTCGACGGCGATTCCACGGTCAATACGGTGAATGATGTGAACGGGGTCCTTGCATTTGATTCTTCTTCCACGAACCAGAAATTGACCACCAACCTCTTTAACGGTGATGGCGGTACCGTGGTTATCAACAGCACCGGTAACAGGCACGATAACGACCGGCTCTATGTCATTGGCAGCCACACCGGCAGGACGGCGCTTGCGCTTCATTCAGTAAATGACGGCAAATGGACCGATGGCGCCCTGGGTACCATCCTGGCCAGTGTCGGCGATGAACAGGGGAGCTTCTACGTACCGGACCGGGAAGACCGGCTCTTCTTCCACAAGACCTCCCTCGGTACCTATGAAACCAGCAAAGGGGATACCGTGACACCCCGGTACAATACGGACTGGTACCTTAAGGGCTTCAGCAAGTCCGCCACCGATGATGATGGCCACCATACCCATGTGGTCCAGGACCTTGTGGGCATCCGGGGCATCAATTACCAGATCTGGAGGGATGAAAACGATACCCTCTTCCAGCGTCTGGGCGACCTTCACAGCAACGACGGTCCCCATGCAGAGGGACTCTGGGCCCGGGTAAAGGGGACCGAGGATGAAAGGGATGCCGGAGAATTCTCCTATAGTACCCGGTTCCATGAATACCAGGTGGGCTATGATTTCCTACGGGGCGAAAATGAGGGGAGCCGCCATTACCAGGGCATCGGCCTGGCGTATACAAAGGGCACCGGTTACTATGGCCGCGGCAAGTCCGATGTGACAGGCATGAGTGCAGGTCTCTACGATACCCGGGTAAAGAAGGATGGCCAGTACTGGGATTTCGTGGTGAAAGGAAGCCATCTGGAAGACAAACTTCGGGGGCTCTACGATGGGGCCCACGTAGACAATAACGGCTTCACCGCCGGCGTGGAATACGGCTATAAGAGATCCTTCAAGAGCGGCTGGTTCCTGGAACCTCAGGCCCAGTTCACCGCCGGCTGGCTGGACGGGGCGGAAGTGACCCTCTCCAATGGCGTCCGGTATGAAGAAAACAGCATCCGCAGTGCTGTAGGCCGCATGGGATTCCGGGCAGGCTACGAAGGAGAACGGGGCGAACTCTTCGCCAAGGCCAACTGGTTCCATGAATTCGGTGGAAACAGCATCCTCCACCTCTCCGACGATGAAGGAAGCCTTACGCTCCACGAAGACTACAGCGACAGCTGGTTCGAATACGGCGTGGGCTTCACCATCCCCCTCTCCGGCGCCGGCCAGTTCTATGCGGACGCAGAAAAGAGCAACACCGGCACCTACCACAAGAAATGGGGCTGGAACGTGGGTATCCGTTGGATGTTCTGAGAAAGGCAGAATTGAGGTCTGGCGCAAGTGGCGGGTGTCTCATGGCAAATACATTTTGAGCAATGGTTCCTGTCACAATAGGTACAGGAGCTGCTGAGTGTGTTAAGTACCATGTGTTTTCCTGGCAGCTAGAAGCCCCCACCAGTTCGGCCGTTTACTCATCCATCCACCACTCCTGGCTCGCAGGTCCTGTTGAGCTCAAAACTAAAGGCTCAATGCTTGCATCCGTTCGCACGTATCCCAGCCATCATCTACAGGACTACGACGGTCAGAAACGACAGGGTCATACCTTTTCATAAGGTATGGCCCTATTTTTTCCCTTCTATAGATTTGGGCGGCCTGTAAGTCAATATCCAAATTCCATAAAAGTAATGTTAACCTATATTCTATGATGAAATTGAATACGGATTTTAGCTATCTATAGATATTTTTTATAACAAAAACTGTCTTTACAGTGGTATATTTATAATCATAGATGCAGATGCGGAAGGGCATCCAGGTACGATACCTGAAACCTGGAAATCCGCTGGCTGCATCGTATTCCATAGAATCTTTTGTGAGAGAGAGCATTCTGAGGTTGGATTTATTATTATCACCCATTCATGCCGGAAGCAGGCGTGGATGATTGGCAGAAACGGGGGTAAATTCATGAACAGAGTTTTCAAAGTCATTTGGAGCCACGCACGCAATGCGTACGTGGTGGTTTCTGAAATAGCACTGAATCACGGAAAGAATTCGAAGAGTTCCGCCGGTGCGGTGCATCTGAAAAAGGCACTCATCGCAGCACTGCTGGTGAGCGGTACCTTTGGAGGTACCCTGTATGGAGGAATGGACTCTTATGCATTGAACCTTGGTAAACAAGTGGATCTTGGTAACCAAGCCACGGCCACTTATGATGATAATGGGAACCTGACTATTGGTAAGAACGTTAAAGCGGAAGGCAAAAACAATTCAGGCAGTAATAATACAGCCATCGGGACCAATACGGATACTACTCGGGACGATGGCACTGGCAATGGCCAGGCCATAGATAATTCCTCCAATACGAAGCTTGTTGATGGAGAAGGCCAAGCTCATGACCTGAATCGCTCTACGGAATCCAGTGGGGATGAAGACCAGGGCTCCACGGCACTGGGCTATGACAGTCATGCGGAAGGGGATGCCTCCACGGCCATCGGCAATAAGGCTAAGGTATTGAATAAACCGACAACCTATTATGCCGATGCGGACGGGAATAAGACCACCAGCCAGGATAAAGCGGCCTGGTATGCCGACAGCAATGGCAAGCCCACAAAGGTACCTCAGGTGTTCCGGGATACGAATGGCAATCAGACCTCTACACCGCAGTATATCCATACCTATACGGAAAAAGATGCCACGACCGGTGAAACCGTGACGAAGACGGAAATCACCACCGATGCCAGCAAGGCAGACAAAAACGATGATGGCAGCCTGAAGTATAACTATAAAAAAGAAGATAATGCCGATAAGCTCTATTCTGTCACTCTCTATCAGCCGTCCAGCAATTCTATCGCTGCTGGCAGTGAAGTGGAAGCAGATGGTGAAAATGCGGTAGCTGTGGGCTATAAATCCACGGCAAAATCTTCTGCCGTGGCTATTGGTGACAATGCCCAGGCAGAAGAACATACAGTAGCTATTGGCAAACTGGCGAAGGCGTCTGCAGAAGGCGGTGTAGCTCTGGGCGAAGGTTCCACTGCCAATCGGGCAGGCGGCATTGCAGGCTGGGATCCGAAGACTGGAACTAGTTCCACCGATACGGACAGCACCTGGAAATCCGGCAGCGGTGCCATTTCCGTTGGCAGTGCCGGCAGCAGCCGCCAGATTACCAACGTAGCCGCCGGTAGTGAAGACAGCGACGCCGTCAACGTAGCCCAGCTGAAAAAGGCCATGATCCATTACTACAGCGTAAAGACTACGGAAGACACGGACAAAGCAGGGAACAATAACTACCTGAACGACGGCGCTACGGGAGATAATGCTCTGGCAGCCGGCGTGAGAGCACGGGCCTTTGGAGACAATTCCACGGCGGTAGGAACGGATTCCCAGGCACAGGGGCAGAATGCGGCGGCCTACGGCTATCAGGCCATTGCCTTCCAGCAAGACAGCACGGCCATGGGCTCTAATGCGCAAGCCCAGGCTCAAAGTTCTACGGCCTATGGGTTCAGTGCTATTGCGAAAGCTGTTGGAAGTACGGTCATCGGCTACGGTTCTACCGCTCAGGGAAAAAACTCTGTGGCCGTTGGCGGTCATGCTTTAGCAGATGATTCTGTGCAGATTGGGACCAGTTCTACTTCTCAGGGGAAATGGTCGGTAGCCGTCGGCGGTCATACGGAGGGAGAAAATAGTGTTGCCGTAGGCGTAGGCACTACCGCACAGAGTAAAAACTCCGTCGCCGTTGGCGGTCATGCTCTGGGAGAGAATTCTGTACAAGTAGGGAGTGGCAATACGGCACAGGGTAAGAATTCCGTCGCTGTTGGCGGACATGCTCTGGGAGAAAATACGGTGGAAGTCGGTGTAGGTTCTACGGCGCAGGGAAAAGATTCTGTTTCTGTAGGTGGCCATTCCATCGGCGAGCAATCGACAGCCATTGGCTATGGCTCGAACAGTACGGGAAAATCTTCCACGGCCATTGGTGGGGCATCTACGAACGGCTCTGATACAATTGCTATCGGTTCAGGCGCAACAGCAGTGGGTTCTTCATCTATATCTCTTGGTAACGGTTCTAATGTTTCTGGTGATAACAGTACTGGTGTAGGTGCTGGGACAAAAGCTTCCAACTCTGGTACCGCTGTCGGCTATAACGTCCAGGCTGGCGGGAAAGAAGCGACCGCCATTGGGGTTGGATCCAAGGCAACCGGTGAAAATGCGACAGCCATCGGCGGTGGCGGCGCCTGGCAGGCCAACAGTGTGGCCATCGGCTCCGGTGCCGGCACGAATGCCAATGCCGTCTCTATTGGGAAAGACAGCAATGCCTGGGGCGTGAATGGTGTTTCTCTGGGTACAGGTTCCAGTGCTGGTGGAACCAATTCCACGGCCATCGGCGGCGGCAAAGCTTATCAGGAAGACGGCATTGCCATTGGCAACGGGGCTCAGACCAATAAAGGGATTGCTTTGGGTAAAAATGGTGCTGCCTGGGGCGACAGTGCCATCGCTATCGGTGAAAATACCAATGCCTGGAGAGCCAATTCCATTGTCCTCGGTAAGAATTCCAAATCCGGGGCGGATAAGAATATCCAGGGCTTTGATCCCCTTACGGGCAAAGCTTTTTCAGATTCTTCGGCCACCTGGAATTCCACAGATGAAGCCGTTTCTATCGGCCGGGCAGAAGAACGGGATGCTAACGGAAATGTCACAAAAACGGCTATTACCCGCCAGCTGAATAACGTGGCAGCCGGTACCCAGGATACGGACGCCGTCAACGTGGCCCAGTTGAAACTGGCGACCACCAAGATCAACATGCATTACTACAGCGTCCATTCTACGGAAGCCGGTGACGGCAGCAACTATGCCAACGACGGGGCGAGCGGAGTCAATGCCATGGCGGCAGGACCCAGCGCTTCTGCCAAAGGTGATCTTTCTGTGGCAGTAGGCAATGGTGCGGCTGCCAACGGTGCCCATTCCGTAGCGGTAGGCAATGGTGCTGCGGCTAACGGAACCGATGCCATTGCCCTTGGCACGAATGCCAAAGCCGACGGGCAGGGGGCACTGGTGGTGGGTGAACACAACAGCGCCACCGGACAGAATGCCGTAGCCTTCGGCGGCGGTTATGGAAAAGATGAAAAAGGAAATACCGCCAGCGCCGTGGCTTCCGTAGCCTTTGGCATAAATACGGTGGCTAAGGCAGAAGGGACTGTGGCCTTTGGCAACAGTACCCAGGCCGGTTCGGATAAAACTGATAATAGTGGTAAAAATTATGGCCAGGATGCGGTGGCATTCGGCAGAGGAACCAAGGCTCTGGGCGGTCGTTCCCTTGCCTTTGGTGAGAATACGGTGGCCGATTACAACGATTCTGTGGCTTTTGGTAATGCATCTAAAGCTTTGTCCACTGGGGCGGTGGCTTTTGGAAGCAGGACCCGGGCCCTGGCCCAGTACAGTATGGCCTTCGGCAACCGTGCCGTGTCTGCAGGTAATTATGCTACTGCCTTTGGTACGGATACCCTGGCCGGTGTCAAAACCGATGCCAGTGGAGCCATGTGGCTGACGAACGGCACAAAAATTGATTCCAATGGCAACGTTGCTTATACAGATGGCAGCGGTAATACCTATGCAGTGGAGAATTTCCAGAATGTAAAGAATGGCCAGCCTTCCGGGGAAACCCATAGTTATGTGGTCGTAAAAGGGGCCGATGGAAAGGCTTATATCCAGGATTATCACGGCGATATCCATGCAGTAACCCTGACAAAGCAGGCCGATGGCACCATAAAAGCTGCCGCTTCTACGGATATTGCCAGGGGTGTCACCCTTGTGACCGCAGATCCCACATCCACCAATGGCTATGATTTCGTGGATTACGATAATGCCACCGCCTTTGGCGACAGCACGAAGGCTATTAACGTCAATGCTACAGCCTTTGGTAAGAATTCCGTGGCCAGCGGTGAAAACTCCCTGGCCTTCGGCGAAGGAAGCACCGCCGCCGGCAATAACTCCGTCGCCGGCCTCGGTGGCACGGCTTCCACGGCAAACTCCATTGCCCTGGGTAAAGGGACTAAAGCCAATAACAGTACAGAAAATGCGGTTTCCGTAGCCATCGGTGAAAATGCGGAGGCCTCCGGTGCCAGATCTTTGGCTATCGGTTTTGGCATCAAAGATAAGAACGATACCCTGCTGACCCAGACCACGGCTTCCGGAGAAAGCGCTGTTTCTATTGGTACCGATACGGAAGCGGCAGGAGAGCATTCCATCGCCATGGGTTCCCATTCGGAAGCCCTCAAGGATTCGTCCGTAGCCATTGGTTATGATACCCATGCTACGGAAGCCTCTACCGTAGCCATCGGCAGCGGCACGAAAGCCAACCGCAGTTACGGCGTAGCCATTGGCCTCAGTGCCCTGGCCGGCATCGATGAATCGGATCCTGCTTCTTCTGGCGCCTCCACTTATGATGGAGCCCAGACCACGGCCATGGGGTATTATGCCAGAGCCACTGCCAGCAATGCTACGGCATTGGGGGCCAAATCCACGGCCAACGTGGATGGCTCCGTTGCGCTGGGGTACCTGTCTGCTACCACCCGTGCGGCAGGCAATAAAGAAGACGGCGTCGTGAAAGATGCCTATTTGAAACCAGCCACAGTTACTGACGATACTGCAAGCACTTGGACTTCGACGGCAGGGGCCGTTTCCGTAGGAAATGCCAAGAAATCCCAGACCCGTCAGGTCACCAATGTGGCAGCCGGTTCTTTGGATACGGACGCAGTCAACGTGGCCCAGCTGAAAACAGCCGGAGTGACAGTGACGTCCAAGGATAATTCCGTGGGCATTGAAAAGACCACGGATACTAAGGACGGTCATACCAACTATGATCTGAAAGTGGCGACGGCTGCACTGAATCCGGAAAAGACAGGTACAGGTGATTCTGCTGTGCCTACTGGCAAAATTACAGTTACGAATCCGACTGTTTCTAAGACGGAAAATGGTGCCACGACTCAGGTTGAAAATAAAAATGCCTATGTCACTGGTGAAAGTGTGGCCAATGCTATCAACAACTCCGGCTTCACCCTGACTACGTCTAAATCGGATGGTACGGTTTCCGGCACAACAAATGAACTGATCAACCCGGGCGAAACGGTGACTCTGGATGCAGGGAAGAACATTGCCATTACCCAGGCAACAAATAAGATTACCGTTGCCTTGGCTGACGACGTCAACGCCCAGACGGTTACCGTAACGGGTAAAGACGGGAAAGATGGCCAGATTGGTCTTACCGGCAAAGATGGTAAAGATGGCAAAGTGACCACCATTATCAAAACCATCGGCAAGAATGGTACCGATGGGAAAGACGGCAAGCCCGGTGTAGATGGCACGAACATCACTCGGGTGGTATACCAGGATGGCGAAGCCGGGACTACCACCCATACCTTTGCTACCCTTGATGACGGCTTGAAATTTGGTGCCAATGCGGCTGTTAAGAAAAATGGTGCTAATCCGGTAAGCAACAAGCTGAACAGCACTATCGATATCATCGGTACGACTGCCAAAGCGGATCATGAATACAGTGCCGATAACCTGACGACGACAGTTGATCAGGATGAAAATGGCAAGACGACCATCACAGTCCTCATGGATAAGGATATCAAAGGCAATAGCCTTACGGTTGGCGAAAAGGGCGAAAAAGGCTCGGAAGGCCAGCCCGGTAAAGATGGTGTTGACGGCAAGATCGGCGTCAACGGCCAGGATGGTTCTGCTGTAGTCATTAATGGCAAGGATGGCTCCATCGGCCTCAATGGTAAGGATGGCGCTAATGGTCTCACTATTAAAGGTGCTAACGGAGCTGTTGGTGTCGACGGTACGGACGGCAAGAATGGTAAAGATGGTATGACCCGCATCGTTTATCAGGATGCCAACAAAACTGATCATACCGTGGCAACCCTGGATGACGGGCAGAAGTACAAAGGGGATTTCGGCGATACCGCCAATGTGGCACTGAACCACCAGGTGAACATCATCGGCGATATTTCTTCCTACAATACCAAGAATCCGAACAGCAAAGTGGAAGAAAAGGATCTGACCGACGGCGCTGCCAATGTGGGGGTAGTCACCACGAAGGATGATCAGGGCAACGCTACCCTCACCATCAAGCTGAACAAGAACCTGACCGGTCTGGAAAGTGTGACGGCCGGCGGTGCCAAACTTGGGACGCATGCAGCAGGCGACACCAGCCTGACGGTCTATGAAATCGATGCCAATGGCAATCCAGTGGCAAAGACCGATGATAATGGTAAGGCTGTTACCGACAAGGCAGGTACCTATGTCACAGGCCTTACGAACAAGACCTGGGACGGCAAGACCTACGTCTCCGGCCGGGCGGCTACGGAAGACCAGCTCATGC
>ERZ772881.2532-NODE-2532-length-12969-cov-39.273347_pt1 | contig 12969 bp, 9 predicted proteins | sample MGYA00580581_ERZ772881 | MGnify/ENA primary metagenome ERZ772881 (study PRJEB29015, sample SAMEA2737668) | human gut metagenome | biome: human gut; feature: human-associated habitat; material: faeces | place: China | collected 2012 ...
GATTGGATCATTTTAATTTAATAGAAGAAATTTACACAAAGTACTTGACAGTCCCGGATGGATTGAAGCCGATCGCCGCATAGCGGCTATCTGGTTCAAGGCCCAAAGCTCATACGCATGTCTGTTAGCCGGCCCAACGCCGCAGGCGGACCGGTTTTTCTAAAAGCTAACAGCTAGAAGCTAGAGGCCCCTGCATGCTTGTATGTCACTCAGCCACATAGTATCCGGCCCGCAGGGCCTGACCAGCTCAAGGCCCAAGGCTCAAGGCTCAATGCTCAATGCCCCATCCATTCGACGCCCACCAGCCCCCCATGGCCTGTTGAACCTCAACTCTCTTTCCTCAACTCTCAACTCTTTATTTAAGTATCAACACCAAATATATAGAGTACACTTAATATAGGATTTTCACATAGATGTTGTAGTATTAAAGTAACCGTGATATACTGTAATCGGTAAGACCTGGTATAATTCTGTTTCTTTTTGATGGGATTGTGATGGGAAAGTGATGAAGGTGAAAGAAGACTCCTTATTGATGCTGCTGCTCCCGGAAATGATGGAAGGGGCGCAGGAAAGGTACGAGATTCTTCGGCAGATCCATGAAGCATCGCCGGTGGGAAGGCATATCCTGGCGGTGCAGACGAAACTTTCTGAAAGCACGATTCGGAAACATATCGAGAAGATGGAAGAAGCAGGTCTTTTGATTTCCCGCCCTTCCGGTATGAGCCTCACGTCCAAGGGGGAGTCCCTTGTGGCACCGCTGGCTCCGTACCTGCAGAAGAGCCCCTCCCTTTCCTATATGGAAAGGAAACTGGAATCCATCCTGTCCATGGAAAAGGTGATTGTGGTGAGAGGGGATTCCGACCGGTCTCCGGAAGTGAGTAATGAAATCAGCCAGGAAGGGGCCCTGGTGCTCCTCAGGATTCTTCGGGATGGACATATTACTGCCGTCAGCGGCGGTCCGGAAGTGGCGGGGATTGCCAATGCCCTGCCCGTACTCCATATGAAGGTGGATGTGGTACCGGCCCGGGGCGGATTCGGCAGGAAAATCGAGTACCTGCCAAACCTGGTGGCCGCCAGGATGGCAGAAAGGCTGGGAGGAACCTATCATCTCATGGCGATTCCCGATGGCCTGTCGCCGGAGCTGTTCCTGAAGGTCAAAAAAGAGCTCCCCCAATTGAAAGTGATTGATGAAATGCTTGCCAAAGCGGATATCCTCATCACCGGGGTGGAAGATTCCCGGAATGCGGCGGAATGGATGGAACTTCCGAAGGATGTAAAGACCCGTCTCGCCGGGGAAGGGGCAGCAGGGGAAGCCCTGGGCCTCTTTACGGATATCCATGGCAAAGTTCTCTATCGTATGTACAATGCCGGTATTTCGGGAGACGATATTTCATCGATTCCCCATGTTCTTATTGCAGCTGGAGGCAGTCACAAGGGCGCCGCCATTCTTGCCATGGCAAGGGCAGGAATCCGGGGCACCCTCATCACTGACGAAGGCGCAGGTAATGAAATCTTATCTTTGATGGCTGGAAAAGAGTCAAAAACAGGAGGGTACTAACATGACAAAAATTGGTATTAACGGATTTGGCAGAATCGGAAGACTGGTATTCCGGGGCATGCTGGACAGGGATGACCTGGAAGTGGTGGCCATCAACAACCCCAGCGGCGTGGAAACAGCTGCCTATCTTCTGAAGTATGATTCCGTCCACGGCCGTCTCGGCAAGAAAGTGGAAATCGATGGAGATGACCTCATTATCGAAGGAAAACGGGTCCATGTATTCCATGACCGGGATCCGGAACACCTGGACTGGAGCAAGTACGGCGTAGAAATCGTGGTGGAATCCACAGGCAAACTGAAGGACAAAGCCAGCGCCGGCAAACACATCAAGGGAACCGTGAAGAAAGTCATCATCACCGCTCCCGGCAAGGATGACGATGCCACCATCGTCATGGGGGTCAATGAAAACACCTATGATCCGAAGAAGGACAATATCATTTCCAACGCCTCCTGCACCACGAACTGCCTGGCACCGGTGGTGAAGGTACTCCATGAAAAATTCCATATCAAACGGGGCCTCATGACCACCGTCCATTCCTATACGAACGACCAGGCCATCCTGGAAAAGGCCCACAAGAAGGACCCCAGAAGAGGCCGGGCGGCTGCGGAAAATATCATTCCTACTTCCACCGGTGCAGCGAAGGCCATCGGCATCGTGATTCCGGAACTGAAGGGAAAACTGAATGGCCTTGCCATCCGCGTCCCCACCCCCGATGTGTCCCTGGTTGACCTGACCGTGGAACTTGGAAAGAACGTGACGAAGGAAGAAGTCAATGCAGCCCTGAAAGAAGCGTCTGAAGGGGAACTGAAGGGCATCCTCGCCTATACCGATGAACCCCTGGTTTCCAGTGATTTCCTCACCACCGACGTCAGCTCCACCGTGGACAGCCTCCTCACCATGGTGATGGAAGGAAACCTGGTCAAAGTCATCGCCTGGTACGATAACGAATGGGGCTATTCCATGAGAATCATTGACCTTGTAAAGTATGTAGCATCGAAAGGACTTTGATTATGAATAAAGAGACCATCTATGATTTGAAGCCGGAAGGAAAAACTGTGTATGTCCGGGTGGATTACAATGTGCCCCATGACAGCGAGGGCCATATCCTGGATGACCGCCGTATCCGCGCCACCATTCCCACCATCCGGTACCTGCTGGACCATGGGGCTGCGGTGGTCCTGGCCAGTCATATGGGACGGCCCAAGGGCACGGTGAAGCCGGAATTATCCCTGGCTCCCTGCGCAAAGCGGCTCTCTGAACTCCTGCACCAGGACGTGCTTTTCTGCCCGGACTGCGTAGGGGATAAAGCATCGGAAATGAAAAAGGCCCTGGAACCGGGACAGGTGCTTCTCCTTGAAAACCTCCGTTTCCATGGGGAAGAAGAAAAGAACGACCCCGCCTTCGCAAAAGACCTCGTTGACGGATGCGACCTGGCAGTGAACGATGCCTTCGGCGTATCCCACCGTACCCACGCTTCCGTGGTGGGCGTCGGCAAAATCATGCCCATGGTTTCCGGTCTCCTCCTGAAGAAGGAAATCGACTTCCTGGACGGCGTCATCGAACATCCGGTACGGCCCTTTGCAGCCATCATCGGCGGCGCCAAAATCAGCGACAAGATCCAGGTCATTGCAAACCTCATGGAAAAGGCGGATGTTATCCTCATCGGCGGCGGCATGGCCAATACATTCGTCGCTGCCCAGGGCTATGACATGGGCCGGTCCCTGCAGGACCGGGACCGCTTCGACCTGGCGAGAAACCTCATGAAGAAAGCCCACGAAATGGGCTCTGAAATCATGCTGCCCGTGGACTTTATGGCCGGCGATGCTTTCTCGGAAACCGCCCACACCAAGGTCCTTTCGGCCGATGAATTCTCTGATCCCTGGATGGCTCTCGATATCGGGCCGAAGACTATCCAGCTCTACGTGGAAACCCTGAAAAAGATGAAGACCGTCGTATGGAACGGTCCTATGGGCGTATTCGAAATGAAGCCCTTTGCCAAGGGCACCTTTGCCATTGCCGAAGCCATGGCCAGCCTCGATGCCACCACGGTCATTGGCGGCGGCGAATCGGCGTCGGTGGTGGATGAACTGGGCATTGAAGACAAATTCTCCCACGTATCCACCGGCGGCGGTGCCTCCCTGGAAATGCTGGAAGGCATGGTACTCCCGGGCGTAGCCATTCTTGCGGATAAGGAGTGATTCCTTTTGAGAAATATCCTGATCGCAGGAAACTGGAAAATGAATATGACCGTCACCGAGGCGGCAGCCTTTTTCAAGTCATTCAGAATCAAGAAAAACGATAAGGTGGAGCTCCTTTTCTGCCCGCCCTATGTAGACCTTCCCATGGCCCGGTTTTTCCTGGAAAATTCCTCCATCCGCTGGGGCGCCCAGAATGTGTACCCCGAAGAGAAGGGAGCTTTCACCGGAGAAATTTCTCCGGCCATGCTGAAGGACCTGGGCTGCTCCTACGTCATCTGCGGCCACTCCGAACGGCGGCAGATTCTGGGAGAGTCCGATGAATTCGTGGCCCGCAAGGTAAAGGCAGTACTGGCGGCGGGGATGGTGCCCATTCTCTGCGTCGGCGAAACGGCGGAAGAGAGGAAACTGGGGCAGACAGAAGAACGGATCGGCAGCGAAATCCGGACCGCCCTCTTTGAACTTTCCGAAGAAGACGCATCCCGTCTGGTCATTGCCTATGAACCAATCTGGGCCATTGGATCCGGCACTGCAGCCACTCCGGCGGACGCGGAAGACATTTCTTCCTTCATCCGGAAAACGGTAAAAGCCGTGGCCGGCAAAAAAGCGGCCGAAGCGGTCCGTATCCTCTATGGCGGCTCCGTGACAGATGAGAATATCGGTGATTTCCTGAAAGAAAAGGACATCGACGGCGGCCTCGTAGGCGGCGCCAGCCTGAAGGCGGAGACCTTCCTTTCCATCTATAAAAAGGCCTGTGAATAACAGGGCCCGGCAGTATCCTTCGTGGTTTTCACGAAATATAAATAAATACCCTATTACAGGAGGATGAAAAAGCATGGCAGCAATTACAGATTTACATGCAAGAGAAATTCTGGATTCCCGCGGAAATCCGACGGTGGAAGTAGAAATGGCACTGGAAGACGGCACCTTTGCAAGGGCCGCTGTTCCCTCCGGCGCTTCCACCGGTATGTTTGAAGCCACCGAACTTCGGGATGGCGACAAGAGCCGTTACGGCGGCAAGGGAGTCCTGAAAGCCGTAAACAATGTAAATGGCGAAATTGCAGACGCCGTCCTCGGCTGGGATGCCAGCGACCAGAGGGGCCTGGACCATATCCTCATCAACCTTGACGGCACCGAAAACAAGAGCCGCCTCGGCGCCAATGCCATTCTCGGCGTATCCCTGGCTGCTGCCCATGCCGCTGCTGAATCCGCAGGACTTCCGCTGTACCAGTACCTGGGCGGCGTGAATGCCCACAACCTGCCGGTACCCATGATGAACATCATGAACGGCGGCGCCCATGCAGACAACAACGTGGACATCCAGGAAAGCATGATCATGCCCGTAGGGGCACCGAGCTTCCGGGAAGGCCTGCGCATGTGCGCTGAAATCTACCATTCCCTGAAGGACGTACTGAAGAAACAGGGCCTTTCCACCGCCGTAGGCGACGAAGGGGGCTATGCACCGGACCTTCCGTCCAACGAAGCAGCCATGGAAGTCATCTGCGAAGCCATTGAAAAAGCAGGCTACACCGCCGGCAAAGACGTGGTTCTTGCCACCGACGTTGCAGCTTCCGAACTCCTTGGCGATGACGGCCTCTACCATCTGGCCGGCGACCACACCGCAAAGACAAGCGATGAAATGATTGAATTCTACGAAAAACTGATCGACCAGTACCCCATCATTTCCATTGAAGACGGCCTGGGCGAAGAAGACTGGGAGGGCTGGAAGAAACTCACCGAAAAACTGGGTAAAAAAGTCCAGCTCATCGGCGATGACCTCTTCGTAACCAATACGAAACGCCTGTCCAAGGGCATCCACATGGGCGTGGCCAACTCCATCCTCATCAAACTGAACCAGATCGGCACCCTCACCGAAACCATGGAAGCCATCCAGATGGCCCAGAGATGCGGCTACACCACCGTCATTTCCCACCGTTCCGGTGAAACCGCAGACACCACCATCGCCGACGTGGCAGTGGCAGTGAACGCAGGCCAGATTAAGACCGGCGCCCCGGGCCGTACGGAACGGGTAGCCAAGTACAACCAGCTCCTCCGCATCGAAGAAGACCTGGACGCAGACTCCTACTACGGCAGCGCTGCCCTGACCCATAGAATGAAACGGTTTGAATAATGAAATCAAAAAAACTCCTGCCTTTTGGCGGGAGTTTTTTTGCAATCGAGATGGAGGCCGAGATTGATGGGGCCAGTCTGCGGTGGTCCTGTGGCAAGTGTCGTGCGAACGGACAGGGGCTGTGTGGCTGAGTGTCGTACAAACGGGCGGGGGCTTCTAGCTGCTAGCTTCTAGCTGCTAGAAAGGCCCATCGGCCTACGGCATGGTAATCTACCATTCGAGCAAATTTGGCGCCGTAGGCGGACCAGATTTCCTAGATGCTAACAGCTAACAGCTAGGAGCCCCATACGTTCGTACGTACGCTTAGTCACACAGCCCCTGTCCGTTCACACCGGCACTCAGCTGCCATAAAAAACAGATGAAATCTGCTATCTCTTCATGGTATAATGTATAAGCATTATGACCGCAGAAAAGTTTCACCAAAGGAGCGATAACTATGAGCAAAGTATACGTAACAGGACATAAATCCCCGGACACCGACAGCATTGCCGCTGCCATTTCCTATTCCTACCTGAAGAGACAGCTCGGCATGGACGCCGCAGCAGCCAGAGCAGGGGAACCGAACAAAGAAACAAAGTTCGCCCTGGACTATTTCAAAGTAGAAGCACCGGTACTCCTCACCTCCGTTGCCCGTAAAAACCCGGACGATGAAAAGACGAAGGTCATCCTGGTGGACCACAACGAATCCAAACAGTGCGTGGACGGCATTAAAGACGCCGATGTGCTGGAACTCATCGACCATCACCGTCTCGGTGATTTCGAAACCGATACCCCCATTTTCATCCTCATCCGTCCCGTGGGCTGCGTGAATACCGTCATCTGGGGCCTTTACAAACTTTATGGCAAGAAACCGTCCAAAGAAGTGGCAGGCATGATGCTGTCCGCCATCATTTCCGATACGGTTCTCTTCCGTTCTCCCACCTGCACCGAAGAAGATAAACAGGCTGTGAAAGAACTGGCAGAAATCGCCGGCGTGGACTATGAAAAATACGGCATGGACATGCTGAAGGCAGGCGCCGACATTTCCGACTACTCCGCTGAAAAGCTGGCCCACAACGACACGAAGGAATTCGAAGCCGGCGGCAAGACATTCAGCTGTGGCCAGATCTCCGTCATGGACGTGGATCCCATCAATGCCAAGAAAGCGGATATCATGAAAGAACTGGAAGCCACAAAGGCAGCAAAGAACTACGAAGCTTCCTACCTCATGGTGACCAATATCCTTACAGAAGATACATACCTCTGGTTCACCGACGGTGCAGAAGCAGCCGCTGAAAAGGCTTTCGGAAAGAAAGCGGAAAACGGTGCTATTTACCTGCCGAAGGTGATGTCCCGTAAGAAACAGGTGGCTCCGTTCCTCCTGAAGGTTTACGGAGAATAAGCAGAAAGCTGGAAGAACCCTTAGCGGCGAAGCCGCTAGGGGTTTCTTAAGTATGTGATGTTGTTGGCTGAGTGTATATGCAAACGTGTGGGGCCTTGAGCTGGATAGCCGCTATGCGGCAATCGGCATCAATCCATCCTGCGCCTTTGGTGGGGCCTTCTCTAAGGGCCTGCATGTTGACGGGATAGCTTACAATGAACGTTATCTTTTCTATCGAGTCAACCATTAAGCAAGTGCCCCCCTTGGAGAAGGGGGCAGCCCAAAGGGCAGGGGATGGATCCGCCTCGTAGAGGCGGGTTCTGTGGTACCGGAGTGGCTGGTATTGCATTTGAATGTGTAGGGCCTTGAGCTGGATAGCCGCCATGCGGCAATCGGCATCAATCCATCCTGCGCCTTTGGCGGGGCCTTCTCTAAGGGCCTGCGTGGTGAAGGGATGGCGTACAATGAACGTTATTTCTTCTATCGAGTCAACCATTAAGCAAGTGCCCCCTTGGAGATGGAAGTCCTGCATAGGACTTCCAAGTTTGGCCTGAATACAAAAGGCGCTTAGCCTGCCCATCAAAGCGCCTTCCTTTTAGGCCAAACGGCGGCAGCCCAAAGGGCGGGGGATGGATCCGCCTCGAAGAGGCGGGCTCTGCGAAGCAGATAAAGGGCAGCTGATGGAAGCGCCGCAGGCTAATAACCTGGCTCCCCCCTCGGGGAGGCAGTGAACATGAGTTGCACCAGCGAACACAATTTGAAGGAGCGAAGCGACGCTCAAATTATAGTGATCCCTTTCCCATAGGGTGAGCTGTCTGCGGAGCAGACGGAGGGGGCATTTGCGGCGAAGCCGCTGGACCTCAACTCTCAACTCTCAACTCTCAAATCTCAAATCTCAAATCTCAATTCTGCATTTTCGGCGAAGCCGCGAGGCCTCAACTCTCAACTCTCAATTCTCAAATCTATGCCGCGAAGCGGCTGTAACTGTAATACCATGCATAAGGAGAAAGAATGAACAACTATTTAGATACATTAAATGACCGCCAGCTGGAAGCGGTGAAGCAGGTAGAAGGGCCGGTGCTCATTATGGCCGGCGCCGGGTCCGGAAAGACGAAGGCCCTGACCTGCCGCATTGCCCATATGCTGGAGCTCGGCATCCGTCCGGGAGAGATCCTGGCCATCACCTTCACAAATAAGGCGGCCAAGGAAATGAGGGACCGGGTACACAGCCTCGTCGGTCCCCAGGCGGACCGTATCTGGATGTATACATTCCATTCCTTCGGCGCCCGGTTCCTCCGGAGGGAAATCAACAATTACCCGCCCTACACGGACAAGTTCACCATCTACGATTCCGATGATTCCAAGCAGCTGGTGAAAAACGTGCTGAAGGAGCTGAACCTGGACGACAAGCAGTTCCAGCCGAACGCCATCCAGGGCAGTATTTCCTCCGCCAAGAACAAACTCCTTTCGCCGAAGGCCTTCCGCCAGCAGGCAGGGGGAAATTTCTACAACCAGAAGGTGGCCGACGTCTACGACCTCTATGACAGGCACATGAAGCAGAATAATGCCCTGGACTTCGACGACCTCCTCTTCATCACCACCGCCCTCCTGTCCAATGAGACCATCCGCCGGCGGTGGCAGGACCGGTTCCACTACATTCTCATCGACGAATACCAGGACACGAACCACGCCCAGTACCTCATGGCAAAGTACATTGCCGGCAGCCTCCAGAATATCTGCGCCGTGGGCGATGCGGACCAGAGCATCTACTCCTGGCGTGGCGCGGACCTTCGGAACATCATGGATTTCAAGTCCGACTATCCCAAAGCGAAAATCATCAAGCTGGAGCAGAATTACCGTTCCACCCAGACCATCCTGGACGCCGCGAACGCGGTGATCGAGAACAATCCGGACCGGCCGTCGAAGAAGCTCTGGACCGCCCAAAAAGGGGGCGCCCACCTGAAATGGTATACCGCCATGGACGAGCACAACGAAGCGGAATTCATTGTGAATACCATGAAGAAAAAGCACGACGAAGACCATGAGCCCTATGGAAATATGGCGGTCCTCTACCGCATGAATGCCCAGTCCCGGGTACTGGAAGAAACCCTGGTGAAGCGGGGCATCGGCTACACCATGGTAGGGGGCACCCGATTCTACGACCGGGCGGAAATCAGGGATATCATGGCCTATCTGAAGGTGATCAACAATTTCCGGGATAACATCAGCCTGGCCCGCATCATCAACGTACCGAAGCGGGGCATTGGCGCCACCACGGTGCAGAAACTGTCGGACTACGCCAATGCCGGCGGCATGTCCATGTTCGAAGGCATCATGGCGGTGGAAGGCTCCTCCATTGCCCCTTCCGCCCAGCTGAAACTGCAGAATTTCAGCGCCATGATCTTTGATTTCCTGAATGCCTCCACGGAAATGAATATTTTCGACCTCATCCAGAAAATCATGACCGACACGAAGTACCTTTCCCTCCTCCAGGAAAGCAGCGACCCCCAGGCCCAGAGCCGGGAAGAAAACCTGGGCGAACTTCTCTCCGTGGCGAAGGACTTCACCACCAGCCACCCCGGCGAAGGGCTGGCGGAATTCCTGGAACAGGTGGCCCTGGTCAATGATGTGGACGGATACCAGGAAACCGACGATAAGGTGACTTTGATGACCATGCACAGCGCCAAGGGCCTGGAATTCCCCATTGTCTTCCTCCCCGGCATGGACGAAGGCATATTCCCCGGCGTCCGGTCCCTCATGGAAGAATCGAGGCTGGAAGAAGAGCGGCGCCTCTGCTACGTGGCCATCACCCGGGCGAAGAAGGAGCTCTACCTCTGCAACGCCCATATGCGCACCATGTATGGACAGATCAAGCCCTACGCCGCCAGCCGTTTCCTGGACGAGATTCCGGCGGACCTTGTGGACCACGTGAATGACGATGAAAAGAGAGAAAGAGTCCACACCGCACGGCGCTGGCAGAATGAGACCAGAAGCCGCTACGCCCTGTCCGATGCGGCAGTGGTGAACAAACCCAAAAAGAGCAGCGTCAAAGCACGGTATGACTGGAAAGTGGGAGACACCGCCGTCCATAACCTCTGGGGAAAGGGAAAAGTGGTGGCAGTCACCGGCGGAGACAAGAATATGATGATTAAAGTGGATTTCTCAGGAAAAATCCGGCAGCTCATGGTGGCCTTTGCGCCCATTACAAAAGAGGATTAAAGAAGGGATACTATGGCATCAGAAGAAATCAGGAAAAAGGTAGAAGCACTGCGGAAAGAAATCCGCCATCACAGCTATCTGTACTACGTGAAGGACGCACCGGAAATCACGGACTACGAATTTGACCATCTCTACCGGCAGCTGGTGGACCTGGAAAAAGAATACCCCGAGCTCGTGACCCCGGACTCACCCACCCAGCGGGTGGGGGGCAAGGCCTCCGATGACTTCCAAAAAGTCCGTTTCCGGAAGCCCATGCTGAGTCTCGCCAACGCCTTCAGCGCCGATGAACTCCGGGACTTCGACCGCCGGGTGAAGGAAGGACTTCATACGGATCACGTGGAGTACATTACGGAACTCAAAATCGACGGTCTTTCCATGAACCTGATCTACGAGAACGGCAGCCTTGTCCAGGGCCTCACCCGGGGTGACGGCAGGGTAGGGGAAGACGTGACGGCCAACGTGAAGACCATCCACACCATCCCCCTCTACATCGAAAACGCCCCGGCCTACATGGAAGTCCGGGGAGAAGTATACATGCCCAGAAAGAGCTTCATCGCCCTCAATGAAGAACGGGACGAAGCGGGCCTCATGCCCTTCGCCAACTGCCGCAACGCCGCCGCCGGTTCCCTGCGGCAGCTGGATCCCCACGTCACCGCCGCCAGAAACCTGGCCTTCTTTGCCTACGCACTGGGGGACATCCAGGGACTGGAAATCCGGTCCCAGGAAGAACTCCTGAAGCAACTGGAAGCCTTTCATTTCCAGGTGAACCCGAATTACCGGAAATGGGACTCCATCGAAGGGGTCATCAGAGGGGTGAACGAATGGAAACAGAAGCGCCATGACCTGGGCTACGATACCGACGGCATGGTGATCAAAGTAAACGATTTCGCCCAGCAGAATATCCTGGGTGCCACGGTGAAAGACCCGAAGTGGGCCATGGCCTACAAGTACCCACCGGAAGAAGTGGAAACAAAGGTGGAGCGCATCATCGTCACCATGGGCCGCACCGGCGTCCTTACCCCGTCGGCGGACCTGACGCCGGTCCACCTGGCCGGCACCACCGTGAAACGGGCCACCCTCCATAACATGGACTTTATCCACGAAAAGGACATCCGCGTAGGGGACCACGTCATGATTTACAAGGCCGGGGAAATTATCCCGGAAATCTCCACAGTCCTGAAGGACAAGAGAAACGGCACGGAACAGGTCTTTGAAATGCCCGCCACCTGTCCGGTCTGCGGAGAACCGGTGCACCGCATTGAAGGAGAAGCGGCCTACCGCTGCACGAACCCCAACTGCGGCGGCGTGGTCCGGGAAAAACTGATCCACTTCTCCTCCCGGGACGCCATGGACATCGAAGGCATGGGCCCCTCGGTGGTGGACAGCCTTCTCGCTTACCACCTGGTAGAAGACCCCGGCGACTTCTACCGCCTGAAGCAGGAAGACATCGAACAGATCGAGCGGATGGGCGAAAAGAGCGCCGCCAACCTGGTCGCCGCCATTGCGGACAGCAAAGGCCGGGGCCTGGCGAAACTCCTCTTCGGCCTGGGCATCCGCTTCCTCGGTGCCAAGGGGGCAGAACTCATCTCCCGCCGCTTCGGCACCATGGACGCCATTATCGCCGCTGGCGTAGAAGACATCCAGGAAACCGAAGGTATCGGGAAAGTCATTGCGACGAGCCTCTACGACTACCTCCACGACGTGAAGAACCTTGCCGTCATCAATAAACTGAAAGACGCCGGGGTCCTCATGGAAGACGTAAAAGAAGAAACTGAAGGCCGGGCCTTCGAAGGAGAAATGGTGGTGCTCACCGGCAAACTCACCTCCATGGGCCGCCGGGAAGCAGGGGACATCATCAAGCGCCAGGGCGGCGACACCCAGTCATCGGTGACCAACAAAACCACCCTCGTCGTGGCCGGTGAAGATGCGGGCAGCAAACTGGAAAAAGCCAGGGCCAAAGGAATCCCCGTCATCGACGAAGCCACATTCCTCGCAAGGGCAGGAGTGAGGTAAAAGATCGAGACCGAGGTCGAGATCGAGGGCAGGGGGACCGCCTCCGGCGGAAAAGATAGAATTGAGTTTTGAGAATTGAGGTCCCGCGGCTTCGCCGCGAAAACACCCCGACCTCCCCTCTTTAGAGGGGAGGGGGACCGCTTGCGGTGGAGGGGTGCGGAGGGGTGCCTGACGGACGGGAGCTTCTAGCTTCTAGCGACTAGCGGCCAGGAAAACTGGTCAGGCCCTTCGGGCCGGATGCCATCAGGTCCCATCAGCGGCCTTGCCGCAAAGGTGGCGGCGCACAAATTATGGTGCGCCGCCTTTTATATTACCGGCAGCGGCTACGCCGCATCCATCCTGCGGCTTTGCCGCGCCCCTTCTCCAAGGGGATGCATGTGAGGAAAATGTGTCACATGGAATGGTCATTTCCGTCCTGTGACTCTATTCGTTAAAAGCGTGCCCCCTTGGAGATGGAAATCCTGCAGAGGATTTCCAAGTTTGGCCTGAGAT
>ERZ772881.2535-NODE-2535-length-12959-cov-121.096327_pt1 | contig 12959 bp, 10 predicted proteins | sample MGYA00580581_ERZ772881 | MGnify/ENA primary metagenome ERZ772881 (study PRJEB29015, sample SAMEA2737668) | human gut metagenome | biome: human gut; feature: human-associated habitat; material: faeces | place: China | collected 2012 ...
TCGCGCTGATCCTTCTGCTCACGCTGTATACGCTCACGCTCCCTCTGTTCGGCGGCGGCGATGTCTGACTGCTCTGTTTGCCCTTGACGCGCCGCTCGGTCCCGTCCGATCTCGCGGATCTTGCGCAGCCAGCTGTTGAAGTGCGCCTTGGCATCCTCCAGCGTGCGTGGCTTGTCCTTGCCGTTGGCCACGCACTCGGCCTTGAAGCGCGGCAGCAGCCTCACCATGTCGGCCTTGGTCATGCGGTGCAGTGCTTGCAGGTTGTCAAGCCACACGTCCGACCTCGCAAGCGCTTCAACGCTTTGGTCCAGACTGAGCAGCTCTTGCTCTGGAGGCGGCGGCGGTGTCTCACGCGCACGCATGTGCGCATCTCCTCCTCCTCCTCCTTTATCCTTCTCCATATCCATATCCTTTATCGTTTTGTTTTTTTGCAAAAGCAAATCGGACTCTGCTTTTGTTTTGCTTTTGTTTTGCTTTTGTTCTGCTATTGTTTTGCTTTGCTCGATCGTTTCTGTCTGCTTTTGATTTGCTTCTTCTTCCTCTTGCGATGGTGCTTTTGTTTGCTCGTCAACATCAGATTTAGCAGCATTCTTGTTACCGCCATTGCGCATCGTGCCCTTGCCATTCTTGCCACCCTGCTGTCCGGCCATAGCCTTGTTACGTGTGATGGCAATGTTGGGAGCCAGCAAGTCCCAGGCCATCAGCATACCCTCGTCGAAGCCCAAAGCCTCAACATCCGGCTCGTTGCCATACAAAATGTATTCGCTGATGGCAAACATCATCTTACCGTAACGGCTGTAGTCGCTGTCTCTCACAAGTCTCTTCAGTGCCTTGTGGTAACTCTCCATAAGCACATAGTGTTTCAATCCGTTCTCACTGTCTTCCATATTGCTTAGGTATTTAGTTGTTGCAAATTTCTTTCGCCTTGACAATGCAGATGGCCTTCTTTATCTCCGCCAAGGAGAAATACAATGCGCAGTTCTGCGTCTCTCCCGACTTCACCGGGTGCAGCAGCCCCGCCTCCGTCCACTTGGAGAGCATCACCTTCTTGTAGCCTCTTGACTCCAAGAAGCGCTCAGCCTGCGACTTCTTCACTTTGTCCAGGCTCGGATCCACGCCTTTCATGTACTCCTGCACGCCGGCATCCACGGCATGGCTGATCAGCCACGTCAGGTCTTGCATGTTAATGTTCATCATGGTCTTTCTCCTTTCTTGAAGCAGGCTATCCGCACCTCCTTGGTCAGCTGGTCCTCGCTCACCGTGTACTTGTGGTAGCCCACCGCCCTGTTCAGTATTCCACCCCGTGTCCTCAGAGAATTCAGGTTGTACGCGCCCGGAGCAAGATATTTGATCTCTCCCTCGGCCACGCTGCGGAACAAGGGTGTAAGTTTATCTTTCTTCATATCTTCATCGTTTACGCCAGAGCCTCAGCTATCGCCAATACCGCGAACAAGCCCATAGGCCCCAACAGCCCATACACCAAATAGTCCTTTGCCGTGAAACCCTCACGGTCCATGTCGTCACACATGATTTTCAGAAACTCTTTCATCTTGTTTTCCTTTCTTGTTTTTGTCCGTTTCCCGTTGCCCGACTCAAATATTTATCGTATATTTGTAGGCGAGTAACTTTATTCGGTGGCAAAGATAAACTAAAATAGTTTACCTTGCAAGAGTTTAGTTAACTAATTATGTTTACTTAACATTTAAGAGCTATGACAAATGTAGGAAGTGAATTGCGCAAATACTTTGAAAGTAAAGGTATTACGCAGCAAAGTATTGCTAATCAGATGAATGTGAGCAAAGCTTACGTTAATCGGCTTTTTACCGGTAAAGCCTCATTTGGTAAAGAAGTAGCAGAGAAGTGGAGCAATCAATTTGGTTTATCTAAATCATGGTTGTTAACTGGTGAAGGCTCCATGCTCTCTGATTCCACCACAGCTCCCGCGGCCTCATCCTCCACCGACCTCTCATCCGCCCTCAGCAAGGCCATGGACGAGATAGCAGCGCAGCGGCGGCTCACAGAGAAGTCACAGCAGCAGATCGACCGGCTTCTCTCACTCTTGGAAGCCGACCGCCGCACATCCGCAGCCTCACCCAACGCCGCAGCACCCGAAGAGGGCGCCAGCAGCCCATACGCCAAATAGTCCTTTGCCGTGAAGCCCTCACGGTCCATGTCCTCACGCATGATTCTCAGAAACTCTTTCATCTTGTTTTCCTTTCTTGTTTTTGTCCGTTTTCCGTTGCTCGACTCAAATATTTGTCGTATATTTGTAAACGAGTAACTTTATTCGACGGCAAATTTAGAACATTGCTCTGATATATACAAATATTATCAGAACAAAGTTGTGATAATTAACTATTGTTAGTAATTAAAAAGTAAGACGCTTATGGAAAGCTCAGTAAAAGAAAGAACCATAGAGTTCGTTAAAAATCAGAAAATTACGATGAAGGAGTTCGAAACAAGATGCGGACTCTCAACTGGCTATGTTACTTCAATGCGGAAAGGCTATGGAGCTGATAAGCTGAGCAATGTTCTGAAAGCTTTCCCTCAGTTAAACAGAGACTGGCTTCTCTACGGTGAGGGTTCCATGCTCACAGATCCCGCCACAGCCCCCGCCGCCTCATCATCCACCGACCTCTCATCCGCCCTCAACAAGGCCATGGACGAGATAGCAGCGCAGCGGCGGCTCACAGAGAAGTCACAGCAGCAAATCGACCGCCTCCTCTCGCTCTTGGAAGCCGACCGCCGCACATCCGCAGCCTCACCCACCACCGCAGCACCCGAAGAGGACACCGAAGCCCCCCGCAAGCGTGCATAGTCATCCCTTTGCATCCCAGTGACAAGCACTCATGAACGGCTTGTCTTGCTTTCCCGATTCCGTTCCAATTTTCCCGATACTATTCCCAAACATAGGAAAACCTTGCGCGCCTCATCTTTTTTTTCTCAATAATATTTGTGTGCAACCAATTTTATTACTATCTTTGCGCTTAGAAAAACAAGACAAGCCATGGTCACTCAGAAAGAAGAAAAGGAGCGAATAAAAACCAGAAGAGAGAAATTAGCGGGATATTTCCTCGATATGTCGAAGCTTACATTTGCGACTTCTGTCCTTACTGGATCTGTTCCTTTATTCACTGATGGAACAAAAGGAAGCATCGCTTTCGTCGCTGTAGGAGCCACGGCCACCATTGTGTTCTATATAATAGGAAACAAAATATTAAAATAGAAAAGTTATGGAAGCATTAGGTTTTTTACTCGTAATAAGTCTCATAACGGGCATCGGCATTCTGCTTTGGTTCCGTACCAAAAATGGCAAGAAGTGGCTATCCAGTTTATAGCCTTATGATTTGGCTAATACTCACATTTGCCATTGGTAGCCTCATCGGGCTTAGCTTTATCATTTGGCTTCACACCAGGAAGGGCAAAGAATGGCACGCAAAACTATAATGTTACATGGACTACATGACAATTTTCTTTCTTGTGGTGCTCGTTTGCGCCATCGCTTTCATAGTATGGCTAAAGTCATCTAAGGGCAAGAAATGGCTTGCGTCATTATAAACAAAGATGGAAACATTAATGAGCAATCTTTACACAAAGCGCCTCATTTCTGCCGTGTCACTTCCGCCATCCGTCCAAGGGCCCGCACGCCCGCCATCGTCGCACAAAAATACTACAGAGATTTACTTAACCCGCTTGTGGTTCTGAATGTCGTGGGTTCGAGTCCCACCCCCCACCCCTCTTAAATCCCCGTAGTCCAAACGACTACGGGGATTTGTCGTTTAAGGACGTTTCGCTACATTTGGCGCCCCAATAGCCAAATATTGTCGCGCCAGCCGTTCTGTTGCCACGGCTGCCAATGTATGACCAGCCGCCCGGTTTGCCATAGCTGCCCATGTTATGCGTTAGCCGTTCGGTTTGCCACGGCTATGCCGTGGTCATTGCCCGGCCCTCTATGCCCCGTCAGAAACCGCAAATCCCTGCCACTCCTTATGAGCGGCAGGGATTTGCTATTATCCTATCATAGACGCGGCTCAGTCTGCCTTTGCCACATGCTTGCACTTCCCGCTAAACTCCGTGAAATCGACACGGATGATGTTCACACGGTGAAACGACTTCTCGCTATACTTATACCCGATATCCTTGAAGTCGGGCGATAGCTTATCCACCAGCAAATGCAGTGCACGCATCATCTCTTCGGCAGAGAGATGGACGTGAGCCTCACCCCGCAGGATGACGCTCTCATACTCTGTGGTGAAGTTACGTGGCAGCAGATGCACGCGTCCAATGATACAAAACGACACTTGTGGATGCTGCTCCAACGCCTGTAGCTTATGCCCCTCAGGAGCACAATGAATGTAGATGGAGTGGTCACCGTCCCACACATAGTTCAGTGGCACACCATACCCCGAGCCGTCGACATCCTGCATCGACAGCACACCATATTCACTCTCCCGCAAGAGCTCCCGCGCCCTCTCCTCGTCCATCAGCCTATCCTGGCGACGAACGGTGTCGTTGACATACCTCATTTCTTCTTATCCTTTAATCATTGTGATGATCATCTTGAAGGGTTTCTCAGCCTTGACAGCATGACGCGCTCCGGCAGGTATCACCAGTGACTCTCCCGTTTGAAGATGCAGCGTCTCATCCTCCAATACAAACGTCATCTCGCCGTCGATCACCTGAATAAGTGCGTCAAATGGTGCCTGATGCTCGCTCAGCCCCTGTCCCTTGTCAAACGAGAACACGGTGATGCTACCTGCCTCGTTGTGCTCCAACTCACGGCTGACCACACTGCCCTCGGCATAGTCTACCAACGCCTTGGGCTCGAAAACCTTTCCTTTTTCAAACGTAGCCATAACGATATTTATTGTTGAATGTTGAATGTTGAATGATGAATGATGAATGATGAATGTTGAACGATGAATTAACTCAACACACTTCATTCAATATTGTTTATGCATTAATCATCGTCTTGACATCCTCGTCTACGGTAGAGATGGTACCGAGGCCGAAGCTATCCTGGAGCACTTTCAGCACACCGGGAGAGACAAAGGCGGGAAGCGTAGGACCGATGTGGATATTCCTCACGCCAAGGCTTAGCAGAGCGAGGAGCACGATGACAGCCTTCTGCTCATACCATGCAATGTTGAAGGCAATCGGCAGATCGTTGACATCAGCAGCACCGAAGATCTCTTTGAGCTTCAAAGCTACCACAGCCCACGAATAGCTGTCGTTGCACTGTCCGGCATCGAGCACACGAGGGATACCATTGATGTCGCCGAGGTTGAGCTTGTTATATTTATACTTAGCGCAACCCGATGTGAGGATCACCACATCCTTAGGCAGAGCCTGGGCGAAGTCGGCATAATAGTTACGGCTCTTCATACGGCCGTCGCAACCACTCATCACCACGAACTTGCGGATAGCACCACTCTTGACAGCCCCCACGATCTTATCAGCAAGGGCGAAAACCTGATCGTGAGCGAAACCGCCTACAATCTCACCATGCTCAATCTCCTCAGGAGCCTGGCAGTGGCGTGCCATCTCGATGACCTCAGAGAAGTCCTTATGGCCGTCGGGACGTGTGGCGATATACTTCCATCCTGGGAAACCCGTAGAGTTGGCTGTGAACACCCGACCTGCATAGTTAGCCTTCGGTGATGGCGGAACGATGCAGTTAGTGGTGAAGACGATAGGACCGTTGAAATGAGCGAACTCTTCCTTCTGTTTCCACCATGCATTGCCGTAGTTACCTACGAGGTGCTTATATTTCTTCAGCTCGGGATAGTAGTGTGCCGGCAGCATCTCACCGTGAGTATAGACATCGATACCTGTGCCCTCGGTCTGCTCCAAGAGATCAGCAATATCGTGGAGGTCGTGACCACTGATGAGGATACCCGGACGCTTACCTACACCAATGTTCACCTTCGTGATCTCAGGCTTACCATAAGCTCCCGTGTTTGCCTTGTCGAGCAGTGCCATCACGTCAACACCATATTTACCAGTGGTGAGAAGCAGCTGCAGCAGACTTTCAGCAGTAGCGTCGGGGTTGGTGATACCGGCCAAAACCTCAGCCATGAAGCCGGCAATAGCCTCATCGCGCTGTCCCAGACGTGCGGCATGCTCGTAATAAGCAGCCATACCCTTGAGTCCGAGCACAATGGTCTCCTTGAGTGAGCGGATGTCTTCGTTGGTAGTGCGCAGCACGGTCTCGCGGTCGCCCTCAGCCTCGTAGTCGCTCTTCTCACCGCCCCACTCTACTTCGTGATAGTTGGGCAGTGCCACTCCGAGCTCAGCAGCCTTAGCCAGCAGCTGTTTCTTCAATGCGATACCCTTGTCGACTTTCTGCAGCAGTGCGCTGTCGTCAAAGTTGGCATTGGTGATAGTGGCAAAGAGTGCGTCCACGATGAAGTCATCCACAGCGGTATCATCACTCTGTCCCTGCTGCAACAGCGCGTGATAGATGGTACCTACACCACGTGTCACGCTCAGCAACAAGTCCATCCAACGGCTTGTCTCGGGTTTCTTACCACATACGCCACTCACAGTACATCCTGTACCCTTGGCTGTCTCTTGACATTGATAGCAAAACATCATATCTTTCTTCTGATTATAAGTTATATTTATTGTCTAATGATTGGTTACGAATTCTGTCCGTCAAAGTGCGCCGATACATCGGCCGAAGCCTGGTAGTCGTTAAGCAGTGTGGCGATGTGCCTTGAGCACATAGTCTACAAGGAGACCCGGCGGCCACTCGCTGAAATTGTATCTGCTTTTATCTTCCATCTCGTTCTGCTTGATTAACGATTGACGGGTGCAAAGTTAGGAAGATGGAAAAGGAGCACCGGTAACAATTGTTACCTAAGCATATTAATTAGAGTTAAAGATGAAAAATACATCACTAAGAGAGGATGTCGATTAAACTTTCAGGAGGTACCAACGTCATATAAGTGTTTTTGCACAACAAACAAATCACCGTATTATTCAGAATAGAATATTCAATCAGATATGAAGAAAGCATTACTCCTTGCCTTGCTATTGATGATGACGATAGCATCAGCGACAGCGCAGCAGAAAATCCAGGGTACGCTCATCGACCGCGACTCCAAAGAGCCCGTGCCTATGGTCACCGTTCAGCTGCTCAAGGCCGACTCTGCCTTTGTCTCCGGAACCGTAAGCAACGACAGCGGTAAGTTCGTCATTCAGACGTCATCTCCCGGAAAATACCTGCTGAAAATATCCAGCATCGGCTATGTCACCGCCATCAAGCGTCTGCAGATGGAGGCTGAGCACGACTTGGCTTTGGGCAATATCATTATCCACTCCGATGCCGTGATGCTCAAAGAGGCACAGGTGACGGCGCAGGCACTGAAGGTGACACTCAAGGAGGACACCTTTGTATATAACAGCGCTGCCTACCGTACCCCCGAAGGCTCCACCATCGAGGAACTCGTCAAGCGATTGCCCGGCGCTCAGGTGAGCGACGACGGTAAGATCACCATCAACGGCAAGGAGGTGAAAAAGATCATGCTCGACGGTAAGGAGTTTATGACCGGTGACACCAAGACGGCCATGAAGAATATCCCGACAAGCATCATCGACAAGGTGAAGGCCTACGATCAGAAGAGTGACTTGGCACGTGTCACCGGCATCGACGACGGTGACGAGCAGACGGTGCTCGACTTCGGTACCAAGGCTGGCATGGGCAAGGGAACCATGGCCAACGTCGATCTCGGTGTGGGTACCAAGGACCGGTATGCCGAAAGATTCTTCGGCGGATGGTTTAACAAGGCGGCCCGTATCTTTGCCATGGGCAACGCCAACAATGTCAATGACATGGGATTTGGCGGACGTGGCGGCTTTGGCAGAAACCGCAATGGCCTCAACGCCTCGAAGATGGGTGGCGTGAATGTCAACTATGAAAAGAAAAACGTCATCAAAGTAGACGGCAGCGTCAGATGGAACCACAGCGACGGCGACATCTACTCGAAGAACTCCAGTGAGAACTTCGTCAGCAAGTCGGCTTCCTTCTCCAACAGCCTCAACCAAAGTTATTCCCGCTCCAACAGTTGGAATGGGCAGGCACGCATCGAATGGACACCCGATACGATGACCAATATCATGTTCCGCCCCACTGCCAGCTACTCCACCAGTGACGGACTGGGCAACAACAATTCTGCTTCCTTCAACGATGATCCTTATAAATATGTGGGGGATCCGCTCTCTGAGGACGGTTTGAAGACACTCGGCGAGAATGGACAGCTCGTCAACAGCCGACGCAACACTTCCATGAGCTATTCCCGCAACAAGGGTCTCGGCGGTGAACTGCAATACAACCGCCGTCTCAACAGCCGCGGGCGAAACATCACACTACGCGCCGATGCCAACTACTCCGACAACGACAGCAAGAATCTCTCCACCAGCAACGTGCATCTCTATCAGATTCTCAACGCATTGGGGCAGGACTCTACCTATCAGACCAACCGCTACAGCGTCACGCCGACAAAGAACTACGGCTATACCTTGCAGGCTACCTACAGCGAGCCGCTGTGGCGTGGCGCCTTCCTGCAACTGCGCTACCGCTTTAAATACAGCTACAGCAAGAGCGACCGCTCCACCTACGACTTCTCCAACCTCGGTGAAGACTTCTTCCTGGGTATCAACGGCGCCTACCGCTCATGGGACAGCTACCTCAACCGCCTCGCCAATCCCTACACCGATTATCTGGATTCCAACCTGAGCCGCTACTCTGAATATAAAAACTACACGCATATCGTAGAGCTCATGCTGCGCATGATACGTACTAAATGGCAACTCAACGCCGGTGTGATGGCACAGCCACAGAAGTCGCATTATATCCAGGACTATCAAGGTATCAGCGTCGACACCACACGCAATGTCTTCAACGTCTCCCCTACCTTCGACTTCCGCTACCGCTTCAGCAAGGTCAGCAACCTGCGCATCAACTACCGCGCCAACACGTCACAGCCCAGCATCTCACAGCTCCTCGACATCACCGACGACTCTGACCCGCTCAACATTCAGAAAGGTAACCCGGGACTGAAACCGTCGTTCACGCAGAACTTCAGATTCTTCTACAACAACTACTGGGAGAAGACACAACGCGCTATGATGGCACACCTGGGATTCTCCACCACGAACAACTCCATCAGCTCTAAGGTGACTTACGACGAGAAGACGGGTGGACGCACCACACGACCGGAAAACATCAACGGCGACTGGAACATGAACGGTGCCTTTATGTTCAACACACCGCTCGACTCGGCCGGCATCTGGAACATCAACACGTTCACGAATATGAGCTATGCTAACAACGTAGGTTATGTGACGCTCAACAACACCTCTGACTCGCAGAAGAGCACTACCAAGGATCTCAACCTTTGGGAGCGTCTCTCAGGCAGCTACCGCAACAGTTGGCTGGAGATGGAACTCGACGGCCAGCTCTCCTACCGCCACTCACGCAATGAACTTCAGTCAACTGCCAATCTCGACACCTGGCAATTTGCCTACGGTGCTAATGTCAACTTTACACTACCGTGGGATATGTCGCTCTCTACCGACCTCCACGAGAACAGCCGCCGAGGTTACAGCGATCCTTCGCTCAACACCAACGAGCTGGTATGGAATGCACAACTCTCACAGAGCTTCCTGCGTGGTAAGCCCCTCACGGTGATGTTGCAGTTCTACGACATTCTTCACAACCAAAGCAACCTCTCACGCACCATCACGGCCATGCAGAGCAGCAACACGGAGTATAACAGCATCAACAGCTACGTAATGCTCCACGTCAACTATCGTCTCAACCTCTTCGGTGGCAAAGGCATAGGTCCTGGCGACGGCCGTCGTGGTCCCGGTATGGGTCCGGGGCGTGGAGGCCGCCCCCCAATGGGTGGCTTCGGTGGAGGAAGACCTCCACATGGCGGCGGCTTCGGTGGATTCTAAAGCACCAAAGCATTGAAGGCAGCTAAAGCATTGAAGCATTAGTATATTAAGCATTAAAGCATTAGGGCATTAAAAAAGGGAACTCTTAGCAGAGTTCCCTTTTTGTTATATGTAAGGAAGCAGCTCTTGGCAGCCCCTATATAAGTAAGGTGTATCCTTACAGTGCTTTCACCGCCTTGGCGAGTTTCTCCATTGCCCGACGGATATAGCCTCGTGGTGAACCTACGTTGAGTCGCATGAAGCCGTCACCACCGGATCCGAACATCTTACCGTCATTAAGAGCCAAATGAGCCCTGTCAATAAAGAGGTCGAGCAGCGCTTCGTGGCTCAGATACAGCTCCCGGCAGTCAAGCCATACGAGGAAAGAAGCCTGAGGACGCAGCGGACGAATACCCGGAATGTGCTCCCGGCAGTAGTCTTCCACAAAACGGATGTTATCCTCGACATAAGCCAGCATCTCGCGACGCCACTCCTCACCCTTGCGGAAAGCGGCTATCGTGGCAATATGGGCAAAGATATGGGCCTCGTCCAGCTCATTGACCTTGAGCCAGCCAAAGAAGCAGTCACGCAATTCATTGTTGGGCACGATGGCGTGACTGGTGATGATGCCTGCTATATTAAAGGTCTTGGTCGGCGACTGGAACGTGATGCTGGTGTCGGCAGCCTTCTCCGACACGCTGGCAAAAGGTATATGGCGGTACCCGAAGAGTGCCATGTCGCAATGGATCTCGTCAGAGATGACCAGCAGATGATGGTCATAGCAGAAGTCAGCCAGTCGGCTGAGCGTCTCACGTGTCCAGCAGATGCCACCCGGATTGTGAGGATTGCAGAGGATCAGCAGCCGGCACTTGTTGTCGCAGACTCGCTCCAAGCCCTCGAAATCCATGTCGTAGTAGCCATCCTCCCGTCTGATGAGCGGATTCCACACCACTTCCCGATGATTGCCGCGGGGCGTGAGGAAGAAAGGATGATAGACCGGCGGCATGACGATCACCTTTTCGTCGGGCTTCAAAAAGATGTTGCAGACCAGTCCAATGCCCTTGACAATGCCAGGGATAAACGACAGCCACTCGCGCTTGATGTCCCACTGATGATGGGTGAGCACCCAGTCGTGGATAGCGGGGAAGTAATCTTCCGGTTCTACTGTGTACCCGAGAATAGGATGATCCAGCCGATGACGCAAGGCATCGAGAATCTCCGGACAGACGGCAAAATCCATATCCGCCACCCACAAGGGTTGCAGGTCGTCACGTCCCCAGCGTGGTTTCAGCGCCGCATGCATGAGATCGCCCGAACCACGACGCTCAATGATCGTATCGAAATCGTATTGCGTAACTCTCATAATTTCTATGATTAGCCCTCCAAAGCCTGCTTGATGTCCTCAAAGAGGTCGTCGACATCCTCCAATCCGATGGAGAGACGGATCGTCGTGTCGCTGACGTCCATCGCCTTTTTCATCTTGTCGGGGAAGAGACCAAAGATCGTACTGGCCGGATGGATGGCCAGCGTACGGTTGTCGAAGAGATTGGTGGCACGGTGGATGAGCTTCAGATGGTCGATCATGCGGAAGCAGGCATCCTTCGATTCCAAATCGATGCACACCATAGCTCCGGCAGTAGAGCCAAACTGCCGCTGTGCGAGCTCGTGGAAAGGATTATCCTCCAAGCCTACATAGTTGACACGTTTGATCTGAGGCAGTATCAGAAGCCTGCGAGCCAAAGTCAATGCATTGGAGGATTGTACACGATAGCGTGCGTCAAGTGTCTCCAGTCCCATGGTCTACAGGAAAGCTACCTGCGGAGTCATATAGGCGCCAAGATTGAAGAGCATCTCATTTTTCATTACCTCACCGAAATGCGGTGTGGTGCCATAGTCGATGACCAGTCCGCCTAATGATGTAGCGCCCCCACTGACATACTTCGTGCTGGACACCACCTCAATGTCCACACCCAAGTCATGGGAAGAAAACATTGTGAAGGGAATGGTTGTCGTGTCGGCTACCAATGGGATATGATGGGCATGGGCGATCTCTGCCAACTTGCTCAAGTCAGCCACCTCCATCTGCGGGTTGGTGATGATTTCCAAAAGGATGCAGCATGTATTCTCGTGGATGGCAGACTCAACAGCCTCGGGATCCGTCAGGTCAGCAAGCTTGCAACCCACGCCAAACTTACGAAGCGTAGACATGAGCAAAGAGAAAGTGTTGCCGAAGAGATGCTTCGACGTCACTACGTTCTTTCCCTGTGATGTGAGCGCCATCATGGTATTGCTGATGGCAGCCATACCACTGTTGAGCGCAATGACATTCTTTGCTCCTGTGAGCGCCTTGACACGCTCCTCGAAGTTGGAAACCGTAGGATTCTCACAACGAGAATAGTCCGGTGCGTCGATACGGTTGCAAAAGGCATCGCTCATCGTCTGAGCATTGTCAAACTCATAGGCTACTGCGTTGTACACGGGCATACTGAGTGCGTCATACGCGTCGCGCCGCTTATAAGGCACATGTATGGCTTGTGTCTGTTTCTTCATTGTATCTTACCAATATAGTTCTATAACGAAAGTTCTGCTTGAGTTACCCCCCCACGACATACAGAATACCACTCTATACAACATGATTAATACCACTGCACGGCATTGCTGTAACCGCTCCGCTTGTCATACTTCAGCGCGTCGGTAAGCGTTGATGCGTTGCATCGGAAGGTGAAGTTGTAGCTCGTGTATGGAGCCAGTACCACAGAGCAACTCATGTTGAAGCAGTGAAGGTCACGCTGCAACGATGCCGTGGTCATTGACATCTTGTGATTGTCGAAATCATAACCGCTGGAGAAGCTGATATTCCATCCGTCGCTGATGCGCAGGTTGCCGCTCATATTGAGTGTCTGAGAGAAGCTATAGGGATAGCGCATACTCTTATAGTTGAACTTCCCGGAAGTGTTCTCACGCATCGTGATGCCGTAGCCGAAGGTGATGGACCAGGGCATAGAGAAGCGCATATA
>ERZ772881.2537-NODE-2537-length-12954-cov-17.559656_pt1 | contig 12954 bp, 9 predicted proteins | sample MGYA00580581_ERZ772881 | MGnify/ENA primary metagenome ERZ772881 (study PRJEB29015, sample SAMEA2737668) | human gut metagenome | biome: human gut; feature: human-associated habitat; material: faeces | place: China | collected 2012 ...
TTCTCTCGCGCATGACGGAGGACGTGTCCCGGATCGGCGGCTCCCTGCATACCGTCCTCGACACCATTACAGGCGGCTTTTTGCAGATCCTGGCCATCGCGGTCGTGATGTTTTTGCAGAACTGGCAGCTTTCGCTGGCCGTGATCGCGTTTATGCCGGTTTCCATCTGGCTGTCGGCTAAAATTGCGGGCCGGTCGGAAACATACTTCCATCAGATGTTCAAGCAGTCCGGCGAGCTGTATTCCGTTGTGGAGGAAGCCTACACGAATTACGCGACGACAAAGGCCTATAACCTCGAGGAGCACTGCGCTGAGCGCCACGCGGAGATCAACGACGCGCGCCGCGTCTCCGAAGCGAAGGCAACCTATCTCTCCGCCATCGTCCAGCCGGTCATTGCCGCGTCCAATTCGCTGGCGTATATCGCCATCAACCTGCTGGGCGGCTGGCTCATCGTGCGGCAGGGCGTTCCGGTGGGCGTGATCGTGACGCTGGTGCTGTTCGCGCGGCAGTTTTCCGAGCCGCTTGAGCAGATCTCCAATGGCCTGAGCACCCTGCAGCAGGCCAAGGCGGCCGCCCGACGCGTCGTCGATCTACTGGAGCTGCCGGAGGAAGCGCCGATCGAACAGGAGCTTCCCACAGGCGGAGACGGCAGCGTAGAGTTCCGCCACGTGGACTTCTCCTACGAGCCGGACACCGAGCTCATTCAGGATCTGAACCTGCACGTGGAAAAGGGCCAGCACGTTGCCATCGTCGGCCCGACCGGCGCGGGCAAGACAACAATTGTAAATCTGCTCATGCGCTTCTATGACGTCGATTCCGGCAGTATTCTGCTGAGCGGGCGCGACATCGCGGACTATTCCCGCGCCTCCACGCGCGACCGCTTCGGCATGGTCCTGCAGGACACGTGGCTCTTCGGCGGCACGATTGCTGAAAATGTGGCCTTCGGCAAGCCGGACGCGACGCGCGAGGAGATCATCCGCGCCTGCGACGAGGCGTACTGTGACCACTTTATCCGCACGCTTCCACAGGGCTACGATACGGTCATCGGCAGCGATACCTCGTCCATCTCCTCCGGCCAGAAGCAGCTGCTGACCATCGCGCGCGCGCTTCTCGCGCAGCGGGAGCTGCTGATCCTCGACGAGGCGACGTCCAACGTCGACACGCGCACGGAGCTTCTCATCCAGAAGGCCATGGACCGCCTTATGCGCGGCAGGACGTGCTTCATCATTGCCCACCGCCTGTCCACGATCGTCGACGCCGACCTCATTCTGGTCCTGCGCGACGGCCGCATCGTCGAACAGGGCAAGCACCGCGACCTGCTGGAGAAAAAGGGCTTCTATTACGAAATCTATAAAAGTCAGTACGATATTGCGTAAAAACAACGAGGCTGCCGCAGATAAAAAAATCTGCGGCAGCCTCGTTCTGTTGAACGGCTGCTTCTCCGGGAGGCACTGACACGGGATTTTATGATGTGAAAATTGACAATCTGGCTGCCATTTGGTATGATAAATTTAGAGATATTTTGGAAATGAGGCAATTACATGGAGCCACTGGGAATTCTGAGTCTGGATCGAAAAAAGTATACACAGGCGATGGCGGAAAATCTTCCGGCGCTGCGCGCACGGCTCGGCCTGTCGCAGACGCAGCTGGCGGACTGCATCGGCGTTACGCGGCAGACGATCTCCTCGATTGAAAATCAGTCGCGGGAGCTGAGCTGGACGAATTTCCTGTCTCTGCTGTTCCTGTTCCTGCAAAACGCGCAGACCGCAAAGCTTCTGCCTGTGATGGGGATCTATACGGACGAGCTGGCGCGTATTTTTTCCTTTACTGACCTGAATCAATTCAGGCAATAACGGTTGATGGGAGACGCAGATATGGAGATCATCATACGCATCTATGACCGGGAGCGGCTGCTTGAGGCGAAGCTCCAATCAGGCGAAACGTGCACGATCGGAAAAGCTGCGGGCTGCACCATCCAGCTTGCCGCTGCCTGCCTTGGAAAAAAGACGATCACGGTCAAAACGGACGCGGATAGCTGGTCCGTGTCCGGCGCCGGGTTCCGGCAGGAGAAGCTCCCGTATGAAAAATCGCTCGTTCTGGATCCGGACGCGCATCTCGCGCTTACGGCGTACCCGTGCCGCACAAAGGCCGCCGTTCCGGTGCCGCTGACCGGGACGGAACGGCTCACGATCGGCCGGAACGCGGACTGCGATATCCAGATCGCGGATCAGCAGATCTCCGGAAAGCATACTGCGGTGTTCTATCAGGATGGCCGGTGGCGCTTTCAGGATCTCAAAAGCCGGAACGGCACCTATTTGAATATGTGCCTTGCCGGAAGCGGCGTGCTTGCCGACGGGGATGTGCTCTCGATCGGCTTCTGCCAGCTCCGCGTCAGCGGGGATCAGCTCTTCGTGTGGAGCAGCAAGGCTGTGCGCGTGAAGCCGGCCGCTGCGCCCGAAAAGCGGACGGCGGTGTCGCCGGACGATCCGTATCCGTTCTGCTTTAAGCCGTCGCCGCGCCTGCTGGAGGAAACGCCCTGCAAAACGCTGGAGCTGCAGGCGCCGCCGACGATCGGCGGAAAGCCGAATGTCAGCTGGCTGAATATCCTGCTTGCGCCGCTGCTCAGCGTGATCGTGATGGTCGCGGTGTGCCTTCTGGCCACCAATGTGATGACCATGCTGTATTTCAGCGTCCCCACGACCATCATCGGCGTGGTGGTATCGATCCTCCGCTACCGGGGTGAAAAGAAAAAGTACCGTTCCCAGCAGCAGCTGCGGCTGGATACATACAGCACGTATCTGCAGGAGCAGGTCCGTGAGCTGGAGGCGCTTCGCAGCGAACAGCAGACCGTTCTTGCACATATGTCCCCGTCGACGGATGTGTGCATCCGAAGAGCGGCGGCGGTCGACCGGGAGCTGTGGGGGCGGCTCTCCCGCGACGAGGATTTCCTTTCCCTGCGCGTTGGCAGCGGAACGCTCCCGGCAAGCTTCTCGGTTCAGGCGCCGAAGCAGATGCTGCGGCTGGAAAGCGACGTCCTCGCGGAGCAGCCGACGCAGATCGCGGAGCGGTTCGCCATGGTTCCGGACTGCCCGATCTGCGTTCCGCTGGGTGAGCATCTGTCCTGCGGCGTTGTGGGAAAGCGCGCGCGCTGCGTCGCGCTTGGGAAAAATCTGATCGTGCAGGCCGCGGCCCATCACAGCTACTGCGATCTGCGGATCGTCGTGCTCTGCGAGCAGGAGGAGACTGCGCAGTGGGAATTCTGCCGCTGGCTGCCGCATTGCTGGGACGAGGGGCATACGGCGCGCCTGATCGCAAACACGCCCGAAACGATCCGCGCCCTGCTTGAACGGCTCGAGCCGGTCTTCTCGGCGCGGGCCGCTGCCGGACAGAACGCCGGGCTCGGCGCAGCGCCGCGTGCAAAGCCGTGGTATCTGTTCGTGTGCGCAGCGCCGGAGACGGTCACGCAGCACGCGTTTATGAAATTTCTGACGGCAAACCGCCGGGAGCTTGGCATCAGCGTGCTGTACCTGTTTGACCGGATCGATCTGCTCCCGGAGGAATGCCACGATATTCTGGACTGCAGGGAAGCAGTGGGCGTGCTGTTTGAGCGCAGGCACGCGTCCCGGAAGCAGCCGTTCCAGCCGGAGCAGGTGCCGCAGGCCCGGTACGAGCAGTTCGCACGCAGCATGGCGCCGCTCCGCATGGAGGCGAAGGACGCTCCGGCGCTGCCGCGCTCGGTGTCGTTCCTGCAGGGCTATCACGTTTCGCGGCCCTCGGAGCTGGCACTGGATAAAAACTGGGCGAACGCAGAGCCGGAGCGCAGCATGGCGGTCCCGATCGGCGTTCGCGGCGACGGCACGCCGTTCCTGTTCGATATTCATGAAAAGCGGCACGGGCCGCACGGCCTTGTCGCGGGCACGACCGGCTCCGGCAAGTCCGAAATGGTGCAGTCCTGGATCCTGTCGATGGCAGTCCGCTTCCCACCGGATGTGGTCAGCTTCGTGCTGATCGACTTTAAGGGCACCGGCCTGCTGCTCCCGTTCCAGAATCTGCCGCATCTTGCCGGACGCATATCCGATCTGGATACGAGCATCGGCCGGAACCTCATCGCGCTCGAATACGAGCTGACGCGGCGCAAGGAGCTGCTCGACCGCTGGAAGGTCAGCAATATCTCCGATTACAGACGGCTGCTGCGCGAGGGCAAGGCGGATGAGCAGCTGGGATATCTGTTTATCGTGATCGACGAGTTCGCGGAATTCAAGAACCGGTTCCCGGAATTCATGCAGGCGGTCAATCGCGTGTTCGCGGTTGGCCGGACGCTGGGTGTCCATATGATCCTTCTGACGCAGAAGCCCGCCGGTGTTGTAGACGATAAAATGAACGCGAATACGCGCTTCCGCTGGTGTTTGAAGGTGGCAAACGCCGCAGACAGCCGGGAGATGCTGCACCATACCGACGCGGCGCAGATCACAACGCCGGGCCGCGCCTACGTGCAGGTGGGCGAGGACGAGGTCTATGAGCAGATCCAGTCCTATTGGAGCGGCGCACCCTATCAGCCGTTCCGCGAGGCTGCGGGGCAGACAGGCGGACAGACGGCTGTGGTGGATCTGTACGGGAACCGCCATTGCTACGAACCGGAAAAAACAACGGGATACCGCTCCGAACGAAAGGAGATCAATGCGGTCGTGGACTATCTGGACCGCTATTGCCGGGAGCGCGGCGTGGAAAAGGCGCGGCAGCTCTGGACGGCAAAGCTGCCCGAGCAGCTGCGTCTGCGCGACGTCGTCTGCGCGGCGTTCGACGGCGCGCATTGGGAAACGCAGCAGCAGGGCCTGCGGGCCGTCATCGGCCTTCTGGACGATCCTGCGGCGCAGTCGCAGCGCCCGATGTCGCTGAACTTCTCGGAATCCGGAAGCTATGCAGTCTACGGTGCGCCTGCGACCGGGAAAACGACGCTGCTGCAATCGGCGGTCATGTCCCTTTCCCTCTGCTATTCTCCGGAGCAGGTGCACCTCTATCTGATGGACTTCGGCGGCGGGAGCCTCCGGCTGTTCCGGGAGCTGCCGCACGTCGGCGGCATCGTGGACGGAGACGACGCGCAGAAGCAAAGCAAGCTGATGACCATGCTCATCGACACGCTGGACCGCCGGAAGAAGCTGCTTGCCGGACAGGGCCTCGTCAGCATAGACGCTTACCGGGAAGCCACCGGCGAGCAGCTGCCATGGATCGTGCTTCTGCTGGATCACGTTGCGCCTGCGCTGGAGCTGTACCCGGATATCGACGGCTTTTTGCAGACGCTCGTGCGGGACGGCGCGGCCTGCGGGATGTATCTGCTGGTCAGCGCTGGCGCGGTGAACGCGCTGCCGTACCGGATCAGCCAGCACATCAAGGCGGCTGTCTGCCTGCGGATGACGGACCGCGGCGATTACGCGCAGATCGTCGGCAAAACGAACGGTCTGGAGCCGGAAAATCTGGCCGGACGCGGTCTGGTCAGAAGCACTCCGCCGCTGGAATTCCAGACGGCGCTTCCCGCAGCGGGAAAACGGGAGATCGACCGCGTCAATGAGATCCGGCGGCTTGCCGGGCTGATGCGCGGGGCATGGACAGGCGCCTGCCCGCCGCCGATCCCGGTGCTGCCGGAGGTCGTGGACTGGCGGGAATATCCGTCGGAGCAGATCCTCTGCGGTCTTACGGAGCAGTCCGTGCAGCCGTGCTTCGCCGCGCTTGCGCAGGAGCAGTTTCTGCTGATCTCCTGCACGCAGGACGGAAGCAGTACCGTTCAGGCCATTTTTGCGCAGGCCGCAGAAAAGCTTGCGCCTGCGAAGCACATTGTATATCACGGCGCGCAGGCGCAGGCTGCGGCGGCGTTTGACGGTGAGATCGCCGCGCTGATGCCGGAGATGCAGAAAAGAAAGGACGCGGGCGCCGGGAGCACGGACTGGCCGTGGATCCTGATCTGCATTGACGATCTGAAGCGCTGCATTGATTCGATCAACGACCAGACGCTGCGGCGGCTGGCCAGCATTCTGGTCCTTGGCAAAGGGCTGCGCGTCGCGGTGATCGTAAGCGGAAACGCGGCGGACATTACAAAGCTGTCCGCTTCGGGCGAGCGTTTCACCATGGAAATGACCGGAAAAACGACCCTTCTGCTTGGCGGAAGCGCGCAGGCGCATATGTTTGCCCGGACCGATCTGGCGTACAGCGCCGCGTCACAGGATGCAGGCGCCGGCATGGGCTATCTGGTTCAGGATGGCCATGCGGTCAAGCTGAAGGCAGTACAAAAATAGAGGAGATAGAGGAGGCAGAGAAAATGGAGCGGAGCAGGCTCTCGATCAGAGCGCTGGTCGTGCTGGCGTCCGAATTGGGCGCGGAGCACCTTTTTGGCGTGCGCGACCCGTTTATGATGATGGATCACGAGGAGATCCGGGCGGCGTATGAAGTCTGCCTGGAGGAGCTGGAGCAGAGCGGCGCGATCACGCGGCAATTTGAAGGCGCGGCGATCGTGCGCGGCGATCTGCGGCGGCTCATTGAAATCTGTGCGGAATGCGACTTGTATCTGACTGTCGATGCGGTCAACTGCGGACAGGCGGAGCCGTCCGTCGTATTGTACCGGCAGGGGAGCTGCTGGGCGCAGCTGACAAAGGATGGCGAGCTGGCAAGCCTGACAGGAGCTGCGGACGGGGAAATAGAAGAGCTGGCGCTTGCAAGGCTGATGGAGTGCTGCAAAGCGCAGGAAGCACCTGAGGCGCAGACGCACTGGAGCCTTACAAACGAGCTGCTGCAGCACTGTCTGAAGGACACAGACGCAGGCCGGGCAGAGCTGCTGGCAGCCGGAATGCCGGAGGACGCGGCGGCGCTTCTGCTTGCCGGTCTGGAACGGCGGTGCGGCTATTGCTGCGTGAACACGGTCCATTTGCAGACGCGAACGCTGGAAAGCCTTTGTCTTGTGTACGATTCCGATATGCTGCTCCGGCTGGAGCCCGGCGAGGAGGAGACGGAGGACTGGATCGTCCGCAGGAGCACGCCGGAGCAAATCCGGCGCACGCTGCGTGCGCTGGTACGGGAGGGCGCGCCGCAATGAAGGCCTGTCAGAATGTGATCGTGACCCTGACCATCGGAGACGAGCAGCTGGATGTGGAGCTTCCGGCGTTCCTGCCGGTCGCGGAGGTGAATGCGCGTGTTCTGGAAATGCTCCGCGCCCTGTATCCGCAGGTTTACGGCAGCTGCACTGCGATCCGCCTGTACGACCAGGGAGCGCCCATTGCGGAGTCCAGAACGCTTGCGTCCTGCGGGATCTGGGACGGCGCAAGCCTGCAGGGCCGCGCTATATTGGAGTAATTTGCTGTTTTTAACAAATTGCAGCGCCAGATTTTGTATATTACAACGTATTTGAATTAACATATTGACAAATTATTTTACATAGTGTAAGATAGAACCATCCTGAAACACACCCTTGGAAAGGAGCTTCAGAAATGAGCCTGATCCGCATAGATTATGAAAATGCGCGTGCGCAGGCAAGACAGCTTGAACAGAGCGAGCAGCAATGCAGTCAGATCGCGCAGAGCATTCAGGCGCTCCGGCAGCAGCTTGCCGGCGTGTGGGCCGGAGAAGCCGCCGATACATACGATCAGGCAGCCGAGCGCCGGCTGCGCGAGATCCGAAAGATCCAGGATGAGCTGTCGCGTCTTGCGCACACGATCCGCAAGGCCGCAGATGAGTTTGAAGCCGCAGAAGCACGAACAAAGGCGTCCATGTCCGCGTCAGGCGGGACGGGTTCCGGCGGAGGCGGCGAATGGTAAGGAGGTTGTGCCGGTGCAGATCAAAATTGAATCCGCAGTCGTCCAGCAGGCGCAGGCACGGCTGAGACAGCAGTCGGGCGCGATGCGCGCGGTCGCCGTGAATGTTTCCAGCGTCCTGAACGGACTGGATATGCAGATCGCGGCGACGCAGCAGATCAGACAGTCGCTGGAGGCGCTTTCCCGCAGATGCACGACAGAGCAGACCCAGCTGGAGGCAATGACGCAGATGCTGCTTGCCGCAAGCGACCGCTTCACGCAGACGGACCAGAAGCTCGGCCACAGAGCAAGAGGGCTTGGCGAAGCCGCCGACGCCATTGGCGCGGGCCTCGCGGCCACAACGCTGCCGGCTGTCGCGCTGCGGGGGATCGACAGGCAGAAATGCGCGGACGAGCTGGGAAAGACGTTTGGCCTTCGGACCTCCGAAACCCTGTGCGACGGCGTCAAGCAGGCGGTGGTCAGCAAAAAGAAGGGGTGGTTCTCCAAGCTCAAGGACGATGTCTCGGACTTTGGCAGCGCGGTCAAAACCTCTGTTTCGAACGTCGTCAGCGCGGCAAAGAAAAGCTATCAGAATCACGGGACCATGTATGATGTCGTGGAATACGGCAAGGCCGCGCTCAAAATCGGCAAGGGCGTTGTCAAAATCGCCGGAGCAGTCGCCGCGTGTACTACCGTTGCCGGAATTCCGCTCATGCTCTGCAGCATAACCAGTGCGGTTAATGATTTCGCAAATGCGGGAACGGACATCATCAATGTGGCGTTTGACCAATATGATGAGGTCGGAAAAACAAATTGCCTGAAGGATCTGCTGAAGAAGAACGGCGGGGAACTGGGCGGAATGCTTGGAAACCGGGACGCCGGTGAGAAATTCGGCGAGCTGGCTTATACGGGACTGGATCTGGTGTCGTTCCTGGACGGCGCAGATAAAATGCTCAAGTCGTTCGGAAAGATCAATACGGATCTGACGGGCAAGACCGGATATTCCTTTGTGTGGGGCAAAACCTCGTTTGACGACGTCATCGGGAATGAGTTCAAATGCTACAAGCCGGATGAATGGCTCCGGAGTAAGTTCATGGACGCTGATTCGACGGCGAATTTCGTGATCGAAGCGGCGAAAAATGTGAAGTCTTTCTATAAGCAAAGCAAAAAATATGTGGATGAGATGCTGGAATTTGCGTTCCGGTAAACACCAGTAAGGGAGGATATGTATTATGTATAAGGATCTGCTGCCGATCGGAAGCGTGGTCGCTCTGCAGGGCGCCACACGGAAATTGCTCATTATCGGCACAATCGTTCATGACGAGCAGACAAACACCACGTATGACTACATTGGCGAACCGTTCCCGGAAGGGTATATCGATGCGGAAACGATGTTCCTGTTCCAGCATGAGGATATTGATTCGGTTCATTTTCTGGGCTACATCAACGCAGAGGTGCAGAGCTATCAGGCAAGCGTGAGAGAAGAGCTGGAGAAAAACGCAGAAAAAGCAGACAGCTGAATTTGAAGTTTAAAATTTATAAAATATAAATAGGAGGAAATGATCATGGCATTGATTCAGGTAACACCCGAGGTATTGAATTCCAAGGCGACAGAGGTCCGCAATCTCCGCAGTCAGCACGACGACACGATGGCGCGGCTGCGCTCGCTGATCCTTGCGCTGAACGAGACCTGGAAGGGCGAGGCACAGGCTGCGTTCGTCGCAAAATTTGAGAGTATGCAGAGCAGCTTCACAAGCTTCTCTGAAATGCTGGAGGGCTACGCAACGCTGATGGATACGGCGGCCCGCGAGCTGCAGAACACGGATCAGGGCCTGAAGGCGACCATGCAGAGCAGCTTCAACTAAGACAGAATTACAAAGGGGCAGTGCTTCCACGCTGCCCCTTTTGTCTGCGTTATAGATATTTGGAAAAAATGGAGAAAAGTATGAAAAGAATAAAGATGATGTGTTTCCTGCTGGCGCTGCTCGGCTTGCTGAGCGCCTGTTCCGCGCATTCCGTTGACGCTGAGGAGCAGTCCGCGCCGACGTGGCAGTCCCGGTACGATCTGGGCGTGCGCTATCTGTCGGACGGAAGGTATGAAGAGGCGATTCTGGCCTTTACCGCAGCCATCGAGATCGACCCGAAGAACGCGCAGGCGTATGAGCAGCGAGGCGACGCGTACTGGGAGCTGGCGCAGAGCGCGCAGGGCAGCGAACAGACGGATGCATACCGCAGCGCTGCGGAGGATTACGAATCGGCAATGCAGTGGGGGAGCGAGACGGACGAGCTGTACCGCCGCGCGGCGGATGCGTACTACGGTGCGCAGGACTATGAAAAGGCGGAGTCCTATTATGAAAAGCTGCTCGAAAAGGACGAGGATGTGCTTGCGCGTCTGATCGAATGCAGCCGGGCGCTTGGAACCGGGAAGGAGCTTGCGAAGCGGCTGCAGGCGCGTTATCTCGAGACGGGTGAAGAACGATATTTGCAGGCGCTCTGCGAGCTTTGGCCGCAGGATGCGCTGCGCGCCTATGCCGCGCTGCTCGGCACAGACGGCACAATGGGCTTTGCGCTTGTCGATCTGGACGAAGACGGCACGCCGGAGCTGATCTGCGGCGAAATCAATACGGGGGTGCAGTCCGAGCAGATCGTGCTGACTGATTATAGGCTCTATACATGGAAAAACGGCCAGACAGCGGAGCTGTACCACGGCTTTGTCGATGGGTGGTTTTATCCCGACGTCTGTGTCACTACAAAGGGGGCCATTGTCAACGAGGGCCACGGCACGTCTGCCGGTTACGAGCTGCAGTATGTCTGCTGGGACGGCGTGCAGATCGAGCATCATGATTTCTGGAGCTACGCAAAAACCGAGGATGTGTCCGGTGAGCGGGTATGCTATCTCGATGATGTGGAGGTTTCCGAGGCTGTTTTCGACGAACGCCTTGCAGCCTGCACAGCTGACGACGAATACGTGCTGCACTTCCTTGCCAGCACGCCGGAGAATTGCAGAAAGTACCTGCGCAGCGCCGCACAGGCCAGCCGGCAGCCGGAACAGACGCAGCTGAGCGAGCAGGAGCTTCTGGCGCTTTTGCAGGAGAATCTGGCGTGGCTGAACGCGGTCGAGGATGAACTGTTTTTCGTTGAGCTCCGGGGCGCGTCATGCATGGCTGTTGTTTCCTATGAAAACGGCCAGTACGGAGCGATCAAGCGCCTTGTGCCGTCTCCGGCGACCACCTCGGAGCTTGAACGTTCGCTTGCAGAGGACGAGGCCGTCGATCCGGCAGAGCGGTCTTTTTACCCGATTTCAAACTATTCCAGTAAAGAGCAGATGCTGGATAACCTGAGAGAATATATGGACGTTGACAGTCTGGGTATTATGCAGAGCCCTTACGCAACCGTTTCAGACGTACTGAATGATAACGTTCTGGAATTCAATGGCGGGCTGTATCTGGTTCGCGGCGGGCGCGGATACGGCGTATATGATTACGATCCGCAGACGCTGCGGATCGTCAGTTCCGACGAAACGGCCTGCGAAGCGGAATGTGACCTGCTGTACTTTGAGCAGTTTGATTCTGTCCAGACCATTTCGTTTGAAAAGCGCAATGGCCGGTGGATCATCACGCACGTGGCAAAGGCCCAAAGCGGCGCCGATCCCTATACCATCACCGCAGAAACCAGAGCGGACCGCAGCCTCTATCCCCGCCCGGAGCGCACGCTGCAGCAGGGCAGTCAGGGCGAGGACGTCAAATATGTACAGGCTATGTTGGTTGTCATGAACTATGACGGCGTGGTCGTGGACGGCGATTTCGGCCCGGTCACAGCGGATGCCGTCATGCGCTGGCAGAAAAACCACGGCTATACACAGGACGGCGTCGTCGATGCGCGGCTGCTGTCCGCAATGGAGGAAGCCGAAACAAGCTGGAAGCTCCGGCAGTAAAACAGGAGGGATTGGATATGAAACGATGCATATGCGTCGCACTGGCGCTGGTATTCTTGCTGACGCTCTGCGCGTGCGGGAAGACGGGAACAGGAAGCGGCAGCGCAGTTGGAGGAACGTCCTCTGCGGAGAATATTTTTGAGCAGCTGGTACAGGAAAAGACCAATATCGAGGCGTTCAGCTGCAAAAAGGCTTATACCGCCGCGAAAAAGTGCCTGGACAAGCAAAATTATGATGCTGCCGCAGTGTGGCTCTGGATCGCAAAAAATGCGGCGTGGGAAGTCTGGGAGGATGAAGGTTGCGGAAAGCAAGCGCTGCAGGATGCGGACGAATACATCAGCCGCGGCGACGATAATGCAGCATATCTTCTTCTGAGCTACGGGGAGGAAATAGATGGAGTGCATTATGAAGACGATGCACGCTTTGACGAAAAACTGTCCGCCTTGCAGAATGTGCAGCACGACAAGATTCCCGATAAATGGGAACTGGAGGAAAAAATGTACCGGCTGGAACAGGCAAAGCAATACGGCACGCTTTCCGTCGCATCCGTACCGCTGCGCCGCTGGGAGGAAGACGGCTTTGCCCCGGCAGAGCCGCTCCGCCCGGGCGAAACGGAGCTGGAGCTGACATGGGAGGATGATGGACGGCGCGCGTCGCCCGACGGCACATGGGAAGAGATCTGGTATGGAGACAGCGTGGTCAAGATCACGCGGACAGATCTGGAGGGCAACACCATTGTAACAGAGTATTATGAAGGCGAACCGGAGACGACGGAGGAAAGCGACGCGCTTGGCCGCGTGCATATCCGGACGAACCATCGGACAGATCTGTGCGGCATTTACTGGTATGCGTATGCGCTGTATGTGCCGGACACCTATCCTTCTTCATGGGAGCCTGACCGCTTCACACATCAATACTGGTTTGACCTCGACGGGCAGCTTTCGTTTGAATATTTCTACAATGAGGACGGGACAGAGTGCACGGAAGAGCTCTTCTACAAAAACGGGGAACCGTCCTATCGCTGCGTTGCGGTCTATGACGAGAATGGAGAGCGAACAGGCGGCATCAGATATATCAACGCGAAAACCGGCGAGGAATTTGACCCGGATACAGACGGTTATCCGGATTGAGCGGAAAGAGAGGAGATGCAGATGAAAAAGCTGTTTTGCACCCTTCTTGCAGCAGCCCTGCTGCTGACGCTTGCCGCGTGCAGCAAAGCACCGGAAGCTGACCGGGCGGACGAAG
>ERZ772881.2551-NODE-2551-length-12864-cov-44.081974_pt1 | contig 12864 bp, 11 predicted proteins | sample MGYA00580581_ERZ772881 | MGnify/ENA primary metagenome ERZ772881 (study PRJEB29015, sample SAMEA2737668) | human gut metagenome | biome: human gut; feature: human-associated habitat; material: faeces | place: China | collected 2012 ...
TGCATAAAAATCCAAGAATGAAATCTGACAACGATTTAATCAGTGCTTCCCTAGGAGAGTTGAGGTTAGAGTTGAGCGGAACAGGCCGGAGCCGGATGTCGGATGGATGAGTGAATGGCCATTCGTGCGGGAGCTTCTGGCGGCCAGCTTTTAGCAGTCAGGAAAGCCGGTTCGCCGCTTTGCGGCAAATGCACCCCCTCTGCCTTCGGCAGCTCCCCCAAAGGGGGAGCCAGGTAATTACGGTATCGGCGGCGCTGCTGAAAGTGCCACAGGCTATTGAGTTTTCCTGACTGCTAATACTGCTAATAGCCAGCCGCTAGACACCCCATGTGGATGGCTCTATTCCTCAGCATGCAAATCCGCCGCGAAGGGGCTATAGCCACAGCCCTGTTCTAATTGCTATAATAAGGAAAATGGTCATTTTATACTCTCAAGGAGGCCATTATGGAGGAAATCAGGGCAGGTTCGGCAGAGCGGGTGCTGGAGCGCATTCTGACGTGCGCTGCGTCGGAGGGAGCCAGCGATATTCATATCGAGCCCCAGGCCGCCTTTCTTCGGGTCCGCTTCCGGGAGGACGGCCGGCTGCGGGAACGGTTCCGCATGCCCCTTTCCATGCTGCCGGGCCTGTCGGTGCGGTCCAAGGTCATCGGCCATATGGACGTGGGTGAAAGCCGGCGGCCCCAGGATGGGAGTTACGCCGCTGCCTTCGACGGGAAGTCCTGCGATTTCCGCATTTCCATCCTTCCCTCCCTGTACGGGGAAAATATCGTGATCCGCCTCCTATCGAGCCACGTGGATTTTATTGAAAAGAGCCGCCTCGGCATGCTGCCGGTGCAGGAGGAGGTCTTCCGGAAATGCCTCACCCGGAAGAGCGGCATGATCCTTACCTGCGGCCCCACGGGGAGCGGGAAGACGTCCACCCTCTATGCAGCCCTGAAGCTGGTGAACCGGGAGGGGCTCAGCATCATTTCCGTGGAGGACCCGGTGGAATACCGGCTGGCGGGCATTACCCAGGTACAGGTGAATGAGAAGGCGGGCCTCACCTTTGGCAGCGGTCTCCGGTCCATTGTGCGGCAGGACCCGGATATCATCATGATCGGCGAAATCCGGGACCGGGAAACGGCGGAAATCGCGGTCCATGCGGCGCTGACGGGGCATCTGGTACTGTCGACGCTCCATACGAACCACGCTTCCGATGCGCCCCTGCGTCTCATGGACATGGGCATCGCCCCCTACCTTCTTTCCGCCTCCCTGTCCCTGGTCATGGCCCAGCGGCTGGCGGGCTGCCTCTGCCCGGCGTGCCGCCGGAAAAAGGAGCTTTCCGAGGAAGAATGCTCTTCCCTCGGTTTCCCGAAGGCCATGGCAGGCATGGAGGTCTGGGAGGAAGGGAGCTGTCCCTCCTGCCACGAGGGCATCCGGGGACGGACAGGAATTTTTGAAATGATTTCCATCGGCCGGAAGGAGCGGGACCTCATCCATCACGGATTCACGTCTGATGGCCTCCGGCAGTGTATGAAGGAGCAGGGACAGCCGTCCATGGGAGAAGCGGCGCTGGCCCTGGTGAGGGAAGGCCGGATTTCCCCCAAAGAGGCTTCTTTGATTCTGGCAGGGGAGGATTGATGGTATGGATATCAATGCATTGATTGCCCAATATCCTTCCATGACCGATATTCACGTCACGGAAGGGGCGGCTGTCATGATACGGACCCAGGGCAGCCTGAAAAAGCTTCGGGAAACGGCGGACGCTTCCCTTTTCGAAGATCTGGCGGCCCGTTTCCTGGACGAAGAAAAACAGAAGAACTGGGAAATCCGGGGGTCCTGTGACGCCGGATCTTCCCTGGAGTCCTGCCGCCTCCGTATCCACCTGTACCATTCCCTGGGGAAAAAGGCTGCCGCTATCCGTATCCTCCCCACCCTGTCCTCCATTTCCCAGGACCCGGACAAGGATTGGATAGAAAAGGTGGCGGCCCTGGAGCATGGTCTGGTGCTGGTGACCGGCCCTTCCGGCAGCGGCAAAAGTACCACCATGGCCCGGATCCTCACCCTCATCGCCGGCCACCGTCCCTGCCACGTGGTGACCCTGGAGGACCCGGTGGAATATGTGATTTCCTCAGGAAAGGCCCTGGTGCACCAGCGGGAAGTGGGCATGGACGTCCCGGACTTCGCCTCCGGCATCCGGGATGCCCTGCGGGAAGACCCGGATGTCATCGCCCTCGGTGAAATGCGGGACGGAGAGACCATCTCCGCCGCCCTGACCGCCGCAGAGACGGGGCACCTGGTCCTGGGCACCCTCCACACCACCAGGGCCAGTGACTCCATCGGCCGTATCATACATGCCTTCCCGGCGGACCGGCAGGAAGAAGCCCGGGCCCTGCTCTCCGCCAACCTGCGGTCCGTAGCGGCCCAGCGGCTCTATCGGAACGGGAAGGAGTCCTGGCTTCTCCGGGAGATTCTCACTAATATCCCCGCCGTCGCCCACCTCATCCGGGAAGGAAAGGAAGAGCAGATCCCTTCGTACATGGAAATGGGACTGAACCAGATGCGCACCCTGAAACAGGCGGTGTATGGCCTCCGGAATATCTCGGAACGGGAACGGGACAGGATGATGAAGGCCCTGGAACTGTGAGGATGGGATCATCAGCGGCTGCGCCTGCTGATGAGATGGAGACCGGGATCGAGATCGAGGGATACGGGCTGTAACGGGTAGATGACTTTGGGGCCGATAGATGGAAGACAGTCAGGCGATCAGACGTCAGACTCCTTTAGCCGCTCCGCGGCAATCCATCCCCCGGCCTTTGGCCCTCCCCCTTCTCCAAGGGGGAACGCTTTAGCGGATACTGTTACTTGTGCTGAAACTGGCTGCCTATAGACCGTCAGATGTCAGACTCCTGCAGCCGCTTCGCGGCAATCCATCCCCCGGCCTTTGGCCGTCCCCCGTTTGGCTTAAAAGGAAGGCGCTTTAATGGGCAGGCTAAGCGCCTTATTTATGCCAAACTTGAATGTCCTATGCAGGACATTCATCTCTAAGGGGGGAACGCTTTGACGGATACTATTACTTGTGCTGAAACTGGCTGCCTATAGACGGTCAGACGATCAGACGTCAGACATCAGACTCCTTTAGCCGCTTCGCGGCAAATGCACCCCCTCAGCCTTCGGCAGCTCCCCCAAAGGGGGAGCCAAGGCCTACTCTTCCCTCTTCTCTCTTCACTCTTTCCTTCCGGGCCTTCGGCCCTGGACCTCAATTCTCTTCACTCAATTCTCAATTCTCAATTCTCCCCCCAGCGAGGTACCGATGATGAAAGAATTCGTTTACAAAGCCTACGATGAAAGCGGAGTTCTCGTGGAGGACCGGCTGCAGGCGGAGTCCCGGATAGAGGCGGCCCGGGAGGTCTTTGCCCGGGATCTCCATCTTATCCACCTGGAGGAAAAGAAGGAGGAAAAGGCACTCCTCTCCTTCCGGCAGCCCTTTTCTTCCCGCCGGAAGCTGTCCCTCCTGGCGGAAGAATGGGCGGCCCTCCTGGATGCGGGGCTCACTATGACGGACTCCCTGGCCCTTCTGGAAGAGCAGATGGGGGCAAAGGAAAGAAAGGTGCTTGGGGAAATAGGAAAAACCATTGCCACCGGCCACGGTATCGGTGACAGTTTCCGACGGGTCCGCTGTTTCCCGCCTTTCTTCATTTCCCTTCTCCAGGTGGGAGAACTTTCGGGCACCCTGCCGGAGGAGCTCCACCGGATTTCAAAGTACTATGAGAAGGAGGACCGTTTCATCCGGCAGCTGGAGCGGGCTCTGGCCTATCCCCTTTTCACTACCCTTTTCTCCCTGGTCCTTTTCTTTGTAATCCTCACATTCATTCTCCCCTCCTTCGCCCTGCTCTTTGAGGCTCTGTCCATTCCCCTGCCGAAGATGGCGTCACTGGCCCTGTCACTGGGGCTCTGGCTTCGGGACTATGGGCTCTTCCTCTTTTCGATTCTCCTTTTCCTGGTGCTGGGAGGAATCCTTTTCTGTATGACCGAGGAAGGGAAGAAGCGGGTGGACCATTTCCTGTACCACCGGACATTCTACCGCCGGATCCTGCTTATCCGATTCTGCACCACCCTCTCTGCCCTCCTGGAGAGCGGAAGGACCCTGTCGGAGTCCCTCCGGGATGTGAGGGAAGTGCTCCATAACAGGGCCGCTGCATCAGCGCTGTCCGATGTGATCCGGCAGCTGGAAGCGGGAAAGGCCTTCGACAGGGCCCTGGGAGAAAGGGGCTTCGCCTTTCCCCTGGTGTGCCACCTCTGCCGGGTGGGCATGGAAAGCGGGGAGCTCCCCCGTTTTCTCCGGCACGGGGGAGATATCCTTTCCCAGGAAACGGAGCGGAAGCTGCACCGGTTCCGGGCTGTCCTGGAGCCTTCGCTTCTTCTCTTCACCGGCGCTGTGACGGCGTTCCTCGTATTCTCCGTCATGCTCCCGGTATTCCAGGCCGCCGGAAGCCATATGGGAGGGTAAGGAGGTCGATGTTTTTTAGCCGCTTCGCGGCGGAATCGTATGCGGATAGACAGAGCCATCAGTATGGGGCTTTTAGCTTCCATCTGCCAGGAAAGCCGGTCAGCCGCTCCGCGGCAATCCATCCCCCGGCCTTTGGCCGTCCCCCCTTCTCTAAGGGGGGACTTTGGCAGATACTGTTACTTGTGCTGAAACTGGCTGCCTATATACCGTCAGACGTCAGACTCCTTCTGCCGCTTTGCGGCAATCCATCCCCCGGCCTTTGGCCGTCCCCCTTCTCCAAGGGGGAACGCTTTAGCGGATACTGTTACTTGTGCTGAAACTGGCTGCCTATAGACGGTCAGATGATCAGACGTCAGACTCCTTTAGCCGCTTCGCGGCAATCCATCCCCCGGCCTTTGGCCGTCCCCCTTCTCTAAGGGGGAACGCTTTGGCGGATGCTATCACTGGTACTGAATCTGGCTGCCTATAGACGGTCAGACGATCAGACGTCAGACTCCTTTTGCCGCTCCGCGGCAATCCATCCCCCGGCCTTTGGCCGTCCCCCTTCTCTAAGAGGGGCCCTTTGGCGGATACTATCACTGGTACTGAATCTGTCTGCCCATGAAAGTCAGACGTCAGGCTCCTTCTGCCACTTCGCGGCAAATGCACTCTTCCCTCTTCTCTCTTCACTCTTCCCTTCCGGGCCTTCGGCCCCAATCCTCAATTCCTTTTTATCCCCCCGAGGTGACTCATGAAATCCTGTGGCGTAATTTTTGATATGGACGGTACTCTCTTTGATACGGAAAGCGTATTCCAGGAGGAATGGAACCGGATTGCCGAAGAGCGGGGGCTTTCGCTTCCGGAGTCTTTCAAGTATGAAATCTGCGGCACCAGCGGGGATCCCATGAACCGTATCATCGAGCAGTACTACCATGTGGAGGAGGGCAGTGAAATCCAGCGTCTCTGCAAGGAGCGGGTGGCCCGGCGGCTTCTGGCGAAGGTACCGGAAAAGCCGGGATGCCGGGAAATCCTCTCTTTCTTCCGCAAAAGGGGGTATGTCATCGCCATGGGAAGCAGCAGTCCCATGAAACAGATCCGCGCCAACCTGGAAATCACCGGCCTTTCTTCCTTCTTCGACGCCCTGGCCAGCGGGGAGGAAGTGAAACAGGGAAAGCCGGCGCCGGATATTTTCCTCCTGGCCGCTAAAAAGCTGGGGATTTCCCCGGACCGGTGCTATGTGTTTGAGGACAGCCCCAACGGTATCCGTGCTGCCTTTGCCGCCGGTATGAAGCCGGTCATGGTGCCGGATCTCATGCCGGTGACGGAAGAAATGAGGGAAAAGTGTTTCGCTATTTTTTCCTCGCTGATTGAGGCGAAAGAAATTTTCGAGAAAAGCGGAAATTGATGACGTTTTCAACCGTCATGGTTTTGCATCCTGCTGGCGGTTAGAGTCACTCCCACGGAGCTTTTAGCTGTTAGCTTCTAGCTGTTAGGAAGGCTCGGCAGCCTGCGGCGCTTTCCTATTCGGTATTTCTCCTATGCCGTAGGCTGTAGAGTCCTTCCTGACAGCTAGCCGCTAGCAGCTAGAAGCCCCCGCCCCTTTGCACCATGCTTAGCCACGCAAAGCCCCGCCGGAGTGACTCTATCCTCAAACATGCAAACCTACTACACCACGTTCCCATTCCGTGCTATACTTGTCATTGGCGCTTAAACGTACTTTAATTCATGGGAAGTCTTTGACATGTATAGATTCTATAGATGGTTTAAAAAATACGAGCTCTACATCCTGCCGGTGCTGGTGGTGCTTGTGGTGGTGGGAGCCTTTCATTTCCTCTTCGGCAGGGACAGCGGGAAGGCGGAAGAATCCCGGGAAAAGGTGATGGCTCTCCACGAGGGAGATACTATCGGTGTCCTGGCGCCCGCCGCCCACGGGGGCATGACGGACTACAACCGGTCCATCGAGCTCCTGGAGGAGCTGGGATACAAGGTGAAACTGGCCCCTTCCGTAACCGATGATTACGGTTTCCTGGCAGGCAGCGACGAAGAACGGGCGAAGGACCTGAATGATTTCTTCCAGGACGACAGCATCAAAGCCATCGTCTGCCTCCGGGGCGGCTACGGTTCTGCCCGGCTCCTGGATAAGCTGGATTACAAGATGATTGCAAAACATCCGAAGATGCTCATCGGCTTCTCCGATATTACCGCCCTCCATGCAGCCATTGGGGAAAAGAGCGGCATCGTCACCATCCACGGGCCCATGCTGTCCAGCTTCAAAGATTACAACTATACCCCCTTTACCCTCTATAATTTCGAAAACGGCCTGTCCGGCAGCCTGCCGAAGGGAGAAATCCGTCTCCCCGCCGGAGGAAAGCTGAAGGCCATGAACAAGGGCGATGCGGAGGGCATCCTGGAGGGGGGAAACCTGTCGGTCATCGCTTCCCTCTGCGGCACCCCCTATGAGCTCAAAGGAAACGGCGCCATCCTGGTGCTGGAGGATACGGGAGAAGATCCCTACCGGGTGGACCGGATGATGGAGCAGCTCTACCAGAACGGCCTTCTTTCCCGGGTGTCCGCCATCGCTTACGGCGATTTCTACGGCGCCTCCCCGGAGAATGGGGAATTCTCCATTCACGATGTGCTCGCCCACTATGCCAGGCTCTCCGGAAAGCCGGTGATTGAGGGCCTCCCCATCGGCCACGGTCCGGATAATCTCTTCCTCCCCCTGGGGGTCAAGGCCTCTCTCCACGCCGGAGAAGACGGCAGCGCCTCCCTGGTGATCGAAGAGGACTATAAGAAGGAGTAGTGAGATCGAGACCGAGATTGAGGGCAGCTGCGGTTATGTATGCTTACGGATAGAGTCACTAGCACGGGGCAGCTAGCCTCTAGCTTCTAGCTGTTAGAAAAGCTGGCCTGCCTGCGGCGCTTTCTACTCAAAATGATACATGTCGTAGGCTGTAGAGCCTTCCTAGAAGCTAACAGCTAACAGCTAGAAGCCCCGTGCCAGTGACCCAGGCCATAAGCATACAAAACCGCCAGCCCACACATTTCCTACGAAAGGAGTCCATTATGTACAAAATCCAAGTCTATCTGCCGCCGGAAGCACTCCGGAAAATCAGGAAGGCCATCGAGAATGCCGGTGGCGGTAAAATCGGAAACTATGAAGGATGCATGTCCTGGTGGAAGGTGCGGTCTTCCTGGATCACCATGGACGGCGCCCACCCCTACAATGGAAAAGTGGGAGAACGGACAGAGGCGGAGGAGTACATCCTCCAGTGCCGGGTGGATGAGGAACACCTGGCAGCAGTGGTTTCGGCCATCAAAAAAGTCCACCCCTACGAAGAGCCGGTGGTGGACGTGATGAAACTGGAAGATACAGAGATTTGAGAGTTGAGAGTTGAGAGTTGAGAGTTGAGGTTCTGCGGCTTCACCGCAAGAGAGACATCAGACGATTCAGACAATCAGATGTCAGACTTCGTTGGCTGTAAGGCGGGAAATTCCAGGCTCCCCGGAAGGGGAGCTTTTTTGTATGCTCATGGTTAGGGGCATTGGTGTGGAAGCTGCCAGCTGCCCGCCTCCAGCTATCAGGAAAGCTGGCCAGCCTGCAGCATGAATGACTGTCAGAAATATCGGATGGAAAGCGCCGCAGGCTTACCCTTCCGTCACCATCCCAGTGGCACCCACCCACCCGCGAGGGGAAAGCGACTCACTGCGCACCGCAAGCGGTCCCCCCGATCGCCTTCGCGATGAAAGTGTCTCACTGGATTTTCGCTCGCTACGCTCACTACAAATCCAGTTCGCTTACTTTTCCCTCTAAAGAGGGAGGGGGGGGGCGTTTGCGGCGAAGCCGCAGAGCCTCAATTCTCTTCACTCAATTCTCAAATCTTTCTTTTACCGCTGCAGGTAGACCCGGTTGATGCGGTACATGTAGGCCCCATTGGGGAAGACCACCTTTGTGGCATCCACATAGCTCTCCATACTGGTGAAACGGATGAGGGCCAGGTTGCCGGCCAGGTCGATGTACTGCCAGTAGGCACCGCCATTTTCTGTTTCTATGAGGACGAAGAGATAGGGGGTAAGACCGGATACTTCCGATTTCGCATTGGCCACTGCGGTCAGGAATTCTCCCATGTCCGCCGGCTTTTCTTCCGGCAGCGCCGTATGGGGTGTATATTCCTTCGGCACCGTGGTAATGCTGTAGTAACGGATGTAAAGCTCCATGTTTTTTTCCTTGTTTCCGCTCATGGGAACCTCATTTAAATGAGATCGAGATTGAGATCGAGGGCTTCAGCCGCTTTGCGGCTGAATTTGCATGCTAATGGATAGAGTCATTCGCATGGGGCTTTTAGCTGCTAGCTTCTAGCATCCAGGAAAGCTGGCCAGCCTACGGCTTGAATGACTGACGGAACTATCTGAGGGAAAGCGCCGCAGGCGGTTGAGCTTTCCTGGCGGGTAACAGCTAGCAGCTAGAAGCCTCCGCACAAATGACTCTATCCAGCAGCATGCCAGACTGCAGATGCCCCATCCCCACTACAACGTAATGGTCCTCGTCATTTTGTCCATCCATTCTCCCTTTTTGTGGTCCCAGGTCTTGATGACGATTTTATCCCTGTAGAGATAGATGGAATTGGTCCATACCTGTTTCCCGTCCCAGGTGGGGTTGTAGACATCCAGGATTTTTCCGTGATAGTAGTTCACCTCATTATTGAAGGACGGCTGTGTAGGGGGCGTATGGGTATGGCCGGAGACCCAGAGTTTCACCTGGGGATTTGTGAGGAGCAGGAGGTCGATGGCCCCTGCGGGCTGGGCGAAGTTCCGGGGGCTTCCTACCTTGTCGTTGTAGGGAATGAGGGTATCCGAGAGCGGAGCATGGTAGAAGATAATGGTGGGCTTCGACTGGTTTTCTTTCAGCGTCTTTGTGAGCCAGTCCAGTTCTTCTTTCGACATTTCCACGGGATACTTTCCCTTCGTATCTTCGGGAGACAGGAAAATGAGGAAGTACTTCCCCATTTCCTTTGTGCTGTGGAGAGGGCCGAAGACCTTCTGGAAATTGTCTTCATGGGCCGCCCGGAGTGCGGGATCCGCCATGACGGGTTTCCCGTTTTTCAGTTCTTCCTTATAGAAGAGCTCATGGTTGCCGGCAATATAGACTTTATCCCCTGAGAAGCCATCCATGAAATTTTTGGCTTCCTTCATCTGGTCCATGGAGCCGTACTGGGCCACCATGTCCCCCGTAAATACGGTGAGGTCCACGTCTTTCCAGCTGTTTATGTCCTGCCGGGCCTTTTCCTTATTGTCCAGGATGGCCTGCCGTTTATCTTCAGCCGTTGCCTTCGTGGGATAATGGAGATCCGATACCACCACAATCCGTTCATAGTCCTTGCCGGACGAAGAGGCAGGAGCCCCGCCGCAGCCGGCAAAGACCAGACAGCAGCAAGCGAGGGACAGGCAGAGAAGTTTACGAAACATGGGGAATTCCTTTCAAGGGAAAAATGTAAAAGCAGGGGCTTTGAACTGGATAGCCGCTGACGGGTAGAATCATTCGTGCGGGGGCTTTTAGCTGCTAGCTGCTAGCTGTCAGGAAAGCTGGTCAGCCTACGGCACGAACGACTGACGGGAATATCGGAAGGAAAGCGCCGCAGGCGAATCAGTTTTCCTGACAGCTAAAAGCTAATAGCTGGAAGCCCCGCTCGAATGACTCTACCCATTAGCAGTTCTATCCTTTCTCACAGTCCGAAGATTTTCTTCATGCCCTTCAGCAGGGGATTCTTGGTATGCTCCTTCCACTGGGAGGCAATGAAATCTTCCGGCTTCCGGAAGCCGATGCCGTAGGCGAAGTACATGGTGCGGCAGGATGTATTGATGAAGGCTGCAGTCTCCTGGATGAGGAAATTCCGGTCCCGTTCGGACAGGACAAAATCATCGGTATGGCAGAATTCATCAAGGAGCCCATTGATCCGATCTTCGAAATGCTCATCTTCCATGCGGTCTGTGATGTAGCTTGTGAAATTCGGGTAGTACCGGTACCAGGCCTTTTCATTTTTCGGGTCAAATATGGCCCACTGCCGCATGAACATATGCATCTTCAGGTACAGCCGCTGGGACAGGGGCAGGTCTTCCTCCCGCAGGAAATGGATGGCCTTTCCTGCCCGGATGAGCCGCACCATGGGCCGGCTTTTCAGGATACCCAGGTACACCGGGTCCTTCAGTTTCCTGTCCTGCCACATGTAGGAAGCAAAGAAAGAAACCATGAGGGCCCGGAAGAGAAGGTAATGGTAGAAGAACCGGGCGCCGCCGGGGGTCAGTTCTTTCCTGGCAATAAAGGGCGTCACTTCTGTGAGGGGCATCAGAATCTGGGCGCTTTCCACCACCAGGCCTCCCTGCTCCATGCCCAGGTTTTCACAGATGCACTGCTTCAGAAGGAAGGGCAGCTCTGTCTTCGTGGTGTCATGGAACCGGGGATCACAGAATGAAAGGGCCTCCATGAAACGGTGGCTTTCTTCTTTCACCTTTTCCAGGTATCCCTTCGTTTCCTTTGTGAAATCGTCGGCCAGGGGAGAAAGATTTGCCCCGGTTTCCCCGGAAAGGAGGGACAGGAGAGGGATCACTTCCGCTCCGGTCATAGTAAAGGGCGGCCGGAATGGGAGCAGCGCCTTCCGCACCCCATCGAATTCTTCGCTAAAGGACCGGGTAATGTCGAAGTCCAGGTTATCCTTCATGGTGCTTTCGAGGAAGGGGTTCTGACGGCTGTCTTCTTTCACCACCAGGGATGCCAGCTCCAGCCGGAAATGGACGTACTTTCGGACGATGCTGTTCCTCACCTTCCTGCTCTCGGCGAAGGGAAGTCCCTTCTTCCGGAAAAGGGCAAACAGGGCCGCATCTATGGTGCTGCCGGTGTCAGTGAAACTCCGGCAGGCCAGGGGATAGAACCGGCGGCTCATGCGTTCCAAAAGGATCCGCGCAATCTGTATTTTCTGCTCTCCCATCTGTTCATCGTGCATGAAGGTCACCTTCCTTCGAGGAAAATGAAAGGAAATTTTTCCCGGCAAGTGCAGCAGACCATGGGTTTTTGCTGCGCCATGGCTCTAAAGAGATCAGCCGGCAGGTTGCGCTTAGATCGTTACAGTATCTGCGGATGTAATAATCCTCACAGGCATTCTGCCATAAACCTAAAATATCGGTCTGCCGGCAGGCGTCCTTCATGATATCGTTAAAACGTGGCAGAAGGGATGTATCATTGGGGAAAAAACCGGCGCAGGTAAAAAGCTGTTCGCAGGCTTTCTCTTTTTTGTTTTCCATATGAAATTCGGCAACACGCATATTGAAAAGTTCAACGGCACCAAAGCGGCCCATCATAAATGGTCTGCCGGACTTGATGAGTTCTGCCGTGTATGTGTTTAAGGCATCCGTATCATAAAAAGGTTTACCGACATAATGCCGGTAAAGAAAATCCGGGTCACCTGTTGCCTGCCGCAGTTTGTTACGCAGACAGTATTTTAACTGATAATAAGAGGCTCCGAGGATTGTACCCATCTTAAGAACACTCCTTTCTGGTCACAGTACATAGATATAAACATCATAAACAATGCTTCCTGTGGTGTCAAGGAAAATGGAATGGTGCCGGGAATCTACTGTTTGACACGCCCTATACATTTTTGATACAATAAAGATTATATGAAGTTAGGAAAATAATAAATGGAAAAAGGAGAAGATATGAATACGATCAGATGGAAAATGCCGGATCAGTATCTGACTGAGTGGTACCGGAATCTTTCGGGAGCGGTAAAGACAGCTTTTTATGCTGCTTTTGCAGCAGGGCTTGCAGCTCATTTGTATCAGTTCACCAATAAATTATACAATTATGATGAGCTTGCGAATACACCAGGAGGTATCGGATTAAGCACAGAACAGGGAAGATGGCTGTTAAACTGGATGGGGCGTTTTATGCGTTCTGTATTTGGAGGTTCTTATTCACTGCCTTTTTTTAATGGAATCTTTGCACTGCTGTTCCTTGCCTTATCAGCGGGAATGGTCGTATCTGTATTTCAGGTAAGAAACAAACTGACTGCGGGGCTGATCGGAGGACTTATGACAGTATTTCCGGCAGTTGTGTCCATGTACTTTTTTATGTTTCTGGCACTTTATTATGCAATAGGCATTTTTTTCAGTGTGTTTGCTGCGTGGCTCACTGTGAAATATCCGAAAAATATCATTGCAAATATAGCAGCAGTGGTAATGATTGCATGTTCCCTTGGTGTATATCAGGCATACTTCCCGGATACCGTGTGCATTCTTCTTATAGTGGTGATCTTAAAAGCAGCATTTGGCGGTGTGAAGGAGAAAAAGGAATGGAAAGAGTTTTTCCTTATGATTGCCAGATTCTTAGTGGTGATGGCAGC
>ERZ772881.2552-NODE-2552-length-12864-cov-2.919197_pt1 | contig 12864 bp, 8 predicted proteins | sample MGYA00580581_ERZ772881 | MGnify/ENA primary metagenome ERZ772881 (study PRJEB29015, sample SAMEA2737668) | human gut metagenome | biome: human gut; feature: human-associated habitat; material: faeces | place: China | collected 2012 ...
TGAAGGCGGCAAACATGTATCCTATGATGATCGCCTGAACGCGCTTGTCGCGGCTGATGTTCTGCATCCCGTACTGGATGGTTTCCATGCCGCCGCTCTTCTCCAACGTGAAGAGAATCAGGATGGCGCCGAAAACGATGATGAGAACGCCGATGGCGGTGACGATGCCCTGCAACGTCAGAGCGGCAACATATCCGGGGCTCAACCCCCAGACAAGGATGCCGCTGACGGCGCAGACAAGCCACGCGAGCGGCATCGCTTTCGTTGCGGGAAGGAAACGAGTGCCGAGTCCGGCAACCGGGAATACTGCTTTTCTAACAGGTTTCATTTTCGTCATTTGAGTACAAAACACTACTGCGGTAAGTTTAATCGTCTTCTCAAAAAATTCGAACCTTAGCCGTTTGCGATCGCTTTGGCCAGAGCCTCCGCCGCATTCGCATCGTTAGCTATATATTCGTCGCCCCAGATTTCTTGGAGCTTAGCTCTCATACGTTCCTCACAAATCTTTGCGACTTCGTGGCGCGTGAGATCTTTTGTGTTGGTAATCGGTTCCAAAAAGTGAACAACCACTTCGGCGTCTTCCATCGTGACAACATTCCACAAGGACCCGAACAAAGTGACATCGCCGGAAAAAGCAGCCTGCTTAGTCGGCTTTCCTTTGTTTTTGTAGGAAAGAATCACGGGCTGGACCGTTGCTCCGATCTCACAGGCCGGCGCAATAAAGTTGGCTTTAATGGGCAGAAGTTCATTGCCGAAAGTTGTGGTACCTTCGGCGAAAATCGTGACAGCTTCGCAGTTGCAAAGCGCACCGCGAATGTCATCGTTGATGCGCAAAATCGCACGCTTACTTGAGCGATTGATAAAAAGCGTTCCGATCTGCTGAGCGATCAACCCGAAAATCGGCCACTTCGCAATTTCGGCCTTCGCGATAAAGCGGCTAGGAAGCTGGGAGTCCAAAGAGAAGATGTCCAGCCAAGAAACATGGTTGCTCAAAACCAGACAGGCCGGAGGTGTATCTGTCAGACCGCATTCATGCAGCAGCTCGGGTACATGGCCTTCATAACTGCAGCGAACCCCGGCAAGCTTCAGCACCTGAGTCGGATAATAGCGAAGCATCCTGCCTTTTTCTTTGCGGTCTACGTGTTTAAACCGCGTATACGCCTGAAAAAGACAAACGAAGGTATAACAAATGACTCGGCTGAACCGCCAAATGCCTTTAATGGTTTTCATTTTTATCTCCGGGAACTTTGTTCAGCCATTGGTCAAGAATAATCGCGGCGGCCTCATCGTCGATGGGCTCGTCGTCATCGGCATCATGATAGCTTTCAGCCTCTACCGAGCTGTAGCGCTCGTCTTCCCGAACCACGGGAATCCCGTACCGGCCTTCCACTTGATTAGCGAAACGTTCGCAGATCGGCGTCATGTCATTCGGTTTGTCGTCTTTATGACGAGGTACACCGACTACAACAGCGGCAGGCTGCCACTCCGAGAGCACCTGTGTAATTTCTGCCCATTTCTGATCATTTTTTTTCCAGTGAATGATTCTCAGAGGGCGTGCAGACTTGGTCAATAAATTTCCGACGGCGACGCCGATCCTTTTTAAACCGTAATCAAAACCAATGACAATCGAATCTTCCGACAGTCTTTCCAGTGCAGATTGCTGAGACATCTTATTTAAGTAACGAAAAAGGGGCCGAAACTTGTCCTGAGAACGCCCCTGAAAAGTCCTATTCTAATTCTCAAAAGGCTTTTTCTTTTCCTTTCTAAAAGCGAAAAGCCTTAATTAGGCTCCTTGTCGCCTAAAATTCGGTCATATACGTGAGGAGAAAAAACAATGGTTGAGTTCAGTGCGACGCTCTCAGACGCTCTCGCCCCGGTAACACTCATTTCCGGTGTGGGCTTGCTGCTGGTGTCCATGTCTGCGCGCTATTGCCATGCCACAAGCCGAATCCGTCAGCCGCTGGCTGAACGAAAAGAATCCGAAGATTTCCATGAAGAAATCGACCAGTCCATCGACCTGATTTACAAGCGTGCCAGCCTTCTTAAAACCGGCATCCTGACATTGATGATCTCGGCCGCCTTCAGCAGTCTGCAGGTTTTGGTGATCGTGATCGAACGCCTCTTCAGCCTGGACTTATCTCTGATGAAATCAACAATGCTGCTGGCCTCCGTGATCTTCATCGTCATCTCAAGCTGTATTTACGTCAGTGAAGTTCAGGTTTCGGTAAAAGCGCTCGGCTTAACCGTCCACCATCACAACAGACCGCAATAGGAGAACAAAATGCTTTCTTACGCGGTAACGCTTTCCGATGCTTTGACACCGATCACTTTGATTTCCGGCGTCGGCCTGCTGCTTTTGGCTATGACAGCCCGCTACAACTACACCACCGACCGAGTGCGCGCTTTGCTTAAAGAGCGTCGTCAAAAAGCGCCGGTGATTGATCCCGTCCTTGAAAAAGCCATTCGACTCACTTACGAGCGCAGCCACTTATTGAAGAATGCAATTCTGGCAGTGACGACTTCTGCTGCCTTCTCCGGTATTCTCGTTTTGGTGACGATCCTTGAACACCTTCTAGAGCTGAACATGGAAGTTTGGAAATCCACGATGCTCCTGACCGCTGTCGTCTTCATTGTCGTCTCTACCATTTTCTTTGTGCTGGAAGTCCAAATTTCTCTGAAGACCATCCGCACCTCCATTCGCGTCGCGAGAGGCTCATAGTGGTGCAGTTCCGCTGATTATTTTCTCCAAAAAGGCGATGATGGAGCCATCGTCATTGGAGGAAAATATGACACAAAATAACGCAAACAATCGTGTGGTAAATGAACTGCTGATGCCTCTTAAGAAGCGCAGCGGTGCAATGATCGGCTGGGGTATCTTCTGTATCGTCCTCGGTACGATCGGTTTATTTGCGCCTATCGCATTCTCGGTCGGCGTCACGATCTTTATTGGTGCAATGCTTTTGGTTTCCGGTGCAACCGGCTTAGCCCTTTTCTGGAAAGCAGAAGGCTGGGGTGCAAGAACCGCCGCCATTGTCCTTGCCCTTCTGACCGCTTTAACCGGCCTGCTTCTCATGTTCTATCCGATTGCCGGAACTGAAACACTCACACTCTTCCTGGCCTCTTACTTCATCGCCATCGGCTTAGTTAAGTGCTGGGCCGCTTTGTCCAATACGGATGCAAAAGGCTGGGGACTGATGCTCTTCTCCGCCATCATTTCTTTACTGTTGGGCGGCTGCCTCTGGTGGGGCTGGCCTCAGAGCGCTACATGGATTTTCGGCATCTTCGTTGCAATCGAACTGATCTTCGACGGATGGACCGCCCTTATATTCGGTCTTGAAGTCAGAGCTCTTCCGGACGACGATAACGACAATAAGTAATTTGCAGCATCTAGAGATCTAAAATCCCGCTTTGCAGCTTCGCAGAGCGGGATTTTTATTTGCTCGGGCTCAGGACATCCGGCCGGGCACGGATGTCCTCACGGGTTATTCAGTTAAGTCTTTTCCGGCTTCTTTCTGAACATCAGCTGTCAGCTGGTCAAGCATGTGATCGGAGAACTTCTCGAGACGTTCGATCTGATCAGCGCTGTCGAGTTTCAGGAGGTCATCCAAAGAAGATTCCTGAACCGGATAGCTGTACTGCACGCGGATGCCCTGGATCGTGTCGTCGAGCGTGAAAGAGCTCAGGCGTTCAGACAAGCCCTGCGGCAGAATAACCGGCAGTGTTTCTCTTCTCATCGGCGCTTCGGAAGCCGGCAAAATCGGCATCGGAGTTTCCGACAAGTCTTTGAGCATTTCGAAGATATGGGCGAACGGCACGGAGATGTTGAGCATCATTACGTCGCGTTCCAGATGAATATATTCTTTACCTTCGATTGTCTCCGAGGACGGAACGCCGGAAGGAATAAGACCGGTTTCTCCGATGGACTGCGTCATGCAAAGCGCAATGTCGGATGTCCAGTCCGGAGCTTTGCCGATTTCGTAATAGACGTCCTGTTCCATCAAGTTTGCGATGGCGTAGAAGCCATAAGTAGGATTCTTCTCGGCGATACTCTTTAAGATCGACTGAGCATGACGAAGATTCTTAATCATGACCGGGAAGCTGATAACACGGAAAATTCCGTCAGGAGCAGCAAAATAGGTCGGCAGTCTTTTATCCCCGACCAGCCAAGTCAGATGGTACATCTCTTCGGCTTTTTTCTTTGCGAGCTGGTCCCACATGGAAGGAAAGCCATTTTCGTAAAGCATGGCAAAGACTTGAATCAGCGGAGTGGTATCGGACTGCTCCGTCGCGCTGCCCTCTTCGCCTTCCCAAACCTGAGTGGCTGTGTAGCGATGAGTCTTGGCACCCCAATTCAGCGTGATTTTGGCTTTTTGCTGAGCGTCCGACCATTCCGCTCTCCATCCCTCAGCAGTCAGCAGAAATGTCTCTTCGTTCAGCGGTCCGAAAACCAAATACGGAGGAAGATCCGCCGGTGACTTCACCGCTTCCGGTTTGAAAGCACCCCAGTTAAAGGCACTTCTCGATGGAGAAGGCGCATTGACTAATGCAATCTGAAAAAGCTCGCCTAAGTTCTTATCGTCAAAAGGCTCTTGAGAAGCCTGTTTTTCTGTCTGATCTGACATACGCAAAATCCTTCCGTTTCATTTCTTTATGTTCGGCAGAGTGTACACCGAGAAAAATTAATGACCTGTCATTCAAGACCGCTTTAAGCTCCGAAAAAAGAAGGCCCCCGAAGGAGCCCTCAATTCAAAACCGACAAAAAATTAACCCACCCAGAAGCGAGCGTTCTGGAAGATTCTCGCCCATGGTGTCACGTTCTTCAGCAGCGGTGAGCGCCAGGACATTTGGGTTGCACGCCAGCTGCGTTCGGGGTGCGGCATCATAATCGTCGCGCGTCCGTCTGCTGTCGTAAATGCCGTCTTACCGCCGTGAGAACCGTTCGGATTGAGCGGATAGACTTCGGTCGGCATCTGTTTAGAGTCGACGTAGCAGGCGGCGCAGATTGCCTCAGCCTCATCTAGCGGATTCGCCCAATAAGCACGTCCTTCGCCGTGAGAGTTCACGATCGGGAGTGTGGCACCGGTCATATCCGTAAAGAAGATAGACGGGGACTCAAGGATTTTGACATTGACCAAACGAGCTTCGAACTGCTCAGAGAGGTTGCGAACGAAAGCAGGCCAATGTTCAGCTCCGGGGATAAGATCCTTGAGCTGAGAAATCATCTGGCAGCCGTTGCAGACGCCCAACGTAAACGTTGTCGGCGTTTCGAAGAAGCGGCGGAACGAGCTCTGCAGTTTGGCGTTGTGCAGAATGGTCTTCGCCCATCCGCCGCCGGCGCCTAACACGTCACCGTAGGAGAAGCCGCCGCAAGCTGCCAAACCCACAAAGTCGGCAAGCTTTGCTCTGCCTTCGAGAAGGTCGGTCATGTGAACGTCTACGGCATCAAAACCTGCCTGCAGGAAGGCGCTGGCCATCTCGTTCTGGCTGTTAACACCCTGTTCTCTCAGGATCGCAACCTTCGGACGAACACCGGTATTGATAAAAGGAGCCGCCAGGTTTTCTTCCGGATCAAAGCCCATCGTCAGCACTAAGCCGCCGTTGTGCTTATCGGAGATGAGCTCGTACTCGCTGTCAGCGCATTCTGGATTGTCACGCATTCTGGCAATCTGCCAGCTGACTTCATTCCAAGCTTTCTGCAGGTCGACGCGATCTTCCGAAAGAACGCATTTGCCTTCAAGATAAATATTGAGGTGATCGTCCTGAGTCAGGTTGCCCAGATACTTGAGCGACCAGCCCATGCCGGCAGCTTCAAAGTCTCTTTCCACTTCGGCAGCGCGTCCGCGAGCGACCTGAATGACCGCGCCGAGCTCTTCATTGAACAATGCCTGGTTAAGCGTACGGTCTTTGCTCACAAGCGCATCGGCCACAATTTCTACGCCGACATGGCTGGCAAACATCATTTCGCAGAGGGCTGCAGCCAAACCGCCGTCGCTTCTGTCGTGATAAGCGAGAATCGCGCCTTTGGCGGATAAGGAACGAATCAGCTCAAGGAACTTTTTCAGCTCTTTGGGGTCTTCCATATCCGGTGTCACGGAATCAAAACGCTGCGTCACTTGAGAGTAAACAGAGCCGCCGAGACGATCTTTGCCGTGTCCGAGGTCAATCAGCAGCAAGGAGCTGTCGCGAACCGATTCAGCAAACATCGGAAGCAGGTTGTTTCGAATGTCATAAACTGGTGCCGCAGCGGAAACCACTAAGGAAACGGGCGAGACCACGGTCTTGTCTTCTCCGGCTTGGTCTTTCCATGAGGTCTTCATGGAAAGAGAATCTTTACCGACGGGGATGCTGACGCCTAATTCCTGACAGAAACTGCTGGCTGCACTGACGCCGTCATAGAGCGCAGCGTCCTGGCCTTTAACACCGCAGGCACCCATCCAGTTAGCCGACAAGATAATACGGTCGAGGTTTACGTCGACGCTGACCAGATTCGTCAGGGCTTCGCCGATGGCCATGCGGCTTGCTGCCGCAGCGTTAGAAACGGCAATCGGCGTTTTTTCGCCCATAGCCATTGCTTCGCCCTTGAACTCTTCAAAGGAAACTGCCGTCACAGCCGCATCTGCAACCGGGACCTGCCAAGGACCGACCATCTGATCGCGGACAGTCATGCCGCCGACGGTTCTGTCGCCGATCGTGATCAGGAATTTCTTGCTTCCGACAGTCGGATGAGCCAGGACTTCATATAAAGCTTTGCGTGTATCGACTGCCTTGTCTGTTTCCATCTTCACGGGCTCAGCGTGCTCTGCATCGCGGTGCATCTTCGGCGTTTTGCCGAGCAATACGCTCATGGGCATATCTACTGCAGGTTCTTCGCCCTGTCCGCGCGTGACGACTAACTCGTCATCGGCCGAAATTTCACCGAGCACTGCATATGGGCAGCGTTCACGTTTGCAGTACTGATCGAACTGTTCAAGACGTGCCGGATCGATCGCCAAAGAATATCTTTCCTGCGATTCGTTGCACCAAATCTCGAGCGGGCTCATGCCGCTTTCTTCAACCGGGACTTTGTTCAGATCCAGTTTTGCGCCCTTACCGGAAAGGTCAGCCAGTTCGGGCATTGCGTTAGAAAGACCGCCGGCCCCGATATCGTGAATCGCCAGGATCGGATTTTCCTCGCCGGCTTCCCAGCAGCGGTCGATCACTTCCTGTGCGCGGCGTTCCATTTCCGGGTTGCCGCGCTGAACGCTGGCAAAGTCTAAGGATTCACTGTTGGCACCTGCACCCATGGAAGAAGCCGCACCGCCTCCGATACCGATACGCATGCCCGGACCGCCCAGCACCACAAGGAGCGTGCCTGTCGGAAGTCCGAGTTTATGTGTCTGATCGTTGCGTATGTTGCCCAGACCGCCGGCCAGCATAATAGGCTTGTGATAGCCGTAGCGAGTTCCGTCAACGTTGGCTTCGAAAGAGCGGAAATATCCAAGAATGTTGGGGCGGCCGAATTCGTTGTTAAACGCAGCGCCGCCGAGCGGACCTTCGATCATGATCTCCAGCGGAGAAGCCATGCGGGAGGGCGCCCCGTAGTAAGGAGCGGCCTCAGAAGCCTTACTGACATCTCTGTCATTTTCCCAGGCCTGTTCATGTCCCGGAAGTCGAAGCGCAGAGACGGTAAATCCGGTTAAGCCGGCTTTAGGTCTTGCTCCCCGGCCGGTTGCACCTTCATCTCGAATCTCACCGCCGGAGCCGGTTGAAGCGCCGGGGAACGGCGAGATTGCGGTCGGATGATTATGCGTCTCGACTTTGAAGACGGAGTGCGTCGGCTCAACGACGGTGGAATAAGAACGGCCGCCGACGGCGTCTTCATTTCCTCGCGGATACATGCGGGCCGTATCGCCACCCTCGAAAATAGCCGCATTGTCGGAATACGCAACAATGGTTCCTTCCGGATGAGCCTTATGCGTTTCGCGGATCATGGAAAAAAGCGACTTGTCTTTCTTTTCTCCGTCGATGGTCCAGCTGGCGTTAAAAATCTTGTGGCGGCAGTGCTCGGAGTTGGCCTGAGCAAACATCATGAGCTCAACATCCGTGGGATTGCGGTTCAGCTTGGTAAAGGCATCAATTAAATATTGGATTTCGTCCTCATTCAATGCCAGACCGAGTTCGACATTTGCCTTTTCAAGCGCTTCTCTGCCTTGTCCGACGATATCGATCGACTGCATGTCCTTGCCTTTTGCATCGGCAAACACGATGGCCGGATTCACATCCGGGCTCACGACACTTTCTGTCATGCGGTCATGCAGAACGGCAGCGATTGCCTCGCGTTCTTCGGGCTTGAGGACTGCATTTCCTTTCAGAATCAATTCATAGCAAGTGCCTCGTTCCACTCGAAGCACTTTCTTGAGTCCGCAGTTATGAACGATATCCGTCGCCTTAGAGGCCCAGGGAGAAATCGTTCCCAAACGCGGAATAGCCATAAAGCGTTCGGTTGAAGCGGTAACAATTGCTTCCTCTCCGTAGTCGAGGATCGATTCCAGCGTGTGAAACTCTTCAGAGGAAAGAGCTCCGTCTACATTGACAAAATGAATATAGCGGCTGTTGAGAGTAACAACTTCCGGACAGATCTTTTGAATCTTTTTCAAAAGACGTTCAGTTCTAAAGTCGGAAAGTGCACGTGAGGCATCGAGGCGTAACTGTGTCGTATTGCTCATTTTTAAGCTTTGTTCCTGTGGGGGAATTCGCTTCCTCCGAGATTGTGGATCAAGATTGAAAGAGGTTTGGAGTCAGTATTCTAATATTTTCGACCTTGCTTCGGACCATTGGCGGAACGGTTCGCCTCGGTACTGCTGCTTAGGCCAAAAACAACAAATCCCAAGGCTCCGAATACTCAGAATTCCTTGGGATATTTTTTGCATATGTCGGTCTCAATTACGGGATAAGGATGACACGGTAATCGTTGATGTTGGTCCTTGTGGGACCGGTATCAAGCAAATCACCGAGTTTTCCGAAGAATTCCTCTGCATTATGTTCCTCAAGGTACTGCTGAGGATCTAAGCCCAATTCTTCGGCTCTAGCCATGCTGTCGGGACGCAGAATTGCGCCGGCAGCCTCTCCGTTCCCGTCCACACCGTCGGTGTCTGTAGCCATGGCGTAGATAGGCTCACCCTTGAGTTCCTGAGCAAGCGCCAGCAGGAACTCTGAGCACGGGCCGCCCTTACCGATACGTCGGCCGGTCAGCGTTACCGTGCACTCTCCGCCGGATAAAAGCACCACCGGTTTGCGGCGCGGCTTGGAGAGTTCGAGACGAACTTTGCGGGCAACCTGCTGAGCAACCGCTTTTGCTTCACCGGTAATACCGTCGCCGATAATAACCGGACGCATGCCTTTCTCCTTAAAGAAAGCGGCTGCGACTTGCAGACCTTTGAAAGAGTTCGCAATGATCTTATTTTTGACGCCGCGCATTCTCGGATCACCGATTTTAGGGGTCTCGGGAATAATGCCGCGGGCACCGTTGCGCAGGTGATTCAAAATCGAGGGAGGAGCTTCGACATGCGCCTGGCTCAGATACCACAGAGCATCGGCATAAGTGGAGAAGTCTTCGGCACATGGTCCGGAGGCGATATCGGAGGGATTGTCGCCGACGGTGTCCGAAATAATCAGAGAAAGGACTTCGGCACCTTTAGCGCGGGCAGCCAATGCGAGCTGGCCGCCTTTCACCTGTGAAACGTGTTTGCGGACAGCATTGATATGGTCGATGGAAGTGCCGGACTTCAGCAAATCCTCCGTCACCTTCCGAATATCTTCAATGGTGACGCCTTCGACAGGAAGAGAAAGAAGACTGGAGCCGCCGCCCGAAATCAGGGCAAGCAGCAAGCTGCCCTCTTTCAGATGGTCGAGCTGATCCATCATCTTCTGCGTTGCTTCCAAGTTTGATTTGTCCGGAATCGGATGAGAAGCCTCAAGTACCTGGATCTTATGAGTCTCCTCCGAATGGCCGTGGCGCGTAATCACCACGCCCGTTAAATCTTTTTCCGGCCAAGCCTGCTCCACCGCTGCAGCCATACTGGCGGCAGCCTTTCCTGCACCGACGACAACCACATCTCCTTGGAAGGTTGAAGGGATATGAGGCGGCACAACCTTATGAGGATCTGCGGCATCAATTGCTACATAGAAGGACTCTACGAGGAGCTCTTCAAAACGGTCTTTTTCTTTAGTCAAGGGAACCTCTGCTTTATCATTCTTAGTTTCCTAGATATCGGGCGGTTTTACTAGCGGGGATTTCTATTAATTCTTCCGGCGTTCCTTCAAAAAGGATTGTTCCTCCGTCCTCTCCGCCGCCCGGACCCATATCAATAATCCAATCGGCCGCTCGGATAACATCCAAGTTGTGCTCGATAATCAATAACGTATTCCCCGCATCCTGCAGTTTCTTAAACACCGACAGCAACATCGAAACGTCGTGAAAATGCAATCCGGTCGTCGGCTCATCAAGTACGTACAGTGTTTTCCCCGTTCCCCTCTTGGAAAGTTCATGCGCCAGTTTCACGCGCTGAGCCTCTCCGCCGGAGAGCGTTGTCGCACTTTGTCCTAACTTGATATAACCAAGTCCGACATCTGCGAGGGTACGCAGTTTTCTCGCAACTGCCGGAACTGCCGAGAAGACCTCCAAGGCCTCATCTACGGTCAGATCCAGCACTTCCGCAATATTTCTTCCTTTGTATTCAACTTCCAACGTTTCACGATTGTAGCGGGTACCACCGCAAACGTCACATGGAACATACATGTCAGGTAAAAAGTTCATTTCGACTTTTACCAGACCTTCGCCTTCGCAGGCCTCACACCGACCGCCTTTGACATTAAAGGAGAAACGTCCTGATCCGTATCCCCTCTCTCTCGCAATCGGAGTTTCCGCAAATAAATCACGAATACCCGCAAGAACGCCCGTATAGGTTGCGGGGTTGGAACGAGGCGTCCGTCCGATGGGACTCTGGTCTACTGCGATGACCTTATCGAAAAACTGGAGACCCGACACTGATTTGTAGGGACAAGGCTGAGTTTGCGCGCGGTTCAGAGCATGAGCGGCAATGTTGTAAATTGTCTGGTTCACTAAGGTCGACTTGCCCGAGCCGGACACACCTGTCACAACGGTCATAAGACCTACAGGCACGGAAACATCTACATTCTTCAGGTTATGGCCCGAAGCGCCTTTGACCTCCAAGAACCGGCCGTCCGGTTTCTTTCGCTCCGTATTTTGGCGAACTTTAAGCCTGCCGCTGAGGTAAGCTCCCGTCAGGGAATTGGGATCGGCTTCGATTTCTTTCGGCGTCCCCGCAGCAATGACTTCTCCGCCGTGCACGCCGGCAGCCGGGCCCATGTCTACAACGTAGTCGGCAGCTCGGATGGTGTCCTCGTCATGCTCAACAACAACCACACTGTTGCCGAGATCTCTCAGCGTTTTCAGCGTGTGAATCAGCTTATCGTTATCACTTTGATGGAGACCGATAGAAGGCTCGTCGAGTACATAAATAACTCCGCTCAGTCTCGAACCGATTTGACCGGCCAATCGAATTCTTTGCGCTTCACCGCCGGAAAGTGTGTCTGCCCGTCGATCCAAGGTGAGATAGCTCAGCCCCACATCAATTAAAAACTTCAGACGAAACAGGATTTCGTCGATGAGCTTTTTACCGATATCCAGAGACGCGCCTTCGAGCTTGAGCGTTCGGAAATAAGCCTCTGCCTTGTCCAACGGAAGCGCCGAAATATCCTGAATGGCTTTTTTGTGCTCTCCCGAACCGATGTAAGTGCTGCGTGCAGCCTCATTAAGTCGGGCGCCGCGACAAGCAGGACAAGTCTGAAGCGAACGCCATTTTTCAAGATCGGCTTTCACTGCAGAACTTTCAGTTGTCTCAAAACGCCGATTCGACATCGGAATAATGCCTTCGAAGGGCTGCTCGCGAGTGATCTTCTCTCCCTTCGGACTGCAAAAGGTCAGCGATATCTTGTCCTTGGTGCCGTACAAAACCATTTCCTGCGCCTCAGGACTCAGTTTCTCCCAAGGCTCATCCAATGAAATATGCTTTGCTTTAGATAAATCCTGAAGCAGCGTGAAGTTGTACGGCTGCGTGCAGCTCCAGCCCTGTATCGCACCGCTTCTTAGGGAGAGCTCGGGAAATTCAACTACTTTATTGATATCCCAGCCGTCGACCTCTCCCATGCCGTTGCAAGTCGGACAACTGCCGGTTGGACTGTTAAATGAGAAAAGTTTAGGCTCGAGCTTGGGAACCGAGTATCCGCAATAAGGACAGGCATATCGGTCGGAAAAGACTTCTTCTTCGTTGTCATCCATATCAAATGCGATGACCTTTCCGTCCGACAGTCTCAAGGCCGCTTCCGCACCTTCAGCAATACGCTGACGCGAATCTTCTTTGACCCTTAGACGATCAACAACAATATCCAAGGTATGAGCGCCCTCTTCGAGTTTCGGCAGCTCATCAATCGTCACAATTTCGCCGTCAATTCGGAAACGTGTGTAGCCCCGTGCCTGCAAGTCCTCCAACAAAGAGGCGACATTTGAATTTCTGCCCTTTGAAACCGGTGCAATCAGCAGGGTTCGCTTGCCCTGATATTTCAGAAGAATCTTATCGGCAATTTCAGAAACCGGGAGTGCTTTCAGAGGAATATCGTGGTTCGGACAATACGGCACGCCGATGCGGGCAAATAGCAATCGGAGGTAATCGTTGATTTCCGTGATCGTTCCTACCGTCGAGCGAGGATTATGACTCGCGCCTTTCTGTTCGATTGAAATGGCGGGAGAAAGCCCTTCGATAAGATCTACGTCCGGCTTTTCCATCTGTCCTAAGAATTGCCTTG
>ERZ772881.2555-NODE-2555-length-12844-cov-6.741184_pt1 | contig 12844 bp, 10 predicted proteins | sample MGYA00580581_ERZ772881 | MGnify/ENA primary metagenome ERZ772881 (study PRJEB29015, sample SAMEA2737668) | human gut metagenome | biome: human gut; feature: human-associated habitat; material: faeces | place: China | collected 2012 ...
GCGGTTGCGCCAACCGCCGTACTCCGTGACGAGGTGGTACGGCATCTCGAAGTGCGAGAGCGTGATGACCGGCTCCATGCCGTAGGCATGCATCGTGTCGAAGAGATCGTCGTAGTACTTCAGGCCCTCTTCATTCGGCTCCGTCTCGTCGCCGTTCGGGAAGATGCGCGTCCAGGCAATACTCGTGCGGAAGCACTTGAAGCCCATCTCAGCAAGCAGCGCAATGTCCTCTTTGTAGCGATGGTAGAAGTCGATGGCATCGTGATTCGGATAGACCTTGCCCGGCAGGACGCCGTCCGTGATCTCACGCGGCTTCCCCGGGCCGCCGACCGTCATGACGTCGGCAACGCTTATGCCCTTGCCGCCCTCTTTCCAGCCGCCTTCGAGCTGATGGGCAGCGACGGCGCCGCCCCATAAAAATCCCTTGCACTCATGAGCTGATCTTCTGCGTGCAGGATCAGCAGATTGACCGTGTTGCCCTCGCCAGAGGCCTCCTTCTGCAGCAGGCCTGCATGAGCGTCATGCCCTTCAATGAAAGCCTCGTCGCCTTCCTTGATCAGCTTCTCGGACTCTTCGTAGTCGCCCTTCTTCGCGGCCTGGATGGCCTCGATGTAGCAGCTGCGCGCCGTGCCGACGGACGAGATGATCTGGAATGCAATGAGCTCTAATCCTTCCATCGCTTGTCCCTCCTCAGTCATTCATGAGCTTGCGTGCAAAGGCGAGCGCACCCTTGCCGTCCATGCGGCCGTACATGCGCATGTCGATTGCATCGACCGGCACACCGGGGACCTGCTCAGCAATCTTGTTCTTCTGGAAGCGGATCTGCGGTCCAAGCAGGACGACGTCGGCATCCGCAGCCTTCGTGGCAGCTTCCGATGCAGAGAACGCATCGATGGAGCACTCATAGCCCTCGGCAGCAGCTGCTTCCTTCATCTTACGGACGAGCATGCTCGTGGACATTCCCGAAGCGCATAATAAGACAATCTTTTTCATGATAGAAACTCCCTTTCTTTATACATCGTTAGATAGAATCATATGTGATATCAGAAGTGATAGTCGACCATCGTGCGCAAGAAGTTGCGGTGGTACGTCTCATTCTTGTGGCCGTACAGCGTGTTCTGCGCGGTTGCGTATTCATAGAACGTTTCCAACTCGATGTTCTTGGCCGGCACGTACTTGAATCCGAGGATCCAGCCCTTCGAGCCCGGCTGCAGAGCGCCCCACTCCTTGTCGCCGAAGATGCCGACAAGGTTGTTGATGTTGCGCGCGTAATTGTACCAGCGCGCGTAAAGCTGGAAGGAACCCGGGTCGTTGATGTTCGACCAGCGGTAGTTGAGGCGCAGCGCTGTGCAGCTGTTCTTGTCGTACTTCGTCTCCTGATAGCCATTCGCTCCCCACTCACCGACTTTGTAACTCGGTGCATTCGTGCGCGCATAGTCGCCGATCAGGAAGATGTTCTTCATCGGATTCCACATCGCACTGAGGACAAAGCCGAGGTTGCCAGCTGTGTTTGGCAGTTCCGACGGCGTCTCCGTGACGGTGTACTTGCCGCTTGCATCTACTGTCCCGCTGAGTCCAGGCGTATAGTAGATGGAGAAACCCGGGTCACTGTTGAACTCACCATAGGATTTATCTCCAGCTTGACCACCGTACCATGTAAAATCTCCACCGCCTTTAATTGTACCGCTGAGGTCTTTGATAGTAGCATTTGTGCCCTCAACCTTGAAGGTCTTTGTCGTGTCGTAGACATTCTGGCCCATTGACTCATGCTTGCCAATGTTCAGCTTAGCAATCGCTGCGTTAATCTGCAGGCCGTGGCCAATCTGGCCCTGGACGCCAGCACCGTAGACACTGAAGTTATAGCCCTTGTCCGTCGGCGTCAGGTAGAAGGCATTTGCCGTGAGCTTCGATTTCGGGATGGCCGTGCTGATGACGGCACCGTCTGTCTCGTTGCCAAGCAGGACATTCTGGAAGCCGAGGCCGCGCCATCTGCGGCCGATATCGTAGTTGACCTTGCCCGTCTTGCCTTCGGCCCAGACGCGCTGGATGGCACCGTCTTCATCGTCGTGGCCATTGTGGGATTTGAGCGTGCCGTCTGCCATGACGTAGTTCGCATAGCGCGGGTTCGTCTCGCTCTCGAAGTTAAAGTTCCAGTCGTCGTTGACCTTGAACTTGCCCTTGAGATCGAGGTAGAAGCGGCGGTTGTCGTTGCGGTCAGTGTAGCCCTTGATGTTGTCGTTATCCCAGCTGACGCGGCCGAAGCCGGAAATCTGGACGCGGTCGAGTTCATTCTTGACGCTCTTGCTCAGGCCGCTCAGCTGCTTCTTCTGGCTGCGCGTCTGATTCTTGAGCTGGCTGTTCTGGTGGCGGAGCTCTTTGAGTTCCTTCTCCAGGTTATTCTGCTGCTGCTCAAGGGCAGCAATGCGGCTGTCGATGTCCTGGGCCTGGTCGGTCGGGGCAGCGAAGGCCGTGCCCGTCAAGCTCATGGTAAGTCCAAGCAGAAGTGCTGTTGTCTTTTTCTGATTCATGCAGAACATCCTCTTTCTCTCGTTTCTATCTTGATTCTCTTATCTCTCTTGCATTGCGCTGCTGCATCTTTCCCCCGCTACAGCGCATTCTTTATTTTTCTTTTCTGTCACTGGTCAATGGCAGCTTCTGCCTTGCCCTGAGGCTCCTCCTCTGCGGCAACATCGGCCATCTCCTCTTTGAGGAAGGCGCGGTCCTGTGCTTTGAGGAATGGGAAATAGATGACCGTCGCAATGGCTAGATTCACGATTTGTACGACAGCGCCCTGCCAGCCATCGAGCAGGAAGCCTGCGATGATTGGCGGCGTTGTCCAAGGAACCTGCACGGCGCTGAACGGGGCCATGAAGCCCGAGGCGATGGCACCGTAGGTGATGAACATCGCGATGAGCGGCACGATGACGAACGGCACGAGCAGGTACGGGTTAAAGACGATCGGCAGGCCGAAGATCAACGGTTCATTGATGTTGAAGAGGCCCGGCACAAAGGCCATCTTGAGCAAAGAGCTCAGCTGTTCCGACTTCGCCGTGAAGATACCAGCGAGCAGCAGGCCGAGCGTCAGGCCACAGCCACCGCTCTTGACGAAGACATCGTTGATCTGGCACGTGAAAATCTTGGCTTCTGGGTTGTTGACGAGCGTCATGCCCATGTCGATGAGGTGCTGGTTGTCGAGCGAGTTGGCGATGAGCAGCGGGCTCACGACGCCGCCGACAACGTTCGGGCCATGGATACCAGCCCAGAACAGGACGCTCTGGAGGCCGACGATGATCGTGCCGCCTGCGAGCGAATCGGACAGGCCCTGCAGCGGCGTCTGGATGACTTTGAAGATGAGTTCTGGAAGCGTCGTCGCACCGATGTAATGGCAGAGTCCGTAGAGGACCGAAGCGCAGGTGAAGAAGATCATGCCCGGCACGAGCGCCGTGAACGCTTTCGCCACGCCCTGCGGTACGGCATCCGGCATCTTGATGCCGATGTGGTTCTTCTCGCAGTAGCAGAAGACGTACGAGACGAAGAACGCGACGAGGATAGCGGTGATGACGCCGTTGCTGCCGACCCATGCCTTCGGGATGATGTCGGCTACTGTCTCGCCGCCCTTCGACAGGATGGTCGGCGGCATCAGGATCAGGAAGGTCGACAGCGCGAGGATGGATGCCATCATGGCATCACAGCCCTCATTCTCTACGAATTTATAGGTGATGGACAAGACGACGATCAGCGCCAGGACGCTGAAGGTGCCGCCGGCCACCGCATTGAGTGGTGCCGTCCAATCGGTTCCGAAAAGGGAGGCCATGAATTCGGCGTATCCCGGCACCGGCAGGTTGGCCAGCAGCAGGAATACAGAACCGCAGATCGTGAACGGCGTCGTCATGATGAAGCCATCACGCAGAGCTGCTACCGCACGAATCTGAGCAAACTCCCCCATGATTTCGATAAACTTATCGAAAAGTTCTTGTTTAGTCATGCTCTTTCCTCTTTCCTATCTCCATTGTTCCCAAATGATACATGCTATCCACGAGCCCTGTCTCAGGCTCCCTTCCCCTCAAGGTGATTCTAATATACCATGGGCCATTTTCGCGTTCAACAAAATGAAATCAATAGGAAACACGGCTTCAACGATGGACGAAAAAAAAACAGCGTCTTGAAACGCTGTTACAAAATTCCACTATGCAATTCACTCGTCAAGGCAGGCAGCAATCCACCAAGATCGTCAGGACTATCAATAATGAAAGTGCTTACTCAGCCATATCTCTTTTTCTTGTGCGTTGCGGAAGTCCACGCGCGTCATCAGGACGGCGAAGAGGACATCCGTAACATACTTGGCCCCCATCAGGAAGACGCGGGGACCAAGCTCTTCCATCGACTTGACAGAAGCCACGGGAAAGACGACATCCGCAAGCGAAGCCAGGGTCGACTCCTGATTCGCCGTGATCAACAGGAACGGATTGCCGCGCAGCTTCAAGAGATGCGCGATGTCGATGAGCATGCGGTTCTCGCCCGTGCGGCTGATGAAGAAGCCCACATGTTCCTTCGGCGCGCCCGTCGCCTGCAGGTACTGCATCGTCATGGCGGTGTGGACGGTCGAGCACTTGTTGGCCATGATGAAGCTCGAAGCGGCCATGTTGGCGATATCGAGGTTGTTGTCCATCGCATAAAAGTCAATGTGCTGTGTCTTCTGCAAGATTGCGAAAGCCCGCACGAATTCCTTGGCATCCAGCATCTGGTAGGTCTCCTGCAAGGCATCGATCTCCAGTCGCGTGACTTTGTCCAGGATGGAATGCACCGAGTCCTGATTCGTCACGGACAGCTCGACGCCATAGGGCTGTTCCAGATACTTCATCATCTGTGCGAGAAATTCCACGCGGAATTCCGTGTAACCGCCAAAACCGAGCTTCTGGCAGAAACGCACGATGGCAGCCGAGCTCGTATACGTCTCCCGCGCCAGCTGGCGCGTCGTCATGCTCGGCAACAGGCGGGAATGTTGCAACAAGTACGTCGCAATCGTTCGCTCTGAATCCGAGAAGTCTTGTTGCTCCTGCAATTCCTTGATCAAATTCATTCGTCGTCCTCCGTTGGCAGTGGCACGTCGCCGTCTTCCGGCAGCGGGATGGCGCCGTCCTCGTAGATGTCATGGCCCGCTGGCTCCGGTGCGGCAGGCTGCGGCGCGGCCTTTGTCGTCTCGACGCCGACGACGTTGGCGCCGAAGACGTCGAAGGCTTTCTTGAGGGAGGCGCGCTCGTCGGGGGCGACTTCCTCGAGGATCTCCGTGGGCTCCGGCTTTGCAGGCGGCGTCTCGCGCCTTGGTGCAATCTTCGGTGCGGCTGGCCGCGGGCGCGGTGGGGCCTTCATCGGCGCGTCCTCGCCGGCGCAGACGAGGCGCAGCTCACGACCCGTGAGCTCCTGCAGGATGCGCTCGATGGTCTTGCGGTAATTGCGCATGACAAGTGAGGCCATGAGGCCGCTCTGCATGCGCATCTGGAACTGGCTGGCCGTCATGCCCATGAAGCGGGCGTTCTGGATGCAGGCAAGGATCGGCGCCTTGTGCTGATCGCGCAGGGCCTGAAAGAGCTGGTTCCAGACCTGAAGGCCCGCTTCATCGACAGCGGCGGGCTCTTCGGGCACGGCCGTCGGTGTCGGAGTGGCGGCAGGTGCAGCAACAGGTGCAGGAGTCGGCACGCTCACGGCAGAAACGGTGGCTGCAGGGCGGGCATCCGCACCAGCTGTCGCCTGCTTGAGCAACGAGGTGACCTGCGCGAGGGCCGCCTCTAGCTTGGCGATGCGCGCCTCGTCGGCGGGATTGCCTGAAGCTGATCTCGGTCCGTTACTGGCAGCCTGACCCGCATTTCCTTGAGTCGATGCCACAAGCTCGGGGCGGCAGAGTTCCATCAATGCGACCTCGACGGTAATGCGCGGCTGCGGCGACCACTTCATCTCCGTCATCGCCTCGTGCAGGCGCGCAATCATGCGCGGCAGGACCTCGGGCGCGAAGAGCCTGGCCTGATCTTGCAGTACATCCTGCGGCTCGGCGTAGAGGTCCATGGCCTCGACGGTGCCCGCCGCCTGGAAGATCATGAGGCTGCGCAGATGCAGCGAGAGTTCCGAGAGGACCTGCTTGAGGTCCTTGCCATCGCGCAGCAGCTCCGCAAGAATCTGGAGCGCCTCCTGCACATTGCGCGCAGCGAGCGCCTTTGTCATCTTGTAGATCCAGTCGTGGCCGACGAGGCCGAGGATCTGGCGCACGCGCTCTGCCGTGATTGTCCCTTCAGCGAGCGCTGCACACTGGTCGAGGATGGACAATGCATCGCGCATGCCGCCGTCGGCCTGTATCGCGATCATCGCGAGAGCCTCGTCCTCGGCCTCCATCTTCATCTCTGCCGTGATGTAGCGCAGGCGGCTCTCGATTTCCTCGACGGTGATGCGCTTGAAGTCGTAGCGCTGGCAGCGCGACTGGATGGTCGGCGGAACCTTGTGGGCCTCCGTCGTCGCGAGAATGAAGACGACGTGCGCCGGCGGCTCCTCGAGCGTCTTCAGGAGCGCGTTGAACGCCTCGGTCGTCAGCATGTGGACCTCGTCGATGATGTAGACCTTGTAGCGGCCATCGACCGGCGCGAACTTGACCGTCTCGCGCAGGTCGCGGATCTCGTCGATGCCGCGGTTGGAGGCCGCATCGATCTCAAAGACATCCATCGAGGAGCCATCCGCTATCTTGCGGCACTGCTCACACTGCCCGCACGGCTCCGGCGTTGGCCCGTGCTCACAATTGAGCGCCTTCGCCAAGATCTTCGCCGTACTCGTCTTGCCCGTGCCGCGCGGGCCGGCAAAGAGGTACGCATGGCCGATGTGGCCGCTCGTGATCGCATTTGCCAGCGTCCGGCTGATATGCTCCTGCCCGACGAGGTCCTTGAACGTCTGCGGCCTCCACTTCCGATACAGCGCAATATACGCCATCGCAATCCCTCTCCTCTCTTTTGATTACCACGACCTGATTGGCAGACATCGCAACTTCGAGGCCCGGCCGGGGACGACTGACCAACGCTGCGCGTGATGTTTGCTGAACCTTCTTCTCTTCAAACGAGCCGCCATGGAAGGGTATCCAACGTTCCGCGCAGCAGGCTGAAGCTCCACTTATGGATACCCTTCCATGGCTCAGTGCAGAGCATGGCCCGGCCAAGAGCAGGCGTCGCTCAGGCCACCGGGGATGGATGGCCATAAGCGGAGCATTGACGCGTTGCGTAAAGAACCGATTTTTTGCCCACGAGAATCCTTTCGAAAGAGCGTCGTCCAAACGAAGTGCGTTTAGCGCTTTCGGAAGGATGGATTGAAAGGCAAAAAATCGGTTTAGCAGCGCGTCACCGCGGAGCGTTGGCCAGCTATCCCCGGTGGACCCCTCCGGTGCCGCCTCACTTCCATGAACAATAACAATAATATATAGTAAAAAAGCAGCCGTTTCTGGCTGCTCTCCATCCTTTTCCACGTCGAACCGCAGTCCCCAGGCACCCTCACGGCACATGGAACGATTCGCTTAACGCTGCTTCCTTCCGGACCTGACGTGGTTCACGAGGCCCCATTGCGCAAGACCCAGGCGCTGCGGCCCGACCTGAAAAAGGATATAAAAATGGCGGAGAGTGAGAGATTCGAACTCTCGATACAGGTTTCCCCGTATACACGCTTTCCAGGCGTGCTCCTTCAACCACTCGGACAACTCTCCACAATGCTCTACTATCAGAAGCTATTCAATTTTGTTGCCCTGCCGCGTGATTGCCGCCTGCAACGATATATATCTTACCATCCCATTTGCCTCCTGTCAACACCCTTTTTTCTCTTTTTCCACAAAAAAATCTCCGCAGATTTCTCTGCGGAGACTCTATGCATTGCTTACCAGATGAAGAGGCCTGCAAGACCGGCAGACAGCAGGGAGACCAGGATGCCCGAGAGCAGCATATAGCCGACATTGCGGGAGATCAGATCGTTCTTGTTGTCGTCGACGAGACCCTTGAAGCAGCCGATAATCATGCCGAGCGTCGAGAAGTTCGCGAACGACGTGATGAAGACCGTCAGCACGCCCTGCATGTGGCGGCTGTAAGTGCTCAGGATGTCCTGCACGCTGAGCATGACGACGAACTCATTCGTGACGAGCTTCGTGCCCATGTACTGCGCCATGGCGAAGGCTTCCGTCGAGTCGAGGCCGAGCAGCCAGGCAAACGGGAACATGATGCAGCCGAGGATATTCTCGAGCGTGATGGCCGGATGGATCAGCACGAGCAGCATGTCGATGAGCTTGGCGAGTGCGACGAACGCGATGACGTTCGCGCAGATGATCAGCACCAGTCTTCCAGCGCCGAGGATGGAGTTGCCGAGGAACGAGAAGAACGGCTCGCGCTCCTTGCCGCCGTCATCGAGGCGGGCAACCGTGTCCTCCTCCTCCGTGATCTTGACCGGATGCAGGAGGTTCGTGACAATCAGGGCGTTGATGACGTTTAAGGGAACTGCCGTCAGGATGAACTCAGCCGGCATCATCTTCGTGTAGACGCCGATCAGGGCGGCCGTGACGCAGCTCATGGACATCATCGCGAGCGTCAGGCAGCGGTCTGCCTTCATGCGCTTGAGCTGCAGGCTCGAGACGGCTAGGGCTTCCGTGTTGCCGAGGAACATCATCTCGATGGCGAAGAAGGACTCAAACTTCGGCTCGTGCGTGAGGAAGGCCAGCGCCTTGCCGATCCACTTGATGACGAACGGCAGGAGGCCGATATACGTCAGGATGTCGAAGAGCGGCACGACGAGGAGGATCGGCAGCAGGGCCGAGGTGAAGAAGTTCATCTGCGGCACATGCACCCAGTCCGGGAACGCGAAGGCGATGCCCTCGTAGGCGACGCTGACGAGCCAGGTGAAGCCCGCGGCTGCGGCCTGGACAATGTCGCGCCCGATCGGGAACGAGGTCAGGAACCAGGCGATGAACACGTTGAGCGCGAGCAGCGAGCCGACACCGCGCCAGTGGATGTCCTTGCGCTTCTTCGAGAGAAGCACGCCGACGGCCAGGAAGACCAGCACGCCGAGGAGATTGATGATGAAATACATATGGGTTGCTCCTATCTTTTTTGGATGAGGTCTTGCGGCCACCGTCACAAAAAGAGACATGTGACCAACTTTTCCATTACATCATTATATATCAGAGGTCATTATCCGTAAAGGCAAACGGGAGGATTTCCGCAAGTGTCGCCACCTGCACGGCTCCCTTGAGGTTTGCCATGATGATCTTCGGGATCTTGAATTCGCTGATGGCCTGGCGGCACATGCCGCACGGCGAGCACGGGCCCGGCGTGTCGGCGACGATCGCGATGGCCGCGAAGTCGCGGTGGCCCTCGGAGACCGCCTTGAAGATGGCCGTGCGCTCGGCGCAGTTCGAGACCGGGTAGCTGGCATTCTCGATGTTGCAGCCGCCGAAGACCTTGCCGTCCTTCGTCAGCACGGCTGCGCCGACCTTGAAGTTCGAGTACGCCGCATAGGCGCGCTCCCGATAGGCTTTCGCCACTTCGATGAGTTCCTGATCCGTCATTCCCTGCTCCTTCTTTCTATCAATACTTCTCGACTTTGTCTTTCTCGACGCGCGCGTAGACGAGCGGCTCCTTTACGGGCTGCTCATCGCTGATGGCGATGGCCTCGCGGTACATCTTCTCCGCATCGGCAAGGGCCGACTCCTTCGAGGTGTAGAGCGTCACGAGGCTGTCGCCTTCCTTGACTTCATCGCCGTACTTCTTGTGCAGGATGAGGCCTGCCGAGAAGTCAATCGCGCTCTCCTTCGTCTCGCGGCCTGCGCCGAGCACGACGGACGTCTCGCCAATCTCCTCGGCGTTCATCTTCGTGATGTAGCCCGAGCGCTCTGCCTTGATCTCCGCGCGGTACGGTGCCTGCGGGAACTTCGTGTAGTCGCGCAGCACGCTGTCATCGCCGCCCTGGGCGCGGACCATCGTGCAGAACGTCTCGAAGGCGCTGCCGTCCGCGATGGACTTCTCGGCCATCGCGCGGCATTCCTCCGGCGTGCCCTTGCCGACGAGGTAGAGCATGTTGGAGGCGAGCTGCAGCGATACCTCGCGCAGATCCGCCGGGCCTTCGCCCTTGAGGACATCCATCGACTCCATGACCTCGATGCTGTTGCCGATGCCGTAGCCGAGTGGCGTGTCCATGTCGGTGATCAGGGCGACCGTGCGGCGGCCGGCGAGCTCGCCGATGGCGACCATTGTCTGTGCGAGCTTGATGGAATCATCGAGCGTCTTCATGAAGGCACCGCTGCCCGTCTTGACGTCGAGCAGGATGCAGTCGGAGCCGGCCGCGAGCTTCTTGCTCATGATGGACGAAGCGATGAGCGGGATGCAGTCGACCGTCGCCGTGACGTCGCGCAGTGCGTAGAGCTTCTTGTCGGCCGGCGCGAGGTTGCCCGACTGGCCGATGACGCTGACGCCGCACTTGTTGACCGTGTCGAAGAATTTCTCGCGCGAAAGCGCCGTCTGGTAGCCCGGGATGGACTCGAGCTTATCGACCGTGCCGCCCGTGTGGCCGAGACCGCGGCCGCTCATCTTCGCGACCTTGCCGCCGCAAGCTGCGACGATTGGCGCGCAGATCAGCGTCGTCTTGTCGCCGACGCCGCCCGTCGAGTGCTTGTCGACCTTCTTGCCCGCGATGGCCGAGAGGTCGATCATGTCGCCCGACTTCGCCATGACCTTCGTGAGTTCCGTGATCTCGTGGTCCGTCATACCCTTAAACCAGATGGCCATGAGCATCGCCGACATCTGGTAATCGGGGATGTCCCCCTTGACGTAGCCGTCGATCATATAGGTAATCTCAGCGTCCGTCAGTGCGTCTCCGTGCTTCTTCTTCGTGATCAGATCGTACATGCGCATAATAATTTTCCCCTTATTCGATATATTTTGATAGATTCCCCTATACGCCTCCCAAAAGGGAGGCATCTGTCATTCGATGATGCGCGGCAGAAGGCTCTCGCCCTTCGTCTGAAGGTCAGCATCGAAGATGTCCGAGATGGTCGCGCCGATCATCGCGAACGTCGGATACGTGCCGAGATTGAGCCCTGCCTTGACGTGCTTGCCGTACATCAAGAGCGGCACATACTCGCGCGTATGGTCCGTGCCCGGCGCGCCCGGATCGCAGCCGTGGTCGGCCGTGATCATCAGCAGGTCGTCATCCTTCATCTTGGCCATGAACTCGCCGAGCTGGCGGTCAAAGACCGTCGCTGCCTTTGCGTAGCCGTCGATGTCGCGGCGATGGCCGTACTGCATGTCGAAGTCGACGAGGTTGACAAACGCGAGGCCCGTGAAGTCCTCATCCATGAGCTTCAGCGTCTTCTCCATGCCGTCGACGTTATCCTTGTTGATGCCGAGCGTGCGGCTGATGCTGCGGCCTGCAAAGATATCCGAGATTTTGCCGACGCCGATCGTCGCGAGACCCTTGCGCGCGAGCGCATCCATCATCGTGTCGCCCGTCGGGTCGAGCGAGAAGTCGTGGCGGCGCGGCGTGCGCGTGTAGTTCGGGTACTCGCCGACGTACGGGCGCGCGATGATGCGGCCGACGCCGTGCTCGCCCTGCATGATCTTGCGCGCCATGCGGCAGTATTCGTAGAGCTGCTCGACCGGCACATCGTCCTCATGCGCTGCAATCTGCAGCACGCTGTCGGCCGACGTGTAGACGATCAGTGCGCCCGTCTCCTTCTGCTCGCGGCCGTAGTCGTGGATGACCTTCGTGCCCGAGTACGGCTTGTTGCAGATGATCTTGCGGCCGAACGCCTTCTCGAGCTCTGCGATGACTTCCGGCGGGAAGCCGTCGGGGTACGTCGGCATCGGGCGCTCCGAGATGATGCCTGCGATCTCCCAGTGGCCCGTCGTCGTGTCCTTGCCGCGCGAGAGCTCGCGCAGACGGGCAAAGGCGCCGATTGGCTGAGCCTCCGGCGTGCCGCAGCCGACGCCGTCGATGTTGAAGAGGCCGAGCTTCTTCATGTTCGGCGTATCGTACTCCTTCGAAGCGACGATGGAGCGCAGCGTGTTGCAGTCGCCGTCGCCAAATTCCTTCGCATCCGGCTCTGCGCCGATGCCGAAGCTGTCGAGAACAATGATGAACGCGCGTTTGAATGCCTGCATGTCTGTCATTCCTTTCTACTCGATTTTTTAACGATCAAATCTCATCCTTGAGGACCTTGACGGCAGCGCTGGCGCCGAGGCGCGTGCAGCCCGCTGCGAGGAAGGCTTCCATCTCCTCGCGCGTGTGGATGCCGCCCGCGGCCTTCATCTGCACGTTCGGTCCGATGTGCTTCTTGAAGAGTTCGATGTCCGAAAGCTTCGCTCCTGCCGAGCCGAAGCCCGTCGACGTCTTGATGAAGTCGGCACCGCCTTCCGTCACGCAGTGGCAGGCCGCAATCATCTCCTCTTCCGTCAGGAAGCACGTCTCGACGATGACCTTGAGCACGCGTGCGCCGCAGAGCTTCTTGAGGGCGCGGATTTCCTCGGTCACATAGTTCGTCTCGCCTGCCTTGAGCATGCCAATGTTGATGACCATGTCGATCTCCTGCGCGCCGTCTGCAAGAGCCTGTGCCGTCTCCGCAATCTTAGCCACCGTGTTGCAGTTGCCGTTCGGGAAGCCGACGACCGTCGCGACCTTGAGGGCATCGCCGTACTTGGCCACGATGCGCGGCACATAAGCGGACGGTACCATGACCGTCGCCGTGTGGTACATCACGGCCTCGTCGCAAATGCGCTGGATATCTGCCCAGGTTGCCGTCTGCTTCAGGAGCGTGTGGTCGACATGTGCCAAGATCTCTGCT
>ERZ772881.2563-NODE-2563-length-12805-cov-3.070824_pt1 | contig 12805 bp, 4 predicted proteins | sample MGYA00580581_ERZ772881 | MGnify/ENA primary metagenome ERZ772881 (study PRJEB29015, sample SAMEA2737668) | human gut metagenome | biome: human gut; feature: human-associated habitat; material: faeces | place: China | collected 2012 ...
AAGTTTAAACGTGACAAGCAAATAGTATTGGTGGATTTCGGCACGAAGCATGCCAAAGGCGATACAATCTCTGCAACATTCAGGTATGACGGACAGATAGATAACTCATTCTGTTATTTGGATATCCCTCCCGAAGTGCTGCAAGCTTCCAATAAAAAGTTTCTGTTCAACATAGACAAGCAGTATAGTTTTCAGACGAAAAATTATCTGATGCTTACCCCTGAAACTTATTGGTATCCCCGTGCAGGAACAAGCTATAGTGATAAGAATCCTGACTGGCAGCAGACTTATTTCAGTAATTATCGCTTGAAGGTCAAGCCTCTACCGGGGTTAGTTCCTCTTTCTCAAGGGGAAGGAAAGTGTGATGAAGAAGGAGTGTATTCGTTTAAAGGAGATTATCCGTCTCAGACACTATCGTTGGTCATAGGTGACTATCAGCAAAAAAGTGCTTATGCGGACAGCATTCTTTATAGCGTCTGGCATTTAAGGGATCATGACTATTTTACTGCTTCGTTTGATTCTATTCACGATACCATTCCTTGGCTGATACGTAATGTGAAAGAGCAACTGGCACGGCAATATAAACTGGATTACCCTTTCAAGCGATTTTCTATTGTAGAAGTTCCTGTGCAATTTGCCAGCTATGAACGTGCCTGGTCGCAAGCGCAGGAGACAGTACAACCTGAAATGGTATTGTTCCCCGAAAAAGGAGCTATATTCTGGGAACTGGATGTGAAGAGGCAGGTGAAGAATCATATCCGGTGGTCGGGAAATAATGAAATCAGTATGCAGGAAGCCCAGATGCGGACTTTTAGTAACTTTGCCTGGATGTTTTTGCGGACAGAAGGCGATTATAACTTTTCGTCGGGTAGTAGAGGACGGGGAAATCTTTCGTCTACGGCAAATCCTTATTTCCTTTTCCCGCAGATTTATAATTTCCGGTACAATATTTACTCTTCGGAATGGCCTGTTGCCAATCGGGCTATTGAGCTATATCTGCAAAAGAAGTCGGAAAATGAAGGGTGGGAACGTCAGATAAATGGGCTTAGTAACAATGAAAAGGCCAACCTGCTGCTGGAAAAGCATACGTTCAAGGAGTTGCTGGCTGATGTGGAACAGCGTAATCTGCAAAATAATATCGTAGGACTGGAGGCAAGCCGTCTTTTTGCCCGGTCAGAAATAAACATGGGCGTAGATGCTTTCAGAGATTCACTATATGCGATGTTGAAACGTAATACATTTCTGAACATAAAGTTTGAAAATATGCTGGATACTCTGGGAGAAATGAGCCGGACGGATCTTTATTCATATTTGAAAGAATGGGAACAGTTGACGCCTCTTCCTTTTTATTCGATCGGAGAGCCCGAACTGACCAAAGTTGTCAATAAAGGAGGAGAAGAATTCTTTGTCTTGAAAGTACTGGTGAGCAATAACTCGGATTATGACGGAATAATTCAGATGAACGTTCTTCAAAATGGCTGGTGGTATCAACCGATGGAAGATCCCAGAGCCAGAAAAAAGGTAGAGATAGCTGCCCATACAAGCAAAGAATTTGTTTCTGTCTGGGAAGAACAGATACGTGATGTGGAAATCAATACGATGGTTTCCGGCAATCTGCCTTATATGATACGGCAATCCATTGGTAATGTAAAACAAGAACGGAATAAAATAGTCAAGGACACTATCTATACCTTGCCGGAATCATCCTTAGAAATGCCGGGAGAGGTTATTGTGGATAATGAAGATTCCACTCTCTTTGTACTTTCTACCCCTGCTGTCGTAGGACTTCTGCCTAAATGGCTGGATAAAGTGGAGGATACTTCCTTTAAATATTCGGGCATATCCTGGTGGCGTGCGCCTTTACAATGGACGGCCACCACCAATGCTAAATATTATGGTAAATATATCCGTTCGGCCTATGTGATTAAGAGTGGAGACGGCAGTCAGACGGCTACATGGAAAATTCCTGTGCCGGAAGCCGGTCAATATGAGCTTTATTATCATGTATTCAAGGATGATGAGCTGCGATGGAATGACCGCCTTCAGGGTGAATATCATTTCAGGGTGGCATACGACAGTGAGATGGAAGATGCCTATATCAATTTGAGAAAAGCCAATGAGGGTTGGGAACAACTCGGTACTTACTATTTTAGTGCCGATACGGTTCGTGTCGTGCTGACGGATGAATGTAAGCTGCGTTCTGTGACAGCTGACGCAGTGAAAATAGTGAAACGATAATTATTAAAACAGCAAACTATATGCAAAGTGACTTACTACTATTAAAAAGAATGCTGCTGACAATCGTAACTTTTACGGGAATTGCCCTGACATCACAAGGACAAATTCCTTTAACGATTGACAAGGCAATGGAGATTGCGCAGGAGAACAGTCCTTCTCTTCGCCGTTCCTACATGAATCTGGAGAGATATAAGCAGAATCTGCTGGCGCAGAAGGCTTCATTAAAATCTCGATTTTCATTAAATCTGAACCCGGTGGACTATAACAAGAACAGGCGTTTCGATAATCGTCTGTCACAATGGTACACGAATGAAACATTCAATACCAGCGGGACCTTTCAGGTCGATCAGCCCATTCTATGGACAGACGGTACAATTTCTTTAATCAACCGTTTTGGCTGGCAGGACAACAGCTCCATTATAGAAGGCGATAAAACTAGTAACCGGGCATTCAGCAATGACCTCTATCTGCAATTGACTCAGCCTATTTTCACATACAACAAGCGTAAAATGGAACTCAAGCAAATAGAGTATGATTATGAAAATGCCAATATCAGTTATGCTTTGCAGCAACTGAATACGGAGAAAAGTATAACCGATCAGTTCTATTCTGTCTATATGGCACAGAGTAATCTGGAAATCAGTCGTGAAGAACTGGTTAATGCCCAGCAAAGTTATGATATTATCAAGAATAAGGTAGAAGCGGATTTAGCAGCGAAGGACGAACTCTTTCAAGCGGAACTGAATCTGGCTACGGCACGTTCGTCTGTAGACGAAAGTCAGGTGAATCTGGAGAATGCGAAGGACAAACTCAAACAGACTCTCGGAATGAGGCTGGATGAAGATATTCTCGTATTTGCGGAAGTGGAGATTAAACCGATTCAGGTAAATCTGGACCAGGCCATATCGCATGGATTGGGTTCGCGTCTGGAACTTCGTCAACGTGAAATAGAGAGCAAGGAACTTGAGTTCGATATGATTAAGACAAAAGCGCTGAACGAGTTTAAAGGAGATGTATCCATCTCTTTCGGATTGATAGGAGATAATAGCCACCTGAATAAAGTCTATAATAATCCGACACAGAATCCGAGGGTTTCTATCAGTTTTGCTGTTCCTATTTTCGATTGGGGTGAAAAGAAAGCAAGGATTAAAGCACAAAAGATGGCCCAACGGATTAATGAACTCGAGTTTCAAGAGGATAAAGTGGATATCGAGCTGAATATTCGTCAGGTATGGCGTAACCTCGAAAACCTCCGGACTCAGATTAAGATCGCCGAGCAAAATGTACAGAATGCACAGTTGACCTATGATCTGAATCAGACTCGTTATCGGGAAGGTGACATAACCGGTATGGAAATGAGCCAGTTCCAGACTCAGCTTTCGAATAAGAAGATTACTTATACGCAGGCGTTGATTAATTACAGAATAGAATTACTTAATCTTAAAATCCTTTCATTGTATGATTTCGACAAGAATATCCCTCTTGTTCCTATGAAAGACATTATTGATAAAAAATAAGCAGACCATGAAACAGTATCAAATTTTTATTGCATCTTCTTTGTTAACAACCTTATTGTTAACCGGCTGTGGCAACAAACCACAAAACGCACCCAATAATATTGCAACTCCGGTATCTGTCGTGGAGCTGAAGAAAGGTTCTATCAGTAAATTAATAAATACAACAGGAACAGTGCAGCCGACTTACGGTGCATCTCAGAATGCGGAAATGAGCGGATTTTATAAACTTCAGACTAATCCGAGAACCGGAAAACCTTTCAAAATGGGAGACAGGGTAAGTAAGGGGGAACTGATAATCCGTCTGGAAGACAAGGAGTATGAAAACGGAATCGCTATTGACGCTAAAAAACTAAGTCTTGAAATTGCCGAACAGGAACAGTCAAAGCAGAAAGCTCTCTATGAAAAAGGAGGGGTGACGATGAGTGAAATGCGGAATACGGAAGTAAAAGTAACGAATGCCCGTTACGATTATGAAAACGCAAAACTCAATCTGGAGAAGATGAAAGTGAAAGCTCCGTTTGATGGTGTGATTGTTGATTTGCCTCACTATACGGCTGATACAAGAGTGGAGCAGGGAAAGGCTATGGTGAGTCTGATGGCTTATGATAAAATGTATATGGATATCAATCTGCCGGAAAGCAGCATTCGTTATGTCAAGGAAGCGCAACCGGTATATATTACTCATTATACCATCCCCGGAGATACTTTAAAAGCGAGAGTCGGTGAGTTGTCTCCTGCAATCAGTACGGAGACACGTACTTTTAAAGGAAAGATTCTGATTGATAATGACCAACTGAAGTTGCGTCCGGGTATGTTCGCCAAAGCAGATATTATCGTTGACAGAGCTGATAGTTCTATCATTATACCTAAAGACGTAATCTTGTCCAATCGTCGCCGGAAATACGTATATATCGTCGAAAAGAATACGGCAAAGATACGCAATCTGCAAACAGGTCTGGAGGATGAATATAATATCGAAATTCTATCCGGACTTAATGTAAATGACAATTTGGTAGTGAAGGGTTTTGAAACACTGAAAGAAGACGCCAAAGTCAAAATCCAAAAGTAAATCATGGATGCGATATATGACCGCATCTTTTGAAAATAGGAAATACTTATGAAGAATATAATCAAATTTGCAGTAGGCAATCCGGTTACGATTTGTATGGTAGTATTTGCCCTCTTATTGCTGGGAAAAGTATCATACGATCAGTTGAGTGTGGATTTATTGCCCGATCTGAATAATCCCCGCCTGTTTATTGAATTAAAGGCGGGTGAACGCCCTCCCGAGGAGATCGAAAAGCAATTCGTTAAAAATATGGAGTCTATGGCGATCCGGCAGAGTGATGTTACTCAGGTCTCTTCTGTGATTAAAGCCGGGACGGCACGAATTACTGTAGAGTATACCTGGACAAAGGACATGGATGAGGCTTTTCTTGATTTGCAGAAAGCCATGAATCCGTTTGCCCAGAACAAGGATATCACTGAACTGAAGATTACGCAGCATGATGCGAACTTGTCTCCGGTAGTTTTGGTGGGAATGTCTCATCAGAGTATTACAGATATGGCGGAATTGAGGAAAATTGCCGAAAGCTATATCCGTAATGAGTTGATTCGTCTGGAAGGTGTGGCTGAAGTTACGCTTTCGGGAGAAGAAGTCAGCACTCTTACCATTCAGACTGATCCTTATAAACTGGATGCTTTTCAACTGAAAATAGAAGATATCGCTTCGCGCATCGAATCGAACAATCAGAGCATATCCGGGGGACGGGTCAGTGAACTGGGATTACAATATCTGGTGAAAAGTTCGAGCTTGTTTGCTTCAGAAGATGATTTTGAGAATCTGATTGTCGGATACAAACCGATACAACAACAAGAGGAAGCATCTGGAAACAATGCTACGGGTACAGCAACCGCCAACAGTAATAAAGCTCCTGTTTTTTTGAAGGAAGTGGCTACTGTGCAGTTTTTGAACGCTCGTCCGGAGAACATTGTACGGATTAACGGGAAGCGTAGTATCGGACTGTCTATTTATAAGGAGATGCGCTTTAATACTGTAAAAGTGGTGGATGAGGTAACCCGCCAATTGGCAGTGATAGAGAATGCATTGCCCGGTTATCATTTTCAGGTGATTTCGAATCAGGGTACTTTTATAAAAAGTGCGATCGGAGAAGTAAAGAGCAGTGCTGTTTTGGGTGTTATCCTCGCTATTGTAGTCTTGTTTGTATTCCTTCGCCGGATGGGGACAACACTGATTGTCAGCCTTGCTATTCCCATTTCGATTGTGGCTACTTTTAATCTGATGTTCTTCAACGGACTGTCACTGAATATTATGACATTGGGAGGACTGGCGCTCGGGGCGGGTATGCTCGTAGATAATGCCATTGTCGTCATAGAAAGTATCTTCCGAAATCAGGAGAAAGGATTGAGTATCAAAGAGGCTGCTATTAACGGGACAGCAGAAGTTGCCAATGCGGTAATTGCTTCTACTCTGACTACTATTGTCGTCTTCCTGCCGATTGTTTATCTTCACGGAGCTTCGGGCGAACTGTTTAAAGATCAGGCATGGACGGTAACTTTCTCACTGGTCTCTTCTTTGTTTGTGGCTATCCTGGTGATTCCGATGTTATATATCCAGCTTTCCGGCAAGAAGATTAAGCTGGAAGAAGTGAAGTCCATTCGTATTACGGGATATAGCAGAGTGCTTCGCAGGCTGATTCAGCGACGTTGGCTGGTGATCGGTATGGCAGTGTTGCTTCTTATCGTGACTGGGTTTATCGGAACTGAGTTTATGCCCCGTGCGGAAAGCAAGACGTTTACGGCTGTAGTCAAAATGCCCGAAGGTACACAGATGGAACGTACTTCCGCTGCTGTAGGCAATTTGGAAGAATTGTTATATACCATTGTTGGCAGTGATTCTTTATGTACGGTATACAGCCATATCGGAGAGGGAAGTGGTTCGGAAAATGCGATATTTGAAGGAGAAAATACAGCAATGATGAAAGTGATCCTTTCACCGGAATGTACACTTTCACCGGAAAAGGTGATTGCGTCTTTCGTGGAATCGGCCAAGAATCCTGACGGACTGGAACTGACGATTCAGCAGGATGAGAATTCTCTGAGTTCACTGTTAGGAAGCGAAGGGGCTCCTATTGTTGTGGAGGTCAAAGGAGAGGAGTTGGATGAGATTGCTCAGTTGACTGAAGAGGTGAAGGAACGGATGATTGGCGTAAATGGAATCTATGATATTATTACTTCCGTGGAAGACGGTGCTCCGGAAGTTGTGATCTCGATTGACCGTACGATAGCCGGTATCAATAATTTGAGTGTGGCTATGGTAATCGAACAATTGAAGCAGCAATTAAGCGGTAAGGAAGTCGGTAAAATGGAATATCGCGGTGAGATGCGTGATATCGTCATAAAGGTGCCGGATATCCCGTTGAGTTCTCTTGGTGCTCTTGTCATCAAAAGTGGAACACAGGAATTTGTATTACAAGAGATTGCTACCATTACTCACGGACAAGCGCCCAAGGAGATTCTGCGCCGCAATCAAAGCCGTATCGGTAAGGTGATGGCTAATATGGATGCGAGTAAATCACTGGATAAAGTAGCAGCCGAAGTGCGTGAAACGGTGAAAGGTATTGAATTGCCTGCTAACTACAGTATCACAGTGACAGGAGAAGAAGAAAAACGACAAGAATCAATGAACAGTCTGTTGTTTGCTCTGATGCTTTCTGTTGTACTTGTCTATATGGTGATGGCTTCCCAGTTTGAATCCTTGCTGCATCCGTTTACGATTTTGCTGACTATTCCTCTGGCTGTAGTAGGTGCTATCTTACTTTTCTTCATTACCGGAACCACTATCAATATGATGGGAGTCATCGGTATTGTCATGCTGGGAGGTATTGCCGTCAATAACTCTATCATTCTGGTAGACCGTATCAATCAGCTTAGTCAGGCGGGAATGGAGTTGACTGATGCCATTGTAGAAGCAGGGCAACAGCGTATCCGTCCGATCATCATGACTACTTTGACTACGATTCTGGCCATGCTTCCGATGACATTCAGTTTTGGTGAAGGTGCATCTTTACGTTCACCGATGGCTATAGCTGTGATCGGAGGATTGATAACTTCTACTCTGATGAGTTTGATGGTTATTCCTTGTGTCTATTATGTCTTGGAGAATATCAAAAGACGTATAAATCGCCGAACTAAAAACAGCTGAAGATGAACTTTTTACTAAATAGGAGAATAACGATTTGTATGCTGTTTATTGCACTCAGCCTGCTGGGCTATGTGTCGTATAAACAACTTCCGGTGGAGTTGCTGCCCAACGCAGAACTTCCGGTTCTGTTTGTCCAGGTGTCGTCACAGCAGGATATGGACCCTTCGTATGTAGAGTCGGAAGTGATTATTCCACTCGAAGGAGCGGTCAGTGCGATAGGTGGAGTAGACAAACTGCAATCCTACATTGACAGGAGGCAGTCCAGCATACAGATTGACTTTAAAAAGAATATCAACTTCAAGATGACCAGTCTTAAACTGCAGGAGAAAGTGAATGAAATCGCAGCCTCCCTGCCGACCGGTTTTACCGTACAGGTACAGAAAGTGGATATTGCTCAGATGAATAATAACTTCATGGTGCTTCAAGTGCGTGGTATGGGAGGAACTGACCGTGTCCGGAGTCTGGTAGACGAGGATGTTCGCTCTGATCTGGAGAACATAGATGGAGTAGCTTCCGTCAATATCTACGGAGGACGGCAGAAAGCTATTGAAGTACGTCTGAATCCGGAGGCTTGCAAAGCTCTGAACCTCACAGCTTCCAAAATAAGCGGTTTGCTTTCGCAGAATACCCAGGAAAAGACATTTGTAGGCTTCGCAGATGAACCCAACAGCAAGAATTTTGTCCATGTCAATGCGATGTATACCAAAGTCTCTGATTTGGAGAATATAGTTGTCGCTCCCGGTCCTATTCTGCTGAAAGACGTGGCAACCGTCTTTTTTGACTTGAAAGATGAAACCACTTATAGTCGTGTGAATGGAAAAGAAGCCGTCTCGGTTGCTTTGATCAATGATTCACAGGCTAATCTGATTGAACTTTCACACCGTGTATCCGATGTGATTGAAAAGCTGAATGAGAAACTGGCTCCGCTCGAACTGGAAATTGTCATTCAGGAGAACAAGGCTGAAACCATGGAAAATAATATCAACCAGATTATTAATCTGGCATTGGTAGGGGGATTATTGGCTGTGTTCGTTCTTTGGCTTTTCCTGAAGAATATGCGGCTGGTGTTTTTTATCGCACTTTCCATACCGATTTCTGTCTATACGGCTTTCAACTTCTTCTACGCTTTTGGTATCACTATCAATAGTCTTACCTTGGTAGGAATGGCGTTGGCCATCGGAATGCTGCTGGATAATAGTGTCGTGGTGCTTGAGAATATTTATCGTTTGTCGGGAAACGGCTATACGCCCGAACGTTCGGTAACGCAGGGAACAAAAGAAGTGTGGCGCTCCATTGTGGCGGCTACCCTGACTACCATTACTGTATTCCTGCCGTTCGTTTTTTCTGATAATTTCCTGATAAAACTGATCGGGCACCATATCGGAGTATCCATTATATCAACTTTGACGATCTCGCTGTTTGTAGCTTTACTTTTTATACCGATGATTACTTACCTTCTTTTGAAGAGTAAGAGTGGGAACAGTGTCGTTTATGAAAAAGTCTCGATCGTTCAGCGTCCGATGCAGGTCTATCTGGTCTTATTGAAGACTTGTATGCGTAATCCGGGAGTGACAGTCTTTGGAGCTGTGATCTTGCTTTTTGCAACGTTGATTTTGTCATTGACCTTGAATGTGCAACAGATGAAAGAAGTTGCTTCAGACCGGTTCAACATCAGTGTCGTGATGCCTACCGGAAGTACGCTTGAAAATACGGATAAGATTGTAAAGGTACTGGAAGAACGTCTGGAGGATTTTCCGGAAAAGAAAGATCTGATTTGCCGTATTCGGGAAAAAGAGGCGACTCTGACACTCGTTTTGCAGGAAGATTACACAAAGATCGCCAAACGGAAAATAGCCGATATAAAAGCGGATGTGCAGACTAAAGTTGCCAATATCAATGGTGCGGAAATCTATGTTTCTGATGCTATGGGAGGCGGAGGAGATAACTCGGCTCTGAGCAGTCTGGGCGGATTTATGCGTTTGTTGGGCATCGGTGACAACAGTGAACGGGTGGTGATCAGGGGATCTGATTTCGAAATGATGCAGATGGTGGCAGAGGAAGTGCGTTATTTGTTGGACGAACAGGATTTTGTACAGCATACTCATGTTTCGTATACTCCCCGTCAGGCGGAAATAAATCTGAACTTTGACCCTATTCTGCTGACTGCCTATGATATTAACCGTGGCAATATTACCACCGGATTAACTGCGCTTAATAATGAATACTCTTCCGAAGCTACTTTCAAGGTGGGAGAGGATATTTATGATATTATTATCCGTGACGAAATACCGGAAAAGGAAACTGAAGAAGAGGCACAGGAAAAAGCTCAGAAAGAGAAAACTGTGGATGACTTGCGTGCTATCCGGATAGAAAATGCCAATGGCGGTATGCACAATCTAGAAGATATATCGTCTCTGAATTATGGACGTGGGCGTTCGCGCATCATCCGTGTCAATCAAGATAAGCAGATTGAGGTATACTATGCTTTTCCGAGAGATGTTCAGTCTTCGAAAGATTTATTGGGAGGATATCGTTCCGATATCGACCAGTTGATTGCCAGTTATAATCTTCCGTCCGGAGTCGCTGTGCAGGTATTCCATGAGGAGGATGAATTCGGGGATTTCAAATTCCTTATTCTGGCAGCTTTTCTTTTGATATTTATGATCCTTGCTTCAGTCTTCGAATCTGTAGTGACGCCTTTTGTGTTGCTTTTTACCATTCCGTTGGCTGCTATCGGTTCTTTGCTGGCATTATTGCTTTCGAGCAACAGTCTGATGAATGCGAATACACTGACAGGGTTCCTTATTCTGTTGGGAGTAGTCGTCAATAACGGAATCATTCTGATAGATTACGCCAACATTTTGCGTAAACGGGGATACCGTCGGAACAGGGCGTTGATGACTGCCGGTATGTCACGTATTCGTCCCATTCTGATTACTTCCATCACCACAATTGCTGCCATGCTTCCGTTGGCTATGGGAGATACGGAGTATGCAGGGGCTATCGGTGCACCTTTTGCCATTACAGTGATAGGCGGACTTTTCTTTTCCGCCATGCTGACGCTGATTTTAATTCCGACAGTTTGTATGGGACTGGAAAATGTGCTTCAGTGGTACCGTTCGTTATCCCGTAAACTATGGACCATTCACCTGATTCTTTTTGTGTCCGGTGTAATCTGTATCTGGCTATACACTGACGGAATCCTTTGGCAGTCAATCTATCTGGTAGCACTGATTGCAGGCATACCGGGGATGACATACTTTGCGCAAACTAGTCTTCGGAGAGCTAAGGCGGAGGTTATCAATCCGGATGAAGAAATTCGTATTTCTGTCCGCAATCTGGTTAAGATCTACGATTGGCCTGGACACATCAGCCGTCAGTGGAACAGTGGTTTGCAATTACGCAAACGTCTGGGATTGAGCAATGAATACCATTCTTTGAAGGACTTTATCAATGTGCTATGGCAGTTTGGTATCTTACTGTTTGCCATTTATTTCACCTATTTCTTCATTCATAACAGGCTTTGGATATTCCTGTTCTCGTTCGCTATTTATGCAGCGATACTGTATTTGTGGAGAAAGGTACGTTCCTATTTATATTATCGATACGGAGATAATCGGGTAACAAAGATCGTAAACCGGGTGATATTCTGGAGTCTTCCTCCCCTTATCCTGTTTCAGTTATTCCGGAAACTGGATAATAACGGGCTGGTCATCATGATCGGATTGTTATGGCTTGTGGGTATTGCCATCTATGTCACTTCCCAGTATCTGTATGATCATGATGTAAATATTGAGCGTGTCACCGGACGATTTGCAGGGCTTCGCCGTTCCTATTTCCGCATGGTGAAGAGTGTTCCTATGATTGGAAAACGACGCAAACCTTTCAAAGCATTGCGTGGAGTGTCATTCGAGATTCAGACAGGTATGTTCGGACTACTGGGACCCAATGGGGCAGGTAAATCGACCTTGATGCGTGTTATCTGTGGTATCTTTGAGCAGAGCTATGGTAGTATCTGGATCAATGGTCTGGATACACGTATCTACAGAGAAGAGCTACAGAGTCTGATAGGTTTCCTTCCACAGGAATTCGGAACTTATGAGAATATGACTTCGTGGGAGTTTCTGGATTATCAGGCTATACTGAAAGGGATTGTAGACGGTGAGTTACGAAAGGAGCGTCTGGATTATGTACTGAAAGCGGTACATATGTACGAGCGGAAAGACGAAAAGATAGGTTCTTTCTCGGGAGGTATGAAACAGCGTATTGGTATTGCGCTTATTCTGCTTCATTTACCGCGTATCCTGGTTGTGGATGAGCCTACAGCGGGACTCGACCCTCGCGAACGTATCCGTTTCCGTAATCTGCTGGTAGAGTTGAGTAAGGACCGTATCGTTATTTTCTCCACTCATATCATTGAGGATATATCCAGTTCCTGTAATCAGGTAGTGGTGATCAATAAGGGTGAACTGAAATATTTCGGTGATCCTTCGGACATGGTGGAAATGGCTAATGGGAAAGTATGGCAGTTTAATATAGATAAGACAGAATTTGAAAAAGTACTGGACAAATCGTTGGTAATACATCATATTCAGGAAGGTGATACGATTCGGGTGCGCTATCTTTCTGTCGGACAGCCTTATGAAGGGGCTGTAGAGGTAGAAGCTAATTTGGAAGACGCTTATCTCTGTCTGCTGAAGAATATGAATTAAAAAGAAAAGAAGGATATGACATTCAAACAATTGATACAACTGTTGCCTAAAGTAGTCAGGTATAACCTGAAGATTATATTTGCCGGGAAGTTTTTCTGGTTTCTGCTGGCTGC
>ERZ772881.2564-NODE-2564-length-12798-cov-129.389076_pt1 | contig 12798 bp, 7 predicted proteins | sample MGYA00580581_ERZ772881 | MGnify/ENA primary metagenome ERZ772881 (study PRJEB29015, sample SAMEA2737668) | human gut metagenome | biome: human gut; feature: human-associated habitat; material: faeces | place: China | collected 2012 ...
CGGGATTTTCAAGAGATTTTGTGAAAAATGTATTGTACAATCCTGTTTATATGGGGAAGATTGCTTACGGCAGACGAAGAACTGAAAAGAAACAGGGTACAAGAAACGAGATTCACGTGGTTGAGCAGTCGGAGTTTCCGGTTTATGAAGGACAGCACGAAGCTATCATTTCTGAAGAGGATTGGTATCTGGCACAGGAAAAGCGCAAGATCAATTCCTTTAAGCGGGAAAAGGTCAACAATCCAGACCACGCACACATCCTGTCCGGTATCTTGAAATGCCCATGCTGCGGAAAGAGTATGTACGGCAATATTGCCAAGGCTCATAGCAAGGACAAGAAAACACGGTATTATTACTACTGCAAAAATACAGTTACGCCGACAGGGCATGAGTGCAGTTTCCGGCTGAATATCGAACAGACAGAGATCAACAAATTTGTGGCGAAGATTATTTCCGCTATGGTCAACAATCCCCGATTTGTAGAAGCAATTCAAGCGAAAATCGGAACAGCGGTTGATACAGAGGATATGGAAAAGCAGATCGCCGTCCTGCAAGGGCAGCTAAAGCAAGCCTTTGGAACGAAAAGCCGCTTGGAGCGTCAGATGGATACCTTGGACATCAACGATGCCCACTATGACAGAAAGATTTTGGACTTGCAACGCCGCTATGATGAGCAGTATGATACGATAGAGGAAATCGAAGTTCAGATTGGCGAATTGCAAAGTCAGATACGCAGTATCCAGCAGGAGAAAATATCCGGCGATAACATTTATCGGCTCTTACTGGCATTTGATGAAGTCTACCATTCCGCAACAGAAGCGGAACAGAAAGAGTTTATGAAAGCCTTTATCGAGCGAATTGAAATGTTCCCGGAAAAGAGAAAAGACGGAAGCTGGATAAAGAAGATTGTATTCAATTTCCCTGTGCCTGTTGATGGCGAGGAAGTGAAAGAACTTCCCTTGGAAACTGAAACAACCGTCGAAACGGTTGTATTGGTGTCAAGGGTTAAGGAATAAAGTGTAAAAAACAACCTATTTCCAGTATTTTAGGCAATATTAGCTGACATCTAAATCACCAACTCACTTGTTTGGAAGTATGCGAGAGAACATATCTGCCCAAGCGGAAAGCAGGCAGGAAAATTGAGTTACTGGATTGGATGTCATAGCTTAACAGCAGTTCGGAGCACTCGATTTTCTATGAAATTGAGTGTGTAGAATTGCACTGATTATAGAGTGAACGGAGTTGTGAAAATGGGACAATTAAAACTGAAAGATTTATATATTGGTAAAACTGATGGATACAACGAATTTTTAGAATACGGAAGTGATGTATGCCGCAATCTATTTTTTGAGTATCCCAATCTAGACATAAGCAAATTACTTGACGGCTCAGTATATTATATCTGTGGTGATAAAGGCACTGGAAAAACCATGTTGCTCAAATATGTTGAGTCACTTATTGCAGATAATTCCGACACCAATTTTTCTCAGTTTATTCGATTTAAGAAAGATGTTGACGAAGACCAGAGAAATCAGTTGAAAAGAGCAGCACTCCCGCAAGCACCTTTTGAAGAAATCATTGAAAGTGAAATTCCAACAGATACTACTATTGATTGCGTTCTGGCATGGCAAGTATATTTAATTAAGGTAACAGTAAATCGTTTAAAAGCAACAGAGTGCGGCGTTTTTGAACGGAACGATACATGGAGCAAGTTATGCTCATTGCTAGATGCTATATACAACGATAAAAATGATACCAATCCCTTAAAGAAGATTTTACCCAAAATAAAAAAGGGCAATGTCGAGATAACGGCTGCAAGTGTGGCCAAACTAAATCTGGATCTTGAATGGACTGACGATTCGAAAAAAGCTGTCCCATTTGTCAATGTAGGCAAAAAGGTTGTCGACTTGTATAGTTCATTAACTCCTTGCGAAAATCGCATCTATGTTTTTGTTGACGAATTAGAACTCTCATTGAAGAAAACCAAAAAATACGAGAGGGACATTACATTAATCCGTGATTTGATTTTTGCAGTACAATACATGAACGAAATATCAAAATTAAATGGCTATAATGTCTTTCTAATAACTGCAATCCGAAATGAAGTATACCAACATGTCAAGTCAAAAGGCCTAGAAATAAACAAGCCCATTCACGATTTTGGCATTCAAATTGATTGGAGACAGAAAGGTGGCAACATTCAAGAACATCCTTTGCTAAAAATGCTTGCTCGACGTTTTCAATACAGTGAGGAGTATCATGGCTTGACTCCAACTCCAAATATATATTCTAATTATTTTCTACCTGAAGTCGGTCGTGCAAAGGTTCCTATTTATAATTATATCTTGGATCAAACATGGTATAGGCCAAGGGATATTATCCGCTTGTTTTCTATTATTCAATCTGTTGCTGGAGAAAAAAATTATATTGACCAGCAGACATTTGAAAGCGTCAAACAACGCTATTCAGAGGAATCATGGGCAGAATTTGAGGAAATACTGACAGTAAAATACTCCGATCGAGAAGTTGGTGGAATAAAGATTGCATTGACTGGACTCCAAGTTCCGTTTACTGTTTCAGATTTTGAAAGAAGCATAAACGGGAAAGCCAGCGTATTTGAAGAAGTGGAATTATTACAAAAGAAAAAGGCAACCTTTATATTACGTGACTTGTATGATATTGGCGTCATAGGTAACTACGGCGATTTCCCACGTTTTTCTTTCAAAGGCGAAAAAGATATCGATCCTCTCCTTCCGCTGACTTTCCATTATCCGCTTCTTAGATATTTTAAAGCATCAATCAGGAACAAAGAAAACCGGTTAGACGTATACAAATAAACAACAAGCCCTCCCGACCATCAATCATGGTAATCAGGAGGGCTTTGTTGTTCCCGCATCACTATTCTGCATCTATGTCCACTTTGAGGCCAGACTTCAACTCGACCGTATAATGGTCCTCGTGAATTACAATCTGCTTGAACCAGCGCCGGACCAGGGTTTCGTCAAATTCCGTCAGTTCGGCGGGCTGGCTTCGGATAAAATCCTGAAGTGCTGTGATACGCTTGATTTGTTCGTCTCTTGTTAGCTGGGATGCCCATCGTAGCCAAAGAAGATACACTGATATCGCGATTTAATAAAATTCAGCTGTGCGTGTATATTATTGATAATGGACAATATGCTAATGAAGTTTAGGCAGTTGCTCTCAAATATAGATGCTAGCAATAGCTACGAAGTTCTTGAAGAGACTGGTGACTTAAAAACAAACTAAAGTACTCTCTGCTGTATTATTGAAAATTGCTATAATTGCGATTGTGAATTTTGCAAACCAGGCAGGATCTGCATTGCAGAATGTGAATTTTGACGATTTTGCTCAAGCAATGACGTCGCACAAGACTTTTAGACTGAAATAACAAACAACCCTCCCGGCCATCATGGTCGAGAGGGTTTCGTGCATCTATGGGATTATCTTTCAATATCCATGTTCAGCCCGGACTTAAGTTCCACAGTGAGGTGGTCCTCCCAGACAATGATCCGCTCAAGCCATCGTTTCACCAGGGTCTCGCCGAAGGCCTCTAAGCGAGCAGGGGGCTGTTTGATGAAAGTCCTGCAGCTCGTTGATGCGGGCAATCTGTGCGTCTCTGGCAGCAGTATTGACCGTACATTTTTCTCGCTGTTCCCGGAGTTTGAAGATCTGGTCGGCAATCTCGTCGTAAAAGTCCTGCAAGAAGTAAATCAGCATAAACTAACGATCCAGTTACGCCTTTTAAAGATAATTAACGATACAGCAAGCCTGAACAATTCCTCCGTGGTAAGCAATGTATACACACCAACAATTCCCCACTTGAATACATATGCTGCAAGCAGACACAGTGGAATTCCGATACACCATGTGCCAATAATATCAATAATCATAATGGTTTTTGTGTTGCCGCCACTTCTTATAATGCCTCCGCCAAGGATCATATTTTCCACCTTGACCGGAGCATACAGGGCAAATACGATGAGCAGCGTCTTTCCAAGCTCTTTTACGCTGTCATCAACACGATATAATCCGGTATATGCTCCAGCCAAAAGAATGAGCAAAGCTGATACTGCTACTCCACCAAATAAGCCTGCATACATAATCTTCTTTGATTCTGCGTAAGCCTCATTATATTCTTTCCTACCAAGCCTTTTGCCGATCATCACACCGGCAGCCGCAGACAATCCACTAAGTGCCCCTACGATAAGCCCTTGTATCGGACTGGTAAGTGTATAGGCTGCAAGGTTTGATGTGCCAAGATGTCCATAAACAGCAGACTCTACATTTTGCCCGAGACTCCATAAAAACTTACTGATCAGAATCGGCATAATCATTATCAGATAATCCCTGATTGTGATTTTTTTAAAATGTAGAGACAATACCGGTTTATCTCCATCTTTTTTGATACATAAGACAAATCCGATAACAATAAATACAAGATTAAACAACTGCGAAATAAGTGTGGCAATCGCAGCTCCCTTTATTGCCATACAGGGAAATCCAAATTTTCCAAATATCAGCAGATAGTTCAGTCCTGTGTTTACAATAACTGCTCCAAAGCTTGCCAGAAATGGTATCGTGGCATGTTCCTTACAGCGCAGCCATGAGGATAAAATATTGCTGACAGCCATTGGAATATAAGAAAGCGCTACGATTCTAAAATAAACCGTACCAGTATTTACAATACTCATATCTTTCGTATACAGTCCAAGAATCTGCGACGGAAAAACTCCAGCTGCAAGCAGGAACAATACTGACATTATAATTCCGCAGATGAGGCTCACATCAAAACTGCACCATGCCTCTTTGCTTTCTTCCGCACCAATAAACTGAGCAATTAATATCCCGGCAACCGTGCTTACTGCACCAATCATCACTGAAAAAATCAGTGAAAAATTACCGCATAATCCAACTGCCGATATATTTGTTTCACCTAACTGCCCGATCATGATCTGGTCAACAATTGAAAATGATGACTGCAGCATACTTTGCAATGTGACAGGAATTGCTATTTTACACAACGATTTCAAAAACTTTGACATTATAATTTCCTCGTACTTTCCCTTTTTATTAAATCAACCGGCAACACGATTTCTGGCTTATATTCTGTTCCATCGCGCATTGCCTCCAGACATTCAATTGCCGTTTTCGCCCTTAAGTTTGCTTCCTGATGAATCGTTGTGAGGGAAGGATTGCTTTCCTTACTTGCCATGCTATCATCAAAGCCGATAATCTGGATATCCTCTGGAATCCGAATGTTCTTTCCTTGCAAAAACTTCATAAATCTGCAACATCTACGATTCTAATCCTGTTCTGTGTCATTTCCATTCCTTCTTCTGTGGCATTATGATTATATGGTACATGATAAATGTGAAAATTACAAAGGTTAAGCGCGTAACCCTCTACAAAATTTGCGTTCAATTTTTGTGACGTTTTACTAATGTATTACGCATTTTCAGCAATCTGAATACACATGAAAGCTACTTATGGACATAAAAATGACAGGTAGTTTTTTTTCACCGTGAAGGAAAGATTCCATCATGGGTTAATCATTTATGACATTCTTATTTTAATAGGTAAGACAAAAAGTAAAAATAATTGATATTATTGTGTATAAGGGCCGTTCACAGTAGCGGCATTAAAGATGGAGCGCACAAATACATTGTGACTGGCGTGCAAAAGAACAGTGGGCCAAAAGCTGTGCGCTTTCAGGCAGAGGGCGTTGACAGGGAAAGTAAAGGTAATACCGCATAATTCTAAGTGCCGATACGGCGAGCGAGGTGCGGCAGATGCCAAGCCAAAAGCGCAGATAATACTGGATGCTGCAAAGGTGAGCGCCGCCAGTGGCGGAAACAGCGAACCGAAGCAGGGGCAGCGGTCGCAGAGTGCGAGGGGCTTTTGCCCCCGAAGCACGATGCGGGTACCGCAACCCGACATTATCGAGCATTTTGGCAACGCAGATGCCGTGCCGCAGCCGCCGGAGCGGTGCTTAAGCCGTCAGGCGGGAATTGTGCGGTGTTGCCTAAAGCCCATGACCATAACGAAAAAACAGAGAAGCGAGCAATGAACAAAAATAGCGGCTAAAGTGACAAGTGTAAAAACCTGGCAGCTGGTGCCCCTCTTGACAAAAGAGAAAACTGTGATAAAATAGTTCAAAAATGAACAAAACACAGAAAGAAGAATGCGAAATGCAGCTGGTCAACCCGCTGGAGCAACAGAACGCGGTAAAAACGTTATATTCTGAATTTGTCAGCCCGGTGTGCGCTAAATATGGCTTAACGCGCATTGAGCTGGATATTTTGCTGTTTTTAGCGAACAACACCCGCTATGATACGGCAACCGATATTGTGGAGGTTCGTTTTTTAGCAAAATCTCAGGTGTCGGCGGCAATCAAAAATCTGGAAGCCCGCGGCTGCCTGCGGCGGGAATACCAGTTGGAAAATCGCAAAACCGCCCACCTGCGCCTGTGTGACCCCGCGCAGCCGATGATAGCGGCCGGGCGCAGCGCACAGGAACAGTTTGGCGCGGCGCTGTTGGATGGATTTACCCCCGAAGAGCTGGAGCATATGCAGCGCAGCATGGAGCGCATCCGCAAAAACGTGGAAAAGTATCTGGAGGATAAAAACAATGACAATGTTGATTAAATTTATCGTGTGCTTTATTGCCGGCATCGGCGCGGGCCTTGGCACCGGCTTTGCCGGCATGAGCGCGGCGGCGGTCATCAGCCCGATGCTCATTACCTTTTTGGATATGCCCGCTTACGAGGCTGTGGGCATTGCACTGGCCAGCGATGTGTTGGCCAGCGCGGTCAGCGCTTATACCTATGGCAAAAACAAAAATCTGGACATCCGTAACGGCGTTGTGATGATGGTATCGGTTTTGTGCTTTACCATGGTGGGCAGCTGGATCGCCAGCCAGGTGCCCAACAGCACGATGGGCAGTTTCTCGGTATTTATGACATTCCTGCTCGGCGTTAAGTTTATTGTAAAGCCAGTTATGACCACCAAGAACGCAATGGAAGCGGTAGACCCCAAAAAGCGGTTTGTACAGTCGGTGATCTGTGGTGTGATGATCGGCTTTATCTGCGGGTTTATCGGTGCAGGCGGCGGCATGATGATGTTGTTGATCCTGACCAGTGTGCTGGGGTATGAGCTGAAAACCGCTGTGGGTACCAGCGTATTCATTATGACCTTTACAGCCTTTACCGGTGCCGTCAGCCACTTTGCCATCGGCGGTATGCCGAACCTGTGGTGTCTGGTGTTCTGTGTGGGGTCCACGCTGTTGTGGGCGCGCATTGCCGCACGCTTCGCCAACAAGGCCAGCCCCGCCACCCTGAACCGCGCCACCGGCGTTGTGCTGGTTGTGCTGGGGGTGGCGATCATGGGGGTAAACTACATTAAATAATTAGGGCAACACCGCACAATTCCCGCCTTGCGGCTTAAGCACCGCTCCGGCAGCTGCGGCACGGCATCTGCGTTGCCAAAATGCTCGATAATGTCGGGTTGCGGTACCCGCATCGTGCTTCGGGGGCAAAAGCCCCTCGCACTCTGCGACCGCTGCCCCTGCTTCGGTTCGCTGTTTCCGCCACTGGCGGCGCTCACCTTTGCAGCATCCAGTATTATCTGCGCTTTTGGCTTGGCATCTGCCGCACCTCGCTCGCCGTATCGGCACTTAGAATTATGCGGCATTGCCTTAGGAATGAGTAATTAGAAATTAGCAATGAAAGGAAAAAGCGCACAGCGCCGATAGATCGGGCGCTGTGCGCTTTTTTATATCGTTTAGTAAATGGATTACTGGACGTCGGGGGAAGAGTCGTCGGAGGAAGCTTCGGTGGATTCTTCGGCTTTCTCGGTGGGGTCTTCGGGCAGGGGCTCGTTATCTTTGGCGAGGGCGGCGTTCAGTTCGTCTTCGCGCATCTTGTTGATGGTGCTTTCAATGGTAAAGCACTTGTTCAGCGGCTGGTAGATGCACAGCAGGGCAGGAAGCATCGGCAGCCAGAAGTTGGTGAACGGCAGAATGATCGTCGTCAGCGGGAAGAACAGCAAAATGGCGCCCCAATACACGGCTTTGATGGCGATGGCACCCAGGCTGCGGGGCAAGTAGCCCAAGAACAGCAGCAGGCTGTTTTTCAAAATGCCGTACAGCGGCAGATCCAGCAGGGCAATCTGCGGCCAGATGTAACTTTCCAAGCCCAGCGTTACCACAAAGCTTAGGATCAGCAGCACCCAGGTAACAATACCGGCGCTGATGACCGACATGTGGAACAGGGTAAAGATCTGGATCGAAAGCACCAGACCGGTCAGCATGCCGGGAACCAGGCTTTCCCTGGCGTTGCGCTTCCACACGCGGCGGTAGGTTTCCCACCAGTAGCCAGGTTCATCGCGCAGGCTGCGCAGCACGGTATCAGCCATGGCGCTCAGCTCCGGGCCTGCAATCAGGCCGCCGATGATACCGGCCAGCAGCATGAACAGCAGCGCGTGCGTTTCAACGGCAAAAAACATACCGATAATGAAAGGCAGGCAGCCCAGGAAAGCCAGGAAACCGGCGCGGAAAAAGTTCCACATATCGCGGCCCATAATTTCGGCCAGGCGGGCAACACCCTTTTTGCGCGGGGCGTCCGGGCGCACGCCCGGTCCGGGACGGGTAAAGCGGTCAGAAGAGAAAAAAAGTCCCATGGCGGTAGAATCTCCTTTGTTTTAACAAGCACTGCGCTTGAAATATACTTATTTATTATATCAGTGTTGGCGGCCAAGAGCAACAAAAAAATGCGGGTGGGGTGTGGGCGGTATGCCGCGGTGACATGTAAAATCTGGTTTTAATCTTTACAAATCATTACAAAACAAGTACAATAAATCTATACGTTGCCCGGAGCTTTGGGCCGGGCAGGATTTTATCCATCCAGCTGTATGAGCAGAAAAGAGGACCCAGCCGATGAAACGTAATATCCTTTGCACTCTGGCCGTTATGGCAGCTTGTGCGATCCTGGTTGCCTGCGGCAAAACCGATGATCAAATCTCGCCCATTACACCGGAATCCAACGCCGCCAGCAGCGAGGCCGAGGCTACCCCGGAACCCACCCCGACCCTGCCCCCGTATGAAGCCAACGTGCTGACCGGCGAGGCTAAAGGCGAAAATTATCCCGAGGGCCAGCGCATTACCGCCCTTATGGTGAACAACCTTGTGGACGCCCGCCCGCAGCGTGGCCTTTCCAAGGCGCAGATGCTGTTTGAAATCAAGGTGGAAGGCGGCATCACCCGCTTTATGCCGGTGTTCAATGATTACCACGATATTGATGAGATTGGCCCCATCCGTTCCGGCCGTGACCAGTTCTTCCAGCTGATCCTGCCCTGGCAGGCCCTGTATATCCACGAAGGCCAGTCTGTTGTCATGCAGCAGTACGCCCTGGATTATGATTACGGCCTGCTGAACAACAATGATGGTGCTTCCGGCTACCGTGATTACAACCGTGTGAACTGGCGCGGCCTGAGCTATGGCAACGGCCTGGCACTGGAACACACGATGTACACCAGCGGCGAAAACATTGAAAAGTATATCACCAACAACAATGTGGATATGAACCGCACCTACAATTCCACTTTCTTTAACTTTGTGGATTACCGCCAAGATAACCCGGTGCGCGACCTGACCCAGTCCCAGGATTCCCAGCTGACCACCAAGGACGGCCCGGTGGTGAAGGACGGCGAATATGTGGAGATCAGCCACAGCCAGTCCTACAAGACCCGTTTCCTGTACGATAACACCAACAACGTCTACCTGATGCAGCAGAACTTCTCCGGCAACTGGCGTGATACCATTGACGAAGAGTACAACGATTATCAGCTGCAATTCCCCAATGTGATCGTTCTGTTCACCGATATTCACACCTACCCCGGCCACGAAACCACGGACCTGCAGTATGTAGAATACAGCTGGGGCGGCATCGGCTATTACTTCTATGGCGGCAAGTGCGAAAAGATCTACTGGCAGAAGGGTACCCCGCTGGAAGCCCTGCGCCTGTACTATCTGAATGAAAACGGCCAGTGCAGCGATACCCCCTGCGAGATCAATATTGGCAAGAGCTATGTGACCATTGTGGATGTGGACGAAGCCATCAACCTGAAGGTGGGCAACCTGGCCGACTTTGACCTGGATGCCGCAACGGTAAGCGCTTCCAACACTTCCATTGATGCCGACGCCAAGGCGGGTGAAAGCCTGGGGGCTTCCACCACCGACCTGGTCAGCGCAGCGCGCAACAACCAGGCTGTGGGCAACACCGAAAGCAATACCCAGAGCACCACCCAGAGCAGCACCACCACCAATACCAGCAATGACAGCCAGAGCGCGGAGTCTGCCCCCCAGCAGGACAACACCCCGCAGCAGGATACCGCCGACCAGAGCAGCGCAGATGACACCGCCAGCGATGACAGCGGTGAGGATATCCCCTGGGCGGATTGAGCGTGACGCCGGAGCGCCACGCTCCTGTACCTCTCCTTTGAAACCACCCTATCGCAAAAAAAAGCATGTTCTCATGCCCTTTTTTGCTCGCAAGGTGTTCCAAGCGTCGGCGCATGTCTGCCGCTTGGAATGGCTTTTAGAATTTTTTTCGACAGTCTAAAGTGCCCGCCCGCAGGGCGGGTGCTTTTTTGTAACAGGAGTCTGTATGACTGAGCGTTCAAACAAGAAAAAATACCCCCTGTGTGCCGCGGCCCTGGCGCTGGCTGTGCTGCTGGCAGGCTGCGCCCCGGCGGAAGGCACCGCAGTAGCCACAGCGCAGCCCACAGCAGAGCCGACAGAAGCACCCACCCCAACGCCGGAACCCGAAATGAACCCTCTGACCGGGGAGCAGGGCGATTATACCAACCAACGCCCGGTGGCGGTCAGCACCCGCACCGGGGATGGCAGCACCCCCCAGTGGGGCATTGCCGCTGCGGATGTGCTGATTGAGGGCGTGACCGAGGGCAAGACTGCCGGGTTGACCGCGGTGTTTGCCAGTGTGGACAGCGTGGAAAAAGCCGGCCCGGTGGCCCCTGGGCGGGACCTGCCGCTACAGCTGGTGCTGCCGCTGAATGCCGTTCCGGTACACATTAACAAAAGCGTGTATGCTTCCAACCTGCTGAACGTGCTGCAATACCAGGATCTGGACGGCTACCACATCGGCAAAGCGGCGTTTGCGTTTGACACTGACCGCCAGGGGGCGGGCTACGCCGAGGAAGACTGCTGGTATACGACCGGCGAGCTGACCAACAGCGGCATGGCGGCCTACGGCACAACGCTGAGCGGCGACAATACCCCACTTTTCCAGTTTGGCGAGCGCGAGGCCGTTGCGCCCGAAGCCCGCAACGGCATGGACCTGACCATCACCTTCTCGCCGGACGACGTCGACTGCCTGAACTACGACACGGGCACGGGGCTGTATGCTCTCTCGAACGGCGATGGCAGCGCGGTGCAGGATGCCGACAACGGCCAGCAGGCGGCCTTCACCAATGTGTTTGTGCTGTATGCGTCCAGCGGCATCAAGGATGACGGCTACACCCGCCAGTACGACATGACCGGCGGCACCGGCCTCTACCTGCACGGCGGCGCGTGGGAGCAGATCCACTGGACCAAGGAGGATGCCACCGGCCCGTTCAGTCTGACGGCTGCCGACGGCACGCCGCTGACCGTGGCACCCGGCAAGAGCTTTATCGCCATCTGGGGCGGCTACTATGGCCAGAGCCTGAGCCTGACTGCCGCCGATGGCAGCGCACAGACCCTGCCTGAAAAGCCCGCCCTGCTGGAGAGCGGTGTCCCCGATGACGCCGCAGCGGCCGCCGAAGCCGAGCTGCGCGGCGCACAGGAGCGCATTGACGCGCAGGCGGCTGTGGATCAGGCAAACGCAGATCTGGCCGAGGCCCAGAGCGCACTGGAACAGGCCCAGACCGCGCTGGACGCCGACAGCGAAAACGCGGATCTGCTTGCCGCCCGCGATGCCGAGCAGCGCAGGCGCCGCCGCCTGTGGGGCTTGCTTGGCGCGGCAGGGGCGATCGTGGCCGTGCTGCTGCTGGTTGTACAAAATATGGCATATCAGCGCAAAATGCAGAGCCTGACCGACAGCTATGCCAATTTGCAGCAGCAGTTGAGCAGCACCACCGCCGCCCTGACCGCCCGCATGGACGAGTTGCAGGACGCCGTGCGCCAGGGGAAATCCACGGTGATGGACTGGCACTGGATACCGCTGGATAAACTGCATAAGGACGTGCAAAACAGCTGGATGCCCGTGCTCGTGCAGGTCACGCCCAGCGAGAGCACCGCCGGGATGACCGCGCGGCTTTCCGTGACCTACGGCGACACGACCGGGCTGTACGATATGGATGAGCTGCCCGGCAGTTGCTATCAGGCGCAGCTGGTGTTCGAGGTGGGGCAGACCTACGAGCTGACTGTGCAGTGGACCGCCCCCGACGGCACCGCCGCGAATGAAAAATTGGGCACCGTGGACTTTACCGAGACCCAGACCGAGCCGGTGCTGGCCTGGGGGCGGACGGGCGGCAGCCTGGACTACGGGTATTACCTTAACCGCAGCGGCAATAAAAAGTACCTGCAATTGAGCTGCTATCCCGTCGAGGTGGAGCTGACAGTGCCGGGCTGGATGAAAATTGCCGATGTAACGCTGGAGCTGCGCACCGGGGAAGCCGGGGAGCCGCTGGCCACCGCCCCGCTGGCCGTGGACGGCTGGTACAGCGTGGGCGAACAAGCCACGCAAAGCGCCGTCTGGCACGGTACCTTTTATAATGATGACGG
>ERZ772881.2570-NODE-2570-length-12781-cov-5.094059_pt1 | contig 12781 bp, 7 predicted proteins | sample MGYA00580581_ERZ772881 | MGnify/ENA primary metagenome ERZ772881 (study PRJEB29015, sample SAMEA2737668) | human gut metagenome | biome: human gut; feature: human-associated habitat; material: faeces | place: China | collected 2012 ...
ACACACACACACACACACACACACACACACACACACACACACACACAGGCGCTACTGGTGTAACTTTTCTCTACAACATCTTCTTATACGCGCGCGTGAGACACGGCGCATCCCCTTTAGACAAAGGACATATATGTGGTTCCTTCGCCTGATTTTTTGTATCCTTTTGCGAAGGCTTGTCATTTGATATAAGCTTGGTCATTAGGGAATATTCTACCATAAATGATATTCATTAAAACAATCATCAACCCACTGGAAATATCAGATGACCCTGAAACCGCCATATATTTATAAACGAGAAAACCAATATGAAGTTCAAAGCAATTCTGGCGTTAAGTATGTTCGCGCTGACCTCACAGGCCCAGACTCCTGGGACATTCGTGCCTTATCAGGCAACGAACCTGCGTCTGCCTTCGGTGCCGCTGGTGGTCAATGACCCTTATTTCTCTATTTGGTCGCCTTTCGACCATCTCAACGATGGAGCGACACGCCATTGGACAAACGACGAGAAACCTGTCGACGGTCTTCTGCGCGTCGATGGCCATACCTATTCGTTCATGGGTACCACAGAGAAGACACGGCTTGTGGCTATCGCGCCCATGGCCGATCAGGAGGCATGGGAAGGAAAATATACACGCCGTGTCCCCGGTCAGGGATGGCAGAACCCCTCTTTCGACGCTTCGGCCTGGAGAACCGGCCGTGCGGCATGGGGCAGCGACGGACTGAGCAACGTGAACACCCACTGGAGCGAGCAGGGCAGTGACTTGTATGTGAGACGCGACGTCAGGCTTACCGGCGACGACCTCAACAGTGATCTGTACATGGTTTACTCACACGACGACGTGTTTGAGCTGTTCATCAACGGCACAAAGGTTGCCGACACCGGCGAGACATGGGTAGACGGCGTGAAGCTGCACCTCACGGGCGACATGAAGAAGCTGCTGCACGAGGGCGACAACGTCATCGCGGCCCACTGTCACAACACCACCGGCGGTGCCTATACCGACTTCGGACTCTATCGTAACAACGCCACAAGCATTGGTGCCGTCAGGCAGGCACGGCAGATGTCGGTCAGCGTGCTGGCCACCAGCACCTATTATACCTTCAGGTGTGGCGACGTGTATCTCGACCTCGTGTTCACGGCCCCGATGGTGATGAAAGATTACTATCTTATCTCAACTCCCGTGAACTATATCTCTTACCAGGTTCGCCCGGCCGATGGCAAAAAGCACAACGTACAGCTGCTCTTTACAGCCAGTCCGCTGCTGGCCAGCAACAAGCCGTCGCAGCCCATGGAGAGCAGCGTGGGGACCAGGGACGGCGTAAAATATCTCAAGACCGGAACCATCGACCAGCCCATCCTCGCCAAGAAGGGTGACGGCATCTGCATCGACTGGGGTTACCTCTACGTTCCTGAGGTGAACGGAAAGGTGAGCCTCTGTGACGAGGTAAAGGTGCGCTCACAGTTTGTAAACAACGGTACGCTGGCACCCGGGCAGACTTGTGTCCGCAGCTATTCGGCTGACAAGATGCCCACGCTGGCTTACTATCACGACTTTGGCGCCGTAACCACCGCATCGAGTTTCGCCATGATTGGCTACGACGAGGTGCAGGACATTGAGTATATGTATAAGAGGTATAAGGGCTACTGGGCACACAACGGCAGCGTAACCATTTTCGACGCTTTCAATAAGCTTCGTCAGAACTACACCTCTATCATGGACCGTTGCCGCCGACAAGACAAAATCATCTATGATGATGGTATGAAGTCGGGCGGCAAAAAGTATGCAGAAATCCTCTCCGGCTCATATCGTCACGTCATTGCAGCCCACAAACTCTTCAGGGATGACGAGGGCAACATGCTCTTCTTCTCAAAGGAGAACAACTCCAACGGCTGTGTGAACACCGTTGACCTTACCTATCCTTCAGCTCCGCTGTTTCTTGTCTACGACCCCGAACTGGAGAAAGGCATGATAACCAGCATTCTGAACTACAGCGCAAGCGGCCGTTGGACCAAGCCTTTCGCAGCCCACGACATCGGTACCTATCCCATTGCCAACGGACAGGTTTATGGCGGCGACATGCCGCTGGAGGAATCAGGAAACATTCTGACGCTTGTCGCGCAGATATCAAAGCAGGAGGGCAACACCAGCTATGCCAACCCCTACTGGAACCTGCTCAAGACATGGGCCGACTATCTCTCAGAGAACGGTCAGGACCCGTCGAACCAGCTTTGTACCGACGACTTTGCCGGCCATTGGGCCCACAACGCCAACCTTTCTGTCAAGGCCATCATGGGAATTGCCGGATTTGCCGAGATGGCAAAGATCAAAGGCGACATGGACGACTATAACAAATACCACAACCGTGCAGTGGAAATGGCCAGGATATGGGAACAGACCGCTAAGGAAGGCGATCACTACCGCCTTGCCTTCGACCGTCCGGGCACATGGAGCCAGAAGTACAACATCATCTGGGACAAGTTGTGGAACACACACATCTTCTCTGATGACGTAATGAAGACCGAGACAGCCTTCTATCTGAAGCATCAGAACAAGTATGGCCTGCCGCTCGACTCACGCAAGGATTATACCAAGAGCGACTGGATAATGTGGACGGCCGATATGGCCAGGGACACCAGGACCTTCACAAAGTTCGTCAATCCCTTGTGGGACTACATCAACGAGACTACAAGCCGCGTGCCTGTGTCAGACTGGCACGAGACTAAACTCGGCACGATGGTAGGCTTCAAGGCACGCTCTGTTATCGGTGGATACTGGATGCGTGTGCTCGACGATAAAATCAATGGAAGCAAGTAATGTATTTAAATAATCAGAACCTAATATGACTAACATTTCATTTATCAGAAGTGGCCGGAAAATGTTCTGGTGCTTCTTTACCATTCTGTTTGCCAGCTACATGGTTGCATGTAGTGACGACAACGAGGGTGGCGTGACCGGTTATGATCCGTCGCAGCCAGTCACGATTACCGATTTTACACCTAAAGATGGTGGCGTGGGTCAGCGTATGGTGATATACGGTTCCAACTTCGGAAACGATACCTCGCTTGTCCATGTTACCGTTGGCGACAAAAAAGCCGTGTTGATTAACGTAAAAGGCAATTGCCTGTACTGCTTTGTACCGCAAGGAGCTTACTCTGGCGTGGTAAAGGTCAGTGTGGGCAAGGAGGAAGCCGGCAACGTGCAGACGGCCGAAGCAGCCGATACCTTTGCTTACGAGCGCAAGATGGTCGTTGGAACGCTATGCGGACATCGTAACGAAAATGACGACCAGGGATGGCATGATGGTCCTTTTGAGACGGTTACAGGATTTGCGGCTGGTGCCACAATGACCATTGACCCCCTGCATAAAGACCATATCTACATTTGCTATGACGGTACACACGGCATTCAGCTTCTGGACAAAACCAAACGTACCGTTACGACGGTGATGTCGCTGTCAATGTTTGACAACCAGCGCCTCCGTAGCGTCGACTTTACTCTTGACGGCCAGTACATGGTTGTATCGACAGACCGTAACGACCGCCAGCAGGCCAGCCCAAGCGTGTGGATTGTGAAGCGTAACGCTGACGGTTCGTTCACTGACGATTCCGAACACGCTATCCTTGCTGCTTACCGTCAGTGTAACACGGCCGTAATTCATCCTGTCAACGGTGAGCTTTACTTCAATTCGTTTGAGCGCGGACAGGTTTTCCGTATGGACATGCAGAACTATTTTAATGTGGTCAACGCCGGTGGTACATGGAAACCAAACTTCGTTGACGGTAACTTTGAGCAGCTCTTCACCATTGGTGACAACGGCTGGGAGTTTAAGATATTCATTCATCCGACAGGTAAATACTGCTACATCATTGTCATCAACCGGCATTACATTCTTCGCGCCGACTACAACGAAACGACCAAGCGCTTTGCGCCGGCTTATGTCGTAGCGGGCGAGATGCGTAAAACAGGCTGGCGGGACGGCGTGGGCACGAATACACTGTTCGACCATCCGTATCAGGGCGTGTTTGTCAAGAACCCGACTTATGTTGAGGAAGGCCGTGACGACGTGTACGACTTCTACTTTACCGACAGCCAGAATCACTGTGTGCGTAAGCTTACTCCTGACGGTATTGTTTCTACCTTTGCCGGACGTGGTACCTCTTCGCAGGCAGGAGATTCCAACTACTGGGGGACAGAGGATGGAGACCTGCGTGAGGTGGCCCGTTTCCGTGACCCAACAGCCATCGCGTATGATGAAGAAACCAACACGTTCTACATCCTCGACACAGTGGGGAGAAGTGTGAGGACTATATCAATGGAAAAATAAAAACGTTACCTGACAATGAAAAAATATTTAAGCATTATCATTCTTCTTTTCACAGTCTCCCTGTCGGCCATGGCACAGAAGGCGATGGAAGTAACGGGTACAGTCACCGACAACAACGGTGAGCCACTCATCGGCGTAAGTGTTGTCGTGAAGGATCAGAAGGGACTTGGTGCCATCACCAATATGGACGGTAAATACAAAATCAAGCTTAACCAGTATCAGACACTTGTGTTCAGTTATGTGGGCTTTAAAACTCAGTCCGTGCTTATCAAGGATCAGACATCGGTCAATATCAAGATGAGCGTGGAAGAGTCTAATGCCCTTAACGAAGTGGTCGTAACAGCCTTGGGTACACAGAAGAAACTTACCGTCACGGGTGCCATTACAAATGTGGACGTGGGGCAGATGAAGCAATATTCGTCTTCAAATCTTACCAACACCCTTGCCGGTAACGTGCCGGGCATTATTGCTATGCAGACCTCTGGCCAGCCGGGTAAGAACACCTCTCGCTTCTGGATTCGTGGTATCTCTACATTTGGCGCAAGTTCTTCAGCCCTCATTCTTGTAGACGGTTTCGAGAGAAACAATATTGACGATATCAATATCGAGGATATTGAGAGCTTTTCTGTGCTGAAAGATGCTTCGGCAACAGCTATCTATGGTTCGAAGGGTGCCAACGGCGTAGTGCTTATCACTACGAAGCGAGGCAAAGAAGGCAAGATCAACATCAATGCCAAGATAGAAACATCATATAACACACGTACCATCACGCCAGAGTTTGTTGACGGTCCGACCTATGCCAACCTGCTTAACGAGGCTCGTGTGACGCGTAATATGGCGCCGCAGTATCAGCCGGAAGAACTTGCCCTTATTGAGACAGGTCTTGACCCCGACTTCTATCCTAACGTTAACTGGTCTGACCTGTTGCTCAAGAAGGGCGCGCAGAGCTATCGCGCCGATGTCAACCTTAGTGGAGGTGGCTCTACGGCACGATACTTTGTTTCGGTAGCCTACATCGAGGACCAGGGTATGTACAAAACTGATGATACGTTGAAGAAAGATTATGATACCAATGCCAACTACAAGCGTTGGAACTATCGTCTGAACACGGATATTGACATTACGAAGACAACCGTGCTGCGACTGGGTGTCAGCGGAAACCTTAACAAACGCAACTCTCCGGGGCTTGGCGACAACGATGTATGGGCAGAACTCTTTGGATATAACGCGCTGTCAACACCTATCCTCTATAGCAACGGCTATGTGCCGGCATACGGCAGAAACAGTAACCAGATGAACCCGTGGGTATCGGCTACACAAACCGGTTATAATCAGGGGTGGGACAACAACGTGCAGACTAACGTCACGCTGGACCAGAACCTTGACTTTATCACCAAGGGCATGAGCTTTACAGGTCGCTTTGGATATGATACCTACAACAACAACTGGATCAATCATCATCGCCAGCCGGCTATGTACCATGCCAACAGCCGCAATGCCAATGGCACTATCGTGTGGGACCAGTTGCAGAACTCGTCAGAGATGGCGCAGACATCAGGTGGAAACGGTTCACGTCGAGAGTTCCTGGAAACCCTGTTAAGATGGAACCGAATCTTTGGAAATGTACACAACATAGGTGCTGTAGCTCGCTTTACGATGGACAACAACATCCAGACACAGAACATCGGTACCGACATCAAGAACTCTGTAAGCCGCAAGAATCAGGCGTTGGCAGGACAGGTGACATACAACTATGCTTACCGCTACTTTGCCGACTTCAACTTTGGTTATAATGGCTCGGAGAACTTTGCCGACCATCATCGCTTTGGTTTCTTCCCCGCTTTCTCATTGGCATGGAACGTAGCCGAGGAGAAATTTGTCAAGAAGGCAATGCCATGGCTTGATATGTTCAAAATCAGGTTCAGCTGGGGTAAGGTAGGAAACGACAATACTGGTAATAACCGTTTCCCGTATCTTTATACCATTGGTAAGAGTGCCGGCAATGTATGGAACTGGGGTACAGACACGGCCCCGCTCGGCAGCAAGGGTTACCACTACACGCAGGTGGCTTCGCCTGACGTAACCTGGGAGGTGGCACGCAAGGTGGACGTTGGTCTCGACTTTGTGGCTTTCCACAACAAGTTCTCGCTTACGATGGACTACTTCCATGAAAACCGTTCGGGCATCTTCATGCAGCGCTCCTTCTTGCCGGGAAGCGTTGGTCTGGAGAGTAATCCGTGGGCCAATGTGGGAGTTGTAAAGACATCAGGATTCGATGGTAACTTCGAATATAAGGACAGGGTAGGACAGGTTAACTGGACCGTGCGTGGCAACATCACGTACAGCAAGAACAAGATTGTTGATCGTGATGAGGAGAACAATGTTTATCCTTACCAGTATATGAAGGGCTACCGCATTGACCAGCAGCGTGGTCTTGTGGCGTTGGGACTGTTTAAGAACTATGACGACATTCGCAACTCTCCGCAACAACAGTTCGGTGCTGTGCAGCCTGGTGACATCAAGTATAAGGATGTCAATGGTGACGGTGTTGTCAATTCAGGCGACCAAGTGGCTATTGGAGCCACATCTACCCCAAGCCTTATCTATGGTATTGGTGCATCGGTATCATGGCATGGGTTCGACTTCAACCTTCACTTTCAGGGTGCCGGCAAGTCAACGTTCCAGGTCACTGGCAAAACAGTATACGCTTTCAGCAAGGGCCGTTGGGGCAACATTCTTAAAGGAATGACCGACGACCGGTGGATATCAAAGGATATCTCCGGCACCGAGGCTACGGAGAACCCTAATGCTTCTTATCCGCGTCTGAGCTATGGAGGAAATGCCAATAACTATCAGGCATCCTCGTTCTGGCTCCGTGATGGTCGTTACCTGCGTCTGAAGAATGTCGATATTGGCTACACCTTGCCCAAATCGCTGCTCATTAAGATGCATCTCACAAGCATGCGCATTTACGTTTCAGGACAGAACCTCTTTGTATGGTCAAAGTTCAAAGACTGGGATCCTGAACTTGGTAGCGGACGTGGTGAGGATTATCCTATCACAAAGTCAATAACAGCAGGTGTACAGGTGAGCCTGTAACCATTCTCTATACATTAAATAAATATAACGCATTATGAAAACAAGATATGTCTTTATGTCCTTGGCTGTTGCCGCTGGAGCAATGCTCACTTCGTGCAACGACTACCTGGACTCTGACAAATATTTCAAGGATCGCACCACCCTGGAGACTGTGTTTACCGACCGCACGCGCACTTTGGAATGGCTTGCATACTCCTTTTCATTCCTGAAGGATGACAATGCCGATGTGGTGGCAAAGGACCGTTACTCTAACTCGTTCAGTTTTGCTGATGATATGTATTATGGCGACCGTGATTCTCATTATGATACCAAAGAGGTCACGCAAATGTCATATAACACGTTCCGTCAGGGCACTTACGACGAAAACAGCTGGAACGATGCATGGAGCCGCTGCTATAAGGGCATCTATCAGGCATCAGTGTTCATACAAAACATTGACATGAACCCTAAGATGACCGATGCAGAAAAACTCGACTATAAGGGTCAGGCCCGGTTCGTAAGGGCTTACTACTATTGGCTGTTGCTCCGTCGATATGGTCCGGTGCCGATTATGCCCGATGCCGGTGTTGACTATACCCAAAGCTATAATGCCATTGCTACGGCACGCAGCTCTTATGAGGAGGTTGCCGATTATATCAGTACGGAGATGGTACAGGCCGCCAAAGAGATACAGGAAACACACCGCGACGCCGAACATGTGACACAGCCCACCAAAGGCGCTGCGCTGGCTACTCGTGCCCTGGCTCTTATCTATGCCGCTTCACCATTGGCAAACGGTAATACCGATGACTATGCCAAGCAGTTTGTGGACGATCAGGGCCGTCAGCTTCTCAACTCAGACTACAACGAAGAGAAGTGGGCCAAGGCTGCGGCAGCCTGTCGTGATGTCATGGAACTCGGAGTTTATGATCTTTACACAGCAGCCTTTACGACCACTGATGCAGAAGGCCATCCGGCAACTATCACTCCGGCAGACAGCACGTGTGAATTTGCCAAAAGAGACTGGCCACAAGGATGGCGTAATATCGACCCGATGCAGTCATATCGTGCGCTCTTTGACGGCGATGTTGCTCCCGATGCTAATCCAGAACTTATCTTTACGAGAGGCTCGCAGAATGCCGGCAACGCCAACTGGGGCATGAAGGCTTTTTCTCTTCACGAGATGCCACGTTCATGCAATGGATGGAACACGCACGGCTTGACGCAGAAGATGGTTGATGCTTATTATATGAACGATGGCACAGACTGCCTGGGCAAAGACAAGGAAATAGGCCGTGGTGACGGCAGTGACCGCTTGACGGGATTCACCAGTGCACGCGATATCCGTCGTGGCCTTTATAAACCGTTGCCAGCCGATGTCTCGATGCAGTATGCCAACCGTGAGCCACGTTTCTATGCCTCTGTAGCTTATAATGGTTCTGTATGGGAGTGTCTTGGCGATCCTACAACGTCTAACCATAACCAGCAGGTGTTCTACTATCGTGGTGGCTATCATGGGGTACAGAACGGCTATAACAATACGCAGTTCTATCTTCGTACAGGTATAGGTTGCAAGAAGTACTACAATCCTAACGACTACTCAAGTGATTATAACACCATGAAGGAGCGTGTGGAGCCGGCCATTCGCTATGCCGACATCCTTCTTATGTATGCCGAGGCGCTCAACGAACTCACGACGAGCTATCAGATACCTTCATGGGATGGCTCGACTACTTATACCATAAGCCGTGACGTGCATGAGATGAAACGCGGCATACAGCCTATACGCATACGTGCCGGACTGCCCGACTATTCTGATGATGACTATGCCGATGCTGCCTCTCTGCGCCAGCGTATCAAGCGTGAGCGTATGATAGAATTCATGGGTGAGGGAAAACGCTATTTTGATTTGCGCCGTTGGAAGGATGCTCCTGTAGAAGAGAGCCTGCCCATTTATGGTTGTAACGTGATGATGGATGAGCAGCACGCTGTCGATTTCCAGCAAGTAGTACCCATCTCTAACCTGCCGTCTACGTTCAGTGACAAGATGTATTTCTGGCCTATACCACATGCTGAACTGAAGCACAATGCCAAACTGACACAGAATCCGGGTTGGACTTATTATGACTAATAACAAAGATTTCTCAAGAATGAAAACGATAAGCATAAACAACAATACACGCCGCTGGGTAAAAATGATGGTGGCACTTCCGTTGATGGCAACGGCAGTGATGGTATCTTCGTGCAACGATGACTGGACCGACGAGCAGTACACCCAGTATATTAGTTTCCGCTCCCCGCTCAACAGCGATGGCGTCACTAACCTATACGTGCCTTACACGCGTAGGAATACAGATAAAACCCCGCAGTATGGTCCCGGTATGTCAAGCTATAATCTCCCTGTCATCGTAAGTGGCTCTACAACTAATGGTAAGGATATTACGGTGCATGTGGCTCACGATCCTGATACACTGGCTACAGAAAATTATGCTCATTTCCAGAACCGCAAGGACTTATGGTATGAGGATATGAGCAGCTATGCCACTTATCCCGAGACAACCACTATTAACGCTGGTGAGAACATAGGGCTGCTACCGATAAGCTTCAACTTTGATGGCATTGATATGTCAAAGAAATGGGTGTTGCCTATCACCGTTGTTGACAATCCTGATTACGGTTATCGAAGCCATCCTCGCAAGAATTACAATAAGGCTTTACTCCGTATTTTCCCCTTCAACGATTATAGCGGAGACTATTCGGGAACAGCAATGCGTATCTATTCTTCAGATGATCCTACACTTGCTACAGCCAAGAGCGAGATACGTGGCTATGTGGTCAACGATACCACGATATTCTTCTATGCAGGCGATATTGACGAAACGCGTATGGATCGTGCCAATTACAAGGTATATGCGCATTTCAGTGGTGGTAATCAAGGAACGGTAGATCTTTATTCCAAAAATCCTGATATGAAGTTAAAGGTTACAAACCAGGCTTCATACAGTATTCAGGAGATGGCGGATGCCACCCAGCCGTACCTTGTGCATCGCTATGTGGTGATACATAACATTGATTACACCTATGTCGATTATACCTCTGTGCCGGGTTACGAAATAAGTTATGGCGTGGACGGTACGTTGACTCTGGAGCGTAAGATTAACACTCAGATTCCTGATGAAGATCAGGCTATACAGTGGGAATAAGTTAGAGAGATACTTCAGAATTTCTTTATGAACAGAAATTTGTTTTTAATGGCTGCGATGTTTGGCTTTTGCGTGTCAGCAGGCGCGCAAGGGTCAATCTTCGAGCCTTATCGGCAGACAACAATTTGTCCTGCGGCAGTACCACTTATCATTTCATGGTGTATCATGCTGTTCTCAAGCAAGTTGTGTTTTCCCAATGTTTTCCCAGATAAAAGAAAAAGGAGTTACGGAAATTCCGTAACTTCTTGACTTTCAATGTAGCGGGGGTGGGACCCGAACCCACGACCTCCGGATTATGAATAGCTTCTGGTGATTTCCTGTGAAATTTAATTTCTTGTTTATTTGGTTGTTTATCAGAAAGTTAGTATATTTGTGGCATGAAACGATATTTCGTGATATGCGTGTTCGTATAGGGGTGCGTGTTCGCTTGGTGTTCGTCACTTTTTAGTCCGTTATTCCTTATGAAGCCATGTCCTCACAATTAAATGCCCGATTACTATGACTTCCAACTTAAAGACCTCTTACGGTAACTATATTGAACGGAACTGTACCGTATCAATTACCCTCGATAAACGCACATCACGAAAAGACGTGAAGGTATATCCTTTGTCAGTTCGCTTTACCATCAGCCGTAAACGATGGTACCATCATGTGGGCGGCAGTTACTCGGAGAAGGATTTCTCTGAGATATGTAATGTGCAGACCAGTCGGTCGCCTAAATTCGAGATTAAGCGACAGTGGATTTCCATACTCGGCGAATATAGCGATATGTTGGCCCGGCTGAATGTTGGACACGAGCTATCGCTGGAACTCATTAGGAATGCGATTACAGGCAATGGCCTTGTTTCGAATGTCAACTTTCTAACGGTGTGGCAGGAGGTTATTGATAATCTGAAGAAGGAGGATAGATATGGCACCGCCGAGAGTTATCAGTGTGGTTTGAACTCGTTCAAGAAGATTCTTGGAGAGGACAATATCAAAGGCTTCAAAATAGACAAGGAACTGCTCTCGGAATGGAATGAAGGCATGTTGAATGGAGTGAAACGTGGCAGAAAGCGGATAGGCAAGATTTCAGATACCACACGGGGTATCTATCTCCGTGTGTGCAGGGTGATTTGGAATGAATGTATCAGACGTGGCTATATGCTAAACGTAGAGTATCCGTTCTCGAACAAGCGCGGCAGAGACACCATTTCCATTCCGCGAGGGGCAACACGCAGGGGTGAGTTTCTCAACGTTGACAAGATGACTCAACTCTATGATTTGTTTATGGAGAAAGACTATCCAGAGCAATGGCCGTGTGATATTACACCGAACGTCCACTTCTCCCTTGGACTGTTTCTGGCTCAGTATCTTTGCAACGGCTTCAACCTTGCCGATGAGGCTTTTCTCACCTATGATGATTATTACTATTCCACCGGTGGCAAGGCATTCCATTTCAAACGCAAGAAGACTACAGAACGCAGTGAGGATGGAGCAGAGGTAATCATCCCTATCATTGAGCCATTGCAGAATATCATTAATGACATTGGTGCCAAGCCTGAGAAAGGGGCGCTGGTCTTTCCTGAGATTCTTAAAGGAGCTGAGACCACTGAGGAGAAGCATCGACGCATTCAACAGGAAAACCAGAATGTTCGCAAACGGCTGCACATGATCTGTAAGGACATCTTTGGATGGGAAGAGCGAATCTCTGGCACATGGGCACGCCATTCTTTTGCCACTAACCTGCGCAATGCTGGTGTTGACATGCAGTATATTTCTGAGAGTATGGGACATTCTACACAAAAGACGGTCACCCAGCTTTATCTGTCCTCCTATCCCCTGAACAAGCAATTTGAGTATAACCGTCGACTGCTTCGTCTGGAGGATGAGCCGACGATAGACGACATACCCAATATGACAAAGGAGCAGATGCAGGCGCTACTTATAAAAATGATGAGCAACAAATAGATTTCTTTGAAAGAATCTTCGTATTTTTGTACTCTAAAAAGGAATATTATGACCATCGACGACATACAAAAATTGATAGACCAGGACGAGTCCGTCACATTGGAACTCAAGAAGGGCACCGGAGAGCTGAAAGATGCAATGCATACAGCATGTGCTTTTCTTAACACTGATGGCGGTTGGCTGATTTTTGGTGTAACTCCCACATCACGCAGAATTCTTGG
>ERZ772881.2573-NODE-2573-length-12774-cov-29.182562_pt1 | contig 12774 bp, 7 predicted proteins | sample MGYA00580581_ERZ772881 | MGnify/ENA primary metagenome ERZ772881 (study PRJEB29015, sample SAMEA2737668) | human gut metagenome | biome: human gut; feature: human-associated habitat; material: faeces | place: China | collected 2012 ...
AGCTGCATCACCTGGTAGACGATAAGATTCACGCCCGTTCCACCGGCCCGTACTCGCTGGTAACTCAGCAGCCGCTCGGCGGCAAGGCCCAGTTCGGCGGTCAGCGCTTCGGCGAAATGGAAGTTTGGGCGCTGGAAGCCTACGGCGCGGCGAATACGCTGCAGGAGATACTGACCGTAAAGAGCGACGATATAGTGGGCCGCGTAAAGACCTACGAAGCCATAGTGAAGGGCGAAAACGTGCCCGAGCCTGGCGTACCGGAGTCCTTCAAGGTGCTTATCAAGGAGCTGCAGTCCCTCGGCCTTGACATAAAGGTGCTCAGCGACACCAACGAGGAGATTCAGATCGGCGAAATGATAGACGATGACGACACAACGCCTATCGATGTGAACATGAGCGGGCTTGAGGACGTGCCCGACATGGCGCCGATGGAGAACGATGATCGCTTCAGCGAATTTGATTTCAATGATGACGATGACGATGATTCGGACGCGGACTTCAGCGAGTTCGACGGCGAATAAAACGCGGATGAAGGGAGAGAAAAGCATTGTTCGAGCTGACAAATTTTGACGCTATACAGATTGGCCTTGCATCCCCGGAAAAAATAAGGGAATGGTCGCACGGAGAGGTCAAAAAACCCGAGACCATAAATTACCGCACGCTCAAACCGGAAGTTGACGGACTGTTCTGCGAACGCATATTCGGGCCGACCAAGGACTGGGAATGCCACTGCGGCAGATATAAGCGCGTGCGCTACAAGGGCGTGGTGTGCGATAAGTGCGGCGTTGAAGTTACCCGCGCAAAGGTGCGCCGCGAGCGCATGGGCCACATTGAGCTGGCCGCGCCCGTGAGCCACATCTGGTACTTCAAGGGCATCCCGTCGCGCATGGGCCTGATCCTTGATCTGACCCCGCGCGTTCTGGAAAAGGTGCTGTATTTCGGCGCGTATATCGTTACCGATCCCGGCATGACACCGCTGCAGCGCTGCCAGATCCTGTCCGAAAAAGAGTACCGCGATATGCGCGAGAAGTATGAGGACGATTTCGAGGCCGGCATGGGCGCCGAGGCCATCAAAAAGCTCCTGCAGCAGATTGACTGCGCCAAGCTCTCCGAGCAGCTGCGCGCCGAGCTCGAGGAGGCCAGCGGCCAGAAGAAGGCGAAGATCGTCAAGCGTCTGGAGGTCGTTGAGGCCTTCCACCGCAGCGGCAACCGCCCGGAATGGATGATCATTGATATCCTGCCGGTCATCCCGCCTGAGATCCGCCCCATGGTCCAGCTCGACGGCGGCCGTTTCGCCACGTCCGACCTCAACGACCTGTATCGCCGCGTCATCAACCGCAACAACCGCCTCAAGCGCCTCATGCAGCTCAACGCGCCGGACATCATCGTCCGCAATGAGAAGCGTATGCTGCAGGAAGCAGTTGACGCCCTGATCGATAACGGCCGCCGCGGCCGCGCCGTCACCGGCGCCAACTCCCGCGCGCTCAAGTCCCTGTCGGATATGCTCAAGGGCAAGCAGGGCCGCTTCCGTCAGAACCTGCTCGGCAAGCGCGTGGACTACTCCGGCCGAAGCGTTATCGTCGTCGGCCCGGACCTGAAGCTCTATCAGTGCGGCGTGCCGAAGGAAATGGCCATCGAGCTCTTCCGCCCGTTCGTCATGAAAAAGCTCGTCGAGGATGGTGTTGCCAACAACATCAAGTCCGCCAAGAAGATGGTCGACAAGCAGCGTACCGAGGTCTGGGACGCGCTCGAGGTCGTCATCAAGGACCACCCGGTCATGCTCAACCGCGCGCCGACGCTCCATCGCCTGGGCATCCAGGCGTTCGAGCCCGTGCTCGTTGAGGGCCGCGCACTCAAGCTGCACCCCCTGTGCTGCACCGCGTTCAATGCCGACTTCGACGGCGACCAGATGGCCATCCACGTCCCGCTGTCCGCGGAAGCGCAGGCCGAGGCACGCATCCTTATGCTCTCGGCCAATAACCTCCTCCGTCCGCAGGACGGCCACCCCGTCACCGTGCCGACGCAGGATATGATCCTCGGAGCGTACTACCTGACCTATGTCCGCCTTGGCAAGGCTGAGAAGGGCGCCGAGCAGGTGTTCGTGACCGATGCCGGCGATACCGACCTACCAGTCAATGAGATCGTCGACGCAGATGATTTTGTCGCCGCGCAGAAGAAGGCCGAGGCCGAGGACGGCAAGCTCCCGAGCTATAAGCCGCTCAAGGTCTACCGCGACCCGAACGAGGCCATCATGGCCTACAACTACGGCGATGTCGGTCTGCACGCGCCGATCCTGGTGCGCGTTGCGCGCGAGGTCAACGGCGAGACACTGCACCGCACAATCGAGACGACCGTCGGCCGTATCATCTACAACGAGCCCATCCCGCAGGATCTCGGCTACGTGGATCGTACCGATCCCGAGCATATGTTTGATCTTGAGGTCAGCTTCAAGGTCGGCAAGAAGCAGCTCGGCAAGATCATCGACCGCTGCATCGAGAAGCACGGCTTCACCGTTGCGACCGAGGTGCTCGATAACGTCAAGGCCCTCGGTTACAAGTACTCCACCATCGGTGCCATCACGATCTCCATTGCGGACATGACCGTCCCGGAGGAGAAGAAGACCCTCATCTCTGCCACGGAGAAGAAGGTCATCGCCATCGAGAAGAAGTATAAGCGCGGCTTCATCACCGAGGACGAGCGCTACCGTCTGGCCGTGTCCGAGTGGGAAAAGACCACGAAGGACGTCACCTCGGCCCTGCAGAACTGCCTCGATGAGTTCAACCCGATCTATATGATGGCGGACTCCGGCGCCCGTGGTTCCATGGCGCAGATCCGTCAGCTCGCCGGCATGCGCGGCCTGATTGCGAACACCGCCGGTAAGACCATCGAGATCCCGATCAAGGCCAACTACCGCGAAGGCCTGTCCGTCCTCGAGTACTTCATCTCGTCCCGAGGCGCCCGTAAGGGCCTGGCCGATACCGCACTGCGTACCGCTGACTCCGGTTATCTGACCCGCCGTCTGGTCGACGTCTCGCAGGATGTCATCATCCGCGAGGAGGACTGCGGCACGACCGACGGCATCATGGCCCGCGCTGTGTTCGACAAGGGACAGGAGGTCCAGAGCCTCGGCGAGAGCATCCACGGCCGCTACCCGGCCGAGCCCGTCGTGTCGCCCAAGACCGGCGAGGTGCTGTTCGATACCGACCATATGCTCATGCCCGACGATGCCAAGGTGCTCGAGGAGCACGGCATTGAGGAAGTCAAGATCCGCAGCGTCATGACCTGCGAGGCGCGCAGCGGCGTCTGCGCCAAGTGCTACGGCATCAACTTGGCCATCGGCCAGCCGGTCAATGCCGGCGAGGCGGTCGGCGTCATCGCCGCCCAGTCCATCGGCGAGCCGGGCACGCAGCTGACCATGCGTACGTTCCACACCGGCGGCGTTGCCGGCGACGATATCACGCAGGGCCTCCCGCGTGTTGAGGAATTGTTCGAGGCGCGCAAGCCGAAGAAGATGGCCACCCTCGCCGAGATCCCCGGCATCGTCAGCGTCGAGGAGACGAAGAAGACCTCCATCTACGCCGTCACGATCACCAACCCGGTCGATGGTGAGACCGTCACCTACAACCTGCCGTACTCTGCCGGTATCCTCGTCGCCAACGGCGACACGGTCACGAAGGGCCAGCCGCTCTCGAGCGGCGCGTACAGCCCGCATGACGTGCTGCGCATCTGCGGCGTGGACGCCTGCCAGCAGTATATCATTCAGGAGGTCCAGAAGGTCTACCGTCAGCAGGGCGTTGACATCAACGATAAGCACATCGAGATCATCGTCCGCCAGATGATGCGCAAGGTCCGCATCGACGATTCCGGCAGCACGGATCTGCTGTCCGGCGCTGTCGTGGACCTGCACGAGTTCCGTGCGGCCAACCGCGCCATCGCCGAGCGCATCGCGGCAGGGGAGACCGACCTCGTGCCCGCCACGGCCGAGCATGTCCTCATGGGCATCACGAAGGCGTCGCTCGCTACGGAGAGCTTCCTGTCGGCCGCGTCCTTCCAGGAGACCACGAAGGTGCTCACCGATGCCGCCATCAAGGGCAAGATCGACCATCTCGTCGGCCTGAAAGAGAACGTCATCATCGGCAAGCTCATCCCCGCCGGCAGCGGCCTTGCCTGCTACCGCAACTTTGAGACGAATGAGGAGCCGGTGGCCCCCGCAGAGCCCGAGGATGACGGCGTGGATCTGTCCGATCTCGCCAACATCTCCAATGCGCTTTAAACGACCAAATACCAACCGTTTCACCGGGATATGCCTGCATATCCCGGTGAAATTTTCGCTTCCGACTTGAATAAAAATGCTTGACGAATCTTGTGCAATATGCTAAAATCCTATTTTGCGTGGGCGTGCGCCCACGGATTTGTCATGCCTGTGTAAAAAGCACAAAATTGACCGGGATTTCCCGAAAAAATTCCGGCAGAATCACGGTTTATCCGATGCTGTTTTTTGGCATCGTATAAATAGATCCATTTTCGAGGAAAGGAGGAAAACCATGCCTACTTTTAACCAGTTGGTGAGAAAGGGCAGAGAGAAAGTCACCTACAAGTCCACGTCTCCCGCCATGCAGAAGGGCCTCAACACCCTGAAGAACCGCGAGACCAATCTGAGCGCTCCTCAGAAGAGAGGCGTCTGCACTGCCGTGCGTACCTCTACCCCCAAGAAGCCGAACTCCGCGCTTCGTAAGATCGCCCGTGTGCGTCTGACCAACGGCTACGAGGTAACCGCCTACATCCCGGGCATCGGTCACAACCTGCAGGAGCATAGCGTCGTTATGATCCGCGGCGGCCGTGTCAAGGACCTTCCTGGCGTTCGTTACCACATCATCCGCGGCACGCTCGATACGCAGGGCGTTTCCGGACGTATGCAGGCCCGTTCCAAGTACGGTGCCAAGCGGCCGAAGGCAGGAAAGAAGTAAGTTCCAACAGCAAATTTTGCCCTGTTGTTAACTGATATATATGTATTCGTTAACCCCGGGGCGCAGACGGAGATGCACCGCATCTTCGAGTACCTGTGAAGTCATTTTTTAATGAAGGAGGGAAGTATAGTGCCCAGAAGAGGTAACGTTCCCAAAAGAGAAATTTTGCCGGATCCGATGTACAACAGCGTTCTGGTGACCAAGCTCATCAACAGCGTGATGCTCGACGGCAAAAAGGGTGTTGCTCAGAAGGTCGTGTACGATGCTTTTGACATCATCAAGGAAAAGACCGGCAAGGAACCGCTCGATGCGTTTACCGAAGCCATGAACAACATCATGCCGAGCCTCGAAGTCAAGGCCCGCCGCGTCGGTGGCGCGACCTACCAGGTTCCTATGGAAGTGCGTCCTGAGAGACGCCAGACGCTCGGCCTGCGCTGGCTGACCGGCTATGCCCGCAAGCGCAGCGAAAAGACCATGAAGGAGCGCCTCGCAGGCGAGATCATGGATGCCTGCAACAACACCGGCGCTGCTGTGAAGAAGCGCGAAGACACGCACAAGATGGCCGAGTCCAACAAGGCGTTCGCACACTTCCGCTGGTAATCTTCCGACTAGGAGCTATCAATTATGCCCAGACAATATTCCCTTGAAAACACAAGAAACATTGGCATCATGGCGCACATCGACGCCGGTAAGACGACCACGACGGAACGCATTCTGTTCTACACGGGCGTCAACCACAAGCTCGGTGAGACCCATGAAGGCACCGCCACCATGGACTGGATGGCGCAGGAGCAGGAGCGCGGCATCACGATCACGAGCGCTGCGACCACTTGCTTCTGGAAGGGTAACCGCATCAACATCATCGACACCCCGGGCCACGTCGACTTCACCGTTGAGGTCGAGCGCAGCCTGCGCGTGCTCGACGGCTGCGTGACGGTCCTTTGTGCCAAGGGCGGCGTGGAGCCGCAGTCCGAGACGGTCTGGAGACAGGCTGACCACTACAATGTTCCCCGCATGATCTACATCAATAAGATGGACATCATGGGCGCGAACTTCTACAACGTTGTCGACATGGTGCATGAGCGCCTGCGCTGCAACGCTGTTCCGATCCAGCTGCCGATCGGCTCCGAGGCGGACTTCCGCGGCATCATCGACCTGCTCGAGATGAAGGCGGACGTCTACTACGACGATCTTGGCAAGGATATGCGCGTCGAGGAGATCCCCGAGGATATGCGCGCCGAGGCCGAAGAGTACCGCACGCAGCTCCTTGAGGCCGTCGCCGATTTCGACGACGAGATCATGGAGATGTATCTGGAAGGTGAGGAAGTCCCCACCGAAAAGATCAAGGCGGCCATCCGCAAGGCCACGACGCAGGTCAAGTTCGTCCCGATCGTGTGCGGCACGTCCTACAAGAACAAGGGCGTGCAGAAGCTGCTGGACGCCATCGTCGATTATATGCCGTCCCCGCTGGACATCCCGCCGATCACCGGCACGGTGCCCAAGACGGATGAGGTCGAGCACCGCGCTGCGGACGATTCCGCGCCGTTCTCCGCTCTGGCCTTCAAGATCATGACCGACCCGTACGTCGGCCGTCTGGCGTTCTTCCGTGTCTATTCCGGCACGATCGAAGCCGGCAAGTCCGTCCTGAACTCCACCAAGGGCCAGCGCGAGCGTCTGGGCCGCATCCTTTTGATGCATGCCAACCACCGTGAGGATATCACGCAGGTGTATTCCGGTGACATCGCGGCGGCGGTCGGCCTCAAGAATACGACGACCGGCGACACGCTCTGCGACGAAAAGTACCCGATCGTGCTCGAGTCGATGGAGTTCCCGGAACCGGTTATCCGCGTAGCAATCGAGCCCAAGACCAAGGCCGGGCAGGAGAAGATGGACATCGCCCTCGGCAAGCTTGCCGAGGAAGACCCCACCTTCAAGGCCTACACGGACGAGGAAACGGGCCAGACCATCATCGCCGGCATGGGCGAGCTCCATCTGGAGATCATCGTCGATCGCCTTCTGCGCGAGTTCCGCGTCGAGGCGAATGTCGGCAGACCTCAGGTTTCCTACAAGGAGACCGTCACCAAGGCCGCTACGGTGGACACGCGCTACGCGCGCCAGACCGGCGGCAAAGGCCAGTTTGCACACGTCAAGCTCATGGTGGAACCCAACGAACCCGGCAAGGGCTACGAGTTCATCAACCAGATCACCGGCGGTGCGATCCCGAAAGAGTTTATCCCCTGTGTGGATCAGGGCATCCAGGGCGCGATGCAGGCCGGCGTGCTTGCGGGCTACGAGGTCGTGGACGTGAAAGTCACGCTGCTCGACGGCTCGTATCACGAGGTCGACTCGTCCGAGATGGCGTTTAAGATCTGCGGTAGCATGGCATTCAAGGAAGCCTGCCAGAAGGCGGGCCCGACGCTCCTCGAACCCATCATGAAGGTCGTCGTTACGGCGCCGGAAAGCTATATGGGCGACGTCATGGGCGATATCAATGCCCGCCGCGGTCAGATCGCCGGCACGGACATCCGCAACGGTGCGGCGATCGTCACTGCAAACGTGCCGCTGGCATCCATGTTCGGCTATGCGACCGACCTGCGCAGCAAAACGCAGGGCCGCGCGACCTACAGCATGGAGCCCAGCCACTTCGTAGAGCTGCCGAAGTCGCTTCAGGAGAAGATCATCCACGGCAGCAACTGACCTGCGCAACCGGCACAATGTGCCTTATAAGAGAGTAAGTCACGACATTATTTTAGAATTAGGAGGATATTCTAATGGCAAAGCAGATGTACAATAGAACCAAGCCCCATGTCAATATCGGTACCATCGGCCATATCGACCACGGCAAGACCACCCTGACCGCTGCGATCACCAAGGTTCTGTCCCTGGCTGACCCGAACAGCGCCGAGTTCGCCGCCTACGACCAGATCGATAAGGCTCCGGAAGAAAAGGCTCGTGGCATCACGATCAACACCGCTCACGTTGAGTACCAGACCGACGACCGCATCGGCGCCGACGGCACCGAGATCAAGGGCCGCCACTATGCGCACGTCGACTGCCCGGGCCACGCCGACTATATCAAGAACATGATCACCGGCGCTGCTCAGATGGACGGCGCGATCCTCGTTATCGCTGCTTCCGACGGCCCGATGGCTCAGACCCGTGAGCACCTGCTGCTCGCCCGCCAGGTTAACGTTCCGTACGTTCTGGTGTTCCTGAACAAGGTCGACCAGGTCGACGATCCCGAGCTGCTTGAGCTCGTCGAGATGGAAGTCCGTGAGCTGCTCGACAAGTACGACTTCCCGGGCGACGACACCCCGATCATCAAGGGCTCCGCTCTGAACGCTCTGATCTCCGACTCCACCGATCCGAAGGCCCCCGAGTATGCCTGCATCTGGGAGCTCATGGACGCTGTTGACACTTGGATCAAGACTCCGGACCGTGCCGCTGACAAGCCGTTCCTGATGCCCATCGAGGACGTGTTCACCATCTCCGGTCGTGGCACCGTCGTTACCGGCCGTGTCGAGCGTGGCACCGTCAAGGTTGGCGATAAGGTTGAGATCGTCGGCATCAAGGACACCCAGGAGACCACCGTCACTGGCACCGAGATGTTCCACAAGACCCTCGAGTTCGCCGAGGCTGGCGACAACGTCGGCTGCCTGCTCCGCGGCATCGACAAGAAGGGCGTCGAGCGTGGCCAGGTTCTCGCTGCTCCGAAGTCCATCCACCCCCACACCAAGTTCAAGGGCCAGGTTTACGTCCTGTCCAAGGAAGAGGGCGGCCGTCACACCCCGTTCTTCAACAACTACCGTCCCCAGTTCTACTTCCGTACCACCGACGTGACCGGCGTCATCAACCTCCCCGAGGGTGTTGAGATGTGCATGCCCGGCGATAACGTCGACATGGACGTCGAGCTGATCACCCCGATCGCGATCGAGGTTGGCCTGCGCTTCGCTATCCGTGAAGGCGGCCGTACCGTTGGTTCCGGTGTTGTCATCGCCATCAACGAGTAATTCCGGTTTTCTGAATTCCTCTCCGGCTTCGGCCGGGGAGGAATTTTTTTGTTTTTCGATAAAATTGTTTCATAATCGAAACTTTAATTACTTTCCTAATGCGTTTTTAATAATTGCGGCCTATATTTCGTGGTAGAAAAAGGCTCCGGGCTCCGCACCGATGGGATGCGGGCGCCTGTGTCCGACATTTTGCCGGCACCTTTCCATGTATGTTAGCTTGGAACTTAAAGGAGGCAAAATCCTATGAAAAAAATGCGCAAGACGTTGAGTCTGATACTGGCCCTCGTGCTGGCATTCAGCCTCGCTGCAGTCCCGGCTTTCGCGGCAGACACGGAAGCGGAGAGCAGCACATCCGACACGGCCTATGGCCAGCTGCACAACGGTCTGCTCAGTGAGATTCTGAGCCAGATCGACATCGCCAACGACGATAACTTTATCCACGGCATCGTCGGCGTGAACATCAAAGATCTGGTCGACCATATCGGCAGCGACAGCAATTTCACCCACGGCATCGTGCGCGTGACGGTCGGCGATCTGTTCAAGAACATCGCCAGCAACAGTAATTACACGCACGGCATCGTGACCGTGGTCGATAACCGCATCAATATTAACTTCGGTCTTGCTTTCCAAAATGCGCAGCAGCAGGACGCGAGCGGCGAGACCGCCCGCACGTTCCTGACCGATTTGCTCACGGATGCCGGCATGACCCAGATCCAGAGCAGCGGCATCGTCAACGCCATCGCGGCCGGCACGCTCAGCGACGATCAGGCATCCGCCATGGTCGATCAGCTTGCTGCGACCGGGAAAATCAGCCTGACGGACATCACGGCTCTGCTTGGCAGCCTGACGGACAGCGGCCTGCTCGACGTCAGCACGGCGGCGCAGCTGTTTCGCGACGCGGCCGTGACCGTTGCGGCGGCGCTCGGCATTCAGCCTCTGCAGGGCAAGGGCAATGTATCCGCGCTCTCGCACATTCTCGATAGCATCCACATTGTCGACGGGGATAACTTCATTCACGGCATCGTGAGCGTGAACATCAACGACCTCGTTGATCACATCGTCAGCAACAGCAACTTTATCCACGGCATCGTCGGCGTCAAGACCGGCGACCTGTTTGATAACATCGCCAGCGGCTGCAACTATACGCATGGCATCGTGACGGTCAGCGGCAACGTTATCAACATCAACTTCGGCGCAGCCATCATGGACGCCAAGGCGGATGACCTCGACGGCGGAAATGCGCGCACGATCCTGACGAACATCTGCAAGGCCGCCGGCATCCCGGACAGCCAGACGGATGTGATTGTCTCCGGCATCGCGCAGCAGAGCCTGTCAGCGGATGATGCGCAGACCTTTACCATGCAGCTCGTCAAGACCGGCGCGCTGGATCTTGCCGGTATGGCATCCGTGATCTGCGCGCTTGACAGTGACCAGACCATCCGTGACGGCACTGCGGTCGAGCTCATGAAATCCGCTGCCGCTACGCTGGCCGTCAACAAGGATGCGGCCGACACGGTGACGACTTCCCTCACGGATAACGATACGGTGCTCTCGCACATTCTTGACCAGCTCCGCATCGTCAACGGCGATAACTTCATCCACGGCATCGTCGGCGTGGACGTGGGCGACCTTGTCGATCACATCGCCAGCGACAGCAACTTTATCCACGGTATCGTGAACGTGGATGTGGGCGATCTGTTCAAGGATATTGCCAGCAACAACAACTACATGCACGGAATCATCACCATCACCGGCAACACGGTGAACATCAACTTCGGCCAGGTCATCGGCGACATTGCCGCCGGCGGTGCCAACAGTGATGCCGCCCAGCAGGCACTTGCCGAGATTCTCAAGGCTTTCGGTGTGACGCAGACGGGCATCCATGCCATCCTGACGGGGATTGCGGGCAGCATTCTGACCAATGATCAGATCGCGCAGCTTTTGTCCCAGCTCATCTCTTCGACGAACATGAGTCTGAAGAACGTTGTGACCATTATCTGCGCACTCTATAACAGCCGCACCATCACGCTCCAGCAGGCCATGACGCTGCTGGAAAAGTACATCTCCCAGATGGCGAACAATCAGGGCGGCTCCGGTAACCAGGGCGGTTCCGGTAGCCAGGGCGGTTCCGGCACGGAGCCCGAACCGACGCAGTCCACGGGTCTGCTGGATACCGCCAGCCACAACGCGTATGTTTCCGGCTGCACTACAACTACCTTCGCGCCGACCGGCACACTCACACGCGCCGAGGCGGCCCAGATGCTCTATGAGCTCATGACTGAGCAGGCGCACAAGCAGTATGACTGCAGCGGCAACGGCTTCCGCGATGTTCCGGCCGGCCAGTGGTACACGGCTGCGGTCAGCACGCTGGCCAATGCCGGCGCCATCAATGGCTGCGGCGACGGCACGTTCCAACCGAATCAGGCCATCAGCCGTGCGCAGTTCGTGACCATTCTCGCCGGGATCTATGGTGTGAATGCGTCGGGCGGCATGCCGTTTTCCGATGTCGGCCGCAGCTGGTACTATGATGCGGTCGCCACGGCCTATGCCAACGGCTGGGTCAGCGGCTTCACGGACGGCACGTTCCATCCGAACCAGACCATCACGCGCGCCGAGGCGGTGTCCATCCTCAACCGTGTGCTCGGCCGCAGCTGTGACCTGACGTTTGTGCAGGCCCATGCGCAGGCGGCATCGCATTTTGCGGATGTCATGCCGGACGCCTGGTACTATGCCGATGTCATCGAGGCATCGGCGGGCCACACCTTTACGGAACTGGCCGGTATTGAGCGCTGGACGGCGCTCGCCTGAGGCAAACAATGCAAAAAAATCCCGGCACGCTATGTGCCGGGATTTTTTTGCCCGTTTACCGCAGACCGTGCATGAAACCGTCCATGGCCGTCGCGTGAATGTCGCCGCCGATGACGCGGTTGCGGTAGATAAACAGCTGCGCGAGCACGGTGTCCGTCGAGCCCTCGTAGTTCATCACGCGATAAGTATAGGTCGTGCACGTCTCGCCGGCGTAAGTGGACAGGTCGAAGCCCTGCTGCTTTTGCAGGGTGTTGTAATCGCTGAATACGCCGCTGAACACGCGCGGGATCACGATCTCCTGCATGGTTTCGGTCGCAGGGTCCGCCGCCCAGCCAAGCGCCTGCAGATAGGCGATGCGCCCGTCGGTCGTTGTGACGTTGTAGTGCGCCGAGAGCACGCCGTCATTGCTGCGCCAGATGACGGCCAGCGCCAGCAGCACGGCCAGACCGATGAGCGCAAACACGACGGTTCGTCTTGTCCAGTGAAGGGATTTGATCTTCATAACCACACCTCGGAACAAGCCTATTCAAATTTGCCGCCGGATATGTTATAATGAACCCAAATGCCCGCAAAGGAGGGGGAGCGCGTGATCCGTCTGGACAAATACCTGGCTGATACCGGCGCCGCTTCCCGGCGCGAAGCCAAGGCGTATATCCGTCGCGGCGAGGTAACGGTCGATGGAGTGCCCGCACGCGCGCCTGAGCAGAAGGTCGCGGAAACGGCGGTCGTCTGTCTGCGCGGACAGCCCTTGCGTTATCAGGCGTATCATTACTATATGCTTCATAAGCCCGCCGGCATTCTCACCGCGACGGCCGACCGCAGTCAGCCGACGGTGCTGGATCTGTTCCCGCCGGAGCTGCGGCGCTTCGGGCTCGTGCCCGCCGGGCGGCTCGATAAGGACACGACCGGTCTGCTGCTCATCACGGACGATGGCGACTATGTCCACCGCGTCATCACGCCGAAAAAGCACGTTCCGAAGGTCTATTTCG
>ERZ772881.2587-NODE-2587-length-12689-cov-11.025012_pt1 | contig 12689 bp, 12 predicted proteins | sample MGYA00580581_ERZ772881 | MGnify/ENA primary metagenome ERZ772881 (study PRJEB29015, sample SAMEA2737668) | human gut metagenome | biome: human gut; feature: human-associated habitat; material: faeces | place: China | collected 2012 ...
AAGTGCTTTTGCGTTACTCTTGACAAGAGTAACAGAACCCCGGCTGCGGCCGGAGGAGTGAAAGGAAGTGAGATTTTATGAAGAGAACGATCAGCGCCGAGGTGGGCAAAGGCTCTGTCAACCACAACAGCCGCAAATTCCGGGCAGAGAATGTGGATGGAAGCCGCACGCACCTGAACATCGACTACTGCAATGAGCGCATTCAGACTGTGTACCACCAGCTTTTTGATGAAGCTCTGAAACGCTACAACGAAAAACAAACCCGAAGTGACCGGCGTATTCCGAACTACTACGAGAAGATTCGCTCCGGCAATCAGGAGAAACCCTTCCACGAGATCATCCTACAAATCGGAAACAAGGAGGATATGAGCGCCACCGGCGAATATGCGGAATTGGCTCGGCGGGTACTGGACGAATATTATCAGGGCTTTCAGGAACGCAATCCAAGCCTCCGGGTGTTCTCGGCACATCTCCATATGGACGAAGCTACACCCCATATCCACATTGACTTTGTGCCGTTCACCACCGGGAGCAAGCGAGGGCTTGATACCCGTGTATCGCTGAAACAGGCGCTGGCAGCGCAGGGCTTCAAGGGTGGCACACGGGGTGCAACGGAATGGGCGCAGTGGGTACAGTCCGAAAAGGAGCAGCTTGCCGCCGTGATGGAGCGGTATGATATTCAGTGGGAGCAGAAAGGTACCCACGAAAAGCACCTCTCTGTTATGGACTACAAGAAGCAAGAGCGAGAAAAAGAGATTGCTGCACTGGACAGCACGCTTGCCGAAAAGCAGGACGAGCTGGAAACGGTGCAGAATCGAATTGACAACTTCGATCAGGGTACGCAGTCTATTGAAAAGCTGGAACAGCGGATTGAGTCGGATGCAGAGTTTCAACTCCCCGATCCCCCCACTCTAATGACCGCCAAGACCTATAAACAGCGGTTTGTTGACCCACTCATTAAGAAATTGAAAGAGGTTATCCGAGAGGTGTTCTACCACTATTACAAGGCTCTGGACAGCTATCACCGGCTGAACACCACCAACGGTCGGCTCTATCGGGAGAACGAGCATCTGACCGCCGCCAATGACCGGCTCAAGGGAGAAAATGATGCTCTACGCTCAGAGCTGAAGGATTTTCGTTTCCTGCGGAAGGTTCTCGGTAGTCGGCAGATCGATAATCTGATTGCACAGGCGAAAGATATGGAGCAGCAGCGAAAGCAAACCCAGCGTACAAGGCGCAGAAATACAAATTATGAAAGGTAGGAACAAACAATGGCAAAGACGATTTTTGAGGAAATGGGCGGTACTTATACGCAGGTCGGAGATTATCTTCTCCCTGATCTGAAGCTGCCCGAAGAAGAACAGCAGCCCATCGGCGTGTGGGGACAGCGCCACCGGCGTTACCTGAAGGATCATCGACGGGCAACCTATGCGGCCCTGTTCACCAACGGCAAATTGAACAGTTACCTTGCCGACATAGACCGGCAAGCAGAGGCGATCTTTCTTCGGCTGGTAAAGCAGATGGCCGAGGCGGAAGGTGTCACAGAGCAACTCAAGGCAGACAACCAAATGGAGTGGGTCGACAGGATGAATAACATTCGTAATCGGGCTATGGAGATTGTAAATACTGAACTGATTTACACAGCGTAAACGCAGCAGCGGCAGGGATTGCTCCCTGCCGCCATTTTTCATTAATAACCATAGATAATCGCAAATACCCCTTGCAATTATTCGCATTTCGGTATATAATAAAAATGCTATTGGAGGTGTATTATGAATTATATTAGCGTTAGAGAGGCTGCGGAAAGATGGGAAATGACACCCCGCAGGGTTCAGGTTCTTTGCAATGACGGAAGAATTGATGGTGCCCAGCGTGTGGGAAATGTATGGACTATACCTGAAAACGCAGATAAGCCAATTGATGCAAGAAAGAAAATAATAGCTCCAAAAGCAAAAATAAATTCAAATATTACCATAGAGCGTATATGGGCTATGCCCAATAAAAATACGTTTGAAATCAAGCCTATTCACGATTTGATCGTTGATGAAATAACAGACGGAATATGGATTGATCCGTTTGCTAACAGGAACAAACTTGCGTCCATTACAAACGATTTAAGTACAGAATTCGACACAGACTATCACTTGGATGCTCTTGATTTCTTAAAAATGTTTGATACCGATTCTGTTGATGGGGTCTTGTACGATCCCCCCTATTCGCCTCGCCAAGTAAGCGAATGCTATAACAATGTGGGTTATAACGTAACTTGGGATACTACAAAAGCGTCCTTTTGGGGAAATCATAAGAGAGAGATCTCACGAATTGTAAAAATCGGAGGCAAGGTAATTACTTTCGGATGGAACAGCGGAGGAATAGGGTATAAATATGGCTTTGAAATACAAAAAGTTCTTTTAGTACCCCACGGCGGCTGGCACAACGACACAATTTGTACCGTTGAAATTAAAACGCACGAAGGCGAAATATCCCCCGTAAAGGACAGTGAAAAAATGGGTACGCACAAATCCGAAAAGACGACAGACACTGACAAAAAACTAATATCTTTGCTCCAACAACTCCCGGAAAACTATTGGGACTTTAAAGAAGATGATACCAGAGAATATACTCACGGAATACATAGTTATCCCGCAATGATGGTCTGCCCAATCAGCCGAAATATTATCAAAATTATGAAAGGCATTATGCCGATTTCATCGTTATTTGATCCCTTTTCCGGATCTGGTACTGTCCTTGTCGAGGGATTGCTTTCAGGAATTCCAAATGTGGTAGGCAACGATATCAATCCGCTGGCACTGTTTTTAGCGAAAGTAAAAACAACTCAACTGGACATTAGTATGTTGCAGTCGGCTGCAAATAAGCTGTTGGATTCTATCAGAAGCAGATATGAACAGTACATACTGCAAATAGATTCCGTCGATGATGTGCTGACAAATGCTTATGAGCTTGATTTGACGGCCAAACACGGCTGGGGTGATAATGCACCGCACTATCTTACAGAGTATTGCGAAAAGAACAATGTTGACATTAACATTCCATCATTCAAGAACATTGGATATTGGTTTAAGCCAAGAGTAATCCTCCTTTTGCAAATCATCAAAGATGAAATCAATAAAATAGAAGATAAAAATATGCGGAATTTCGCTTTCGTTGCATTTAGTGAATCAATCCGCCTTGTTTCTAACCGCCGGAACGGAGAGTTCAAAATGTTCCGAATGCCTCCTGTGAAAGTGGCAAAATTCGTTCCTGATGTCATCAAAGAGTTTTCTACGATTTTGCAGCGAAACATAGAAAAAATGAACGCTTTTGTTGAAGCTTGTTCGGACACCGGAACGAACAGTAAAGTGACGATTTTCCAAAACAATGCTACCGTATTGCAGGATGTGCCAAATGAATCGATTGATTTGGTTGTTACCTCTCCTCCATATGGAGACAGTAGAACAACAGTAGCCTATGGCGAATATAGCAGATTATCATTACAGTGGCTTGGAATAGACAATTTGTCCGAAAAGGAAATAATGGGCATTGATAAATCCTTGATGGGTGGTGCCAAATTCAGAAACGGCTTTGAATATACCATACCGAGCCAATCTTTGCGAGAATCATTATTCAGAATCAAAGACAAAGATCTCGAAAGAGCTGGAGATGTTTATAGCTTCTATAATGACCTCAAAAATTCAATTAAAGCCGTTTCTGAAAAAACAAAGATAGGTGGTTATCACTTCTGGGTCGTAGGAAATCGAACCGTAAAGGGCGAATTATTGAAAACCGATGTCATCATCACGGAAATTGCTGACAGCTACGGCCTTGAGCACGTTTATACGATTGATAGAAATATCATCAACAAAGTTATGCCTTCGCTTAACTCTCCAACAAACGAGAGCGGAGTTAAAGCAGAAACAATGACAAACGAACATATTGTTGTATTGCGAAAGAGATGATGAAATAGCGGAGAGCAAGTACTCTCCGCTATACAATCAAACTATTCTTAGGTTGTTTGTAAATAAAAATGGCTGGTCATATTCACGAATTCTAAAACCAGTTCCGTGATCGTGCGTTTTTCCCGCATTTCTACCGCTATGATATTGCCCAATTCGCAAGTCAACATATATTTTTCCGGCTTCTAATAAAGCGATAAAGGAATCATAATTGAACCCGGAAACCTCATATGCATCTCGGAATTTAAATTCTTCAGATGCACCTTCACCACGAGAATCTGCCTTTGCGTAAACAAACTTGTTCTTGTACTTTTTCTCAAAGCAGCGCTTTAGCGCAGTGCGGGACCAATAAATGTTTTCTATCCCTTCTTCGGATTCGATGTATATGCCATCATCCAAGCAAGTAATTTTCAAGCGATGACCAGTGTCTGAAATAGGGGTAAATCGGTCGGCGGAAAGTGTGGCGTGCAATACCTTCTCGTCATTATCATAAGCACCACTTGAATAGCCATACTTCAATCTTAGGTATGTATTTGCACCGCCCGGCTCTGGAGCTCTTGTAAACATTGTAAGCATACTATTGGAATTGATGCGGCAGGACTTCAGCTCATAGTCGCCGAAATCAGGACCATCAATGTTGTTTTCCTGTATGCCAAGAAGATCTTCTAATGTTTTTCCAATTCCGGTTGGACCAGCTCGATGAGTTTTTACCCATCCCATATTAACAATGTTTGAGTATTCCCGAATAAAATCTTCAAGTGTATAAATCATTTTTGCTCCTCGCTTTCGATAAATAATTTATATGCTTCGATCCCAAGAGCATCAGCAATACGTTGAACATTTTCAAGAGCAATGCTCCGGCGATAACATTCAATAGCACTGATATATGTTCTGTGCAGACCGCATTTGTCAGCAAATGCCTCTTGAGATAGATCAAGCTCATTGCGATATTTTCGCAGGTTGTCGCCAAATACTTTTACTATATCCATATTTACAATCCTCCAATTATATAGTATAATATGGATGAACACAAAAAGTCTACACACAATAAGTCACCAAGATAAGGAGGGAAAGAAAGTTGTTTGGGGTTTCTTATGATACGTGGAAAAGCATCTGCAATATGTACTTTTCACTAAACGCAGGTTCACAAAAAGCTTATCTGCAATGGTTCCCGTTTACCAAACTCTCCTCCGCTGACAAGGAAAATATTTCTGGAGAAGAATTTTATAACAGCTATATCAAAACAGCCTCATTTATGCTTTTTCCTCCCGCTATGCACCGGTCAGAAAACTATCTGCAAAAAGGTGATGGTAGTTTTCGAGATTCATCACTTGTAGCTCCTGTTCTGTTTTTGTTTTTGCAGTCGATAGGATTGGAAGTACACAATCACTATTCGCCTATCAGACCGTCAGATATATCCGTTTATTATGCCGGTAACTATGAATATTTACGACCCAAATACAAACAGGACTACGATGATTTTTTTAAAGAACTAAATGCCTCTATTGATGAGTATCAATATTTCTTCAAAACGGACATCACTAATTTCTTCGCAAATATAAGTGTTGATAGACTGATTTCACAAATAGATAAAGTTTGCAACTCCGGTACAGTAGTGTTTTCTCAAACACAGCTGCGTTTATTCAAAGAATTGCTTACATATTGCGGCAATGGTCGGTTTCCGCTTATTGAAAATAGTGTTGCTTCATCATATCTTGCAACTGTTGTCTATCTCGATGCTGTAGATAAGGCTCTGCACGAATATATTTCAAAGAATATTACGGCATTTTCTTCTTTCCGCATTGTTCGTTATGTTGACGATATGTATATTCTTATTTCATCAGATAAACCCATTGGAGATTTGCACAATGCTTATAATGAAATAAGGAATGAATATTCATCAATTCTCAAAAATTATGGCTTGGCATTGAATACTAAGAAATGCTGCTTGAAGGAATCAAAAGAAATCAACCTTGAGCTCAAAAAATCACTATATGATGAATATTTCAATGGGCTAAAACACAATATAGAGGAACTGTTTTCCGGCGCTCTATATCGTTTCTTAAATGATTTATCCATCGAATTGCTTTTTGACAGTATTGATATAGAAAGATACAATGAACTAATTAACGAACACTTTTCCTCGGATGACATAGAGTTTACACCAAGTGAAGTTTTTAATTATTTTGTATATGAAGACGAGGATGAATTGAAGTCTGAGCCAGTTGTAAAAGAAATCGTAGGACTTGTTGAACGGAGTATATCTTTTATCAGCCTTGATCCTAAGCGATTGACGGTAATGATTATGAAAACCCAAAGCGATAAAGCTATTAAAGGGTTCTTGAATCAACTTTTCAGAAATAATCGCTCAGGGAAGTGGAATTCCTATGACACAGCCATAGCCATCTCATACTTAATTCAGAGCAAATTCAGACACATAGATTTATTAGATATCCTTTCCGATCGGCATCCAAATCTTTATGATTACTACTTCTATCATTGCAAAAATAGTACAATTCGCTGCTTTGATCTTTGGAGCGTAAAGAAGTTAGCGAAAGTTATTGCACAGGACAGCAAGGCACACTACCTGTACTTTATGTACTTATGTGAGATGAAGCGGGCAAACTATATGGCAGCTTTCGCTTATTACAAGAATTATTTTGATCGAGTAACCGCCGATTTGGATTTTGCAGCAGGTAATGATCCACGTCTAAAGAAGCCTAATTACAATATGTTTTATAGAGAAGGGACACTCATACGATTTTACTCTAGTATTGATGATAGCAAAACGGTCATTGAGAAAGCTCACAAATTAAGGAATGCCAACCCGCTATCTCACGCATCATCTGAATTGCTTGATAGTAATAATACTTCAAAAGATTTGTGCGAGTCCATAAAAGCTCTTTCAGCATTGATATATGGATACATAGATATACTTAATGAGAAACTTTGATAGCGACTCGAAGATGATTTCAATCAAGCAATCTCCTGACAACACAATGACAACAGGAATTATGATACACCGTAATTCATGGATAATCTAAGCAATCCCGATAATCGGAGCTAAACGGTCTATACAAAATCGTTTAGGTCACGGTTTCTGGGAGCGAGTGGGAATAAATATTTGGTGTTTTCTGAATCCTGAAAAGCGTTGGCAATACAGCGTTTTTCAGGATTTTTCTTTTTTAGTGGCTACAAATTGGCTACATTTGCAGCAATTTTTGTAGCCAGAGGCTCACGGCATAATGCCGTCAAGCTGTCTGGCTACCTCCACCTGCTTGTTGGGGTACAGGTGACTGTACGTGTCCATCGTTGTCTGTACCTTTTCATGTCCGAGCCGCTCCGCGATCAGCAGCGGAGAGAAGCCCATCTCCACCAACAGGCTGGCGTGGCTGTGACGAATGTCGTGCACCCGTATCCGCTTCACGCCCGATGCCTTGCAGCCATACTCCATTTCGTGATACAGAAAGCTCTTGGTATAGGGAAAGAGCCGGTCGTCCTTTTGCAGCCCGTAGCAATGGGACATATACTCCTGCAAACAGTTGCAAAGGCCGTCGGGAATAGGGATAGTACGGATGCTTTTCGGTGTTTTCGGAGTGGTGATAATATCCTCTTTGCCGAGGCGCTGATAGCTCTTGTTCACCGTCAGGGTCTTCTTCTCGAAGTCGATGTCCGACGGTGTGAGTGCCAGCAGCTCTCCCTCCCGAATCCCCGTGTAGTACATGGTCATGAATACCGTGTAGCTGGCGGGACGGTCTTTCATGCTCTCGATAAATGTCTGGAACTCGTCCTTTGTCCAGAACAGCATTTCATCGGCTTTCTTCTTGCCCATGCTCCCCGCCTTGTGGCAGGGATTTTCTTTCAGCCCATAGTATTTGACTGCGTAGTTGAAAATCGCCGTGAGCTGGTTGTTGATGCACTTGAGATAGGTCTGGGCGTAAGGCTTGCCGTTTTCATCCCGGTAGCTGGTCAGGGAGTTCTGCCATTGGCGCACGTGAGTGGGCTTGATCTCGTTCAGCGGGATTTTCTTGAAGAAAGGCGTTACCTTCAGGTCGATCAGCCATTTCTTGCTGGCAACGGTTGAGGGCTTGAGGCGGTGCTCCATATCCTTGACATACAGAGAGATGAAGTCACCGAAGGTCATGCCGAGGCTGCCCGTGGATTGGCTGATAAAGTCACGTTCCCATTGCAGGGCTTCCTTCTTGGTGGCAAAGCCACGCTTCTTCTTGTGGATGGTCTTGCCCGTCCAGTCCGTCACGCGGATCTGGGACATCCAGCGACCGGTGTCGCCGTCTTTTGTTACTGACATTTTTACCTCCTTCCCTCAAGAATCAGGCTTTGATAGGGTTATTTACTCATTACTCTCGTTTTTACCATATTCCTTTTCCAAAAGCTCCGTCCGTCTTGCAATCAGTTCGTCACGGTCAAGTTCTTCTGGCTCTGTGCATTTGACTGCGTTCGCGGAGTAGTATGCCAGAGTCTGCTCCCTCCAGCGCTTATATGCTGCCTGCGTGGAGTTATAGGCGCGAAGCTCGCTGCGCTCATCCTCCCATTGCTCAAGGAAAAGGCACATATCCGCGTTGAACTCCGCCGTGCTCTTTCCATCAAAGGAAATCGAGCACTCCCACTGCTTGCTGCGGGGCGGCTTCTGCACATTGATCTTGAAGTCGATGCCCTCTACCATTTCCAGCTTAAAGAGGAAGTCCATCACGTCGGCAAGCGTCCTGATCTGTGTCGTGCTGGATTCATACCCAAGAATATAGGTTGAGGTCGTGTCCAGCAGGTCTGCGATCTGATTGACAACGGCAATCGACACTTCAATCTCTCCGGTTTCGTACTTCTGTACGGTGCGGAGGGATTTTTTCAGCATTTGTGCCAGCTCGGTCTGGTTCAGCCCCTTCCGTTTTCGGAGTTGCTTGATTCTCTGCCCAATGGCGGGATAATCGAAATTGTCCATGTCTGATTCACCTCGTCCATATCATACCACAGAATAAAGTGAATTGCAAGTACATATTTTTATTTTCTAAAGGCTTGACAGATGCATCTTGTGTGCGTATAATAAAATATGTACTCAGGATGCGTATTTCAGAGGGACTGGGGAAAGGAGCGTGAACAAAAGATACGCAGACTGAGGAAAATCACATTGAAACAGGAGGTACTATGAGAGCACAGTTTATCACAGCGTCAGAGGTGGCGGAGATCATCGGCATCAGCCGCAGCAAGGCATATCAGATCGTCCGGGAGATGAACAGAGAACTGAAAGCCCAAGGCTATCTGACCGTAGCCGGAAAATGCCCTGCCCAGTATTTCAAGCAGAAGTTCTACGGCTTCCAGATTTCCGGAGGTGAGCGAAATGACGGGAAATGAGAAAACGACCGCCCTCATCCCATCTGTTGGAGCAGATGGAGGGCAGCCGCCTCACAATTCAACCTACCAGAGCATACCACATGAAACCTGCGAAAGCAATCCCCTGGAGGAAAATATTGAGGAAATGCGTGAGAGAATCCGACGCATGAACGACCCGCATTATCTTCATACGGTTTCCATGACAGAGCTGTATCAGACCGCCTACAAGAGCAGACCGCCCGTCATAGACGGTCTGCTCTACTCCGGGGCATATATCCTCGCAGGAGCGCCCAAAATCGGAAAATCATTTCTGGTAGCGCAGCTTGCCTACCATGTCAGCACAGGGCAAAGGCTGTGGGGCTACGAAGTCCATCAGGGTACGGTTCTGTACCTTGCGCTGGAGGATGATTTCCAGAGAATCCAGAGCCGGATGTTTATGATGTACGGCGTGGCGGATACCGCCAGCCTGCATTTTGCAACGGCAGCAAACAAAATCGGAAACGGTCTTGACGAGCAGCTTGAGAATTTCATAAAGGAACACCCCGACACGAAGCTGGTTATCATTGACACCATGCAGAAGATTCGGGAAGCCGGAGGCGAGGCTTACAGCTACGCCAGCGACTATGAGATCATCGGCAAGCTCAAGCGTTTTGCGGACAGGCACAGCATTTGCATCGTTACCGTTCATCACACAAGAAAGCAGCCAGCCGGAGACAGCTTTGAAACGATCTCCGGCACGACGGGACTTCTTGGTTGTGCAGACGGAGCACTCCTGATGCAGAAGAAGAAACGGACAGCATTGGAGGCCACGGTCGATGCGGTGGGGCGAGATCAACAGGATCAGATTCTATATCTGAAAAAGGATACCGGCACGCAGATATGGAGCCTTGAACGGACAGAGAACGAGCCGTATCAGGAGCCGCCCGACCCGGTATTGGATACGGTTTCCCAGCTTGTTTCCTCCGAAAGCAGAGAATGGACAGGCAGTCCGACCGAGCTTGCGGAAGCGGTGAATACAGGCATGGCGGCAAATGCCCTCACCAAATACCTGAACGTTAAATCCGGCAGGCTGCTGGACGAGTACCATGTGAGGTATGAGAACAGGGCCAAACACTTCGGGCGGCAGGTGAAGCTCACCTATATGGTAATCGACAATGTTGAGTACGAAGTAATCGAATGAGGACAGCGCGACGGCTGCGACGGTCGCGACGGTGGAAATGATGCCATCAAAGCAACCGTCGCAATCGTTGCGACCGTCGCGGATAGAAAAGGATGGGAAAATGAAAAGTGTACAAATCCCCTATGATCTGTTCATCGACCTCGCCATGTACCATCTGCGGGGCGAGGATGATTTTGAAGAAGAAATCCGGCAGGGCTTGGAGCAAAAGCTCGACGCCATGCTGAACCGGCAGCTCTATTCCCGGTACAAAACCGCTCCCAACGAAGAGGAACGGGAGCAGGCGCGGCAGGAGTATCTTGACCGGCGTGGAGTGCCGCAGAGCTACCGATGGACTACTCCTCCTTGGGAACTGTGACAGGAGCGTGCCACGCTCCTGTTGCTGGAGGACAAGGCAAAGCATTGGCTGACACAGCCCCCCGCATCCCCGTCCCCATCGAAAAACACGCAGTTTTTGAGATGGATGGCGGAGAGGATTTTCAAAATTCTCTCCGCCTGTGGGCGGCAGCGTTGAAGCAAATTCGATTGCTGAAAGGCTGGCGGTCACGCCGTGGGTTTTGCAAAGTGGGTACTACTTGCAAGCCACGGCAGAGGCTTCCGCAGAAGCCGCATTCCCCGTTCTCCCTCGGAGAGCCCACGATACTTTGCAGCCGCAGGATGAAAGTATCATAGTGGGTTATTACACTTCCGCAGAAGTGCTCCCCCGAAAGCTACCCCGTCCTACGCAATCTGAAATCAGGAGGTAAATGCCCATGGCAAGAGGCGACGGTATCCATCGTACCAACGCAAGAAATATGAGGCTGACCGCTGCCAGAATCGGCAACGCGCAGCAGCACAACGAACGGGGAAAGGAATCCTATGTCAATCAGGATATTGTCCCGGAAAGAACGCGGCTCAATATTCATTTCAAGAAACCGACCGCTGGATATGCGGAGATATTTGAGCAGATGAAAGAGGATGGGATCATCTCCACCCGCGGACTGAAAGAGGATGCCTTTCTCTACGGCGAGCTGGTCTTTGACGTAAACACCGCCTATTTTCATAATCACGGCGGCTATGACTTCGCAAAACAATTCTACACCGACGCATACAAATCCGCAATAGAAATCGTAGGCGGAGAGCAGTACATTCTCTCTGCGGTCATGCACGCCGACGAGCGCAACCGCGCCATGTCCGACGCGCTGGGCAAGGACGTGTACCATTATCACCTTCATGTGGTCTATATCCCCGTCGTAGAGAAGAAAATTCTGTGGTCGAAGCGGTGCAAGGATAAATCGCTGGTTGGGACAGTCAAGGAAACGATACAGCAGGTCAGTATGAGTAAAAAGTGGGATTCCAAGCCCGCGCTGGACGAGCATGGGAAACCGCTGCTGAACGCAAACGGGAAAACTGTGCTCCGAAAATCCTATTCCGTTCTGCAAGATGATTTCTTCGCCGCCATGCGAAAGGCAGGGTATGACGATGTGGAGCGAGGCGAACGCGGCAGCTCCGAGGAACATCTGACGGTAACGCAGTTCAAAGTGCAGCAGGAGCAGGCGCGGCTGGCAGAATTCACAGAGCAGAACCGTCAACAGGAAAAACAGGCAGCAACGCTTGGGAGCAAAATTGAAAAAATCCAGAATCAGCGGGCCGATGTGCGGTCTATCGAAAAAATCGTGGCAACGTCCATTCCCTTCTCACCCAAAGTTGCCGTGGAGCGTGAGGACTTTGACCGACTTTCCACTCTGGCAAAGAAGTACGTTACAGCAGAGAAAAAGGAATCCAAACTGCAAAAGGCGTTGGATGCGGCAAACAAACTGATTGCAAAACTCAAGGCTGAGATTGACGGTTTGAAGCAGGAGATTTCCGATTATAAGTCTGTTCGCGGCAAGCTCCGTGCAGCAGAATTGGAGCGTGAAAATACGGAGCTGCGCGGGAAAGTCCGCAGCTATGAGGATGTGATTCAGCGCAATAATCTGTGGCGATTCTTCCATCCGCACAGAGAAAAAGCGGTCACGAGGGACGAAGCTCGCTGATTCCTGTGTAGAGCCGGAAAAAACGCATTTTATCGAATGGGAGCGCGTCAGACAGGGCAGACATCGTCCGGCGCGCTCCTGTTTGAAAATCGCCGTTTTCCCCAAGTCAAGAGCCGGGAAAAACACCCGAAAAATGCCCCTATTGCGTAACAGGGGCGCAGAAAGGAGAGTTTATGAGAACAGGGCTTACGAAGCAGG
>ERZ772881.2595-NODE-2595-length-12650-cov-4.029218_pt1 | contig 12650 bp, 10 predicted proteins | sample MGYA00580581_ERZ772881 | MGnify/ENA primary metagenome ERZ772881 (study PRJEB29015, sample SAMEA2737668) | human gut metagenome | biome: human gut; feature: human-associated habitat; material: faeces | place: China | collected 2012 ...
GTGTGCCGCAGGCACACAAATTCCACACTTGCAGGACGTAAAGTGTTTTGTCCGACGTACACGCCGCCGGGCAAAACAAATCTACATTCCATTCCGCCGTGCGCGGCGGAACTCTACGAGGTTCTTTGGCGGAATGAAAATCGCCTGTGTATTGTACACAGGCGATTTCCTTTTGTCAATACTCAAAGCACCTTTTCGCCCGCGACATATTTTTCGCGGACGCAGCGCTCGTCGGCGAGATAGACCAGCCGCTCGAGACGCGCGCGGACGGAAAGCTCCTGCGGATGGTCGAGCGAAGAATCGTCCATCACGACGATGTCGGCCTCATAGCCGTCGCGGAACGCGCCGACCTTCCCGAAGAATTCGCCGCCGCCCATCGTCGCCAGATAGAACGCACGGTCGAAGGACAATGCGGGCACGGACTGATCCTGAAGCCGCCAGCGGAGCTTCGAGGCCTGAATGGCGTGCATCATGGCGCGGAGGATACTTTCATGGCTGCCGCCGGCCACGTCGGTGGCGAGGCCGACCTTCAAGCCGTTGTCGAGGAATTTGTTTACCGGCGCAACGCCGGAGGAAAGGTTGATGTTCGATTCCGGCGAATGCGCGATGAACACGCCGTTCTCCTTCATCAGCTCCTGTTCCAGCTCACCGGAGTGGACGCAGTGGGCCATGATGCAGCGGTGGTCGCCGCCGAAAAGCCCGAACTGCCGGTAGGCGTCGCCGTAACACTTCGAGCGCGGGCAAAGCTCCTGCACCCACGCGATCTCGCTGAAATTCTCGGACAAATGGCTCTGCACAGGCAGGCCGTACTGCCGCCGGAGCTCGCTGAGCGCGTACATCAGATCGTCGGTACACGACGGGATGAAGCGCGGCGTCAGGATGGGCTTCGTTTTTTCGAATTTTTCCGCCGCCTCGATCCACGCGACCGTATCCCGCACGGCCTGATTCTTCGAGATCTCGCGCAGATAAACCGGGCAGTTGCGGTTCATGTTGACCTTGCCGACGTAGGTGCGCAGACCGCTTTGCTCCAGCAGCTCCATCAGGTGCAGCGTCGCCGGCACATGGATAGTGGCAAAAATACTGGCGCGGGTGGTCGTGCTGTGGACAAGGTGACGCACAAAGCTCTCATACGCGCGGTGTGCATATTCCAGATCCTGGTATTTTGACTCCTCCGGGAAGGTATAGGTGTTGAGCCACTCCAGCAGCTCCATATCCATCCCGAGGCCCCGGAAGGCGAACTGCGGCGCGTGGACGTGCAGGTCGGTCATGCCGGGGAGGATGAGGCAGTCGCCGCAGTCGTTCAGCGGCAGCGCGGCAAACTGTCCGGGCAGCTCCCGGAACACGCCGCGCACAAGGCCGTCCTCCACCACAAGATAGCCGTTTTCCGTAATGCCGATCTCGTCCATCGACACGCTCGTACAGATCTGGCCCTTCAACACAAAGCTCTTCACGCGCTGTTCGCTCCCTTTTTCTGAGAAAATTGACTGCTCGGCGATAGGGGATTGTTGCTTTTCGCCAAGGGCAGTCCAATTATTATACCATGGCTTCGTCATTTAGCCCATGCATTTTCTTCCGTGATTCTATCCAAAATCTTCTTTCCGGTTTTATAGAAAACGTCAAGACGTGATTTTTCCTAAAAATTTTTTAGGTTCCGGGCGCACTTTTGTGTACGATTTCACCCATTTCAAGGAAACTTTTTTCAAAAAAATATTGAAACGTCCGCCGAAATGGAGTAATATATGGACAAGCGCTTCAACGCTTTCATGAAACGCTGTGAGAGACCCAAAAATTTTTTTAGGAGGAACACAAAATGAAAAAGGTTCTTGCTCTGCTGCTGGCGCTCGTCATGATGCTTGCACTGGTCGCCTGCGCTTCGAAGCCTGCGAACGACACGCCCGCCGAGACCCCGGCTGAGAACACGCCCGCCGAGACCCCGGCTGAGAACACGCCTGCCGAGACCCCGGCTGAGAACACGGAAGTTCCCGAGGGCTTCAAGGTCGGCTTCATCACCCTGCATGATGAAAACTCCACCTATGACCTGAACTTCATCAACGCCGCCAAGGAAGCCTGCGAGACGCTGGGCGTTGAGTACACGCTGATCACCAACGTTCCCGAAGGCCAGGAGTGCTACGACAAGGCCGCTGAGCTGGCTGACGCCGGCTGCAACATCATCTTTGCCGACTCCTTTGGTCACGAGGACTACATGATCCAGGCCGCCAAGGAATTCCCCAACGTGCAGTTCTGCCACTCCACCGGCACCAAGGCACACACCGAGGGCCTTTCCAACTACCACAATGCTTTCGCCTCCATCTATGAGGGCCGTTATCTGGCTGGCGTCGCCGCCGGTATGAAGCTCAACGAGATGATCGAGAACGGTGAGTTCACCGCGGACGAGGCCAAGATGGGCTATGTCGGCGCGTTCACCTACGCGGAAGTTATCTCCGGCTACACCTCCTTCTTCCTGGGCGCACGCTCCGTCTGCCCGACCGTCACGATGGAAGTCACCTTCACCGGCAGCTGGTACGACGAGACTGCTGAGAAGGAAGGCGCTCAGAAGCTGATCCAGAACGGCTGCAAGCTCATCAGCCAGCACGCCGACTCCTTCGGTGCACCGACCGCCTGCGAGACCGCCGGTGTCCCCAACGTCTCCTACAACGGCTCCACCGCTTCCGTCGGCCCCAACACCTATATCATTTCCTCCCGTATTGACTGGGCTCCGTACTACATCTACGCCATCAAGGCCTGCATGAACGGCGAAGCCATCGACACGGACTGGACCGGCACGCTGGCCACCGGCTCCGTCGTCCTCTCCGAGCTGAACGAGAAGGTCGCCGCTGCTGGCACGCAGGAAGCGCTTGACCAGGTCAAGGCCGAGCTGGAAGCCGGCACGCGCCACGTCTTTGACGTCACCACCTTCACGGTTGAGGGCAAGCAGCTCGACAGCTACATGGCGGACGTCGATACCGACCCCGACTACACGCCCGACACCGAGGCGATCAAGGACGGCTACTTCGCCGAGTCCTCCGACCGCTCCGCTCCGTACTTCAACCTCTATATCGACGGCATTACCCTGCTCGACCAGGCGTTCTAAGCCGAGACCGATCCCTATCGGGCTGCCCTCGGGCAGCCCGATTCCATTTTTCGGGGCCGGGCCGCAAAGCCTGCCTCCGGAGCGGCAATTTCCTTTTTACGGAATCCAATTCCGCATTGCCGAACGGTCTTGGTCATTATATGAAAAACTTTTTATCTATCTAAAAAATTTTTTGGTCATACTGATTTACAATGCCGCTGAGTTATGCTAAAATAATAAAGTAAAAACGGGAGAGGATTCTTCCGCAAAGAAAGGGTGACCGCCTTGGGTGCTGAATGCGCAGTGAAAATGGAGAATATTACAAAGCGGTTTGGAAAGGTGACGGCGAACAACGCCATCAATCTGGAGCTGCACGAGGGCGAGATCCTGTCTTTGCTCGGCGAAAACGGCAGCGGCAAGACCACGCTCATGAATATGCTCTCCGGCATCTATTTCCCCGACGAGGGCCAGATCTATATTCACGGCAAGCCAGTGAACATTTCCTCGCCGAAGGCCGCTTTTGAATACGGCATCGGCATGATCCATCAGCATTTCAAGCTGGTCGATCTGTTTACCGCGACCGAGAACATCGTCCTCGGCCTGAACGAGCCGGGCAAGCTCGATCTTGTGGCCGCTGCAAAGAAGGTCAAGGAGATCTGCGACCGCTACGGCTTCGACATCGACCCCAACCAGAAGATCTACGACATGTCCGTTTCGCAGAAGCAGACCGTCGAGATCGTCAAGGTGCTCTATCGCGGAGCGGATATCCTCATCCTCGACGAGCCGACCGCCGTCCTCACCCCACAGGAAACGGACAAGCTGTTCCAGATCATGCGCAACATGAAGGCCGACGGCAAGTCGCTCATCATCATCACACATAAGCTGCACGAGGTGCTTGCGGTCTCCGACCGCGTCGCTGTTCTGCGCAAGGGCGAGTACATCGGCGACGTCCTGACCAAGGACGCCGACCAGCAGTCCCTGACCGACATGATGGTCGGCCACGCGGTCACGCTGAACATCGACCGGCCCGAGCCGGTGAACGTCCAGCCCCGCCTTGTCATCGACGGACTGACCGTCTATGACGAGCTTGGCGTCAAGCGCCTGTCCGACGTTTCCTTCTCGATCAATTCCGGCGAGGTGCTCGGCATCGCGGGCGTCGCAGGCTCCGGCCAGCGCGAGCTTCTCGAGGCCATCGCGGGCCTGTATCCCATCTCCTCCGGCTCCGTCACGTTCTATGCGCCCGACGGAAGCGCGCCGAAAAATCTCGTCGGCCTCGACCCGATGGACATCCGCAAGAGCGGTATTTCGATGTCCTTCGTCCCGGAGGACCGGCTTGGCATGGGCCTTGTCGGCTCGATGGGCATGACAGGCAACATGATGCTCCGTTCATGGCGGAAGGGTCACGGTATCTTCCTCAACCGCAAGGATCCCGAGGCGCTGGCAAACCGCATCTGGGAGGAGCTTGGCGTCGTCACGCCCAGCACCAGCTTCCCCGTCCGCCGCATGTCCGGCGGCAATGTCCAGAAGGTCCTGGTCGGACGCGAGATCGCGCAGTCCCCGGCCGTTCTGATGACGGCCTACGCCGTGCGCGGCCTTGACATCAATACCTCGTATACCATCTATAACCTGCTGACGGAGCAGAAGATGAAGGGCGTCGCCGTCGTCTATGTCGGCGAGGATCTGGACGTTCTGCTGGAGCTGTGCGACCGCATCGTGGTCCTGTGCGGCGGCGAGGTCTCGGGCGTGGTTGACGCCCGCACCACCGACAAGCGCGAGATCGGCCGTCTGATGACCCTCGTGGGAGGAGGCAAAGCGGATGAATAAGAAATCACTTTTCCATATCACCAAGCGCGACGCCCTGCCGTGGTATCAGGCGTTTGCGATTCGCGGCGGCGCGATCGTTCTGGCGCTGATCGTGTGCGCGGTCGTGACGATGCTGCTGACGGGCGAAAATCCGCTCAGCGTCTACGGCACCATCTTCCACGGCGCGTTCGGCACCGCCCGGAAATCCTGGGTCACGTTCCAGAATCTCGCCGTTCTGCTCGGCATTTCGCTGGCGGTCACGCCCGCGTTCAAAATGCGCTTTTGGAACATCGGCGCGGAGGGTCAGGTCCTGATCGGCTGTCTGGCGACGGCCGCCTGCATGATCTGCCTCGGGGACAAGCTCCCGAACGCACTGCTGATCCTGGTCATGCTCGTCGCCGCCGTTGCGGCGGGTGCGCTGTGGGGCTTCCTCCCGTCCTTCTTCAAGGCAAAGTGGAACACCAACGAAACGCTGTTCACCCTCATGATGAACTACATTGCGACCCAGCTTGCAGCGTTCTTCATCATCATCTGGGAGGTTCCGAAGGGCGCGGGCAAGATCGGCGTCATCAATCAGAACTCCGAGGCGGGCTGGCTGCCGGTCATCGGCGGGCAGAAATACCTGCTGGTCATTCTGGTCGTGGCCATCATGACGCTCCTGATGTATGTCTACCTCAACTACAGCAAGCACGGCTATGAGATCGCCGTCGTCGGCGAGAGCCGCCGCACCGCGAGCTACGCCGGTATCAAGGTCGATCGCGTGATCGTCCGCACGATGGTGCTTTCCGGCGCGGTCTGCGGCCTGATGGGCCTGATGCTCACCGCCGGCACCGATCATACGCTGACGACCACCATCGTCGGCGGACGCGGCTTCACCGCCGTCATGGTCTCCTGGCTTGCAAAGTTCAACCCGATCGCCATGGTCTTTACGAGCCTGCTGCTGGTCGTGCTGAGCCGCGGCGCCAGCGAGATCTCCAGCACCTTCGCCCTGAACCATTCGTTCTCGGATATCCTGACCGGCATCATCCTGTTTTTCATCATCGGCTGTGAGTTCTTCCTCACCTATAAGATCAGCCTGCGCGCGGGCGAAAAGGAGGCGTAAGGAATGTCTTTTGATTTTGCATCTTTTATTCCCCGTGCCGTCATGCAGGGCATTCCGCTCCTCTACGGCAGCACCGGCGAGATCCTGACCGAAAAGTCCGGCAACCTGAACCTCGGCATTCCCGGCGTCATGTATGTCGGCGGTATCTGCGGCGTCATCGGCGCGTTCTTCTATGAGCAGGCCGTCCCGGCCGCGGAAATGAGCGCGTGGCTCGCCATCGGCATCCCGATGCTGTGCTCGCTGGCGGGGTCGCTGCTGATGGGCCTTCTGTACTGCCTGCTGACCGTCACGCTCCGTGCGAATCAGAACGTCACCGGCCTTGCCATGACGACCTTCGGCGTCGGCATCGGCAACTTCTTCGGCGGCTCCCTTATCAAGCTGGCCGGAAGCGAGGTCCCGTCCATCGCGCTTTCCGCAACGAGCGGCTATTTCAGCAAATCGCTTCCGTTCGCGTCGAAGCTCGGCTGGTTTGGTCAGGTGTTCCTGTCCTACGGCTTCCTCGCCTATCTCGCGATCATCATCGCGCTGCTGGCGTCGTACTTCCTCAAGCACACCCGCCCGGGCCTGTATCTGCGCGCCGTCGGCGAGAGCGCCGCGACCGCGGACGCAGCCGGCATCAACGTCACAAGGTACAAGTATCTTGCCACCTGCATCGGCAGCATGATCGCAGGCCTCGGCGGCCTGTATTACGTCATGGACTACGCCTGCGGCGTCTGGTCGAACAACGCCTTCGGCGACCGCGGCTGGCTCGCCATCGCGCTGGTCATCTTCACGATCTGGCGTCCGAACGTGAGCGTTCTGGCCTCCATTCTCTTCGGCGGCTGCTACATTCTGTACATCTTCATCCCCACCAGCACCAACCTCGCCATCAAGGAGCTTTACAAGATGCTGCCTTATGTCGTCACGCTGGTCGTGCTGATCGTCGTCTCCCTGCGCAAAAAGCGCGAGGATCAGCCGCCCCAGTCGCTTGGTCTGGCCTACTTCCGTGAGGAACGATAGAGCAAAGCGCATAAGCAAAGGCCCCTGCCATTGGCAGGGGCCTTTTGTGCGTATTGGATGCTGTGCGTGCCTGCATGGACGGCCTGCCTGACAGGGGCGTCCATGCGAATTGCTGCCGCTCAAACGGAGAAGAGCAGGTCGGTGTAATTCGGGAACGGCCAGTAGGACTTATCCACCAGCTGCTCGAGCTGATCGACGATGTCCCGCACGCGGCTCATTGCGTTGAAGACCACGTCGTGATAATAGCGCACCAGCTCCTCCTGCGGAGCGTTCGGCTCGCTCTGAAGCGCGGTTTTCAGCGCCAGCGTCCGATCCATCAGCTCGTCGCAGAGCGTGCTGACCGTCCCGGCCAGCGCCGTTTCCGTGCGGCAGGCGACGCCTGCGGCCTTCTTATGCGCGAGGCACTGGCAGAGCTTGTCGGCATAGGCGGACGCCGCGCCGAGGATGCTGTGCTGCACCATGTCTACCAGCGTTCCGGCCTCGATGCCGATGACCTTGCAGTATTTCTCCATGTGGATCTCATGCCGCGCCATCATTTCCGACTTGGAATAGACGCCGTGGCTGGTCATGAGCTGAATGTTCTTCGGAAGAATGTAGGCCGGGAGGGCCTCGGCGGTGTTGTGCAGGTTGGCAAGGCCGCGCCGCTCCGCCTCCGCGATCCAGCTCTCGTCGTAGCCGTTGCCGCTGAACAAAATGCGCTGATGCTCGGTAAAGACGCGCTTGATCAGCTCGTGGAGCGCGGAAGAGAAGTCCTTCGCGCCCTCCAGCTCCTCCGCGAACTGCTCAAGCTCTTCGGCCATGATCGTGTTGAGGATGGTGTTCGGGCCGGCGATGGACTGGCTGGAGCCGAGGCTTCGGAATTCGAACTTGTTGCCGGTGAAGGCGAAGGGGGAGGTGCGGTTGCGGTCGGTCGTGTCCTTGGGGATGGCGGGCAGGACGTCCACGCCGATGCGCAGGCTCTTGCGCTTGCGGTCGGTGTAGTCGTGATCGTTCACGATGCTGTCCACGATCGCCTCCAGCTCCTCGCCGAGGAATACCGAAATGATCGCGGGAGGCGCCTCCTGTGCGCCGAGACGATGGTCGTTTCCGGCAAACGCGACCGAGCAGCGCAGCAGCTCCTGATACTCGTCCACGCCCTTGATGAAGGCCGCGAGGAAGAGCAGGAAGCGCGCGTTCTGGCTGGGCGTGCTGCCCGGAGAAAAGAGGTTGTCTCCGGCGTCGGTGGCAAGCGACCAGTTGTTGTGCTTGCCGCTGCCGTTGACGCCTGCGAAGGGCTTTTCATGGAGCAGGCAGATCAGGCCGTGCTTTTCCGCGACCTTCTTCATGATCTCCATGGTAAGCTGATTCTGGTCGTTGGCGGCGTTTGCGTCGGTGTAGATGGGGGCCATCTCATGCTGCGAGGGCGCGACCTCGTTGTGCTTCGTCTTGGACAGGACGCCGAGCTTCCACAGCTCCTCGTCCAGATCCTGCATATACGCCGTGACACGCGGACGGATGGAGCCGAAATAATGGTCGTCCAGCTCCTGACCCTTGGGCGGCTTCGCGCCGAAGAGCGTCCGGCCGCACAGGCGCAGATCCTCGCGCTGCAGATAGAGCTGCTTGTCGATCAGGAAATATTCCTGCTCCGGGCCGACCTGCGCGTAGACCTTCTGGGTCTTGTCGTCGCCGAACAGACGCAGGATGCGCACGGCCTGACGACTGACCGCGTCGATGGAGCGCAGCAGCGGCGTCTTTTTATCCAGCGCCTCGCCGGAGTAGGAGCAGAAAACGGTCGGGATGCAGAGGCTGCCGTCCTTGATGAAGGCAAACGCCGTCGGGTCCCAGCCGGAATAGCCTCTGGCCTCGAACGTGGCGCGCAGGCCGCCCGACGGGAACGAGGAAGCGTCCGGCTCACCGCGGACCAGCTCCTTGCCGGAGAAGTCCATGATGATCTTGCCGCCGCCGACCGGATGGATGAAGCTGTCGTGCTTTTCGGCGGTCACGCCGGTGAGCGGCTGGAACCAGTGGGTGAAGTGCGTTGCGCCGTGCTCCAGGGCCCAGACCTTCATGCCGTCGGCGATGTCGTTTGCGACGTCGAGCGGGAGCGGCGTGCCCGTGCTCAGGCAGCTCTTCCATGCCTGGAACGCGGAGCCGGATACATACTGCTGCATAGCGGCCTCATTAAATACGTTGCTGCCAAACAATTCAGGGATCTTTTCTTTCGACTGCATGAATGCTTCCTCCTTGCAAATTCGTTCCTGAGCGGCAGAGGCCTGCCTCTATCAGGAAAATAAATATGCACCGATTTTACCGGAAAAGTATTTCTGCGTCAATACCGCAAATTCGCCGAATCCTTTTTTCGGCAAAATGCCGATCAGCTCATATCTCACAAAATTTTTCAGACTGCGAACTTTTCCCTTGCAATTCGCCGCCGTATCGCGTATAGTGAACGTGTCCCACCCCCCTGCGGAGCTGCCACCGGCGCTTCGCGGGGATTCTTTTTTGCCGCCGGGCCGGGAAAACACGTTTTGACCCGGCATTCCGACGATGCGTATTTTTATTCACGGATCTGGGAAAAAATCGGCAGGACGCATTGTTTCCGGCGGGCGGCTGTGCTACAATAAACACAATTTTCAGAAACGAGGCATTCCTTATGCGAATTGTTGTCAAGGTCGGCACCTCTACGCTTGCCCATCCCACCGGACGGCTGAACATCCAGCGGATGGAGGAGCTGTGCAAGGTGCTCAGCGACCTGAAAAACGCGGGCCACGAGATCATTCTGGTCTCCTCCGGCGCCATTGCCATGGGCTTCGGCAAGCTGAATCTGCGCCAGCGGCCGAAGGACACCCCGACCAAGCAGGCCTCCGCCGCCGTCGGGCAGTGCGAGCTGATGTATATGTACGACAAGCTCTTCACCGAATACAGCCACACCGTCGCGCAGCTGCTCATCACCGCGCCGGACATCGCCGACGGCGGCAACCGCAAGCAGAACTTCCACAATACGCTCGAGCGCCTGTTGGAGCTGGGCGCGCTGCCGGTCATCAATGAGAACGACACGATTTCCACCGAGGAATTCGGCATCGGTGATAACGATACGCTTTCCGCCGTCGTTGCGGCGACGGTTCACGCGGACCTTCTGGTGCTGCTGTCGGACATCGACGGGCTTTACGACGGCGACCCGCACAAAAACCCGGACGCGAAGCTGATCCACACCGTCAAGCGCATCGACGAGCACATTCTCGCCCTCGGCGGCGGCAGCGGCTCGGAGCTTGGCACCGGCGGCATGGCGACGAAGCTGACCGCAGCCGTGACCGCGACCGAGGCGGGCTGCGAAATGGTGATCGCCAACGGCGCGAAGCTGAAGCAGCTGTATGACATCGTGGACGGCGGGCATGTCGGCACAAGATTTTTAAGAAAGCAGGCGGAAGCATGACCACACTGGAAATTCTGAAAACGACCCGGGCCGCATGGCCCTCCGTCCGGGATATCCCGGAGGAAAGCCGCAACCGGCTGCTGACGGCAATGGCCGACAGGCTCCTTTCCGAGTCAGAGGCCATTTTGGCGGCGAACCGCCTCGATCTGGAGGCCGCGCGCGGCTCCATCTCGGAGGTCATGCTCGACCGGCTGCGCCTGGACGAAAAGCGGCTCGAGGGGATGGCTGACGGCGTGCGCGCCATCGCCGCGCTGCCCGGACATACGGGCCGTGTGCTGGAGGACTTTACGCGCCCGAACGGGATGCGCATTCAGAAGGTACAGGTGCCGCTTGGGCTGGTCGCCATTATCTATGAGAGCCGCCCGAACGTCACCTCGGACGCGGCGGCGCTCTGCCTCAAGAGCGGGAACGTCTGCGTCCTGCGCAGCGGCAAGGAGGCGCACCGCTCCTCCGTGGCCATCGTGCAGGCGCTCTGGCACGGCATTTCCGACGCCGGAGGCGATCCGGCGATCCTCGGGATTCTGGAGGACACCAGCCGTCAGAGCGCGAACGAGCTGATGACGGCGGCGGGACTGGTCGATCTGCTGATCCCCCGCGGTGGCGCCGGGCTGATCCGCGCCTGCGTGGAGAACGCGACCGTACCCTGCATCGAGACCGGCACCGGCATCTGCCACGTCTTTGTGGACAGCGCCGCCAATCTGGAAAAGGCCGTGAAGATCATTGTCAACGCCAAGACGAGCCGCCCCTCGGTCTGCAACGCCGAGGAGGTGTGCCTTGTGCATCGGGATGTGGCCGCCGCGTTCCTGCCGATGCTCCGCAAGGCGCTGGTGGACGACCGCACCGCGCAGGGGCTTGTCCCGGTGGAGCTGCGGCTCGACCCGGCTGCGGCGGCGATCATTCCCGGCGTTCCCGCCGGAGAAAAGGACTTCGACACGGAGTTTCTGGACTATATCCTCGCCGTCCGCGTCGTGGACAGTCTGGACGAGGCCATCCGCCATATCCAGCGGCATTCGACCGGACACAGCGACGCCATCGTGACGGAGGACGCGGCCCACGCGCAGCGCTTCACCCGCGAGATCGACAGCGCGGCGGTCTATGTCAACGTCTCGACGCGCTTTACCGACGGCGGGGAGTTCGGCCTCGGCTGCGAAATGGGCATCTCGACGCAGAAGCTCCACGCGCGCGGCCCGATGGGCCTCGACGCGCTGAGTACATGGAAATACATCATCACCGGCGACGGACAGATCCGGTAAGGAGGAGCGGCTATGAAGCAGTATACGGCTGGATTTCTCGGCGCGGGAAATATGGGCGGCGCGCTGGCGCAGGCGGCCATTCGGACAGTCGGCGCGGAAAACGTCATTCTGACCTGTAAAACGGAGGCACACACGCGCGCGGCGGCGGAACGTCTCGGCTGCGCGAGCGGCCCGGCGGCGGAGATCGTCCGCAGCAGCCGCTTTGTATTCCTCGGCGTCAAGCCGCAGATGCTCTCTGCGCTGGCGGAGGAGCTGGGCGGCGTGATCGGAGAGGCGGAATGTGTGCTGGTCTCGATGCTGGCAGGCGTCACGCTGGAACGGCTCGAAGCGCTGTTCCCGGGCAAACGCATCCTGCGCATCATGCCGAACACCCCCTGCGCCGTCGGGAGCGGCATGCTCTTCCTCTGCCGCGGAAGCCTCGCCGCAGAGCAGGACGCGGAGGCGTTCCGGCAGCTGATGGCCTGCGCCGGACGCATCGACGAGATCCCGGAAAAGTGGATGGACGCGGCCAGCGCGGTGGCGGGCTGCGGCCCGGCGTTTGCGTATATGTTCGTGCAGGCGCTGGCGGACGGCGGCGTGGAGTGCGGCCTTCCGCGCGCAAAGGCCACGGAATACGCGGCGCAGATGCTTCTTGGCAGCGCGCAGATGGTCTTGCAGACCGGCGCGCATCCCGAAAAGCTGAAGGACGACGTTTGCAGCCCCGGCGGGAGCACCATCGCGGGTGTCCACGCGCTGGAAAATGCGGCGTTCCGCGCCGCGTGCATGGACGCGGTCACAGCGGCCTATGAGAGAACCAAAGGGCTGGGATGAAGCAGCCAACGGCTGTTAAGTTTTGCGCCGGAGGCGCGGCATTCAGCCCCCTTTTCCTTTGATGCCAAAGGAAAAGGCCGCTGGCGGTGAAAAGGAAACCAGCAAAGGGGGATTTGCGTCGGAACAAACTCCACATCCCTCATCCTGTCCGTTCCGTTGTTCCTCCTTTTCCCACACGAATCGCTTCGCTGGATTCGCGTG
>ERZ772881.2598-NODE-2598-length-12624-cov-3.639112_pt1 | contig 12624 bp, 8 predicted proteins | sample MGYA00580581_ERZ772881 | MGnify/ENA primary metagenome ERZ772881 (study PRJEB29015, sample SAMEA2737668) | human gut metagenome | biome: human gut; feature: human-associated habitat; material: faeces | place: China | collected 2012 ...
GCGATCCCCGGCAGGGATTTTCATTTACACGGCTCGATTTCTGGGCCGGGCCGGGGCGGACGACCGTTGCCGGTGACGACAAGATGATCCGGTCGTGGCGTGCAGAGAGCGATCTGCCCGAACAGACCGAACAGAACCGTTATGCGGATGCCTGCCGGGATGCCGTCCACCGCCAGCAACAGTGCATGATCGAAATTAGGCAGGCCGGACGGGTCCAAACCCCGCAGACCGATTCGCTTTGGGCCGAATACCAGGCATTGCAGCGATTGGTGGACAGTGTTGAAATCGCGATCCTGCAAACGCTGCCCGAAGGCGTTACTCCTTCCGCAGTCTGGATGGATAAACTCTCGACGCAGGCAAGTAACGCCCGTTATGCAAAGGATTATCCATACCGGGATGTCGTCGTGGGGTTGTATGAGGCGTTGAGCGACAGCCAGAAAGGCTCTCCGGAAGGGATCGAGATCGGACACAGGCTCTATCCACGAAGTCTGAAACCCGGCGATATGGCGCCGGACGGCGTGTTGGCCGATCCGTTGGGTAAATCATGCCGGCTGGCCGATTTCCGTACACCGGACAAATATATGCTACTCGATTTCTGGAGAGTGGCTTGCGCTCCTTGCCACAAATCGGTGCCGGAAATGAAAGAAGTGGTCGAGGAGTACCGCGACCGGCTGACGGTGGTGGCGGTCAACCTCGACGGAATACGGGACCAATGGCTGAAAGCAGCGGCAAAGGACGGTATAACATGGACGAACCTGAACGACCCGCAAGGTTTCGAAGGGTTGCCCTTTTATTACGATGTGTTCGCGGTCCCGACTTATGTGCTGATTTCCCCCGCCGGCAAAGTGTCCGCAATTTGGAGCGGGTATGGACCGGGACTTCTCAAAAAGAACGTCGCAGAAGCGTTCGCGAAGGCCGATGCGGCGTCCGGGCTTATGTCCACGGAGGCGGATGTTGCCGGGAACTACGACGACATAAGCCCGGTAAAACAGGCCGGAACTTATGTGATCGAGGGGCATGTCACAGGCATTGCCGCCGGAGCCGTATTTTTTCTGATGGACCTGGATTTCGAAGGGGGCTCGTCGATCGCGCGGGATACTCTGCGTGACGGAACATTCAGGTTTACCGGATCCGTCGAGGCACCTGTTAAAATAGGATTGTCATCCCAAGCTATATCTACGATGTTGGAGTGTTGGATCGGCCCGGGTGCGACCACTGCCATTACCGGAGAAGGGCCGTTTCCTGCAGCGTGGAAGATCGAAAGCGACCTGCCTGAGCAAACCGAGTCGAACCGTTACGATGAGGTCTCCCGGGAGATGTCGTTGTTGCGGCAGCAATACCACGCCGAATTCATGTCCATTTACAATAAACTTGACCTGAGTAAGGATTCGGTGCCGCCGCGCCTCTTTTCCCTGCAGACAAGCCGGGATTCCGCAGCCCGGATCGCTGCCAGCCGCGAGTTGGAGTTACTGGCCGTATCGCCGGTTTCGACAGTGTGGATGGACCGATTTGTGAGTCAAGTACAACGGGTCTCTTCTTCTACGAAATCTCAGGGGCGCGATACCGTTCTGACCCTTTATGACCGGCTCGGCGACGGTTGGAAGCAGAGCGAACCGGGCCGGTATATTGCGCTGAAACTCTTTCCGCCGAAAGCGGTCGGAATCGGCGATGAATTTGCCGACGGCGAGTTGTTCGATACTACCGGGGCTGTGCGGTACCTGGCCGATTTCCGCTCCGAGGGCAAATACATGGTACTCGATTTCTGGCATTCGGCCTGCCGGGCCTGTCTGGAGGCGATCCCCGAGATGAATGAGGTGGGAGAACAGTACAAAGACAAGTTGGTTATTGTCGGCATTACGCTCGACCGCAGTCCGGAGGTATGGAAGCGCACGCTTGCCGGGCACCGGGTCTCCTGGCCCGGATTGCGTACGGCCGAAGGCAAAGTGGGATTGGCCGCAAAATACAAGGTGAACGGGACCCCGCGTTATGTGATGATTTCGCCGGAGGGACGGGTCGTAGCCTTGTGGGGCGGATATGGGCCCGGAACTTTCCGGAAAGAGGTGGAAAAAGTATTGCAGCCGGCCGATATGCGGTGAGGCGTGTGTCCCGGAATGGAATCGTGTTATCTGACCCTGACCTGAATATAAACTAACCTAAACATTAATATACACTAACAGAAACCTTTACCGTTATGAAAAAAATACTTGTCGTTTCTATATTCGGCATCGCGGCATGCCTGCTGATGGCGTTTGTTCTTTTTGCGAAGAAAAATATAACGCCGGCACCGGTGCAGCGACCGGCTTCCGCCTGGAAACTGGAAAAATCGAAGGCATGGGTCACCGGACGCATCGCGCTCGACAGCGGCTATGCCAAATCCGTTACACTTACCGCACCTACTTTATCGCTGTCCGGCATGTTCCATACGGAGCTGGCCTATCTGAACGAAAGCGACGGTACATTTACTTTGGAAGCGGAGATTTATGGTCCGCAAAGGGAGCGCCTGATTTATAGCGGCAACGGCATTCCTGTTTATCTCGAACCTGGCGATACGCTTCATGTCGAATTCGCCTCCAGCGACTTTATGAAAAACAGTGACGGCAAATTCTCTTCGGTTCGGTACAGCGGATCGAATGCCGCGGTAAATGCCGACCTGTTGGCCTTTGCTGTACATAGGGGGAATACAAGTTACGATCCGTTTCGCGAGGGGAAGACAGCGGAGGATTTCAGGGCCGGGACTGATGCGTTGTACAGAACCTATCGGGATCAATTGCAGGCATTCACAGTTAAGCGGCAGTGCGATCCGAAATTCTTCGATCTGGCGGATCGGGAGATTACTACTGCGAAGCAGCTGTATACCTGGTATGCGATAGAGGTCAGTGGTGGTGGCCCGCTTCCTGCCAAAGAGGCCCCCGCTCTCTTCGCAGGCAGCGAATCGTCGTTGGATGACCGGAATTTTACTTTCTTGATGCCGTACCTGTATTACCTGGATCAATTGGGGCAGGGCGATATCTGGGGGGCGGATACGGTCGGCAAACCGGAGACGGAGAAGATACAGGTTCTCCGCAACAACTTCGATACGCTTCTGGCCCGTTATCCGGCCGGATTGTCGCGTGATGCGTTGTTGCTGATTGCGCTGCAACGGCATTACAAACACAAAGAGATCCGCGATGCTCTGTCGGACGTCTATTCCGCTACGGACCGTTATCTCCAAAGCCCGGTCATGCGCGAAGCGTGGGAGGAAATTGTCGCTCCTTACCTGGCTGCCGCCGCGCCGAAACGGAATGTGTACAAACTCGAACTGCGTCCGACCGAACAGTTTATCGCCGATCTGTTCGCACCGTACCGCAACAGCGGTAAGGTGCTGTATGTAGATATCTGGGGAGTGTGGTGCGGGCCATGTCGTCAAGAGATGCCCTATTCGGTCGAACTGCATGAAAAATTGCAGGGGCGTCCTGTCGAGTTCGTCTATCTCTGTACCTCCAGCGATAAAGGGGATTTCGACCGGGAGATCGTCAAATTGGGAATTGCCGATACCGGGAAGAATATTTGGTTGAACGAAGATGAAAGTAGGATATTGCGACACTATTTTGGAGTCAGCGGAACTCCGTACTATTGGATCATCGGCGAGAACGGCGACTTCGTGTCGGAATCCGCAACCGATCCTTCCGATCCGAAAACCTACGAAATGCTGCGGAAACTGACGGAGAAATAGCGTCGCTTTGCGCGTGACGGTTTCGCGCGCTGGCTCGATAAGGGGAATACGAGAAACGCATCCTAACCGGATGCGTTTCTCTTCGTGTCCGGGGGTGATTACCCGGGTATGCTTTGATGAATCGTTGTGTCCGGTCTGGCCCGACTATTCAGTTTTTGAAAAATCGCCGATGCGTGAGACCGGTGCGATGTCCATCGGTGCGAATTCGCCGCGCTGGTACTTGAAGTAGCCCGTGATGGCGATCATCGCCGCGTTGTCCGTCGTGAATTTGAACTCGGGAAGGTAGGTATTCCAACCGCGCTTGCTTCCCTCGGCGGCTACGGCGTTCCGCAGGCCTGAATTGGCCGATACGCCGCCGGCGATCGCGATCTCGTCGATGTCGTACTGTTTCGCCGCCTTGACCAGTTTGTTCAGCAACGTGTCGATGATCGTGCTCTGGAGAGAGGCGCAGAGGTCGGCCTTGTTCTGTTCGATGAAATCCGGATTGTCACGCATCTCGTCGCGCAGGAAGTAGAGGAACGAGGTTTTGAGCCCGCTGAAGCTGTAATCGAGGCCGTCGACCGACGGTTTGGCGAATTTGAAGCGTTGCGGGTCGCCCTCTTTGGCCAGCCGATCGATCACCGGGCCGCCGGGATAGGGCAGGCCCAGCACCCGGGCCGCCTTGTCGAAGCACTCGCCGGCAGCGTCGTCCCGTGTGGCTCCCAAGATCGCCATGTCCGTATAGTCCCGGACATCTACGATGAGGGTGTTGCCGCCGGAGATGGCCAGCGCCAGAAAGGGCGGCTCCAGCTCCGGGAAGGCCAGATAGTTGGCGGCGATGTGGCCACGGACGTGGTGGACCGGGATCAGCGGCACGTCCAGCGCATAGGTCACGGACTTGGCGAAGCTGACCCCCACCAGCACGGCGCCGATGAGGCCGGGGGCATAGGTGACGGCCACGGCGTCCACGTCGCTCTTGGTGAGTCCGGCATCGGCCAGCGCCTGATCCGTCAGGCCGGCAATGGCCTCCACGTGCTTGCGGGAGGCGATCTCCGGCACGACGCCGCCGTAGAGAGCGTGCATATCCGCCTGAGAGAGGATGGCGTCGGAGAGGACCGTGCGGCCGTCCCGCACCACTGCCACGGCAGTCTCGTCGCAGGAGGATTCAAAGGCCAGAATGTTCATTGCGCCGCCTCCCCGTCAAACCGCCGGGTGAGGATCAGGGCATCCTCCTTGGGCAGGTCGTAGTAGTTCTTGCGGCGGCCCGCCTCCTGAAAGTCGAAGCCCTGATACAGGGCGATGGCGGCGGCGTTGGAGGGGCGCACCTCCAACGTCAGAAAGGCCAGATGGTTGGCCTCAGCGAAGTTGAGAAAGACCTGCAGAAGCTGCCCGGCGATGCCCCGGCGGCGCTGCTCCGGGAACACCGCCACGTTGGTGATATAGCCCTCGTCAGCGGCCACCAGCAGCCCGGCATAGCCCAGCGCGTTGCCGGTGACGGCATCCTCCGCCACCAGAAAGGCAGCGCACTGGTTTTCCAGCTCCTCCGCCAGCATCTTCCGGGACCAGGGGCGGGAGAAGCAGATGCGCTCCAGTCGCTCCAGCGACTCCAGATGGTCGGCGTTCATGGGTACGATCTTGATGTTGTTCATAGGATGACCTCGATATCTGTCAAATTGTTCAGCCCTTGGCGGAGAGCCAGTCAGGGCCGCTGTGGGCATCGGCGGGCAGGGGGACGGACAGCTGGGCGACACCCTGCATTTCCTCCTGCAGGAGGGCTTCGACACGGGGGGCCTCCGCTGCCGGACACTCCACGATGAGTTCATCGTGGACCTGCATGATGAGCCGGGCGGCCAGACCCTCGTTGGAGAGCCGCTGCTCCACCCGGATCATGGCCAGCTTCATGATGTCCGCTGCCGTCCCCTGAATGGGCATATTCAGCGCCACCCGCTCCCCGAAGGAGCGGAGGTTGAAGTTGGAGCTCTTCAGCTCCGGCAGCGCCCGCCGCCGCCCGAAGAGAGTGGCGACGTAGCCCTGCTGCCGGGCCTGCTCCACCACCTCCGTCATATACCGGCGGACGCCGGTGTAGGTGGCGAAGTAGCGCTCCATATACTCCTTGGCCTCGGCCACGGTGACGCCGATGTCCTGAGACAGGGAGAAGGGGGAAATGCCATAGACGATGCCGAAGTTCACGGCCTTGGCCCGTGAGCGCATCTGGTGAGTCACCTCCTCCGGCGGTACGTGGAACACCTTGGAGGCGGTGAGGGTATGGAAGTCCTCCCCGGAACGGAAGGCCTGCTGCATCACCTCGTCGCCGGAGATGTGAGCCAGCAGCCGCAGCTCAATCTGGGAGTAGTCGGCATCCACCAGCAGGTTCCCCGGCGCCGCCACGAACATCCGGCGCATCTGGCTGCCCAGCTCCGTGCGGGTGGGGATGTTCTGGAGATTAGGTTCTGTGGAGGAGAGACGGCCGGTGGCCGTTACCGTCATCTGGAAGCTGGTGCGGATGCGGCCGTCGGGGTCGATGACCTTCAGCAGACCGTCGGCATAGGTGCTTTTCAGCTTGCTGTACTGCCGGTATTCCAATACGTCCGCCACGATGGGGTGCTGCCAGCGGAGCTTTTCCAGCACGTCGGCGTTGGTGGACCAGCCGGTTTTGGTTTTCTTGCCGTGGGGCAGCTGGAGATCCTCGAAGAGCACCTTGCCCAGCTGCTTGGGGGAGTTGATGTTGAAGGGAGCCCCGGCGGCGTCATAGATCCGCTGCTCCAGCCGGCGGATGGTGCCGGTGAGGCTCTCGCCGAAGTCCGACAGCGCCTTGGCGTCCACCAGAAAGCCCCGCTGCTCCATCCGGGCCAGTACCGGGCAGAGAGGCAGCTCTACGGTATGATACAGCTCCTTCATACCCAGCTCCTCCAGCTTGGGGGGGAGGGTCTCATACAGGGCCTCCACGGCGGAGCAGTAGCTGTGGAGGGCCGCCCACGCCGAAGCGGTATCCGCCAGAGGGGCAAAGGCATCCGGCTCCAGATGCAGGGGCTTGGGCAGTTCTTCATTATAGTAGGTCACGAACAGCCGCTGGAGGTCATAGCTTCCGGCGGTGGCATCCAGCAGGTAGGCGGCCAGCGCCGTGTCAAACAGATAGCCGTCGGTGGGAAGCTCCTGTTCCAGTAGGGAGCGCATGGTATCCTTGATGTGGTGACCGACTTTTCGGATATCGGCGGAGAACAGGGCGGTCAGCAGGGCGTGCCAGTCGCCGGTATAGCGGTTCTGGTCCAGCTCGGCTGCGGCGGAGGTGTGCGATCCGGTAGCCCACTGGACGGAGAGGACAGAGAGGTCCGGTAGGGCGTAGACGGTCACATGGTCTGCCTGACGCCACTGGGCCAGCAGGGCCTGGGCCTGCTGCTCCGTCTCCAGCGGCTCCACGGTGACGGTATACTCCGGGGTGGCCTCCGTGTCCCGATGGGGGGTGAGGCCGTACCGGTCGATGAGCTTCTGAAACTCCAGCTTCAGCAGCAGGTCATAGAGCTCCGGGGCAAAGGGGCGGCGGAGGTTGTCCTCCGGGGTGAAGTTCAGCGGGGCATCGGTGACGATGGTGGCCAGATACCGGGAGTGCTCGGCGCTCTCCCTGCCCTCCTGCAGCTTTTTGATGACGCCGGGCTTGGCGTCGATCTCCGGCAGCAGGCGGTACAGCTCCGCCACGGAATGATACCTCTGCACCAGTGCCATGGCGGTCTTTTCCCCCACGCCGGGGACGCCGGGGATGTTGTCGGAGGCGTCGCCCATGAGGGCCTTCAGGTCGATCATGTGGATGGGGGCGAAGCCATACTGCTCCCGGAAGGTCTCCTCCGTCATGTCCTTGGTGGTGGTCTGGCCCATGCGGGTGGACACCAGCTTCACCTTGGTATGGGGGGTGATGAGCTGGAGGCTGTCCTTGTCGCCGGTGACGATGACGCAGTCCCAGCCGGCCGCCTCGCAGCGGCGGCTGATGGTGCCGATGAGGTCGTCGGCCTCGTAGCCGGTGAGGTCGTACTGGGGAATGTTCATGGCGGAGAGTACCTGCTTCAGATACGGCAGCTGCATGGCCAGCTCCTCCGGCATCCCCTTGCGCTGGGCCTTGTAACGTTCATCCGCCTGATGGCGGAAGGTGGGCTCCCGGCGGTCGAAGGTGACGCACAGCGCCTCCGGCTGCTCCTCGTCCAGCAGCCGCTGGAGGGTGGTGAGAAAGCCATAGATGGCGTGGGTATACAGCCCGTCCCGTGTGGACAGGGGACGGATACCATAATAGGCCCGGTTGACGATGCTGTTGCCGTCGATGACCATCAGTTTCATGGAGGGTCCTCCTTATACTTCTTGGCATATTCCATTTTATTATACGCCAGTTTCTCCCATAAAACAACCTCCGCCGTGGAGCGGGACAGAGGTTTTCCGGTATTTTACATGGAATGGGGCGGAAAAGAGGGAGAATTTGTTTTTCCTCTTTCTTTTTCCGGCAAAATACGCTATAATCTATATTTGACTGAAATTTGACCGGAAGGGGTATGTAGATATGTCCGCAGAGCTGTTACAGCTGCTCAACGGCGTTCAGACCATGTCCATCGTGGGAATGTGCAAGAATGCCGGAAAAACCACCATGCTCAACTGGATGCTGCACCACGACCGCCTGCAGGGGACGCTGGGCCTGACCTCCATTGGCCGGGACGGCGAGTCCACCGACGTGGTCACCGGCACGGAGAAGCCCGGCATCTTCGTGCGGGAAGGGACTCTCATCGCCACCGCCAAGGATATGCTGCGGCTGGGGGACACCACGCTGGAGATCATGGAGACCACCGGCATCCCCACGCCGCTGGGGGAGGTGGTGATCTTCCGGGCCCGCAGCGACGGCAATGTCCAGCTGGCAGGGCCGTCCATCACCACGCAGCTCAAGGAGGTCTCCCGGCTGTTCTTCGAGATGGGGGCCGACAAGTCCATCATCGACGGCGCTCTGGGCCGCAAGTCTCTGGGCGCACGGGCCGTGGCGGAGGGGGTCATCCTCTGCACCGGGGCCTCATACCACATGAGCATCGACAAGGTCGTGGCAGACACCGCCCATGTGTACCGGCTGATGAATCTGCCCAAGGCGGAGACCATGCCCCCGGAGATGGAGGAGAGTCTGGAAAAGTGCCTGAAGGATCACGGCGAGGCCCTGATCTCCGGGGCGCTGACGGATACCATGGTGATGCCACTGCTGCGCTCCGGCGTGCTGCGGAATACCCGGCTGGTGGTGAAGGACCCCAGCAAGGTGCTGCTGAGCAGCGATGCGCTGGATAAGCTCCAGACCCGTCAGGTGCGGCTGGAGACGGAGGAGGCCGCCCGGACCCTGTGCGTCACCATCAACCCGGTGTCCGCCTACGGCTGGAAGTTCGACAAGGATGAATTTATGACCCGGATGCGGGAGGCGGTGGACGTCCCCGTCATCAATGTGAAGGAGGAGCTGACATGATCAATATTCGCTTTGAAGAGAGGGAAAAAATCGGCTTGCAGTATGCGCTGGAGACTCTCCACGGGTGCAGCCCCTTCGGTCAGGAGAAGATCCGCAAGCTGCGCTACTACTCCCCCGACGAGCGGGAGGAGCTGGAGACGGAGCTGTATAACGTGGAGCAGGCCGCCAAGGCGGCGGATGCTCTGAAGCCCCTGTACGACAGGATCGGGCTGATGCTGTGCCAGATGAAGGACATCCGTGGCTCTCTGCGCCGGTGCCAGGCGCTGGAGATCCCGGATCATGTGGAGCTGTTTGAAATCAAGGTATATCTCCAGCGGCTGGAGAGCCTGATCCCCCTGTTCCAGCAGGTGTGCGAGACCACCCACTTTAAGGCGCTGGCCTTCCATGATCCGGCGCAGGCGCTGGAGATCCTGGATCCGGACAAGACCCGCAGCCGTGGCTTCTACATCCCTGACAATGCAACACCCAAGCTGAGGGAGATCCGTGCGGCCAAGAAGCAGATCGAGGAGCAGCTGCACCATGCACAGACCGATGCCGAGAAGGAGGAGCTGCGCTCCCGCCGGACCCGTGTCTGTGCCGAGGAGGACAGCGAGGAGACCAAGGTGCGCCGCAGCATGGGGCAGGCGCTGGCTCCGCTGGCAGGCGACCTGCTGGAGGACGCCGATACGGCGGGCCGGCTGGACTTCATCATCCAGAAGGCGCTGTTTGCCGTGCGCTACGGCGGCGTGCGGCCGGAGATCACGGAGACGGAGCTGGAGCTGACGGACATGATCAATCCCGAGCTGTGCGACCTGCTGGAGCAGAAGGGACGGTCCTTCGTGCCGGTGTCCATCCGGCTGGAGCAGGGGGCCACCGTCATCACCGGCGCCAACATGGGCGGTAAGTCCGTGGTGATGAAAACCGTGGCTCTGAACGTGCTGCTTTTGCAGGCGGGCTTTCTGGTCTGCGCCAGGGAGGCCCGGATGCCGCTGTTTTACAGCGTGAAGATGCTCTTTGACGACTTGCAGTCCATCCAGTCGGGCCTGTCCGGCTTCGGCTCGGAGATCGTGCAGTTCCAGAAGGCGCTGGAGGAGGTGGAGCAGGGCTACTCCCTGTTCCTGCTGGATGAGTTCGCGCGGGGCACCAACCCCGATGAGGGCGCCGTCATCGTGCAGGCAGTGACCAAATACCTCAACGAGGTGAATGCCATCTCCCTGCTGACCACCCACTACGACAAGGTGGCAGAGAACGCCCGGCTGCACTATCAGATCATCGGACTGCGGGACGTGGATCCGGAGCAGATCCGGCAGGAGCTGGCGGCTACCGGCGACGACGGCATTCAGGTCATCGCACGGCACATGAACTACGGCCTGTACCGGGTGGAGGGGAAGTCCGACTGCCCCAGAGACGCCCTGAACATCTGCCGGATGCTGTCGCTGAAGCCGGAGATCCTGGAGAAGATCGAGCAGGCGTATTAAGATGCCGGAGGCTCTCTGCGGTGGTTGGCCGCTGCTGCGTGCGGCGTCTGTGGGGCGGTATGCGCCGCCGGAGGGCGGCAGAATTGGAAGAATGACCGGCGAAGGCGGGGGAGCGGATACGCCCCCCCGCTTTCGCTGTATTCGTGGGATATCGCTTTGTGCATAACCCATAGAAAACGATGCAGAAATTTTATCTCATGCACAAAAAATCTCTGTCTTTTTTGTCACAATGCCACCTTGACAAAGCCCCGGCGGAGACGATATAATGAGGACCGTAGAAGTTCATACCGCAATCAATAGAGGTGCGGGGGACAGGGTACTGCTTCGTGAGGACAGACACTCGCAGAGCGGGGCAGGAAGGGGTCCTTCGCCGAAAGGGCATGACGGGTCTGATGTCATGGCCTTGGGGTCGGGGTGTAAGCGCCGGCACTGTCATGTCGAAAGACGTGGAGCGCTATTGGTCAGCCTTGACCGATAGCGCTCTTTTTATGCCCGAAAGAGCGGTATGGCCACAGCGGCGGAACTTCATGAAAACGACCCAAATTTATGAAGGAGGAAAAACTTATGGAAAAGATCACTTCTACCCTGCGGCTGCGTATGAGCGCAAAGGATGCTCACTACGGCGGAAATCTGGTGGACGGCGCACACATGGTGCATCTGTTCGGTGACGTGGCCACCGAGCTGCTCATCAAGTGCGACGGCGATGAGGGCCTGTTCTGCGCTTACGACATGGTGGAGTTCAAGGCTCCCGTGTACGCCGGAGACTACATTGAGGCCTATGGCGAGATCGAGAAGATCGGCAACACCTCCCGCACCATGCGCTTCGAGGCCCGCAAGGTCGTCGTTGCCCGCACCGATATCAGCGCTTCCGCCGCTGACGAGCTGGACGAGCCCATCGTTGTCTGCGTGGCTCACGGCACCTGCGTGACCCCCAAGGACTGCCAGCGCAAGAAGATCGAGAAGTAAGGGAGCGGCAAGATGGAGAAGCTGATTATTACTGCTGCGATCTGCGGCGCTGAGGTCACCAAGGAGCAGAACCCCGCTGTGCCCTACACTGTGGAGGAGATGGTCCGTGAGGCCAAGTCCGCCTACGAGGCCGGTGCAGCCATCCTGCACATCCATGTCCGTGAGGACGACGGCACGCCCACTCAGGGCCGTGAGCGCTTCCGTGTGGTGATGGATGCCATCCGCAAGGAGCTGCCCGATGTCATCATGATCCCCTCCACCGGCGGCGCTGCCGGTATGACCCCGGAGGAGCGTCTGCAGCCCACCGAGCTGTTCCCCGAGATGGCCACTCTGGACTGCGGCACCTGCAACTTCGGCGACGAGATTTTCGACAACACCATGCCCACCATGCGTGCCTTCGGCAAGCGTATGCTGGAGAACAACATCAAGCCTGAGTACGAGTGCTTCGAGCTGGGCCACATTGACACCATCCTTGGCATGGCCAAGAAGGGTGAGGTGCCTGCCCATCCCATGCAGTTCAACTTCGTGCTGGGCGTCCACGGCTGCACTCCCGCAACCGTGGAGAATCTGGCTTTCTTCGCCAGCAAGATCCCCGCTGGCTCCACCTGGACCGTGTCCGGCGTGGGTCGTTCCGCCTGGACCATGGCTGCTGCGGCCATCGCCATGGGCGGCAACGTCCGTGTGGGCTTCGAGGATAACATCTATCTGGGCAAGGGCCAGAAGGCTGCTTCCAATGGCGAACTGGTGGCCAAGGTCGTCCGCATCGCCAAGGAGCTGGGCCGTGAGATCGCCACTCCCGCTGAGGCTCGTGAGATCCTGAGCCTCAAGCCCCTGAAGTAAAAACAACTCTTTCATTTATACATTTATTTAGGAGGAAAAATATTATGGCAGAGCTGAAAGGCAACAAGTACGGTACTCATCGTGTTATCGAGCCCAAGGGCGTTCTGACCCAGGCTGCTTGGAAGGTCGATAACGATATGTCCAAGGTCTACTCCAACGAGATCGTCTGCGACGTGACCTCCCTGAACATCGACTCC
>ERZ772881.2604-NODE-2604-length-12601-cov-3.595648_pt1 | contig 12601 bp, 8 predicted proteins | sample MGYA00580581_ERZ772881 | MGnify/ENA primary metagenome ERZ772881 (study PRJEB29015, sample SAMEA2737668) | human gut metagenome | biome: human gut; feature: human-associated habitat; material: faeces | place: China | collected 2012 ...
CATTGTCCTCAATAAATCTTCTTCTTGGTTCAACCTCGTCTCCCATTAATTTTGTAAAGACTTGGTCCGCCGCAATAGCGTCTTCAATCCTCACCTTAAGCAGACTGCGCTTAGTCGGATCCATTGTGGTTTCTTCCAGCTCTTCAGCCTTCATCTCACCCAGCCCTTTGTAACGCTGCATCTTTTTAACACCGGCTTTACCGATCTTCAGGATGAACGAAATAGCTTCACTGAAATTGGAGATTGGCTGGATTGTTTCTTTGTTGTTGGTCGTTCGTACCAGGCAGGCACCCTCATGCAGCAGGTTCTTAAATGTGACGGATGCTGCTGTCAAAGTCAGGTAATCCGGCGTCTCAATGAAAGCCGGTGTAATTCTGCTTTCGATAATATTGCCGAAATGTGTGCGTTTAACAATAATCGTCGGAATGTTTTCTTCCACAGCGTAACCGAGAGAAATAGCCGGATCAGTTATTTTAGAAACCAGCTTCTCTATTGAATCAGCAGCTGCTTTGTCTGAAGATAAGTCAATCGTCGCGCCGGCAGCGATCGCGGTTAGGACGCTGGCATCAACAAAACGAGAGAATTTAGAAATAATATTCTGGGCGTCGCTGTAGGCTAAGAAGTATTCCTTCAGTTTGTCGCCTGAAATTCCCTGTTTGTTTTCAAAGGCTTCTTTAGAAACGTAAAGATTAGTTCCTGTAATACCTTGGTCTACAAGGAAGGTATACAGTTCTTTATCGTCTTTGATGTATCTCGTCTTCTGACCGTATTCAACTTTGTAGAGCGGAGGCTGGGCGATATAGACATGTCCTCCCTCAATGAGTTTCGGCATTTGACGGTAGAAAAGTGTCAGCAGCAGAGTGCGGATATGAGCACCGTCCACGTCAGCATCGGTCATGATGATGACACGGTCATAACGCAGCTTATCCAAATCAAATTCGTCACCGATACTGGTGCCTAAGGCCGCGATTAAAGTTGCAATCTGCTCACTGGAAATCAGTTTCTCGATTCGTGCTTTTTCAACGTTGAGAACCTTTCCTCGCAAAGGCAGGATCGCTTGGAAAGAACGATCACGGCCTTGCTTTGCAGAGCCGCCGGCGGAGTCTCCTTCCACGAGGAACACTTCACAGAGAGAGCGGTCTCTTTCTGAACAGTCGGCTAATTTGCCGGGAAGGCCTGCCGAGCCAAGCAGACCTTTTCTGCGTGTTGTTTCTCTGGCTTTTCGTGCTGCTTCTCTGGCACGGGCAGCGTCCATAATCTTTTCGCAGATGATTCTTGCGTCTTTAGGATTTTCCTGAAGGTAGCTTTCTAAGGCGGTTCTAACCACTTGCTCTACTGCGGGACGTGCTTCTGAGGAGACCAACTTATCTTTTGTCTGAGAACTGAATTTCGGTTCAGGCATTTTCAGCGATAAAACGCAGGTCAAGCCTTCGCGAATATCCTCACCGGTGAGGTCAATCTTCTCTTTCTTGGCAAATTCCGATTCCTCAATATAACGTTTGATGACGGCTGTCATCGCACTTCTTAAACCATTGACATGCGTACCGCCGTCTTTTTGAGGAATATTGTTTGTGTATGCCAGGAAATTTTCTGTGTAGCCGTCGGTCCACTGCATGGCGACTTCGACGTTGATGTTTTCTTCCGGATTCACTGTAACTGTCTTGTTGGTGTAAAAACAGTTGTCATGGATCTTTGTTTTGTCTCTGTTAATGAAATCGACAAATCCGCTTACGCCGCCGGCAAATTGGAAAACTTCATCCTTTCCTTTTCTTAAGTCAGCCAAATGAATCTTAACGCCGTTGTTCAGGAAAGAAAGCTCTCTGAGACGGGAGGAAAGAACTTCGTAGTGGAAGTCCACCGTACCGAAAATTTCTGCATCCGGCAAAAATTGAACTTCAGTACCGCGTCGATCGGTAGCTCCGCTGACATGCATCGGAGAAACTTCGACCGGACCGTTAGGAGTTTGAACTTTCTCAACGAGTCTGTCCTGAAGAACACCTTTTTTGAAGTTTAAATAGTGCTCTACTCCCTCTCTGCGTACGGTGAGTTTTAACCAGGAAGAAAGTGCGTTAACGCAAGAAACACCTACGCCGTGGAGACCGCCGGAAACTTTATAACTGTTTTGGTTGAATTTTCCGCCTGCATGAAGCTCTGTAAGAGCGATTTCTGCTGCACTTCTTTTTGGTTCGTGCTTATCGCTCATCTTTACATCGGTCGGAATACCACGTCCGTTATCAACGACGGTGATGGACTCATCGCGATTGATGGTGACGTTGATGTGATCAGCATAACCTGCCAAGGCTTCATCGATAGAATTATCGACGACCTCAAAGACAAGGTGATGAAGCCCTGTTCCGTCAGACGTATCGCCGATGTACATGCCGGGACGCTTACGAACAGCCTCCAGACCTTCTAATACCTGAATTGCGTCCTCTCCGTAGCTTTCCTCGGCAGAGTAATTCTTGTCTTGCATTTCACTCATTATTTGGCTTACCTAATATTCTGACCGTGAATTTCAAAGTTAAATTTTCATGGGCATAACGACAAACTTGAAGTTGTCGTTATCCGGCATTCTGATTAAAGCCGGATTTTTCTGTTCGCCTAAGGAAATTCTGACGGAGTCGTTCTTCAACACATTCAAAACTTCGATGAGGTAGGCGACATTAAAACCGATTTCAATCGGAGAACCACTGTATTCAACGGAGATTTCGTCTTCGGCTTCCTCCATGTCCGCATTGTTGGCCGCGACATTAAGGTGCCCCGGTGTGAGGTTCCAGCGAACTCCCATAAGTTTGTCGGCTGTTAGGGTCGCGACACGCTGCAGGGAGCTCAGAAGTTCCTGACGTCCGACTCTGAATTCTTTTTCATTGTGTTCGGGAATGACTCGCTGATAGTCCGGGTAACGTCCTTCAACAAGCTTGGATAAAATCTCGATTCCGACGAATTTAAATTTGATTTGACGTTCGGAAATGTAGACTTCGATGGGGTCCTGAGAATCGGGAATCAGCCGGACTAATTCTTTAACTGTCTTTCTCGGCAAAATGGCATCAAGCTTCTTATCTGCCGTTTTTTCCGCTTCGACATCACAAAGTGCCAGTCTATGGCCGTCGGTTGCAACGCCTCTTACTTTGTTGTTTTCAGCACAGATATAAACTCCGTTCAAAAAGTAACGGACATTGTTGACTGCGCAGGCAAAAGAGACCATGTTCAAAAGATATTTGAAACGAAGGCAGCTCATCGTAAAAGCATGTTCCAAATCTACTTCAGTAATAACAGGGAACTCTTCTGCGCTGATTGTTTGGAGCTCGAACTTACTCTTGCCGGAGCTCAGGACTACGTGATCCCCTTTCTTGGAGAAAGAAAGCGGATTGGTGTCGGGAAGCGTCGCCAGAATATCCGTCAGTTTTCTTGCGGAAATCGTCGTGGACATTTCTGAATTTTCTTCACCTATTTCTGCAACGGTCAGGATTTGGAGATCAAGGTCGTTCGCGACTAAGGTTACCTGCTTCCCTTTTTGAACAAACAAGATGTTCGAAAGGACCGGCAAAGGCTGCTTTCTCTGGACGACACCGCTCACTGCCTGAATAGGCTTAAAGATATTCTCTTTTTTGGAGTTAATGAATACAGACGTTCCGGCTGCCTTATCCATGCCTTCATTCGCGGCAGCAGATCCGTTATCTAACTTAGTTTCATCCATTATCGATCTCCGTTAGTTCCAATTTTTTAAATCTTGTTCAATCAAATGAAGCGTGTGATTCAGTTCTTGGTTCTGAGCACGTTCTTTTGTGATTTTCTTAACAGCATATAGAACGGTAGCGTGGTCTCTTCCGCCGAATGCGTATCCGATCTCAATAAGACTCTTTTGAGTCAGCTCTTTTGCAAGATACATCGCTATTTGGCGCGCATATGCGACATTGGCCACCCTTCTCTTTGAGTGCATGTCCGCGATTTTGATATTGAAATGTTCAGCAGTGGACTGCTGAATATTTTCAATTGAGATACGTCCTGTTCCCGTAATTCCCTGCAGAGCCTCTTTAGCAAGCTCCTCGGTAATAGGCTTTTTAAAGACTTCCGCACGCATAATCACGCTATTAAGAGCACCCTCGAGCTCTCGAATATTCGTATTTAAACGAGTAGCAATGAGGTAAGCGACCTCTAACGGAAGTTTGACGCCCTGTTGTTTGGCCTTCTGTAAAAGAATCGCGGCTCTTAATTCAAACTCGGCGGGCTCAATGGAGACGGATAGACCGGCTCCGAATCTTGAAATCAAACGCTCATCAAAGTCAGATAACTGACGAGCATAGGTATCGCAGGTCAAAATGATCTGCTTGTTTTTTGGAAGCAGTGCTTCAAAAATATTAAAGAGACGCTGCTGCGTCCCGCCGCGTTTGCATAAAAACTGAACGTCGTCGATCAGGAGAGCATCGAGATTTCTGTATTTATTATCAAACTTTTGAATCTTCTCGTCAGAGTAGCGGCCGCCAGCAGACAGGGAAACGACCTCATTAATAAAACGATTCGCTGAGATGCACAAAAGATTGGTGTTCGGATTATCCTCGAGGATCTTTCGGCCGACCGCGTGCATCAGGTGAGTTTTTCCTAAGCCGACACCGCCGTAGATAAACAAGGGATTGCAGCGCTCTCCGGGAAATTCTGCAACTAACATTGCCGAACTTCTTGCGACGCGATTGGCATTTCCACAAAAGTATCAAAAGTCAGACCGGAGTGGAGGCCGCATTTAGTCGCAATTTCATCGATGGACTTTGGAGCTTTTTCCTCTTCCGGGAAAGTATTGGCAGGCCCGGGCAAAGGCTCGGAAATCATCGCGCCTTTATTGGGATCTTTCACCGTTATTTTAAGTTTTATCTCACGGCCGCAGATTTCGGAGGCTTTTTCCTCAATATCTTTTTCATACTGAGCCTTGATGAATTTACTATGTGGAACAGAAGGTACACTAATATTAATAATGTCAGGCTCGCTGTCCTCAGTGAATTCAACCTTTCCAAACCACGGAACGAAGACTTCTTCAGGAATAGTATTCTTGAGGAAGGCTAACACCGACTTCCAAACTTCACGCATTTAAGTTTCCGAGAATAACTTGTCGACTCTGAGTCTATTTTCAAACTAAACGATCATTGTACCTTATTTGGCGTTATCTCCTATTAAGATAATAGGGGTATAGCAGGCACAAATAAAAAGGCGCTAAACACCGTCTAAAACGCCTTAAGCCCCGATTTCGTAATTTTTGCGACAGATCTGTTTACGAATAAGAAGAGCGCTCAAAAAGGAGGGCTCCATAAAAAGCCGTAACAAAATAATTTCTTTTAATTTGACAAGTTACGTTCTTATGAAGTCTAATATGTGGTTTCTCAAATTAGGGGATCGGTCCCCTAAAAGCATTAGTAATTTTAGTTTTTGCGGCCGTTCGCCTGGCCGATTTAAAAGGAATAAAAATGGCAACAAAACGTACATACCAGCCTTCTAAGGTTAAACGTGCTCGTACACACGGTTTCCTCGTTCGCAGCCGCACTCGCGGCGGCCGTAAGGTGCTTGCTGCTCGTCGTCGCAAAGGACGTCACGTTTTAGCTCTTTAATCCTTAAGGATTATTCAAATTAACGATGGCGTTAGGGGGCCGGGCTAATTCTTTTCCTCAAAAAGCAAAAATCAAGAAGTCTCAGGATTTTTTGACCGTTTTAAAAGCAAGAGGGAAAGGAGTCGTTAGACTTTCTGGACAATGGTTCGAGTTGAAGGCAGTCCTTACCCAAGGAAAAGTCTCCTCAAGATTCGGTCTTACGGTCGGAAAACATTTTTCTAAACGTTCAGTAGATCGAAATCTGGTGAAAAGAATATTGAGGGAAGCCATTAGGCACTCGGTTCTTACTCATCCCGCTGAGTCCCCTTCCGCACTCCAAAGCCGAACATTCGTTCTCCGCTTAAAAAAGAAAGTTCCGGTGCCTGCTGAAGGCGCCCGTCTAAACTCTCTTAAAAAAGAATTATCGGAGGATGCGAACCGACTGTTGAGCCAGTTAGAGGCAAGAATTCAGGTTCTTGATCAAGGAAAAAAAGATGATTAAAAATCTCTGTCTTTTCATGATCAGGGGTTACCAGTTTCTTTTTTCGCCTTGGGTTGGCCACAACTGTCGGTTTCTTCCTACCTGTTCTCAATATTCCTACACATCCATACAGCGATTCGGTGCCATCCGGGGAGTTTGGCTTACGTTTTTTCGGATCCTCCGCTGCAATCCCTTCGGAGGAAGCGGGATTGACGAAGTTCCTGACAAATTCAAGTGGAATTGTTGGTGCCGGGATTGTTCGGATCAGGAATCTCAGGCGTATTTTTTTCAATCTAAATTAGAGAAATCAAATCATGGGAAGTGATATTCAAAGAGCCCTCCTATGGATTCTTTTCGGTCTTTCCGCCTTTATGCTGTACGACCGTTGGGAAGTCTACAACGGCCGCCCGTCTTTCTTCGGGGCTGAAACCCAGCAGGTTGCAACGACGGAAGCACCCAAGAATGAGGCAGCCCTTCCGAGCCAGTCGCAGACGGCTTCTCTGCCTGCTGAAGCTAAAACAGCAGTGAAGGCTGAACCGATTCAGGTTGAAACAGACCTCCTCAAGCTTTCCTTTGATCCGGAAGGTGCCGTTATCATCGGTTCTGAACTTCGAAAAGAAAAGCAGACCATTCCTTGGACGGATACCGGCCTTGTCGGCATGATTCTCGGAAACAAAGCTGATACGCCTGCTGATGTAGTTCTTTTCACCGAACAAAAAGGAAGAACGTATTTAGCGCAGACCGGTTTAATCGGCGGTCCGTACCCGACGCACAAGACTCAATTTAAATTGGTCCCCGGCCCGCTTAAGATGGCTGACGGGCAGGATAATCTTACCGTTAAGTTCGAAGGCGAATCCGGCGGTGTTAAGGTCGTTAAGAGCTTTACGTTCGAACGCGGTCATTACGGCATCAAAGTTTCTCATGAAGTGGTTAACAACACTGCATCCGAGATCAAGCCTTCTGTTTACTACCAGCTGACCCGTGACGGTGAAAAACCTGAAGGCGAAAGCACTATGGTCAACGCTTATACCGGTGCTGCTGTCTACACCGATAAGGATAAGTTCCAGAAGGTTAGTTTTTCTGACATCGCCGACGGAGATAAAGATTTCCAGGCAAAGGCGGATAACGGCTGGATTGCTATGATTCAGCATTACTTTGTCTCTGCTTGGGTACCGACACAAGGCGTAGAGCGTGAAAACTATACGAATACGGTAGGTGAAAAGCTTTATGCCGTAGGCAGCATCCAGCAGATGGATACGATTGCCCCTAACTCCTCCAAGACAATTGAAGCTACGCTTTACTCGGGTCCTCAGGATCAGACTCGTTTAGACGCTATTGCTCCGGGACTGTCCTTAGTTGTGGATTATGGCTGGCTTACTTTCTTAGCGAAACCGATTTACTGGCTTCTTTCTTTCCTTTACGGAATTGTCGGTAACTGGGGCTGGGCCATCGTTCTGCTGACCTGTATCGTTAAAGCCATTCTCTATCCGCTCTCCTTGGCCGGCTATCGCTCTATGGCCAAGATGAAAGATCTTGGACCGCGCATGAAAGCGCTCAAAGAAAAATATGGCGACGACAAGCAGCGCCTTAACATGGCAATGATGGAGATGTATAAGACAGAGAAGATCAATCCTGTCGGCGGCTGCCTCCCGATTGCATTGCAGCTCCCCGTCTTCTTAGCTTTGTACTGGGTGCTTCTGGCCTCTGTTGAACTGAGAGATGCTCCCTGGATCTTCTGGGTTACTGACTTGGCAGCCCCTGATCCTTGGTTCATTCTTCCGATTCTTATGATCATCACGATGGTCATTCAGTTCAAGCTGAACCCCACACCGCCTGATCCTGTCCAGGCGAAAATGATGGCCATTATGCCGTTTGTCTTCGGTATTATGTTTATCTTCTTTGCCTCCGGTTTGGTTCTTTACTGGCTTATCAACAATATCTTGTCGATCATTCAGCAATATGTTGTGAACAAACAAATAGAGGCAGACAGAATAAAACGGCAGTCTAACTAATAAAAAATCGGGTCCATCTCTCTGAGTCGGACCCGAAATTTTTTGTTTTATTTTTTGTTTTATCTTTTTTGCCAATAAACCAAGAGCAGGATCGGCCAAACCCAAACGCTGATGATCCAAAGAATTAAGGAGACAAGAGTCATTGGTTTGGTCGAATTTCGGGTAATGAAACAAAGTATTCCTGCACCAAGCACAGACCATGCAAGGATTAAAATGTAGGCCGTTGCTCGGGCAGTGTAGGAGTCACCGATGAAGCTGCCGACCCAGGCAGCGATCGGGAGTGCGATTAGGACAGCGATGGCGGCTCCGACGAGGCGAGACAATTCGTTGTTATTCTGCTTCAAACTCATTCTTAGGTATCTAAATGTCTTTAGTGAAAACTTCACCAATCATAGCAATAGCGACCGGAAACGGAAACGCTGGCGTTGGTATCGTTAGAATTTCCGGCGGGGAAGATGATGTAAAAGCTCTTTTCCAGAAGATGTTCCCAGGAAAAGAAATCAAACCCCGTTATGCAGAATTGCTTCCAATCCGAGATACTCAAGGTCAAATATTGGATACCGGTATTGTTTTTTATTTTCGGGCACCTTTTTCTTATACCGGAGAATCTGTTCTTGAACTGCAGGTTCACGGCGGCAGAGTTCTTCTCAACTGGATTGTCCAGGAAGTGCTAGTACTCGGAAAAGAGTTTGGCTTAAGGCAAGCCCTCCCCGGTGAGTTTACGGAACGCGCTTTTTTAAATGGAAAAATTGATTTAGTTCAGGCTGAAGCGGTCGCAGATCTTATTGAAGCAAATTCCAGGAATGCGGCAAAAGCTGCTTCTCGTTCTTTGACGGGAGAATTTTCCAATAAAGTTAACGTATTAAATGAAGCGTTAATTAATCTTCGAGTTGAAGTTGAAGCTATTTTAGATTTTCCTGAAGAAGAGATTGACTTCTTGTCTGAATACCAGAGTCAGGAAAAGTTAGAAGATATCCAGAATAGACTAGAGAGCGTTTTGGATTCCGCACGTCAGGGCGAGATCTTGCGAGACGGTCTGAGAGTCGCACTCGTTGGCGAGACCAATGTCGGTAAGTCCAGTCTTTTGAACTATTTAGCTGGCGAAGAAATTGCTATTGTTTCTGACATCGCCGGTACTACTAGAGATAAGATCCAAACTGACCTTATTATTTTCGGAGTGCCTTTTCACTTTGTAGATACAGCTGGTATTCGTGAAACAGAAGATCGAATTGAACAGATTGGCATTGAAAGGACTAAGCAGGAAATATCCAAGGCTGATGTTATTTTAGAAATTAGAGATATTAGAGAGCGGCAAAATCAGAATAAAGACTCGATGAAAACAGCTCTGGAAATGATTAAAGGAAAAGATGTTCCGATCATTACTGTTTTGAATAAAGTCGATCTTATTTCATCCCCTATTCTGAACACAAAAGATGTTTCACGTGGAACGATTATTGAAACCTCAGCTGTGACTGGAAAAGGGATGCAGGAATTGAAATCCGAACTTCTGAAACTGGCAGGTTTTTCAGAAAATCAGTCAATCTATATGGCTCGAGAGCGTCATATCCATAATCTACTTAATGTTAAAGAATCTTTAAAGCGAGCCGCTTCTTACCTGAATTCAAGTAGCCCTCAACTTGAGTTATTTGCAGAAGAATTAAGAGGAGCTTCCGATGAGCTGGGAGAAATTACCGGGAAGATATCTTCTGACGATCTTTTAGGAAAAATCTTTAGTGGTTTTTGTATTGGCAAGTAAGCTGTTTCACGTGGAACAAAAAGATGAGTTATTGTTATCCAAATGAATACGAAGTAATTGTTGTTGGCGGAGGAAATGCCGGTATTGAAGCGGCAGCCGCCTGCGCAAGAATGAAAGCTAAAACGCTTTTAGTTACCCATAATTTGGACAATTTGGGTCAGCAATCTTGCAATCCATCCATTGGAGGCATCGGGAAAAGCCATTTAGTTAAAGAAGTCGATGCATTAGATGGTTTAATCGCAAAAGCTACGGACTTTTCCGGTATTCAATTTCGGGTTTTAAATGCATCTAAAGGTGCCGCTGTTCGCGCTACAAGGGCACAAATTGATCGGCGTCTTTATAAATATCAGATGCGAACAAGAATCGAAGCAATAGAAAATTTGTCTTTGATTGAGGAAGCGGTCGATGCTCTGCTTCTTGAAAATGGAAATGTTGCTGGCGTCTATTTACGATCAGGAATCTCGATAAGGGCTAAGGCTGTTGTTTTGTGCGCCGGAACCTTCTTGAACGGTAAAGTTTTTATTGGTCAAACTTCATACCTTGCCGGCAGATCCGGTGATCCTTCATCCGTAAATTTGGGAATTAACCTTGCAGAGTTAGGTTTGCCGAAGGCCCGATTGAAGACTGGAACGCCTGCGCGACTGGACGGCAGAACAATCGATTTCTCTAAATGTGAAAAGCAGCTGGGCGATTCAGAGCCGGTTCCGGTCTTCTCTTACATGGGTTCTCCTGAGGATCATCCGCAGCAGGTGCCTTGCTGGATAACAGATACGAACGAAAGGACCCATGACTTTATTAGGAAAGGTTTAGACCGTTCGCCTTTATTTACCGGTGTTATTGAAGGGATTGGTCCGCGTTACTGCCCTTCTATTGAAGACAAAATTCATAAGTTCGCTTCTAAAACTTCTCATCATGTCTTCCTGGAGCCGGAAGGGTTAAATACCTATGAGTATTATCCCAATGGAATCTCAACAAGTTTGCCTTACGACGTTCAGGTGAATTTCATTCATTCCATTAAGGGCTTGGAAAATGTACACATCATAAGACCCGGATACGCGATTGAATATGATTATTATGATCCGACTCATTTGAAAGATAATCTTGAAAGTAAGGAGTTTGATAATTTATTCTTGGCAGGTCAGGTAAACGGTACGACCGGCTACGAAGAGGCCGCAGCCCAAGGCTTGATGGCAGGTATCAATGCAGTTTTAAAAATTAGAGATGAAGAGCCCTTCCTGCTCCGCAGAGATCAAGCTTATCTCGGTGTGATGGTAAATGATCTGATCACTAAAGGCGTGAATGAACCGTATCGTATGTTCACTTCGCGAGCAGAATATAGGCTGAGCCTGAGGGAAGATAACGCAGATGAACGGCTTACTGAGATCGGTTATAAGTTGGGAGTTGTGTCGGAAGAGCGCTGGAAATTCTTCCAGGAAAAAAGAGAGCGACTGGCAAGGGAGACAGAACGTCTTAAAGGTATTTGGGTGAATCCGGGAGTACTGGATAAATTCAGCTTAGAAGAAGTTGTGGGCGCTGAACTTTCTAAGGAATCACAACTCTATGTAATGCTGAAACGACCGGAAGTAGATTATCAAAAACTCAAATTATTGAAGACAAAAGGCGGCGAAACGCTGCTGCCTCCGCCCTATCTTTCGGACGAAGAAGCCGAAACGCTTACGACTAAAGTGAAGTATTCCGGCTATGAGGATAAACAAAAAGCTGAAGTTCAGAAGAATTTGGAAAAAATAGAGACGGTTATTCCAGAGGATTTTGATTACGATTCTGCAAAGGGACTGTCGTTTGAAATTACACAAAAATTGAAAAAGATCAAACCCAGAACACTTGGGGAGGCTTTAAATATTTCCGGGGTAACACCTGCGGCGATTTCTATCCTTCTCGTTTATCTGAAACGATACAGAGGAACGAAGGAGTAAATATGGAAAAGAATCGAGAAGAACTCATCCAGGGATTGGAAAAGCTCGGGATAACAGCCGGTGAAGAAGAGGTTTCAAAGTTGATTTCTTTTTCTGAGCTGTTGCTGAAATGGAATAAAGTTTATAACCTTACTGCGATTCGAGACGAAGGGGATGTAATTAGGAAACATCTGTTGGATTCTTTGACTTTACTTCCCTATTTCAAGTTGTATGGAACAGAAGTCGGTTGTAGAACTTTGGACGTTGGGTGTGGCGGAGGATTACCTGCCATTCCCTTATCAATCTTTTTGAAAGATTTTGATTTTAATTTAATCGACACCGTTAATAAGAAGATAACTTTTGTTCGACAAGCTGTCATTCAACTGAAACTCCAGAATGTCAATGTTTTTAATGAAAGAGTTGAAAATTTTCATCCATTAAAGCCTTTTAATTTAATTAGTTGCAGAGCATTCTCTTCATTAGCAAGCTTCGTGACGCTAACTGAGCACTTAATTGATGAGAATGGTCGATGGTTAGCGATGAAAGGCAAGTGTCCAGTCGAGGAAATTGACCAGCTTCCGGCCGGTGTTGGTGTGGAGAAAGTGATAGAGCTGAAAGTTCCTTTCCTAGATACTGAAAGACATTTAATAGTTTTAAAGAAAAAATAAGAAACTTAAGGAAGCTCTGTAAAATGCTTGATTCTTCCCAATGGCCTTTAGAGACTTAATTTTCAAAGGATCTGGCCGAAATTTTCCATTCAGGAGGAGTTGATTGGGGCCTAATCAATCAATTTCCTCCCCAATAGATACAGTTATCCTAGACGAAGCTCACCTTAGTTCGATTTTCGAAGCAATTTCCGATGAACA
>ERZ772881.2611-NODE-2611-length-12589-cov-28.164273_pt1 | contig 12589 bp, 10 predicted proteins | sample MGYA00580581_ERZ772881 | MGnify/ENA primary metagenome ERZ772881 (study PRJEB29015, sample SAMEA2737668) | human gut metagenome | biome: human gut; feature: human-associated habitat; material: faeces | place: China | collected 2012 ...
TCAAAGTCGTTGAGCTGAAGACCGACCCGCAGCTGATGGGCGCTCTGGGTGCTGCAGAGTACGCTCGCCAGAAGGGTCTCGCCAAGAAGTAAGCCGCTTCTGAAATCACCCCGAAAGAAGGAGAACCACCCGGTTCTCCTTCTTCTTTTTGGTTGAAGAACAAAGTGCACGGTTCCGGTGAAAAAAATATAAAAAAATTCATCGTTTTTGCAAGAAGTATTTGCTTTTATGATCAGATTAGTTTAATATATGTACGTCATTAAGACAGTTGACTGGCGTATGGAAGAGAGAGCGCCGGCCAAAGCCCAAAATATTAGGAGTGAGAAAAACCATGGATAACCTATTCTGGATCGGCTTCGTCGGAGCCGCGCTCGCCCTGATTTTCGCCTACCTGCAGAAGTGCAAAGTTATGAAGTGCTCTGAGGGTGACGAGAAGATGGTCAAGATCGCTTCTTCGATCCGCGCCGGTGCCAACGCCTACCTGAAACAGCAGTATTCCACTGTTGCAAAAGTGTTTGCAGTCGTATTTGTCATCCTGCTGATCATCGCCTTTGCTTCCAAGGGCCAGATGCTCTCCAGAGTGACGCCGTTTGCCTTCCTGACCGGTGGTATCTGGTCGATGCTCGCCGGCCTGATCGGTATGAAGATCGCCACTGCCGCCAATGCCCGCACGGCCAACGCCGCACACGAGAGCCTGAACCACGGCCTGAACGTTGCCTTCTCTTCCGGCACGGTCATGGGCTTCACGGTCGTCGGCCTCGGCATTCTGGACATTACGCTCTGGTTTATCGGCCTGCGCTACATCGGCAAGATCACCGATCCCACCGTGCTTGCCAACATCATGGTCATGAATGGCATGGGCGCTTCTTTCATGGCGCTGTTTGCCCGTGTCGGCGGCGGTATCTACACCAAGGCTGCTGACGTTGGCGCCGACCTCGTCGGTAAAGTCGAAGCCGGTATTCCGGAAGACGACCCGCGTAACCCCGCGACCATCGCGGACAACGTTGGCGATAACGTCGGCGACGTTGCCGGTATGGGCGCTGACCTGTATGAGTCCTATGTCGGCTCTATCCTTGCCACCTTCGCGCTGAGCGCCGCCGCTAACTACGGCTGGAGCGGCATGCTGCTGCCCGTTGCGCTGGCCGTTTGCGGCATTGTCTGCTCGCTGATCGGTTCTTTCCTCATCAAGACGAAGGAAGACGCCACCCAGATGTCCCTGCTCAAGAGCCTGCGCACCGGCACCTACACGGCTGCCGCCCTCTCCGCTGTGCTCGCCCTGCCCCTGTCCTACCTCATTCTCGGACCCGAGCAGCACTGCTGGGGCGTTTACGTCGCCATCCTCTGCGGCCTCGTCGGCGGCTGCGCCATCGGCTACTTCACCGAGTACTACACCTCTGACAACTATAAGCCCACGCAGCAGCTGGCCGCCGCTTCCGAAACTGGCTCTGCTACGATCATCATCGGCGGCATCTCTCTGGGCCTGAAGTCCACCATGGCCTCCATCCTGATCGTCTCTGTTGCTATCCTGCTCAGCTACTTCTGCGCAGGCGGCACCACCACGATCATCGACGCCAGCGGCGCGTTCACCGCTGAGTTCAACCAGGGCCTGTACGGCATTGGCATTGCCGCTGTCGGCATGCTCTCCACCCTCGGCATCACCCTCGCGACCGACGCTTACGGCCCCGTTGCCGACAACGCCGGCGGTATTGCCGAGATGTCCGGTCTGCCGGAAGAAGTCCGCGACCGCACCGACGCGCTTGATTCTCTCGGCAACACCACCGCTGCCACCGGCAAGGGCTTCGCGATCGGCTCTGCTTCCCTGACGGCTCTGGCACTGCTCGTGTCCTACGTCAACATCGTGCAGACCCGCACGCCCGAGACCCTCAACTTCACGCTGACGAGCCCGTCCGTTCTGGTCGGCCTGTTCATCGGCGCGATGCTCACCTTCGTATTCTCCGCACTGACCATGAGCGCTGTGCAGACCGCTGCGCAGTCCATCGTCGTGGAAGTGCGCCGTCAGTTCCGTGAGATTGTCGGCATCATGGACTACAAAGCAGATCCGGATTACGCAGCCTGCGTCAGCCTGTGCACCAAGGGTGCCCTGCATGAGATGGTGGCTCCGGCCATTCTGGCTGTTGTCGTTCCGATCGTCACCGGCCTGATCCTTGGACCCACCGGCGTTGTCGGTCTGCTCGGCGGCGTGTCCGTCACCGGTTTTGCGATGGCCGTGTTCATGTCCAACGCGGGCGGTGCCTGGGACAACGCGAAGAAGTATATCGAGCGCGGCAACCATGGCGGCAAGGGCAGCCCCCAGCACAAGGCGGCTGTCGTTGGCGATACCGTCGGCGACCCGTTCAAGGATACTTCCGGCCCGTCCCTGAACATCCTGATCAAGCTCTGCTCCACGGTCTCCATCGTGTTTGCCGGCCTGATTATTGCGTTCAACCTCATGAACGTGCTGTAAATTCAAGCATGGAAAAGCCCGTTGGCAGTTTGCCAACGGGCTTTTTGTCGTCCAACTTTTTCGTCTATGTCAAACGATTTGAAACAGATAGAACTTCAGGTAATCCGTCTCCGGCACGTTCCAGAGGATCGGATGATCCGGTCCTTGCTGGCGCGCCTCGATCTGCCGCAGGGAAACCTGTGCGTCTTTAGCGGCGTCTGCCAGCATGGCGCGGAAACGGTCGTCCGTCATGAAGTGTGAGCACGAGCAAGTGGCAAGATAGCCGCCGCGCGGCAGGATGCGCATGGCTTTGAGATTGATCTCCTTGTAGCCGCGGACAGCGTTGGCCACGGTCGCGCTGCTCTTGGTGAAAGCCGGCGGGTCGAGGATGATATAATCATATGCCCCGCGCTTTTGCCCGGCCAGCTTTGTGAGCAGATCAAACACATCAGCGCAGAGGTACTCCACACGATCCTGCAGACCATTGAGCTCCGCATTGTGCCGCGCGGTCGCGAGCGCGTCCTCCGACACATCCACCGAGACGACGGATGCCGCGCCCGCCACTGCGCAGTTGAGGCCAAAGGCACCGGTGTGGGTGAAGCAGTCGAGCACGCGCTTGCCCGGCGCGAGCTGCGCCGCCGCGCGGCGGTTATACTTCTGGTCGAGAAAGAACCCGGTTTTCTGTCCGTGGATATAATCCACATCGTACAGAATCCCGTTTTCCCGGATCGTTACATGTCCGTCCAGGTCCGTCTGCAGTCCGTCGAGCGGCACGAAACCGGTCCCCTGCTCCATGCCCTCTTTCTGCCGGAGCTTGACGTCGTTGCGCTCGTAGATCGCGTCGATTTGTTCGCCGCCCGCGCGCAGCGCCTGCAACAGGAGTACAAACAGCTGCATTTTTCGCAGCTCCATGCCCAGTGAGAGCACCTGCGCGACCAGAATCGGGCCGAAGCGATCGACCGTCAGGCCCGGAAAACCGTCTGATTCGCCGAAGATCAGGCGGCAGTTATCGAAATTCTGCCCCATGACCGTGCGGCGGTAATCAACGGCATACTGGATGCGCCGGGTCCAGAATGCCTCGTCAAAGCGGTCATTCGCGTTGCGTGAGAGCACACGCACGCGAATCTTGGACGCACTGTTATAAAACCCGGCGCCGAGCCAGTGCCCACTGCGCGTGGTCACATCCACGATCTGCCCATTGGCGCAGGCGGCGTCCGCCTGCAGCACTTCATCGGCATAAACCCACGGATGACCGCTGCGCAGACTGCGCGCCGCCTTGTCCGTGACGAGAATTTTCGGATAATTTCGTTCCATAGCATCTACACTCCAAATGATATCGCCCTATTGTACCCCGAACACGCCGCGCGGACAAGAGCGAAATGCGATATTTACATTTTCCGACCGGTCGTTTATAATATTGTCATTAGTCTGTTTTGAAAAGGTGACGCCATGAAGCTCTCCAAATCCGGTATTTTTCTGATCATCATACTCGTGATCGCCATCGGGCTCGGTGCCTGGGTCACGGTCATGACCTGCAGCGTCCTGGCAAAGGACCCAATCACAATGCCTGACCGCAGCAGTTCCGCCGGCACGCCCCTGCCTGTGCAAAATGCCGACAAACCAAAGGAGCCGGACACGTTTGTCATCTCCATGGTCGGCGACTGCACGCTCGCCTCGATCCAGACCGGGCACGATTTTGACAGCTATATTGATAAAAACGGGACTTCCTGGCCGTTTTCCGGCGTGGTGGAGTATCTGAGTCAGGATGAGTTCACACTTGCGAACCTCGAGTGCACCTTTTCGGATGAAAAGCTCAAGTCCTCTTCCCTGTTCTATTTCCGCGGCCCGTCGTCCTATGCGGACATTCTCGTGCAGGGCAGCGTTGAGTGCGTCACGCTCGGCAACAACCACACGAATGACTTCGGTGCGAAAGGCGTCACGGACACGGAGGCTGCGCTGGAGGCCGCCGGTGTTCCGTGGGCGGCCTCCGGAGAATCCAAAGTGGTCACGACGGAGCACGGACTGAAGATCGGCATCTACTGTCCGGGGTGGACCGGCCTGAGCAAAAGCAACATCACCGCCGGTATGGAGAAACTCAAGGACGCCGGCGCAGATATTCTGATCTTCGCACCGCACTGGGGCACGGAGGGCAGTTACAAGGTGACTGAAAATCAGGAATCCTTTGCTCACGCAGCCATTGACGCTGGCGCGCACATCGTTTTCGGCACCCACCCGCACGTCCTGCAGAAGATGGAAGCCTACAACGGCGGCTATATCTTCTACAGCCTCGGCAACTTCAGCTTCGGCGGCAACACCGCGCCGCGCGACGTGGACACGGCGATCGCGCAGGTGACCGTGAAAAAAGACGGCGACGGCTGGACCATCGACGGTTATGACCTCATCCCCTGCCGCCTGTCGAGCACAGACAGCAAGAACGACTACCGCCCGCGCCCGTACAAAGAGGACGAGGAAGGCTACGCGCGCGTGCTCAGCAAGTTCGACGGCTCCTGGACCGGAAGCGACCTGAACGTGGACTACTCGTTCATGTACCACTGATACATAAAAATGCGCAAAATGGCCATCCGCCGATTGGCGGATGGCCATTGCTTTTTCAGTCCTGCGGCAGCGGGATCTTGCCCTTGAGCAGCACCTTGCCAAAGCAGCAAATGGTGATGCCGGACGAGGCGCTGATCGTCACATCCGCGTCCTTACGCGCGCGGTTGAGCGAAAACAGATAGACATTGCCGAGGTAGTCCTGGCAATATTGCTTGCATTTCATGTCACCGTCCACGAAGAACAGACCGATGTCCCCGTCGCAGATCGTGGCGCCGCGCTTGACGAGCACGATCGAATCGTCGTGAATGTATGGCTCCATGCTGTCGCCCGCGATGCGCACCGCGAAATCCGCCTCCGAATCTGCCGCGACGGCATAATCCTCATAGTCGTCCCCCAAAGCCGGCGAGGCATAGCCGGCTGCAGCCGGCGTCATATACAGCGGGATGATCTTATTTTGCTCCGGCTGCTGCTCGGCGGCCTTCAGGCGCGCACACTCAGCATCCAGCAGCTGCATGGTCACAAAGCGGCCGTGGTCATCCAGACGGCGCAGCTTCCAGAGCGTCTCCCACTCCTCTGGCGTCGGCTGGTCCGTGCTGCCGGTTCCGCAAAATGTCTCCAGCGGGACGTGCAGCGCGTCGCAGATCCGCAAAAGCAGTTCAAAATCGATCTTCATATTGTCGCGCCGGATGATGCTGTAGAGCGTCTGCGCGGGCACCTGGATCTGCCGCGCGAACTCATTGACCTTAATATCGCGTTCATCCAACAATTTTTTGAGCGTGGTTCCGATCATGCACAACACCCCTTTGCCACATCATCATATCGAATTTTTTGTTCTATGTCAAGAAATAAAAACGGAACTAAAAATTATGAAAACGAAAATTTCCATCATAATTCGTGGAAACAGTTTACTTTACTATGAAAATGTGCTTAAATAAGTTGAGATGTAATCGATGATTTTGTTCATCATTACCTGCAAAATAAGGAGGAAATTTAGAATGGTACAGTTTTCCAGCAGAATGAGTCAGCTGAAGGGTTCCGCGATCCGCGAGCTCCTTGCTCTGGCCAACAAACCGGAAGTGCTCTCGTTCGCCGGCGGCATGCCCGCTCCCGAGCTCTTCCCCGTTGACAAGATCAAGGCTGCGACCGACGCCGTCCTCGAGGAGCAGGGCAAGATCGCGCTCCAGTACTCCAGCACCAACGGCTTCGAGCACTTCCGTCAGCAGATCGCCGACCGCATGGAAGCAAAGCTCAACATCAAGACCAGCGCGGACAACATCCTCGTGACCTCCGGCTCTCAGCAGGGTCTGGATTACTCGGCGCGTGTTTTCTGCGACAAGGGCGATGTCGTCATTATCGAGAGCCCGTCCTATCTCGGCGCTCTGAACGCTTTCAAGGCCTGCGAGCCGAACTTTGTCGCCATCCCCACCGACGGCGACGGCATGATTATGGGAGAGCTTGAGAAAGTGCTTGCCACGACCGAGAACGTCAAGATGATCTACGTCATCCCCGACTTCCAGAACCCGTCCGGCCGCACCTGGCCGCTCGAGCGCCGCAAGCAGTTCATGGACATCATCAACAAGTACGAAATCCCCGTCGTTGAGGATAACCCCTACGGCGAGCTCCGCTTCGAGGGCGAGTACCTGCCCGCGCTCAAGAGCATGGACACAAAGGGCCTCGTTGTCTTCCTCGGCACCTTCTCCAAGATCCTGGCGCCCGGCTACCGTCTGGGCTGGGTCTGCGCCGATGGCGAGATCCTCCAGAAGTACAACTTCCTCGCGCAGGCCGCTTCCCTGCAGGCTTCCACCGAGGCGCAGCTCGTTGTCTCCAAGTTCATCGACATGTTCGACCTGGACGAGCACGTTGCCACCATCAAGGAGTGCTACCGCAAGCGCCGCGACGTCATGATGGCGACCATGGAGCGTGAGTTCCCGCCCGAGGCAAAGTTCACCCACCCCAACGGCGGTCTGTTCACCTGGGTCGAGCTGCCGGAGTACATCAACACCAACGAGATGGCAAAGCAGTGCCTGGCGCGCAACGTTGCGTACGTCCCGGGCGACGGCTTCTTCCCGGACGCCGGCCACAACAATTGCATCCGCCTGAACTACTCCTGCATGCCCGAAGAGAAGATTGAAAAGGGCATGACCATTCTGGGCGAGGTCATCAAGGCCAACCTCAAGAAGTAATCACCCGATAAAAAAGGCCGTGTTCTCCGGAACACGGCCTTTTCTATCTCATTTTTCAGTGCAGAACATGTGTATGGAGAAACGCTGCCACGCCGTCGCGATCATTGGTTTCGGTAACATAGTCACAGGCCGCGCGCACCTCGGGCGCAGCATTGCCCATGGCAACGCTCGTGCCAGCTGCACGCAGCATACGCAGATCGTTGGAGCTGTCGCCGAAGGCGATGGTATCCGCAGCTGGAATGCTCAAGTGCTGCGCGAGCGACAGCAGCGCCCTGCCCTTGTCTGCATCGGCCGCGTTGAGCTCTAGATTGTTGCGAAAAGACGACGTGACCAGAATTTCCGGGAACGCCGCTGCGATCTCTGACCGTGCCGTTTCGCGCTCGGCCATGTCACGAAAACAGAGCTGTACCTTCTGCACTGGCTGACCGTTTTCGCGCAGGAAAGCCTTCAGATCATCCACCGGGGCGCGGGTCCGCCGCAGAAGCGCGACCACTTCCTCATCGGCATTATAATAGCGCACCCGCTCCAGGAACGCCCGATCTGCCCAGCCGGTATCGTTCCAGTAACAGTCATACATCGCATCATAACGCGCGGCAAAGTCGAGCAGCCGCAGGCAGGTGCCGAGTGCGATCTCCGCGCGCAGGAGCGCTTCCCCGGTGCGCATATCCGACACTTTCGCACCATTGATCGTAATGGCATAATGCAGGAACGGAAACGCCATCACCTGCTCCGGAATCGCCCGGAGGGCGCGCCCGGTCGCGGGGACGATCACATGTCCCTGCTCGGCCGCGAGCGAAAGCGCGGCAAAATTCCGCCGGGAGACGACCTTGCCCGAATTGAGCAGAGTCCCGTCCAGATCCAGAGCGATCAGCTTCATAAGCACCTCCTGAAATAAGAAAATCCTGTGTTCTTTGAACACAGGATTTTGCTGGTGGAGACTAATGGGCTCGAACCATCGACCTCATGCGTGTGAAGCATGCGCTCTAACCAGCTGAGCTAAGCCTCCAAATGGTGACCCGTACGGGACTCGAACCCATGTTACCGCCGTGAAAGGGCGGTGTCTTAACCACTTGACCAACGGGCCTAAGATGGGATGCTGCGGGTGCAGCATCCCCTTGGTAGCGGCACCTGGATTCGAACCGGGGACACTTCGGGTATGAACCGAATGCTCTGGCCAACTGAGCTATGCCGCCATGTTGTTCGCGCCTCAGCAACTGCCAAACGCAAGGAGCATTGTACCAAACAATGCTCCTGTTGTCAATAAGTTTTGCGACGAATTTTTAATTTTTTTGCGGCAGATAATCCAGCGGCGACACGCTCTGACCAGAGGCCGCGACCGACAGATGCAGGTGGCTCTCCTGCGCCGACTCACAGCCGGCGGAATCACCGACCGAGCCGATGGTATCCCCAACGGAGACCTGATCGCCGACATTTACCGTTGGGATCGACTCAAGATTCGCGTACATGCACCGCAGGCCGTCCTCCCGCTCGGTCACAACAGTCGTGCCATACAGATCGTCATAATACACCTTCGTGACCGTGCCGGACGCCATGGCCGAGACGACCGTGCCGTATTTGGCCCCAATGTCAATGCCGTCATGCGTGCGCCAGTCCGACATGGTCTCGTCATAGGCCAGCGCCGTCATGGCGTACGGCCGCAGCACGGCGCCGTCCACCGGCCAGACGTACTTGTCCTGCGCTGCCGTTGCAGCCGCGTCCTCGGCCGGAATTTCCGGCTCCGGTGTCATCTCCGGCATGGGCACCGGCGTCGCCGGCACGGGGATCGTCGGCGCGGGCGTCACTTCCAGCACCACGTTCTGATCGCGTCCGTCATCCATAGTCTTCGTACCCGCCAGCAGTGACCAGGCGGAAACGCCGATCACCGCTGCGCACAGGACGAGGGCTATGTAGAAGCCCTTGCCTTCGATGAAGCGTACGGATTTCTTTTCCGGTTTCTTGTCCTTGTTCGGTTCCATCGTGTTTCCCTCCAAGAAAAAAGGTGTTTGCATGGGTATTGTCACCCACGCAAACACCTTTTATACCGGTTTGGGAAAATTACTTTTTGATGCTGAAGAATGCATCCTTGCCGGGATACTGCGCCACGTCAAACAGCTCGTCCTCGATGCGCAGGAGCTGGTTGTACTTCGCGACACGGTCGGTGCGGCTCGGTGCGCCGGTCTTGATCTGACCGGCGTTGACGGCAACGGAAATGTCCGCGATCGTGGTGTCCTCGGTCTCGCCGGAGCGGTGCGAGACGACGGCCGTCCAGCCGGCGCGGTGCGCCATCTGGATGGCGTCGAGCGTCTCGGTCAGGGTGCCGATCTGGTTGAGCTTGATGAGCACGGCATTGGCGGCGCCGAGCTCGATGCCCTTCTTGATGCGCTGGACGTTCGTGACAAACAGATCGTCGCCGACGAGCTGGATCTTCTTTCCAAGGCGGTCCATGAGCATCTTCCAGCCTTCCCAGTCATCCTCGGCCATGCCGTCCTCGAGGGAGATGATCGGGTACTTCTCCACGAAGTCGGCATACATGTCGACCATCTGCTCGCGGGTCATGACGATACCGCGCTTCGGCAGATGATAGCAGCCGTCCTCGGCGTTGAACCACTCAGAGCAGGCGCTGTCGATAGCGATCATGAAGTCGTCATACGGCTTATAGCCAGCCAGCTCGATGGCCTTGACAAGTGCCTTGAGCGCGTCCTCGTCGCTGTCGAGGTTCGGCGCGTAGCCACCCTCGTCGCCCACGCCGGAGGCCGGGACGACCTTCTTGAGCACGTGGAACACCTCCGAGCACATGCGCAGCGCCTCAGAGAAGCTCTTGGCGCCGACGGGCATGATCATGAACTCCTGAATATCGACGTTGCTGCCGGTGGCGTGCGCGCCGCCGTTGAGCACGTTCATCATCGGCACGGGCAGCGTCTTGGCGTTGCAGCCGCCGATGTAGTTATACAGGCTCTGGCCGGTCGCCAGCGCGCCGGCCTTCGCGCATGCGAGGGACACGCCGAGGATGGCGTTGGCGCCGAGACGGGTCTTGTTCGGCGTGCCGTCGAGCTCGATGAGGAGCTTGTCGATCGAGGTCTGGTCGAGGACGTTCATGCCCTGCAGCGCCTCTGCGATCTCGACATTCACGTTCTCCACGGCCTTGAGCACGCCCTTGCCGAGGTAACGGCTCTTGTCGCCGTCACGCAGCTCGCAGGCCTCGTAGATACCGGTGGAAGCGCCGGAGGGAACAGCCGCGCGGCCGACGGTGCCGTCGTCGAGCGTGACTTCCACTTCCACAGTCGGGTTGCCGCGGGAGTCGAGAATTTCTCTGGCGCTGACGTCCACAATTTCAAAATAATCCTTCATGTTCATACTCCTTTATGATTTTTCGATAAGGCTCTCGCCTGTCATTGCGGGTTTGGGCTCGATGTGCATGAGTTCGAGCATGGTGGGTGCGATATCGGAAAGACGGCCGTGCGGGCGCAGCGGCAGATCGCTGCCGACGAGCACCAGCGGCACGAGATTCGTCGTGTGCGCCGTGTTCGGCGAACCATCCGGCTCGACCATGCGGTCGGCATTGCCGTGGTCAGCGGTGACGAGCAGTGTGTAGCCCATCTCCTGCGCCGCCGCAACGACCTCGCCGAGGCATCGGTCCACGAACTCGACCGCCTGAATGGCGGCTGGCATCACGCCGGTGTGGCCGACCATGTCGCAGTTGGCGAAGTTCAGGATGACCACATCGTACTTGCCGCTCTCAATGCGCTTGACGCATTCGGCAGCCACTTCGGGGGCGCTCATCTCCGGCTTCAGGTCGTAGGTAGCCACCTTAGGCGATGCAACCAGGATCCGCTCCTCATGATCGAATTTCTCTTCACGGCCGCCATTGAGGAAGAAAGTAACGTGCGCATACTTCTCCGTTTCGGCGATACGCAATTGTTTAAGTCCCTTCGACGAAACGTATTCACCGATGGTGTTGTTGACATTTTCCTTGTCGAAAAGAATATGCAACCCCTGGAATTTCGCATCGTAAGGCGTCATACAGCAGTAGTAAAGCGGCAATTTTTTCATGCCGTATTCGGGCATATCCTCCTGGGTCAGCACGATCGTCAGCTCTTTCGCCCGGTCATTGCGGAAATTGAAGAAAATAACCATATCATCCGGCCGAATCAGCCCCAACGGTTGGTCGTCCGCACCGACACAGGCGATCGGCTTGATAAACTCGTCGGTCACACCTTCGTCATAGGATTTTTGCACGGCGGCAACCGGATCGGACGCTTTCTCGCCCGTGCCGTTCACCAACAGGTCGTATGCTTCCTTGACACGCTCCCAGCGTTTATCGCGATCCATCGCATAGTAACGGCCGATGATCGAAGCGATCTTGCCCCCGGAAACCTTCAAATGGTCCCGCAAACTCTCGATGAAACCCTTACCGCTGCGCGGATCGGTGTCGCGGCCGTCCATGAAGCAGTGGACGAAAGTCTTGTCACTGACACCGTACTCCTTGGAGATATCGCACAATTTGAGCAGGTGGTCCAGCGAGCTGTGCACCCCTCCGTCCGACAACAGCCCCATGAAATGCACCTGCTTGCCGTTCTCCTTAGCATAAGTAAATGCCTTCACGACCTCCGGGTTCTTCAGGATCGAGTTGTCGCGACAGGCGATATTGATCTTCACGAGGTCCTGATAGACCACGCGGCCCGCACCGATATTGAGGTGTCCTACCTCCGAATTGCCCATCTGGCCGTCGGGCAGTCCGACATTCTCTCCGTCGGTACGCAGCTCGGCATTGGGATACTTTTTCTCCAATCCCATAATATATTCGGGACGGGCGCAGTAAACTACATCGTCATGGCCGTGGTCGCCTTTGCCCCAGCCATCCAAAATCATCAGCAATACTTTATTCGACATACTTGTATAATCTTATCTGTTTAATTTCGTTTTTCTGTTCATCCAGAACGAACGTCCCGCGTGGGATCACTCCCCGGAAACGGTTATTCCCCGTCCATAGCCTTGCGGGCGGCGTCCTTGGACTCAAGCACCCGGTTGACGATGGAGAGCAGCTCTTCGGGATCGAAGGGCTTCTGGAGGGTGGCCACGGCGTTGCGGATGGCGAGGTGGATTCCCTGGAGGCCGCTGATCACGATGACGGGCGTGTCCTTGAATGCGGGGTTCATGGACATCTTGCGGTAAAAGCGCGGCCCCCATTCGTCGGGCATTTCCATGTCCAGCGTGACGAGATCGGGCCTTTCCGCTTCGAGGACGGAAAGGGCTTCCTCGACGCTGGATGCGGAACAGGTCGCGTAGCCGTTGTCGGAGAGAACTTCGGTGATGTACTTGACGATATACGGGTCGTCGTCGATGGTCAGGATCTTCTTGGGCATGGGGCTTCTCCTTGCGTTCGGATCAGGCGGTGGTTGGTTCGGGA
>ERZ772881.2619-NODE-2619-length-12542-cov-9.489629_pt1 | contig 12542 bp, 16 predicted proteins | sample MGYA00580581_ERZ772881 | MGnify/ENA primary metagenome ERZ772881 (study PRJEB29015, sample SAMEA2737668) | human gut metagenome | biome: human gut; feature: human-associated habitat; material: faeces | place: China | collected 2012 ...
TTGTACCACCATTAGGAACCTCAGTTTGACTTGTCCTATTTATATGCTAACACCATGTCATACCAATTTGAATACGCAGTGGCTGAGAAAAAACACCCTGGTATCGACAGACAGAATCGAACGGGAAGCCAGTACATTTGCCGTCGAACTGCTATTGCCTGATGACCTCATCCGGGAATATCCGGAATATACTCTCAGTCATCTGGGGAAAATAGCCGGAATCCCCCATGAGTTATGTTTGTTAAAAAAATTCTATTACTAAATAGTTATATTAAATATATCAATCAATAGAACAAGCAATAGCATCATCCAATTCTTCTCGCAAATCGCACAACCTTAAAAGCAAGTATTTTAGGTCATCTTGGCTAATTTGCAATTGAATATTATTGGATTGTTCTAATTGCCTTCTGAAATTTATTTGTTCGCCACTCCATAAGGAAGAAATTTCATTTATTTTATCCTTAGTAATAACCATCATGTTTACTCTCTCCCTTCAGAAAGGTAGTAATATCATGCCACAATTTACCATTCCTTTACGTTTTTATGTAGAATATTTTTATGATAGAACAAACGTTTCTGAATTAAAAAAGGAAGCTAAAACGCCACCAGACATTCATCTCAATTCAATATATGACCTAATCCGCTATGGGTTAATGAATCCAATAACGAGTCAATGTGGAGTACATTATATGCTATTAGGAGCAAAAGCAGATACTTATCATATCACGGTTATAGAAGGTCAAGAACAGACAATTTCAATCGCAAATAAGTTTCCCAATCATGTTATTATTACTTATCATTGTAATCCAATTCAACGAACAAATAAAGAGGCAACTATTATCCCCTTTGTCCAACGGGATGAAAGCGATCCTTTGACAAAATTAAATTTATCCATATAATCCACGCCTGTCTCATTCAGAACCTGTATGTTTTGATTTATTAGTATTTTGCATCGACAAAGAATACAAAGAAAATATAGTAATTAGATTATTATTAGACGCCTTCAGATCTTTTCAAGAACAAAACTATCGTTATACAGTAATTGCCGCTCATACGGCATACGAATTAGCAGCCAAGAAATATTTTAAAGGGCTTGCTAATCGTTCCCAATTCAAAAAGGCTAAAAAATTTTTAACTAATATCAACAAGGAAAATATTTCTGCAATAGCTACAAAATACCTTCCTTTATTGACCAGTCTGACAAATAAACCCATGCCTTTAGATAAACTATCTGATGACATATTAAAATTAACTCAAAAAAGAAATAGTTTGAATCATGATACGCTTCAGGTATCAAATAATGCAAAAAAAGAACTTAGAGATTGCCTCATATCTACTTTTCTGATTTGTAAATATTTTGAGTTGGAAATTCCAGATAAAGATTACAGTGAATTTTTGCAATAAATGACGTAAACAGCGGGGGCGCCGCCATCGTTCTCATCAATGGTGATGAAGCCACCGTGAAACGCGTAAAAAAGCAGGAAGAAGGTATCACGCTCATTGCTACCAATACCAGCGTGTACGAGCCCCACTTCTACGCTAACCATGACATAGAGTCCCTTCCCATCCAGATAATCGGCAAAGTGGTAGAGATGAGGCGGAAGTTCTAACCATATAAAAATGTAAGTAAATATGATTTTATTAGGACATAAAGGAAACTATATGAAACGATTATTAAACACCGATGAACTAATCACGCATATGAAGAATAAGGGGATTCAGTTTAACATTGCAAATGAAGCATCAGCCAAGCATTTTCTCACTGAACATAATTATTATTTCAAATTATCTTCTTACCGAAAAAACTATGATAAATTCCTATTGGGTCCCCATAAGGGAAAGTATATGAATCTTGATTTCGCTTATTTGCAGGATTTATCTACTATAGATTTTCATATACGTTATTTGATTATTTACATGTGCCTGGACATCGAACATTCTCTGCGCACGCTTTTACTTCAAGATATGGCGTCAAATCCTTTGGAAGACGGGTATAAAATCGTAGCTAGCTGGGATTCTGATTTATACCATCGAAATAAAATTAAAGATCATCTCAATACTTCATATTGTCAAAATTTAATCAACAAGTATTATCCAGATTTCCCAGCATGGGCGCTTCTCGAACTACTATCTTTTGGAGAACTATGCAAATTTACACAGCATTATGATTTCACTTACAAAGGACGGCTCCCATTCAAATGCAGGATGCTTTTCCCAATACGAGATATACGTAATGCTGCCGCGCATAACAACTGTCTAATACATAATGTCCGCGAAAACTCGGGAATCAACATCAATCCTGAAATCAGGAAAACAGTGGCTGATATATTTAACAATAAAAACGCACGCTTGCGGAGCACTAACTTGAATAACAAACCAATTCATGATTTTATATGTCTTTTATACCTCTATCCAAAAATTGTTCATAGCGAGTCATTATTAAAGCAAAGAAAGGAAGAATTGGAATCTCTAATTTTTAGACGGATTCCCCGGCATAAAGAATATTATTTAAAAAATGCAGGCTTGTGCAATGCCTATAAATTTGTTTTGCAGATATTTCTTAATTTACGGAAGTCATATTGACAAACGCTCCATTTTTTCGTAAAATAAACTTACTACAAAAACTGGTAACAGTTTTATCGGGCGCGAGTCATATGACAAGCGCCTTAATTTTTTATCCAGGGGTATCTGCATAATGTGCAGGTACTCCTGTTTTTATTAAAATCAATGTTTAAGGTTCTTACGTCAGCCTATGTTGATAAAGAAAGGAGGTAAATCATGCATGTTTACAAAAAGCCGTCGGGGCTATGGGCCTACAAAATTGACATAGGCAAAAACCCACAGACGGGAAAAAGACAGCAAAAAGAAAAAGGTGGTTTCAAGCGCGCAAAGGACGCCAGGATAGCTGGAGAGGAAGCACTGCAGCGGTATCGGACTAAAGGCTTCGCACGTCCGGAAGCTGTGGCATTTGGAGATTTTGCCCAGGAGTGGCTAAAGGCATACGCAACTACAGCTAAAGTATCGTCTGTCCGGATCCGAAAACATCAACTGCGGCATCTGAACCGGTACTTTGAAAAAATCCCCGTTCAAGAAATTCATAAGAAGCAGTATCAGGATGCTTTACTGTCTCTCACCAAGACGCTGGCTCCGAATACGATTTCAGGAATCCATGCTACAGCCAAAATGATTTTCAAGCGGGCCATAGAATATGAGCTTATTTACTCAGACCCGACGGAGTTTGCTACAGTGCCCCGGCCCAAACGGAAAATCGTAGATCCGGATGAAAACGTCCCTGCTTATCTGGAAAAGTCTCAGCTTCTTGATTTCTTGGAAACAGCGAAAGAAAAAGGAATCGCTCCGGATTATCCTTTATTTACGCTGCTGGCTTATACGGGCTTACGAATTGGTGAAGCTCTAGCGCTCACCTGGGAAGATATAGACTTCAAGCAAAATGTGGTCAAGGTATCCAAGACGCTTTACAATCCGACGAATAACGCTGAAAAATATGAGTTCCTTCCTCCGAAGACAGAAACGTCGGTGCGAGTCGTCACTATGCCGTCACATCTGGAAAAGGTGCTGGCTGCATTCAAGTTCCAAGTCTCTAAACTCCGGATTGAATATAAAGAGCTATGGCATTACCCCAAGGGCAGTAAATTAGGCTTCGTTTTTACGGCCCCTGCCCATCCTGGGCACCCACTTACCCAGCGGCTCGTACAGACTCGTATAGACCGTATTCAGCGACTTATGGATAACCCGATAAGCATTCACATACATCCCCACATTTTTCGCCATACTCATGCGTCATTGCTGGCAGAGGCCGGCATAGACCTGGTGCAAATTATGAAGCGCCTAGGCCACGCCGACGATACGATCACCCGGCAGATATACTTGCACATCACAAAAACACTGGCCACGGAGACGGCAGAAAAGTTTGATGAGCTGCTAAATAAGGCATAAAAATAAGCCCCTTGCGATTAATTTCGCAGGGGCTTATTTTTTGGTTCTCGTTTTGTTCTCTGAGCACGATTTTCAAGGTCTTATAAATGCCTTAATCATCGTATTTACAGCGATTTTAAATTTTTATTTACATCATGCCAGGCATACCGCCGCCCATGCCAGCCGGAGCTGCCGGAGCTGCCGGAGCCGGTTCCGGTTTGTCAGCGACCAAGGTTTCTGTCGTGAGGACGAGGGCTGCAATGGAAGCTGCGTTCTGGAGAGCTGTACGGGTTACTTTAGCCGGGTCGACGATACCAGCTTTGACCATATCGACATATTCTTCTTTGAGGGCGTTGAAGCCTACGCCGTCTTCGGAAGCTTTGACTTTGGCAACGATGACCGAACCTTCGAGGCCAGCGTTTTCAGCGATCTGGCGGAGCGGAGCTTCGATAGCGCGTTTGACCAGGTTGATACCGGTCTGTACGTCGCCGTCTTCGTTAAATTCGTCGAGAGCCGGAAGGATGTCGATGAGGGTCGTGCCGCCGCCGGCTACGATACCTTCTTCAACAGCTGCGCGGGTAGCGTTGAGGGCATCTTCGAGACGATATTTCTTATCTTTCAATTCGACTTCGGTAGCAGCGCCGACTTCGATGACAGCTACGCCGCCGGACATCTTAGCCAAACGTTCCTGCAATTTTTCTTTATCGAAATCAGACGTCGTTTCAGCAATCTGTGCTTTGATCTGAGCAACGCGGTCTTTGATGGCCTGAGGATCGCCGTGGCCTTCAACGATGGTCGTTTCGTCTTTGGTTACGCGGACCTGACGAGCTGTGCCGAGGTCTTCCATGGTAACACTGTCGAGTTTACGGCCGACATCTTCCGTGATGACCGTAGCGCCCGTCAAGGTTGCGATATCCTGGAGCATAGCTTTGCGGCGGTCACCGAAGCCCGGAGCTTTGACAGCGACGGCTTTGAAGGTACCACGGAGTTTGTTGACGACCAAGGTTGCCAATGCTTCGCCTTCGACGTCTTCAGCGATGATGAGGAGTTCTCTACCAGCCTGGACAACTTTTTCGAGGACCGGGAGCATTTCCTGGATAGAAGCGATTTTGCGGTCCGTAATGAGGATGTACGGTTCGCTCATGACAGCTTCCATTTTATCCGGATCTGTTACCATGTACGGGGAAATGTAGCCGCGGTCGAACTGCATGCCTTCGACGACAGAGAGCTGCGTGCCCATGGTCTTCGATTCTTCAACCGTAATGACACCATCTTTGCCGACTTTTTCCATAGCGTCTGCGATGAGGCCGCCGACTTCTTCGTCACCAGCCGAGATAGAAGCTACCTGAGCGATAGAAGCTTTGTCGGAAACAGCGATAGAACGTTTCTTGATTTCTTCGACGAGTTTAGCGACAGCTTTTTCAATGCCCCGTTTGAGAATCATCGGGTTAGCACCGGCTGCGACGTTGCGCATGCCTTCCTGGATCATAGCCTGTGCCAGGATAGTAGCGGTTGTCGTGCCGTCACCAGCGACGTCGTTAGTCTTGGTTGCGACTTCTTTGACGAGCTGTGCGCCCATGTTTTCAAAGGGATCTTCCAATTCGATATCGCGGGCGATGGTAACACCATCGTTAGTGATGGTCGGTGCGCCGAATTTCTTGTCAAGAACGACGTTGCGGCCTTTAGGCCCTAAAGTAACTTTTACGGCATTTGCCAAAGCGTCTACGCCTTTGCCGAGAGCGCGGCGTGCATCTTCGTTGAACAAAATCTGTTTAGCCATGTTGAACACACTCCTATGTGAAAGTTAAGTAGTTTTAAATTGATGATTTATTAGATGATAGCCAAGATGTCGCGTTCGCTGACAATCAAATATTTGGTGCCTTCGAACTTGACTTCTGTGCCGGCATATTTGGAGAAAATAATCTTGTCGCCTACTTTGACATCCAAAGCAACGCGTTTACCGTCGTCCTGTACTTTGCCCGGACCTACGGCTACGACTTCGCCCTGGCTCGGTTTTTCTTTAGCAGTGTCCGGTAAAAAAATACCGCTTGCAGTTTTTTCTTCCTGTTCCAATACACGAATAACTACGCGATCTCCTAACGGTTTTAACATTTTATATTCCTCCTTAAAAGTAAGTTGCTACTCTTTATTAGCACTCCATACTTCCGAGTGCTAACTTACAATATATATATTAGCCATTAAAGGTAAAAAAGTCAAGGCCTTAGCCCTGACTTTTTCCTGAAACGTTTTATTTTTTTTGACTTTTTATCTTTTCCGCACTGGCGACGACCGCATCGGCCACGGCTTTCAAGGATTTCCGGTTCTTCATGCTGTACTGCTGCAACCGGCGGTAAGCTTCGTGTTCGGATATATGATATAAGTCCATGAGGCAGCCTTTGGCCCGGTCGACGGCTTTGCGCGTCTCGATGCGTTCGTTCATATCATCGAGCTGCTGCGCCACTTCGCGTTGGTGGCGGAACTGGGAAATAGCGATTTCGATGGCCGGGAAGAGATTCACCGGGCTGACCGGTTTGACCAGATAGCCGAGGACCCCGGAGTCCTTGGCCTTGTCGACGATATCCTGCTGGCTGTATGCCGTGAGCAGCAGGACCGGTGCCAGGCCTTCGTGGCCGATCATGCGGGCCGCGTGGATGCCGTCCAGGCGGGGCATCTTGATGTCCAGGAGGACGATGTCCGGCTTCTCCTTGCGTACTAAATCGAGGGCCTCGACGCCATCAGCCGCTTCCCCGACGACGGTATGGCCGGCATCTTCCAGCATTTCACATAAATCCATACGGATGATCGATTCGTCATCCCCTATTACAACGCGATATCCCATTGGTTATTCTCCCCTCTCTGGTAATGGAAAACGGATGGTGACGACCGTCCCTTCCGGCACGCCGTCATCGAAAGCAATCGCCCCTTGTAAATCTTTCTCGATCAGCGTCCGCACGATGGCCATGCCCAGATGCTTGCGGCCCGTATCGACCGGCGCCTGGGCCATGCCGACGCCGTCATCACAGACCAGGATGAGACCGGTATCCCCGTCCCGGCGGATCGTGATAGACAGGGTCCCCTGGCTGCGCCCTTCAAAACCGTGGATGATGGCATTGGTAATGAGTTCGTTCAGGACCAGCGCCAGCGACGTCGCAGCATCGGACGGCAGAGGCAATATTTCCCCGGAAAATTTCGTCTCTACATGGCAGTCCTTGCTGACCAGGCTGTGAGCCAGGAGGCCCAGCAGTTTCTGGGCCACGTCGGAAATATCGATGTTCTCTTCATCGTGGTGGGACAACGTCTCGTGGACCAAAGAAATGCTGAGGATCCGGTTCAGGCTTTCTTTGAGGACGTCCCGCGCTTCTTCACTGGTCGTGCGCCGCATCTGCATGCGCAGCAGACTGGCGATGGTCTGCAAGTTGTTCTTGACGCGGTGGTGGATTTCCTTGATGACCGACGTCTTGACCATCAGTTCTTCTTCCTTGCGGTGCAATTCCGTCCGCTCGGTCAGGATGGAAATGACCCGGCGGACTTTGCCGCGCTGCAGGATAGGAATGACCCGGCGGGAAACGACGGCTTCACCGAGCGTCACGTCGTCGGTCAGCCCCGTCGCCTGGGACAGGGCTTTCTTGGCCCCGGTCAGGTCGAGGCGGGTATTGTAGATATTGGTCCCCGTAATGGCGCCGCGCTGGCCGCACATGTGCAGGATGCTGTCGGCCATGTCGTCGGCATAGATGACGACGCCGTTGCAGTTGACCAGGACGACGCCATCCTGGATGGACAAGGGCCGGTACATGGAATGGAAATCCATGGGCACCTGCAAGGACAAAAAGGCCGTTTCCGTCAAGATTTCCCGGTTGTCTTCGACGGCTCCGACAAAGGCAATGACAGCAATCGTCCCGCCGCCGTTATCGACGAAGGGATAGGACACGATCGGCGCCATGCGGCCGTATTCGATTTCCCTTTCGCCCTGCAAGGCCTGCCCGGTCTGGAAGACCTGATAGTTGAAGGGTTCTTCATACCGGGAAAAGACAGCGCCCGGATCGGTCGTCTCGGTCTGCCGTCCTTTTTGCAGGAGCGGCGTCCGGTGGGCGGCCAGGACCAGGGTCCCCGCGTCCTTTCCCGGCACGTAGACGAAGAGTTCCCGGTGCGACAAGTCGCTGGCGAACTGCAATAATTCTTCACTGTTCTGTAAAATATGGATCTGCACGGGCGACAACGTGCTCTGAGTCCGGCAGACCGCTTCAAGTGTAGCCATAGAAGATTCCCCCATCTCTTCACAGGATTAGTCCGATGTAATCGGCAGGGCCGGCTTGGCGTTGAGCGTCAAATCGGCAAAACGGCCGTCCAAGGCCATGTAATAGGCCCGGCAGCCGATCATGGCGCCGTTATCGGTGCAGAGGATCGGATCTGGCCGGTAAAAGGCATAGCCCTTGTCGGCACAGGCCGCACTCATGGCCGCTGCCAGGCCGCTGTTGGCCGAGACGCCGCCGGCGACGGCAATTTTTTTAGCCCCACAGTAAGAGGCGGCGTCCATGGTCTTTTCGACGAGCGTTTCGACGACGGTCTTCTGGAAGCTGGCCGCGACATCGGCGGCATTATAGGACTGGCCGCGCTGTTCTTGCGTGTGCAGGTAGTTGAGGACAGCCGACTTGAGGCCGCTGAAGCTGAACTCGAAGTTATGCTTTTCATGGAGGGCTTTCGGGAAGGCGATGGCATCGGGATTACCTTCCTTGGCCAATTTGTCGATCTGCGGACCACCCGGATAGGGATAGCCCATGACGCGGGCAATCTTGTCGAAGGCTTCACCGGCGGCATCGTCCCGGGTCTGGCCCATGAGTTTGAACGAATTATAGCCATTAATCTGGACCAGCTGCGTATGGCCGCCGGAAACGACGAGGGCCAGGAACGGCGGTTCCAGTTGGGGATGGCTGAGGAAGTTGGCAAAAATATGACCTTCCATGTGGTTGACGCCGACCAGGGGCTTGTCGGCAGCGAAACTGATGGCCTTGGCAGCGGCGACGCCGACCAGCAGGGCGCCGACCAGGCCGGGCCCATAAGTAACACCGATATGGTCGATATCGGCTAAGGTGACCTGTGCCGTATCGAGAGCTTCCTTGATGATAGGCAGGACGTATTCGATATGCTGGCGCGAGGCGATTTCCGGTACGACACCGCCGAATTTGCGGTGAATCGGTACCTGTGTCGATATGATGTTGGAGCGGATATGGCGGCCGTCTTCGATGACAGCAGCCGACGTTTCGTCACAACTCGTTTCTAAAGCTAAGGTATACATAGATTTCATCCTTTTTATCGTGAATGGCTGAACCATTGGTAATTTTCTTTCTGACACTGCATGATGCAGGCATCTTCTACAGGCTGGGAATAGTAATCCTTACGGACGGCAACGCCTTCGTAGCCCAGCTTGCGGTACAAGCCCTGGGCCGGTGCATTGGACTGGCGGACTTCCAGGAACATACTCGTACAGCCGTCCTGGAACAGGGCTTCCATAGCCGTGCGCAGGAGGGTCTCGCCATAACCGTGGCCCCGGGCGGACGGGTGGATGGCGATGTTGGCCAGCTGGCCTTCATCGGCGATGAGCCAGACGTCAGCGTACCCGAGGACCTGACCTGTTTCCCCTTCCAGGACGTAATACTTAGCGACAGGATTGTCCAGTTCCGCTGCCAGGGACTGATGGGACCAGGGCACGGAAAAGGAGGCCTCTTCGATGGCGATGATGGCCGGCAGATCTTCCCGGCCAGCCTGACGGACCGTTACCGGCATGATGCACCGCCGTGGCGTTTTTCCCAGAGCACTTCCGCTTCGCTGCGGCGCAGGTACGACGGCGTCAAGGTCATGCAGTCGTCGTAGTCACCGGCAGCAAAGCGGACATTGGCCGCCAGGGCTACGCTGCCGGCGCGGGGAATGACCATCGTCGGCGGCGCCATGCGGAACAAGGGACTGCGCCCTTCGATGTCCTTACGCCCTTTGAGGGAGCCGTCGCCGCAGAAGACGACGGGCTGACCTTCCTGTTCCAGCGTATCCAGGACTTCCGTCCGCGGGGCGATATAGATTTCTTTTTCCGTCGTCAGCGTCGTCCGGTCCCAGCGATAGACGCCGGCATAGACGTTGCCTTTCTGGGCGTCGATGAGGGTACAGATACGGTCGGAGACGCCGACGAAATTCCAGGCCAGGCTGACTGGGGTCGTCACGCCGACAATGGGGACGTTCCAGGCAAAGGACAGGCCTTTGCCTGTGGCCAGGCCGATGCGCAGGCCCGTAAAGGAACCGGGGCCGACGGCTACGGCGACGCCGTCAATCTGGCTTTTCTTGACCGACGCCTTGTCGAGCATGTCGGCAATGTGGGGCATGAGCTGTTCCGAATGGGTCAGCCGTGCCTGGATAGTGAGTTCGGCCCGCAGCGTGTCTTCATGGAGTAAGGCGACACTCGATACGAGGCTCGATGTTTCAATGGCTAAGAGCATATTTTTTTACCTCATTTTCTACAGCCTTCCAGCGGCTGCCGCGGAAATCAAAATGAAACAGCCGGTCTGTAGGACTCGTCTTTTCGATAGTGACAATGGCGGCATCATCAGGCAGGCGGTCTGGGAATTTTTCCGACCATTCGATGACGGTCACACCGCTTTCGAGATAGTCGTCGAATCCCAGGTCATCTAATTCATATTCTTCTTCCAGCCGATAAAAATCGAAATGCTGGAGAGGAATGGTATTTTCATAATAATTCAGAATGGTGAACGTCGGGCTGACGACGACATCGTCGATGCCCATGCCCTGGGCAATGCCCTGGACGAAATGGGTCTTGCCGGCACCGAGGTCACCGCGCAAGGCCAGGACATCACCGTCGCTGAGGACCGGACCCAGGGCTTTGCCTAAGGCTATCGTTCCGGCTTCTGAATGGGTAGCTACATCAAAGGTCATAATTTTCTCCTTTTAAAAATGGGTCCAGCCCGTCGGCGGCAGGACCTGTTCTCCCCCATCGTGGCGGAGCAGGACCCGGCCCGGTCCCGGACGGACGGTCCCGATGGCGGTCACGGCCGGATAATCGGCCTGCAGGGCCTGGAAATCAGCGGGGGCCATGGTGAAGACCAGTTCATAGTCTTCGCCGCCGTTGAAGACGAATTTCCAGATATCCTTGCCCGATGACGCCGCCCAGGCTTTTAGCCCGTCACTCGTCGGCACCTTATCCCGGTCGATGACCAGTTCGACACCGCTGGCCTTGGCGATTTCATTGGACTCGCTGGCCAAACCATCGCTGATGTCGTTCAAGCTATGGCAATGATGCTGTACCAATAACCGGCCCAAGGAAATCTGCGGTTCCGGGTACTGGTGGGCTTTCTTCAAAGCTTCATAACCGTCCTGCCCAGCCAGGAGCACATCCAGGCCACCGGCAGAATCGCCGATCGTATGGGATACGGCAATGACATCGCCAGCCTGGGCGCCGCTGCGCAGCAGGGCTTTCCCGGCTTCGATTTCGCCAAAGGCGGCCACGGTGATGACGACGCCTTCTTTAGACATGACCGTATCGCCGCCGAGGATATTGACCTCATAGGCCCGGCAGATATCCTTGATGCCGCGATACATTTCAACGACGTCGTCGACTTCCATCTGCGGCGCCAACGCCGTCGACAAGACGATATGCGTCGGTACGGCCCCCATGGCTGCGATGTCGCTGAGGTTCGAAGCGACGGCTTTAAAGCCGACATCATGCCAGGTTGCCGTCTGGCCGACGATGAAATGGCTGTTCTGGACCATCGTATCGATGACAGCGACCTGCTGCCAGCCTGGCGTCGTCGTATAGACGGCACCGTCATCTCCGATGCCGACGACGACGTTCTCTTTATGGTAGAGCGTATCCGCTTTGATGGCATCGATGAATCCAAATTCACCGATATCTGAAATTTTCATGATCGAGCCTCCGCAACGTTATTCTTCATAAGCGACATGGTTGTCTTCGCACCATTTCTTGGCAATCTTGCGAAATTCCATGCGCTGGAAAGTATACCAGAACTGGACCAGGCCCATGTCCTTCAATTCCCGTTCCAACTGGGTTACGGTCTTGCCGGCTTCGATGGACTGCTGGAAGGCGGCCCGCTGCTTGGGGTCCTTCATCATGGGGACGAAGCCCTTGATCATTTCCGGCAGGTCCAGGTCGGCCTGGGTCGGCAGCTTGATATAGGCATCGGGATGGGCCGTCACTTCGTTTTCCGCCTTGTCATCTCCGGGGATTTCCGTGACCAGGGCCATATGGCCGTCATTTTTATTCAAATAAAATTTAAGATACGGGTTGTTCAATTCAAAAGCTTTCAATAGCTCTTCGATTTGGACTGTCATAGCTTACACTTCCTTTTCACAATTTGCGATGACTCTATTATAGCATGGATAGGGCCGCGCCTAAAGTAGGCGTGAGTTTGAAGTTGAAAGTTTGATGTTTGATGTGGATGGGATAAAATTTAAAAGCCATCGCATCCAACATCATACATCAAACCTCAAACACAACAAAAAAGCTCACGCATTTTGCGTGAGCTTTTTCCTATGGTGACCCGGTAGGGATTCGAACCCTAGACCTACTGATTCGTAGTCAGTCACTC
>ERZ772881.2624-NODE-2624-length-12528-cov-3.376734_pt1 | contig 12528 bp, 8 predicted proteins | sample MGYA00580581_ERZ772881 | MGnify/ENA primary metagenome ERZ772881 (study PRJEB29015, sample SAMEA2737668) | human gut metagenome | biome: human gut; feature: human-associated habitat; material: faeces | place: China | collected 2012 ...
TGGTCGGTACGGGGCATGGCGCGCCTTTTCAATGCAAAGATGGCAGCTGGAAATACATTTTCCATGCCCACTGGAGCAAAGAGAAAATACATCCGCGTACTTCCTATTTCAAGGATTTCGCTATCTCAGATCAGGGAGTGGTTTCTATTAGCGGAGAGGTCATTGAACCGAGAGTCATGAAATAATCGCTTGAATACTTGAAAATGCAGCAGGTACTTGACAAACGCTTTTTATTGTTGTATATTTGTAGTTCCAAACCTGAACTGAATAATATAAGAACGATATAATAAAATGAGAAAATTAGTGTGTGATCATCCTCTACGGTGGTATAATATAGTAACAAATAGTACTTATCTCTCTGACGTATAACAGAGGATAGGATACTCCGATATAGGAAAAGGCTGCAAACCTCATAAAGTTTGCAGCCTTTTTTGTATTATAAATTCAATCCTGATTCTACAAATTTCTATTTTAAAGTTTATAATAAACGAGGGGGACGTTTATAATAAACGATCACAGTATTTATTATAAACCCGGTTGCCGTTTATGCAGTACTCTGTTACTATTTTTGTATAGTTAGAATGTGCGTTCTCCGATTATAGCTAATTACGATAATTATAGTTGACAATGATTGCGGGTAATCTAACTATACAAAGCTCTTGAATACCTTATGTTATTTATGCGTGAAGTTCCAGTATAAACCGGCATCCCTTGGTGTAGCTTGTGTCCAATGTCAGACTGCCATTCATTTTGGTGGCGATGAGTGAGCAGATAGGTAATCCCAAGCCATCACCTGTAGTCAGGTCTTTGACCTGGGTGAAAGGTTTGAAGAGATTTTCCTGTTGTTCTGCCGGGATACCTGTTCCCGTATCGGTTATGATGAACTGATGGGTGTGCGCGCCACGTTTCTTGAAGTCGAGGCTGATACGTCCTTGCTCCGTATAGAAAGCGGCATTTTTCAGCAAGTAGAGCAGGATACGTTCCAGCTGTTCTTTATTCGTTTTTACTTGGAGTTTGGGGGCGTTTACAGAAGGGGTGACGTCCGGCTTCATAAATTCTTTAGCCTTCTCCATGACGCTTTCGCAGAAAGTACCCGCATTGACTTCTCCCATTTCATAAGGTTCGGTCAGTGAGTTCTCCAAAGAGGAAAGCTCTTGAATATTGTCGCTGAATTGCTTTAAGGCTGCTACTTGTGCCTGCATCTGCTCTGCATACCTTGGTGCTTGGGCGGAAAGCTCTTTGGCGGAAGTCCCTAAAGTGTTCAGAGTCGGCTCCATTTGTGAGGATATATTCCGGATGAACTTTGTTTTCAGCTCGTTGTGCTCATTGGCTATGACCACGCTCTTTTTGAGTTTGCGGTTGCCGGTGATAAATTTCAGCAGTAAGATGGCAAGTACAATGATTGTGGCTACAAGGATAGCTACAAGCGTACAAAGTCCTATGATGATGTATTGCTTGGCGGATAGTGTGCTGTCTTTGTCCTGTATGGTCTGGAGGCTTTCGTCATATTTTCGTTTCAGGACATTCAGCTCATCCTGGGCAGTCAGGGCTTTTACAGAGTCGGTCCATACAATATAGCTTTCGTACGTACGTTCCATCAACGGGGCATTGTTGGCTTTGCGGGCGATGCCGATAAGAGTCTTGTAGCAGTCGCTCACTTTATCGTAGTCCTTCTTTTCCTTGTATTGGCTGATGAGTTTGCGGAAACAGGCGTTTCCTTGTGTATTCTGATTGAAAGTATAGTAATAGTTGGCTTTCGTATAGAGCAGCACTTCCATTAAAGAATCATTTTTGGCGAGACTGGCAATCTCTTCCAATTTGTCCAGCTGGTTTTTTGCCTGTGCAGGATTCTTCAGTGAAATGTACATCTGCAACCGTTCCTTGCTGATGGGAAAGCGTAAGTCATAAAAGACTTTGTTTTGCTTCTGTTCGCCTGTCCAAATGAGTTGTTCCATATTACGGCATAATTCGAAACCTTCTTTGTAGAAGTTTTCTCTGACATATAGAGCATTGGCTTGAATACCACATTCTATAGCTTGTGGATAGTTCTCTCGCACGGCAAATGCTTCATACGCTTTCTTAAACAGATAACGGGCTTTGATGTAATCTTTCTGCTTCAGGCTGCTTAAAGCCTGTTCTTTTAGTTCTGTGGCTTTATCCTGAGGTGCTTGTGCATAAACTGACAGATAAAAACAAAATGTGATTAAAAGAGTTACAATGGACGTTTTCATACTATTGCTTTTATTATTTACTACAAATGTAAAACAAATATATGAATAAAAAAGATATAGCCAGTAAAAAAAATATCGCTGTTTATACGAAGCTAAGCGGGAACAATATGTAGAATACTTAAAAAATCATTTGTCGAATGTATAAATAGTTCTGTGGCGATATTCTTCCCCCGGCATGAGCAGGCAGGACGGAAAATGCGGATGCGAAGGGGTATCCGGAAAGTATTGTGTCTCCAGACATACACCGATATCCGGTGTGGGAGCGAGATAGCCGGCGGTATATAATAAGACACCGGGTAAGTCAGTCCTGACAGTCAGCCTTCTGCCGGAGAAAGGGTCGGATAATACGGCGGCTGTCAATAACGTGTCGGACGACTCTTCTTTCAGGATATAGCAATGATTGTATCCCTTGTTCCAGTGCAACTGCTCGTTATCGTCGTAAAGATGTGCTCCGATGCTGCGACTGGTGCTGAAATCAAACGGACTGTCTTTGACATCCTGTGCCTGTCCGGTAGGAATAAATTGTGAGGTTGTCTCTAATATTCGTGCAGCAGGTATCATGAGCTCATGCTCCGTTATTTTTCGTTTGTCGCCGGACAGGTTGAAGTAAGCATGATTGGTGAGATTCAGATAAGTAGGGCGGTCTGTGGTTCCGTGATAGCTGATTGTCAGTTCGTTGGTTTCCGTGAATTGATATTCCACTTCCGCCTGTACATTTCCCGGATATCCTCCTTCCATGTCCGGAGAGTGGAGAAGGAAACGGATGCCGGAATCTGTCCGTTTCCATTGCCATATCTTCTTGTGAAAGCCGGATAGTCCGCCGTGATTGGTGTTCTCTCCGTCGTTTTTCTCCAGCAGATAGGTAGTGCCTTCGATAGAAAAGGATGCCTGATGAATGCGGTTGGCAAACCGGCCGACAGTGGCTCCCATATAATAGGTGTCTTTGAGATATCCTTCTGCATGGTCATATCCCAGCAGAATGTTTTCAAAGACGTCGTATCGGTTCGGCATATTGGCCGAAACCCAGGTGGCTCCCAGGTTTGTAAGCTCGATGGAGGCTCCGGTAGCGTTGGTCAACCGGAACAGATAGATGGAATCTCCCGATGGAGTACATCCCCAATGTGTAATTGTAAACTGCATGATCTGCTTATTTTATATGAATCTTTTGCTTTGCAAAGGAAAGCAAAATCAAAGAATCAGAAAATAGAGAAAATCAGTTTAAAGATGGACAATTATAAGAATTGTGTCTGTGTTTTTCTATCGAAAGGAAATGGGGATGTGCTCTCTCAACGGAATGCCGGAAGGTGTGTTAAAAATCGGTAGTATCTTAAATCTCCTCCTTCGGGAAGGAGGAGTACCCGCAGGGGGAGGTGGTAGGTGAATACGCAATTCTTTCATTCATAGTAAATTATAGACAACCCCATTTTAGTTACTATTGACTTTTGAAACACGCTCTGGCTTTCTGATAGTTATTTCTTCATTTTAGCGAGTAGAATGACGTTGTTGCCTTCTTCATCCAGTGAATTTATCAATGTTTGTGCACGTTTCTTTGCCTCTGCCGGAATATCTTTCCGGGTTATTTCTTTTTCCAGTGTTTCTTTTAGTTGGGCAGGTTCCATGTTGGCAACATAATAACCATTGCCGAATGAAGGCCATATCTGCATCTTTTTCGTTCCCAGGAAATCATTGTACAGGCGGAAGTAGCTGCCATGCAGTGTTTTCTTATCTATGATATACTTGGCAGGCTTGCTGCCGCTCCAAGTGTTTTCTGATACTTGTATCGGCACGGAAACGTCTCCGATAAAGTGACGCGGGTATTCGGAATAGCCGTGCCAGGGGATTTTCTCCTTGTTCGGATATTCCACGGTGAATCTGGCTTCGAGTCGATTTTGGGCTGCGTTATAGTGGTACAGACTGTCCGTTCGTGGGGCAGGCATGATCACCATTAACATAACGCCGTAATCATTAGTATTATTATCCATAAATACTTCGTTGCTAAAGTCGCGCGGAACGGTCAGATGTCCCGGTGCGATAAAGTTCTTGCGTTTACCTTTGAAATCTTGTGTCCACACGACAGCCGGCCAGCCTTCGAAAGGCAGAGTTGTCAGAGTGACTTCCGACTTTTCCGTATCTACTCTGAATTTGCCTTTGGGCACGCGCATACATAAAGGAATGGGAGGCTGAGGATTGCCTTGTAAATCGAATACGAGCAGCTTGTCACTCTGCCAGGGCAGTATGTAGATACGGTTGTGGGCTTCGTCCAACTGGTCGGCGTATGTGTTTCCATATTCGTTGGGCCCTTGTCCGTAGGCACCGATAGTGGTGATGAATTTGCCGTCGCGGGTAAAAAGTTTGTAGGGAGTCTGTTTGTTATTGCTCACCAGGATGTATTTTTCTCCCACTGTGGTGCGTATCCAGCCTCCTACTAGTGCTTCGTCCCGGTTGTCTAGTTTGACAACTTGAAGTTCTTCTGTCAAATAGCTGAGTGGAATGTCTACTGTGTCTTTCAAAGCCTTTAAATTACATGAGACTAGTGTGCCGGTAGGTGTCGTGACTCGTTTTGCTACAATAGGGGAGAGTGCCAGTGGGTCGGTCTTTGTTTCACTGTTGTATACAAAAGCAACAATTGCAAGTAGACAACTAGCACATAAACTTAAAATAATAATTCTGTTCTTCATACGGTTCTGTATTTGGTTAGTACTGTTTTTCTGATTATCACTGAGGCAAAAGTAGACCGAAGTGAGTAGAAAAACAAAAAAACAGGCGGACAAAAAGGTACGATGTGACTAGATGTATGTTATTGATTATTAATAATATAATGTATATATGCGTTTGTTTTCAGGCGGACAAAGACTTCAACTACCCTGGGGCGACAGCTAAAAAACTTTGAGAAAACTGTCTAAACTTATATTCTCATCAGTAATTCCCAGCTTATCAGTCTTTATCCGATATTTCCGTTTGGTAATGGCAGCTTTGCTCACACAATAGATATCAGATAAATCCTGTATGTTGACATTGATTTTGACGAGGCAGCAGAAGCCGATTTCTTTATCTCCCAACTGCGGATAAGCCTGTCGTAACCGAACGACAAAATTGTCGAACGCATCATTCACTACTGAAGTGACTTCTGCCCATTCTGCATCTGTCACTACTATCTTGTGACTGGTGCCCGGTTCGTCCTGATTGTTGTTGGCATGGAGTGAGGGCAACTTATGGAAGAATGGCATTCTCCGGAAAAGCGCTTCACGGAGTTCAGCCTCTTTATTCCTTAGCCGGATTTCTTTCTCCCGTAGTCCACTTACTTCGGCTTCTTTGTACAGTAACTGGTTTTCCCGCAGCAGTCGCTTCTTTTTCTCTCTCTGATAAAAGAAAAATGCGATGAATCCGATACTCAGCAGAGCTGTAACGATTCCCAGCATCCATAGTTCCCTTTGCTGCTGTTGCAGATGCAGCTGGTATAATTCATTCTGTAATTTGAGTTGGTTGAATTCTCTTTCCCGTATCCCTGTACTGATATTGTTTAGTATATTGTCCCTTATCGTGCTTTCCTTCTGCTTGGTATAAAAGACTTGTTCCGGATATTCTTTTTCATTGATCAGATTGAATAAGCGTGCATTGGCTTCCATGGCAATAAAGCTGGAAGATGAGATTGCGGCTTGCCGATAGTAATATTGGGCGGAGTCAATCTGATTCAAGGCGGCATGGGTTCTTCCGCATAGTAGCAGATAATGTGGTACTTCATTTCTTCCGCGGCGTTGGCTCGATAATTGTTGAAGATATATGACTGCTTGCCGGAAATCCTTTCTTTGCAGACTGGTGTTCAACAGACTTTCCAGCGCATAATAATTCAAAGACTGGTATTTGGGCGAATCCATAAGTTCTTTCATTAGCTGCAGATAGCTTTGGGTGTATCTGTCATGATCTTGCATTTTGTTTATAATTTGCAGATATAGCTGGCTGGTAGAAAAATAGAAAAGTGTATCTTTCATCTTAAGAGCCAGTTGTCTGCTGCTGTCTGCCATCACCAATGCCTGCGGATAATCCTGCTTTCTGCTGTATGCTGCCCTTCGTAGCCCGTACAGCCTTGTTTTTAGCGTATCATTTAGCTGGTATCCTTTCAGGATTTGTTCGCTCATCAGTAATGTGGAATCGGGCAGATTACGATATAAATAGGAGGCGCTTTGCTCAATGCGTGCCCGTACATACTGGGTTTGCTGCTCGTTTTGTTTATATTGCCGGATGGCGATCTGCAATAATGAATCATCAGGTGTTCCTGTTTTCCACAGAGTTGCCTTGTAGAGCAACAGGTAATAATCTCCCTGATCATTGAGAGGTAATTTGTCGGGTTCTTCTATTTGTTGCAGGTAGAAAAAGATACTGTCGGTTGATACATTCTCCATCTGCATCGCTTTTTCCAGAAGATGAGATGGGGCAGGTTGACAACTACTCAGCATGATAAGCCATCCGATGAGTAGAAATAGGGGGTAATATGGGTTGTCGTGTTTATTCATATACTAGATTCTATCTTGCGAAAATAGTATTTTATATGAGACAAAGACTTTTTCTTTATGGTATTTTATTGATTTACTGTCAAGCGCTTTTATCCCGCCCAGTTTTCTCTGTCTAGATTGCGATAACTGATGGCTTCAGCCAAATGGGAGGGCTGTATCAGTTCCGCACCCTCAAGGTCGGCAATGGTACGTGCCACCTTTAATATACGGTCGTATGCGCGTGCGGAAAGATTGAGGCGTTCCATTGCATTTCGCAGCAGGGAAAGTCCTTTGTCATCCGGCCGAGCGTAAATGGATAATAACTTGCTGCTCATCTGTGCATTGCAGTAGATACCGGGATGATCGGCATAGCGCTGTTCCTGTATACGGCGTGCCTGAATGACTCTGTTCCGAATAACACTGCTTGCTTCTCCCTGTCGCTGATCGGATATCTTGTCGAACGGAACAGGAACAATCTCTATCTGAATATCAATACGGTCCAGCAACGGACCGGATATCTTGTTCAGATACTTTTGTACCTGACCAGGACTGCATACACATGCCTTGGTCGGATGATTATAGTATCCGCAAGGGCATGGATTCATGGATGCAATGAGCATCAGATTGGCGGGATAACTGATTGTGCTCTTTATGCGGGAGATGGTAATCTGCCGGTCTTCCAGTGGCTGGCGCAGGACTTCTAATACCCCTCTGTTGAATTCGGGTAATTCGTCCAAAAATAAAACTCCGTTATGCGCCAGGCTTATTTCTCCCGGTTGGGGAAAACTTCCGCCTCCCACCATTGCAACTTGCGATATCGTATGATGGGGATCACGGAATGGCCGTTGGGAAATCAGTGAAGAGCCCCGGTTTAGTTTTCCTGCAACGGAATGTATTTTGGTCGTTTCCAGGCTTTCACCCAGGGAGAGGGGAGGAAGGATGGAAGGTAACCGTTTAGCCATCATTGATTTACCACTGCCGGGAGCGCCGATCATGATGAGATTATGTCCTCCGGCGGCAGCAACTTCCAACGCCCTTTTCACATTCTCCTGTCCTTTTACGTCTGCAAAGTCCAGGTCAAAGGCTGTTTGCTGTTGATAAAACTCTTCCCGCGTGTTGACAACGGTCTGTTCCAGCTCCCGCTCACCATTGAAGAACTGGATAACTTCTTTGATATTACTGACGCCATATACCTTCAGTTGATTGACGACTGCTGCTTCCCGCGCATTTTGTTGAGGAATAATGAGTCCCTCAAAGCCTTCTTCACGGGCTTTGATAGCGATAGGCAGTGCTCCTTTGATAGGCTGAATGCTCCCGTCAAGACTAAGTTCTCCCATCATCAGATAGCGGGACAACTTTTCGGAAGATATGGTTTCGCTGGCACCCAGCAAGCCGATGGCAAGAGGTAAATCATAAGCTGAGCCTTCCTTGCGGATATCGGCCGGCGCCATATTTACAACCAGGTTGCTGGTCGGCATTTTATAGCCATTGACTTGCAGTGCGGAGATAATACGTTGGTGACTTTCCTTCACTGCGGAATCCGGAAGGCCGACGAGATAGAACATACAGCCACGCGAGCTGTTGACTTCGATTGTGATGAGTGTTGCATCAATCCCTTGAACAGCCGCTCCGAAAACTTTGATTAACACGTTTGGTTACCGTTTATTTCTTCTGTTTGTTTTTCTTTTCTTTTTCTGTCGCTTCCTCAACGATGTTTTCTATTTTCTTTTTCAGCTCTTCTCCCCGAAGGTTCTTAGCTAAAATCTTTCCGTCCGACGAGAGAAGTATGTTGGCAGGTATTTTATAGATAGAATATTGCTTGGCTACTTCAGAATTGAGTCCGCCGAAATCGCATACCTGCTCCCAGTCCAGCGTATCGCGTTTGATGGCGTCTTTCCATTGCTGTTTGTCTACATCCAGCGAGATGCCGAGCATTCCTATATATTTGTTCTTCTTATACTTTTTGTAGATTTCTCTTAGCTCGCTGTTGCTCTGCTTCTGAGAGATGCTGTCGTTCCAGGAAGCCCAAAAGTTGATCAGCAGGCTTTTCTGCTTGAAGGCGTCTGATGAACGGGTAATCTTTTCTCCTTTTGCATTGGTCAGGCTGAAGAAAGGTGCATATTTGCCAATCTCCGATTTCTCTGCCTGAGTGATTGTTTCATTCAAACGTTCGATATACGGTTTGTCCTGTAATACACCTGTCATTACTTCAACCAGCTTTTTGATTTTGCTGAAGTCCGGTGTTTCTTTTTGAACGAAGTATTTGTCTAATAAGTAAAGGCTTACATAGGAGGAGTGATGTTGCAGTATGAACTCTTCCGCCATTTCTTCGGCAGTGTTTGCTTTTTCTACGGTTGTTCTTTTATCCACAGTTTCTTCACCGGCTTTTTCTGAAGGGTCAGCCGGATCTTCCAGTGCTTTCTGGAAGTCTGTGAACTCCTCATTGTATATATTTCCACTGATAGTCAGGAAATTCAGATTGATCGTATCTCCTTTGATCTTGATCTTGTTACCCTTATCAAGAAAGACAGGATATTCAATCCGGTTCTTGAGTAACAGATAGGCAGAAGTGATCGTATCTACGCTGGTAGTGTAGGAGAACTTATCGTTTTCTGCATAAATGGTGTCTATCCGGTCGTACAGCTCGTCCATGCCGTACAAATAAAGTGTATCTGTTCCGAGTCCTTTGATCTCTCCGGTGATGGTTGTCTCATTGGAGCCCTTCTTGCATCCGACCAGACAGATAATGATGAGGATTAAAATACTACTCTTTTTCATTGCTTTGATTTCTTTTCTGCGAAAGTACGGTTTTTTACAGATAAAAAAAAGAATTGCCCGTCATTTGTAATGACGAGCAATTCTCAATATCTAAAATAGAGTGGTAATTCTCTTATTTGATGATGCTCATGAAGTCTGCATTTGTGAAGAACTTAGAGAATTCCAAGTCTGTTGCAGCTTTCTTAGCCAACGCAGGTTCTTTAGCAACAGCGCTCTTCAAGCTGCTGGTTACCATAGAAGAATTGTTAGTTCTAGCACCCAGAACTGCCATCAGGTAGTCTGTGTAAGCATCTGGTTTTTCTACGCCTGCCAGTGTGTTTTTAGCTTTGTTGTAGTCCTTAGCAAGGATCTGAGCCAAAGCAGCACTGTTAGTCTTAGCGTCACCGAATGAGTTAACTGCTCTTTCGTACTGGCCTTGAGCGATGTACAGGTTACCCATAGATTCGCCAAGTTCTTTTGTACCTGCAGCTTTACCGAAGTAAGCTTCAGCAGCAGCTTTGTCACCCTTGATCAAAGAGATCAAACCTAAGTTCATGTTTACTTCAGGAGCAGCGTTTACGCTGGCAGCTTTCTTCAGGTAAGATTCAGCTTTGTCAACGTTACCAGCCTGATAAGCAAGCTTACCAAGGTTGTTGTATGCGCGGTAATCGTTAGGGAACTGTTTTGTAGCCTGAGTATAGATAGCTTCCTGTTTAGCAGGATCGTTAGTCAGTGTAGCAGCATACAGCAATTCTTCGATGTTCAGTTCAGAAGGATTAGAAGAAGCAAGCTTAGTGATTTCTTCGTCAGACTTACCGATGATCTCGTAGTTCAAAGTCAAACGAGAACGACGCAGTTGAGGAAGGATATCGTCAGCCAAGTTCTTGTATACAGAAGAGATGTTCTTGATTTCTTGTTCTCTCTGTGCAGGATCCTGATACATAGACAATACGCGAAGGATCAGTTCTTTATCTTGGATGTTAGATTTAGAAACCAGTTCCTGGAAACCTTCCCAGTCCTGTGCAGTATATTTAGCGTCAACCGGAGCGTCGATCTTAGCTTTCTTCAAGTCTTTGTTCAACATCTTGGTGGTGTTGCTTTCGCGGTTTTCTGCCAGAGTTGTATTCAGGCTTACACCACCATCAGGAGAAGCATAAGCAGAAACTTCGATGTTGCTGATCTTCTTGTTGGCAGCTTCGTTTATGTTAGCAACTTCCTTGTTGAATTCTTTAGCAGTTTTCAACTCGCTTGAACGGATGTTAGCCTGTTGGATCAAGAACATGATGTTAGCATCGTGTTTTTCCTTGATGATACGTTGGAAAGCATCTTCGCCCAGAGCCGGGTTAGCGCTGCCCAATGTGTTGTTTACCAATTCAGAAGTAGAGATTACACCGTCAGCTACTTTCACAGCGGGGATAACGACTTCTTTTTTACCAACTTTAGCTTTGAATTCAAGCCACAGTTCAGATTTTGCCATTTCAGGAACATAGTCGAAAGATGTTTTCATCGTATAGCTACCACCTACTTTGTAAGAGATAGTCTGATCGTTTCCTTCTACTTTTTCTCCTTGGAACACAGCACTTTGTCCTTTAGCTTCACCGCCATTCCACTTCAAAACCGGAGTAACTTCTACTACAGCTTTTTTCTTGAAATACTTTTCAGGGAATTTACCATTAATGGTAGCAGGAACTTTACCACCTACTGCTTCCAACACTTGTGGAGTAACAGTGAAGTAGTCCGCTGACAGGGGACCCATTTTCTTGCACGAAGAGAAAAGTGCAACAACAATTGCCATGAGTAAAGGCAAGTACAACTTCTTTGTCATTTTAGGTATAAATTAAATGTTTGTAATTGAAATATCGTCATATTTATAACCCCTTTTCAATCCTAATAAAGGAAAAACATCGCAAAGATATTAATTCTTAATATAATTATGTAGTTAGCAGGAGGTTTTTATCATAATTTAATGAAAACCTGACTCTTTTTCTCGCCGATACTTGATATTTCGGGGATGATGCTCGATAATCTCGCTGCGAAGCATGTTTCGGTCGATATGGGTATAAATTTCGGTCGTCGCAATCGATTCGTGTCCGAGCATGCACTGGATGGCCCGTAAATTGGCGCCACCTTCCAGTAAATGAGTGGCAAAGGAGTGTCGGAAAGTGTGCGGACTGATGTTTTTGGTGATACCCGCATTTTGTGCTAATTCTTTTATCATATGAAAGATCATAATCCGGGAAAGTGATTTGCCTCTTCGCTGGCTGACAAACACAAAATCTTCATAGTCTTTTTTAACTTCTATCCGGTTGCGGTCCGGGAAATAAAGTTTGATCTCGTTAATGGCACGGGGAGAAATGGGAACAAGACGTTGCTTGCTTCCCTTGCCTTCTACTTTGATGAAGCCTTCATCGAAGTAGAGATCGGATAATTTGAGGCTGACAAGTTCGGATACACGGAGTCCGCAGCTGTATAATGTTTCCAGAATAGCTCTGTTGCGCTGTCCTTCGGCTTTACTGCGGTCTACGGCGGAGATGATGGTGTCGATCTCTTCTACGGTCAGCACTTCGGGGAGCTTTAGTCCTATCTTGGGGCCTTCCAGCAGTTCGCTCGGGTCGGCTTCCAGATAGTCGGCAATCACCAGAAAGTGGAAGAAGGACTTGATTCCGGAGAGTATCCGGGCTTGGGAGCGGGGATGTATGCCGATGTCGTGGAGTCCTGCGGCGAAGCGTTGCAAATCATCCGGCGTAACATCCGGAATGTCTATGTTCTCCCCGTCCAGAAAGTGCAGAAGTTTCTGTAAGTCCGTCATATAGGCGTCGAACGTATTGGATGAAAGCGCCTTCTCCAGCCTGATATATTGTTGATACTTCCTGATTATCACCGCTCGTTTTTCCTTATTCGCTGATTTCTCTTCTACTTTCATTACTTTTTCCTATCTTTGCACCTTGAAAGAATGTTCTCTGTGGACAAAGGTATAAAAAAATGTGTTATGAGAATACAGATTATTAACGGCCCCAATATAAATCTCTTGGGCAAACGTGAACCTTCCA
>ERZ772881.2629-NODE-2629-length-12519-cov-83.506258_pt1 | contig 12519 bp, 7 predicted proteins | sample MGYA00580581_ERZ772881 | MGnify/ENA primary metagenome ERZ772881 (study PRJEB29015, sample SAMEA2737668) | human gut metagenome | biome: human gut; feature: human-associated habitat; material: faeces | place: China | collected 2012 ...
ATATAATAATACCCGTTTCCCCCGGCGCAGTCCATAGGAAGCCCGGAGAAAAGAAAAATTTTGACGGCAGAGCGATCTGCCTGCGGACCCCAGAAGGAGGACCCGGCTGACTATGAGCAACCGAAAAAAGAGAGAGGCCCTGCCCCGCGACCTGGAAATCCGGGGGGCTGAGATATTTGGAAAGCACCTGTCGCCGGAAAAGCAGCGGGCGCTGCTGATCGTGACGCTGACGGCCTGCGCCCTGCCAATGATCCTGGGCGTGCGGATGTGGGACCGGATCCCGGAGATTGTGGAGACCGGCCTGATCGGCCCCGGCGGCCAGGATGACTCCCTGCCCCGGTGGGCGGTGGCGCTCCTCCTGCCCGGTTTGATGTGCCTGCTGGAGGCTGTCGCGCAATTCATGCTGCTGCAGTATCAAAAGCGGATGAAGATCCCACCGGCGTTTAACCGGCTCATGGGGCGCTGGGGCTTTCCAACCATTTCCCTGCTGTTCTGCAGCGGCGCCATTTTGGAGACTTCCGGCCAGGGGCTAAGTCTGAACTTCTACACGCCCTGCATTCTGGGTCTGGTGCTGATGCTGTTTTTGTGCATGGTGGACTATCATTTCTTTCAGAAAAAACTGATCGCAATCGGTGCGTATGTGCTGCCGCTGATCCTGCTGCGACAGACCGGTTCGGCGGCGGTGTACGGTGCGGCGACTGCGCTGGCACTGCTTCCAGCGCTGGCCGGGACACTGGCCGGAGGCGTTCTGGCTGACCGCTGCCGCAAGGCGCGGCTCATGGCGGCGCTGGACCTTGCTGCCGCCGGGCTTGCATTGGGTGCTGCAGCCTCCGCCGACAACCTGCCGACAGTTCTGTGGGTACCGGCGGCACTCTGTGCGTGGAATATTTTTCTCATCATCCGTCAGGTTCTGCATCATCTGGCCGTACCGTTCCACCTGTTCATCGGTCAGCAGCAGGGCTTTCATCAGTACATTGCCCGCGTGGGTATCGCTCACCGTTTCAAAGTCCTCTTCCGTAATATAGGAATCATAGGTAAAGCCCATCGGCACCCAGTTCTCGTTCTCGTAAATCAGGTAGCTTGTGGTGCTTGAAACAAGGTTCCAGCCTTCCAGCTTTTCTTTTTCCCAATCCTCAACTTTTTCTTTCGGCACAAGGGTATACCGCACGCTCAGCAGACCGCGCAGGGCATACAGGCTGGCTTCCGGCTTGGAGTTCACATCCCGCTTAACGCCCACCGTAGGGTAAAATTCCAGAATGCTGGGTGCTACCGTGGAGTTAAAGAACTGGATGCAGCTTTTGTCCAGCCACAGACCAAGGTTGTTATAACTGTCGTAAGCGTCCAGCCGGTAAAAGACATCGTCCGGCAGAACGGCGTTCAGCTCCGGGGCTTCGCGCCAGGTCTGCTGCACATAGTCCGCATCGTGGTACCACTGGCCGTATTTGGTGATGGAAAGGTGTACCTGCCCATACACAAAGCTGAACCCCAGCACCACGGCCAGCACCGCCGCCGGGAACCGTGCCGCCAGCTGCCTGCGGTAATGCAGCAGCAGCCAGAACAGCCCCACGCCCAACATGCTGACCAGCAAAATGCCCCAGTAGCGCAGCGGTTCCTCCACCACGCCAATGGTGGTGGTGCCGTCTTTTTCATTGGGCACCAGCGCAAAGGCAATGCTGCTCAAGGTACACAGCGCCACAAGGCCCAGCGCGCGGCGGTACTCGGTTTCGCACAGGTTGGCTTTTTGCAGCGTCATAGCCGTGGCGGCGCAGAGCACCAAAACCGGCATATAATACCAGCGCGCATAATAGCTGGAATTGAGGGCATAGAACATGCTGTTCAGCACCGGCACAAAGGCGCAGATAAGGCACACTTTCATGATGCGCGCAAAAGGGTGGCGCCGCCGCACGCGGCAGAACACCAGCCCGCCCGCAATGCCCACCACCGGCAGGTAGACGGTCATGCTGGTGTGCTTTAAGATGCCCTCCTGGAACAGGTCTTTCAGGTAGGGGGCATCCGGCATCAAAAAAGCGCTGTAAAAAATGGCAAGGTACTGCTGGGCGCTGCCGTATACAAGGTAGCCGTACCCATTGAATGGATCGATTGTGCGCGGGTTCTGCACCAGCGAAAGTGCCGCCGGAACCAGCAGCGCACAGCCCATGCAGCAGCCCAGCACCGTCTGGAACGCCAGCGCCCCAAACAGGCGCAGGTTCAGCTTGTACCGGCCGCCCGCCACCATGCAGACAAAATAAATAATCAAAAACACGGCCTGCCCGGCAAAAAAGAAATAGTTGTTGAGCAGGTTGACCGCAACCCAAAACGGGAATGCACCGTGCCTGCGGTCCAGCACGGCGTCATCCAGCGCTTTGAGCATGTAGGGGAACAGCGCCACAACGTCCAAAAAGTGGTTAAAGAACACGTTGTACACCGTAAAGCCGGAGAACGCATACAGACACGCGCCCACCATGCTCCAGCGCTCGTCTTTTACCCAGCGGCGCATCCACAGGTAAGCCCCGCCGCCCGCCACAGCAAATTTAAGGCAGAGCATTGGCACCATGGCCCAGGGCGTCCACCGATAGGGCAGCAGCAGGGTGAGCCAGAAAAACGGGCTGCCGCACAGATAAAAGCTGTAGGAGTTCACAAACCCGCTGCCCAGGTCCGTTGCCCAGCTGAAACTGCCCCCCTGCTTAACAAAATTGTTGGCATAGGAATAAAAGGAAATCTGCTGGTCGTTAAAGTCCCCGGCGTAGTGGAAAAAGTCGCCGTTCAGGCCATCAATGATGCAGTGGGGCAAAAACAGCGCCGCCGCCACCGCAAAGCAAAGCCAGAACACCTGCCAATACCGTGACCGCCCGCCTGTTTTGCGCTCCAAAAGCTTGCCGCTAATCTTCAATGCAATTCCCTCCTTTGAAGGGATGTGATATACTTTATAATTAGAAATGAGAAATGAGGAATTATCTGCCATTCTTTGGCTCCTCGTATTTTAGGGCAATACCGCATAATTCTAAGTGCCGATACAGCGAGCGAGGTGCGGCAGCTGCTAGGCCAAAAGTGCAGATAATACTGGATGCTGCAAAGGTGAGCGCCGCCAGTGGCGGAAACAGCGAACCGAAGCAGGGGCAGCGGTCGCAGAGTGCGAGGGGCTTTTGCCCCCGAAGCACGATGCGGGTACCGCAACCCGACATTATCGAGCATTTTGGCAACGCAGATGCCGTGCCGCAGCCGTCGGAGCGGTGCTTAAGCCGTAAGGCGGGAATTGTGCGGTGTTGCCTTAGCAAAAGGTCTGCCCCATTGCCCACCATTTAATTTCTCATTCCTAATTACTAATTCCTAATTTTTTCAAGAGTGAGGTGCTTTGTTTTGTCTCTATACCCTTTTCACGCTCTTTTGGGGCGCATGAAGTATATTACGCGGTGGGCGCTGATGCGCTGCATGCGGCAGGAAAGCCTGAGTGAGCACACGACGGATACCGCCCTGCTGGCCCATGCGCTTTGCCTGATCGCCCGGAACATCACCCACACCGGGGCCGATATCCGCCCCGACACCGTGGCCGCCGCGGCGCTGTACCACGATGCGCCGGAAATTTTGACCGGCGATATGCCTACCCCCGTCAAATACAAGAACGAAGCCCTGCGCACCGCCTACAAAGCCGTGGAACGGGAAAGCGCCCTTGCCATGGCGGATCTGCTGCCGCCGGAGCTGCATGAGATCGAAGGCAGCTACCTGACCGGCAGTGTGCTGAACGATGCCGAGCGCAAGCTGCTGAAAGCCGCAGACCGGCTTTCGGCCCTGATCAAGTGCATGGAGGAGGTGGAAAGCGGCAACCGCGAGTTCACCGCCGCTCTCGCCCAGCAAAAAGCCGATCTGGCCGCCATGCACAGCCCCGAAGCCGATTATTTCATTGAGCACATGCTGCCGTGCTATACGCAGAACCTGGATGAGCTAACGAAAAAGTAAGTAAATAGTTAGGAGGTAGGAGTTGAAGGTGCGGCTTGCGCCGAATTTTCGAAAATTTGAAAATAAGAAAAGGTTAATATTCAAAATCGTGCGCGTCAGTGCACACCATAAACTCCTAACTCCTACTTCCTAGCTCCTAACTACCCTTGGAGCTTATATACCGCCTCAATCAGCTTGTCCACATCGGTAAAATGCTCCAGCATGGAACAATAACGGCGCAGGGACGCGGCGCCTTTCAGACCTTTCATATAGTGCATGGCCTGGCCGCGGGCCTGGGGCATAGCGGTCCATTCGCCTTTTTCTTCGCACATTTCGTAGATTTGGGCGCGCAGGGCGCTCATCCGGGCATTCAGGCTGGGTTCGCCGGGCTCCGGCTGGCCAGTCAATACGGCGTTGATGCGCTCAAACAGCCAGGGGTCGCCCAGTGCGCCGCGGCCGATCATCACGCCCGCGCAGCCGGTTTGCTCCAAAATCTGCTTTGCGTCTTCCGCCGTGGTGATATCGCCGTTTGCCAGCACCGGAATGCCGACCGCTTTGCGGATCTCCGTGATGGCATCCACATCAATGGGCGGGATGTACATCTGCTCCCGCGTGCGGCCATGCACGGCGATCAGGTCTGCACCGTTTGCTTCACACTGCCGGGCCACGGCAACGCCGGTCAGCTGCTCGGCATCCCAGCCAATGCGCATTTTAACGGTCAAAGGCTTATCCGGCCCCAGGGCTCCGCGGGCAGCGGCCACCATGCGGCCGCACAGCTCCGGATCCTGCATCAGTTTGCTGCCTGCACCGCTGGATGTGATCTTGGGGGCCGGGCACCCCATGTTGATGTCCAGAATATCAAACTGCACGCCTTTTTCCTGAATGATCCGGATCGCCTGCGCCATCGTTTCGGGCTCGGCCCCAAACAGCTGCACGGCATAAATGCCGTGGGGGGCCTTGTCCCGCAGCAGGCGCACGCTTTTGTCATCGCCAAAGGTAATGGCCTTGGCGCTGGCCATCTCGCTTACCGTCCACGCCGCGCCATGGTCCGCCATCAGGTGCCGGCACGCCGCATCCGTAAACCCCGCCATCGGCGCAAACACCGCAGGCTGTGCATATGGAATGTTTAGATTGCGTAATTGCATATTTTTGATAGGCAGGAGTGAAGAGTGAGGAGTTAGGAGTTAAAGGTGCGGCTTGCGCCGCGTTTTGAATTTTTGGGGTAAAACAATAAAACCTAAGGCAATACCGCATAATTCTAAGTGCCGATACGGCGAGCGAGGTGCGGCAGATGCCAAGCCAAAAGCGCAGATAATACTGGATGTCTTATCGAGCATTTTGGCAACGCAGATGCCGTGCCGCAGCTGCCGGAGCGGTGCTTAAGCCGCAAGGCGGGAATTGTGCGGTGTTGCCCTAACATTCAAAATTGTGCGCGCCAGCGCACACCAATAACTCCTAACTCCTACTTCCTAACTTCTAACTCCTAACTCTCTCCCAACTTTTGTTTTTGCTTCAGCTAAAATATTATTTTACCACACTCCCCACACCAGTGCAATTTGTGATATACTATTTTTATTATTGCGATCGATGTGTTTCGTTTTTTCGGAGGTTCCTGTATGAAACTGCTGGTTTTGGATGGCAACAGTCTGGTGAACCGGGCTTACTTCGGTATCAAGCTGCTGACAACCAAGGATGGGCGCTACACCAACGCCATTTTCGGCTTCCAGAATATCCTGCTCAACCTGCTTTCCGCCCACCACCCGGACGCTGTGGCCATTGCCTGGGACGAAAAAGCCCCCACCTTCCGCCATACCGCCTATGACGGCTACAAGGCCACCCGCCACGGTATGCCGCAGGAGCTGGCGGAGCAGATGCCGGTATTAAAGCAGCTGCTGACCGACCTTGGCTTTGTGCAGGTCAGCAAGCCCGGCTGGGAAGCGGACGATATCCTGGGCACGCTGGCCGCCGCCAACGAGGCCGCCGGGGGCACCACCCTGCTGGCAACCGGTGACCGGGACAGCCTGCAGCTGGTAGACGATGCCACCACGGTGCTGCTTGCCACCAACCGCGAAACGCTGCCCATGGACCCCGCCGCCATCCAGGAAAAATACGGCGTGGCCCCACCGCAGCTGATCGAAGTAAAAAGCCTGATGGGCGATGCTTCCGATAATATTCCCGGCGTGCCCGGCATTGGCGAAAAGACCGCCCTTGCCCTGGTGCAGAAGTTCGGCAGTTTGCAGGGCGTGTATGAGCACCTGGACGACAAAGCCATCAAACCCAAACAGCGGGAAAAGCTGGAAGCCAACAAGGAGCTGGCCGAGCTTTCCCACATGCTGGGCACCATCCGCAAGGACGCTCCCATCGAAACTGCGCCGGAGCACTACTGCCGCACTGCCGGGGACCCGGCTGCCGCAGCCCAGCTGCTGGCTGAGCTGGAAATGCACAAGCTGACCGCCCGCTGGGGGCTGGATGAATCCCCGGCAGCGGTTGCCGCCAGCGCAGAGACTCTGCCGGAAGTGCAGCCCGACCTGCTGCCCCTTGCGCCGGAAGGCCGCTATGACCTGGCCCAGAACAAGGACGGCAGCTGGTACGCCGTGCAGGGGGATTCCGTTTACCTGCTGGATAACGACCGCCTGCCCTCTCTGCTGGATGCCGCCGGGGTGCAGCTGCGTGTGTTTGATGCAAAGCCGTTGTACCACATTGCACTGGAGCATGGCGGCGTTGGCGCGGCCATTGTGTTTGATGGCAAGCTGGCCGCCTACCTACTGAATCCTTCGGCCAGTGATTACCAGGCCGGGCAGCTGGCGGCAGAATATGCTGCTGCCCCCGCCTTTGCCTGCGCCGCCGCGCCGGATGCCGGGGCGCTTTCCGCCTTGCTGGATGTGCTTTCCACTAAGCTGGACGAGCAGGGCGGCCACGACCTGCTGGCCACGATGGAGTTGCCTCTGGCCCGCGTGCTGGCCGACATGGAGCGCATCGGCTTTGCGGTGGACGCCGAGGGCATCCGCCAGTTCGGCGATAGCCTGCGCGCCGAGCTGAACGGCATTTTGCAGAACATTTATGCTGAGGTCGGGTACGAGTTCAATCTGAACAGCCCCAAGCAGTTGGGCGAAGCCCTGTTTGACAAGCTGGGCCTGCCGCCCCGCAAAAAAACGGCCCGCGGCTATTCCACCGACGCCGAAACGCTGGAAAGCCTGCGCGACTACAGCCCGGCGGTGGATGATATTTTGAAGTACCGCACCTATTCCAAGCTGCTTTCCACCTATGTGGAGGGCCTGCTGAAAGCCCTGGGGCCGGACGGACGCATCCATTCCACCTTTATCCAGACCGAAGCCCGCACGGGACGCATCAGCTCCACTGAGCCGAATTTGCAGAACATTCCCATCCGCACCGAGCTGGGCAGCCGCCTGCGCGGCTACTTTGTGGCCGCCCCCGGCGAAACGCTGGTGGACGCCGACTATTCCCAGATCGAACTGCGCATTCTGGCCCACATTACAGGCGATGAAGCCATGCAGCAGGCGTTTTTGTCCGGGGCAGACATTCACCGCGCCACCGCGGCCAAGATCTACCACATCCCGGAATCGGATGTCACCCATGAGCTGCGCACCTCCGCCAAGGCCATCAACTTTGGCATCATGTACGGCAAGGGAGCGTTCTCTCTGGGCAAGGACCTCGGCATTTCGGTCAAGGAGGCAGATACTTTCTTGAAAACGTATCTGAATACCTTCCCGAAAGTGGACGGCTACATGCAGAACTGCATTGAACACGCCAAAGAGAAGGGCTATGTAGAAACGCTGTTTGGCCGCCGCCGCCCGCTGCCGGAGCTGGCAAGCTCCAACTTCCAGGTGCGCAGCTCCGGCGAGCGCATGGCCCGCAACACACCCATCCAGGGCACCGCGGCGGATATCATTAAGCTGGCCATGGTGCATGTCTGGCAGCGCCTGCGGGACGAAAAACTGCAGGCCCGCCTGCTATTGCAGGTACACGATGAACTGATCGTGGAAGCGCCGGAAAACGAAGTGGAACAGGTCAAGCGTATTCTGAAAGAGGAGATGGAGCAGGTGGTATCCTATTCCGTCCCCCTCACCGCCGAAGTCGGCACCGGCAAGACCTGGCTGGAAGCACATTAACAGGTAGGAGGTAGGAAGTAGGAGTCAGGAGTTAATTAGGAATTAGCAATGAGCAATTGCAATGCTCCCGCCAACCTTGCTGCAAATCCCGTCATGGCATCTGTAGCAAGGTTTCGGAACGGTCAAGACCGTTCCCTACAGATCAAAATAAAAGGTTGCTAAAATCTTTTCATTCCTATTAACTCCTAACTCCTAACTCCTCCCTCCTAACTTCACACGGGGGTATACAATGTATATTTTAGGCATCGAATCGAGCTGCGATGAGACGGCGGCTGCGATTGTGGAGGATGGAAAACATTTAATTTCCAACGTTATTTCTACCAGCGTCAAAGAACAGGCGCTTTACGGCGGTGTTGTGCCGGAAATTGCCAGCCGCCGCCATGCGGAATACATCAGCGCAACGGTGCAGCAGGCTTTGCAGGATGCCAACATGACCATTGCGGATGTGGACGCGGTGGCCGTCACCTTTGCCCCCGGCCTGATTGGGGCCGTGCTGGTGGGGGTCAACTTTGCCAAGGGCCTGGCTTACGGCGCGGGCAAGCCGCTGGTGCCGGTACATCACCTGCGCGGGCACATTGCAGCCAACTATCTGACCCACCCACAGCTGGAGCCGCCATTCCTCTGCCTGGTGGCCAGCGGCGGCCACAGCCATATTGTGCAGGTAGAGGACTGGTGCAAGTACCATGTTCTGGGCCGCACGGTGGATGACGCCGCGGGCGAAGCGTTTGATAAAGTTGCCCGCACCCTGGGGCTGCCCTATCCCGGCGGGCCCAGCGTTTCGCAGGCCGCCAAAACCGGCGACCCGCACTATTACAAGCTGCCCACCCCGCATGTGGAGGGTAAATACAACGTGAGCTTTTCCGGCTTAAAGACTGCCGTTGTCAACGAGGTTCACAACGCCCAGCAGCGCGGTGAGGAAGTGCGCGTGGCCGATATGGCCGCCAGCTTCCAGGAGCGCATTGCACAGATCCTGGCCAAAAAGCTGCTGGCCGCCGCAGCGGATACCAACGCCAAAACCATCTGCCTGGCGGGCGGCGTTGCGGCCAATGGCCGTCTGCGCCAGCTGGTGAACGATGGTGCCCAGAAGCTCGGCGCGAAAGTGTATCTGCCGGAACTGAAATACTGCGGCGACAACGGCGCGATGATCGCCGCGCAGGGCTACTATGAATTCAAGGATGGCAACATTGCAGACCTTACCCTGAACGGTCTGCCCACCCTTGCCATTGACTATCGCTAAGCGTTTTTTTGCTTAAAAAGCGGTTTTGCACGTTCAATTCTGCATTTTGCCCCTGTTCCCCATATTGCAAAACCCTGCCGCTTATTGTAAAATAAGAAAATCGACAATATTACAATCTACAATATTTTATTGGAGTGGAATACATGGCTGACGAAAAGTTTTCCAATTTTTTGACTGAGATCATTGACGCGGATCTTGCCGAGGGCAAGGTCAAGGAGATCCATACCCGTTTTCCGCCGGAGCCGAACGGCTACCTGCACATTGGTTCCGCCAAGGCCATTTACATCAACTACATGACCGCCAAAACCTATGGCGGTAAGTTTAACCTGCGCTTTGACGATACCAACCCCGCCCGCGAAGGCGACGAGTATGTGCAGAGCATCCTGAAAGATCTGGAATGGCTGGGTGCCACCCCCAACGGCGGCATTTTTTACGGCAGCGATTACTTTGAAAAGTGCTATGAATACGCCGAAAAGCTCATTCAGGAAGGCAAAGCCTATGTGGATGACCTGACCCGCGAGGAGATGCAGGAATACCGCGGCAACGATGCCGGTAAGCCCAGCCGTCCTTCCCCCTACCGCGACCGCACCCCGGAAGAAAACCTCGACCTGTTCCGCCGGATGCGCGCGGGCGAGTTTGCCGATGGCGAAAAGACCCTGCGCGCCAAAATCGACCTGGCCAGCCCCAACATGAACCTGCGTGACCCGGCGATTTACCGCATCAAGCATGTTTCCCACCACCGCCAGGGCGATAAGTGGTGCATCTACCCCCTGTATGACTTTGCCCACCCCATTCAGGACGCCATTGAGGGCATCACCCATTCCATGTGCAGCCTGGAATTTGAGAACCACCGCCCCCTGTATGAGTGGGTCGTGACCAATATTTTTGGCGCCGGCTTCCCCAAGCAGCGCGAATTTGCCCGCCTGAATGTGACCAACACCGTCATGAGCAAGCGCTACCTGCGCGAACTGGTGGAAAAGAACATTGTGGATGGCTGGGATGACCCCCGCATGCCCACCCTGTGCGGTCTGCGCCGCCGCGGCTATACCCCCACCAGCATTTTTGAGTTTGTGCGCACCGCCGGTGTTGCCAAGGCAGACAGCCTGGTGGATATGCGCCAGCTGGAAGCCGTGCTGCGCGCCGAGCTGGAGCTGAACGCCGCCCGCCGCGTTGCCGTTCTGGAGCCGGTCAAGCTGGTGATCGACAACTACCCGGCTGACCAGGTTGAGTATTTTGACCTGCCCAATAACCCCAACCGCGATGCCAACGACACCACCACCCGCCCGGTTGCCTTTACCAAGGAAGTCTGGATCGACAAGAGCGACTTTTTTGAGGTTCCCCCGCCGAAGTTCAAGCGCCTGACCCTGGGCAGCGAAGTCCGCCTGATGGGCGCTTACCTGGTGCGCTGCACCGGCGTGGACAAGGACGAAGCCGGTAATGTGGTGACCATCCATGCCGAAGCCGACCTGGAAACCCGCAACGGCAACCCCGCCGATGGCCGCAAGGTGCGCGGCACCATCCATTGGGTCAGCTGCGAGCACTGCGTGGACGCTGAGATCCACCTGTACGACAAGCTGTTTACCGAAGCCAACATGAACGGCATTCCCGATGGCGCTGACTTCAAGGATTACCTGAACCCCGACAGCGTGCAGGTCATTGACCACGCCAAGCTGGAAGAGAGCCTGGCTGATGCCAAGCCCGGCGAGCGGTTCCAGTTCGTGCGCACCGGTTACTTTACGCCGGACAGCAAGAACCCCCACGTTTACAACCGCATCGTCACCCTGAAGGACAGTTTCAAGTTCTGATTTTTCAGGCTTTCCATTTCATCGTTCAAATTATAATTCAAAGGCCGTTGTGCAAGCCAAACTGCACAACGGCCTTTTTGTTATGGCAAACGCTCAGCCGGCCATGTACTGGCCTTCAAAGTCAAACACGGTATTCCAATAGGTATCACCCAGAACATCCATCGCCTCGCCGTGGCCTGCGCCCTCGGCGGTCAGAGTGGCCTTGTTGGTGCCGGGTTTGGCGTTATACAGGGTCCCCATCATCTCATAGGGGATAAAATCATCCGCGGTGCCGTGGATGAACAGCATCGGCTTTTCACAGTTCTGCACCTGCTGCAGGGCGGATGCTTCCTTAAAGCCATAGCCCGCTTTGGCTCTTGCCGTGGCGCTGGCGGTATACAGAATTGGGAACTCCGGCAGGCCGAACCGCAGTTTCAGCTCACTGGAAAAAATATCCCACACGCTGGTGTAGCCGCAGTCCTCCACAAACACTTTTACCTGTTCCGGGGTGTCCTCCCCTGCTGTCATCATGGTGGTGGCGGCACCCATGGAAACGCCGTGCAGCACAATTTCAGCTTCGCTGTCCTGCGCCAGCACCCAGTCGATCCATTGCAGCACATCCTTGCGGTCCAGCCAGCCCATGCCGACATAATCGCCCTCACTGTCGCCGCAGGCGCGCAGATCAGGGGTCAGCACCTGGTAGCCTGCATCGTGGTAGTGCTGGGCCAGGTTGGTCACGCCGGTATGGCTGCCGCGGTAGCCGTGCAGGGCAATCACCCACAGGTGGCTGCCCGTATTGGGGTAATACACGCCGTTCAGCCGCAGGCCGTCCGCTGCCGTGATCTGCACCGTCTGGCCGGGATTCTGCTGCAAAAATTCCTCATTGGCCTGCTTTTGTACGGCGCGGTTTTCGGCAATCAACTGTTCCACGCCATCCGTGGGGGCTTCCACATCCAGCGCCACCTCACGGTCACCGCCGTCCCCGCTGCGTCCAATGGCATAATTGACCAGGTAGCTGCTGGCAAACGCAATGACCGCCGCCACCAGCACCACCACGGCAATCAACACGCCAATGACAATCTTTCTTCTGTTCTGCTTTTTTGTTGTAACTTCCATTCTGTTTTCCTTTCCCTCTGTGCCCGTGTCATATGTTGCACGTTTCAATCCAGAATGTTCAATATTATACAACAATTAGCAAGAATGTTCAATGGCTATTTGCTGGCATACAGCGGGTTGGCCGCGCGGGTCTGGGTGCCATAAACCGCTTGCAGCCGTTCAAATGCCGCCTGTACCTCCGGTGGGATGTCATCATGCGCAATATAATTTTTGCCGTAGGGGCGCACATTGTGTCAAGTCCCCTCGCCCCATCATTACTTATCATCTTAAGGCAATACCGCATAATTCTAAGTGCCGATACGGCGAGCGAGGTGCGGCA
>ERZ772881.2632-NODE-2632-length-12511-cov-118.644990_pt1 | contig 12511 bp, 4 predicted proteins | sample MGYA00580581_ERZ772881 | MGnify/ENA primary metagenome ERZ772881 (study PRJEB29015, sample SAMEA2737668) | human gut metagenome | biome: human gut; feature: human-associated habitat; material: faeces | place: China | collected 2012 ...
TCAGCGACTCCATTCGGGTCAGACGATGCTAAGTCCGATGGCAAGACCTCAGAAGACTTTGGGCCACGTCCAACCGACGCAGAAACACAGAAACGCATAAACGAGCTTGTCAAGCTCAGACGTGGGGAGATGCTGACCGATGAGATGACCGCTTCAAAGGACGATAGTCCATCCGCATCTGGTCATAAGACTGCGGAAGTGAAGGAAAGACCCACTGATGGCGTTGAGCCTAATGAGCTAAATGTCCTCTTCATAGGTCCTGAGCATACAGTTCCCCCTGATGTGTCGGATGCCGTAGGCAAAGAGTCCTCAAAAGAGAAAGCTCCATCAGAGTCAAAATCCAAAGAAGTGGCACCGCCCACTCCTGCCCCTGCAAAGAAGTCAAGACCTCCCAAACCTCCCAAGCAACCGGAGTTCCACAGCGACGCGTACTTTGACATCCTGAAAGTTCAGATTGATGAAACCAAGCAGCATACAAAGTTGCAGGAGCCCCAGACTGCCGAACAAGTCAGCAAGGAGGCCAAGCGAGTCTCCCTTGACGATGCTCAAATGGCACTCAGACAAATCAACAGTTTATGGGAAAAGAAAGAATCGGAACGCGTCCCTGATGAGGACGAACGCCAAGCAATAGAAAAATCAGAACGGTCGAACCGTGAGGCTCCGCCTGAATTCAATATCTGATAATTATTGGCTTTCATATTGTTCTTTTTAGAATGATTATTGTTCATTGTTTCTAAAGGTTTAGCGAAAATCCATAAGACAGTTTCCGGAAGAGGGCTGCGCCGTGAGGCAAGGGGATCAGACGGTCGCGTGAGTGGCACTCACCCATCTTCCATTTTCATGTGGTCTTTAAATTGTAACTAAGAAAAACCTTAACAAACTTATGTTACAAACCATTTCAACCAAAACCATCATGAACTCCTGCATGAGCGCATGCAAGAGAATCCCCGTGAAGCGTGTAGCCGCCTTCCTCGGAATGTTCCTTTTCTGTGCCGTCATGACCTTCGCCCAGAGCAAATATAATCCTCAAAACGAAATGTTCACACAATATAAAACGAAGCGTTACTTTTGCTAAAACGAAACGTTCTTTTTCAAAGGTCTTTTACCCCTAAAAATATTCCCAAAATAAGCAAAAATAATTGTCGAAAGATTTGGCTATCTCATAGAAAATTTCTACCTTTGTATAGTTATATTGGAGTATTTTGTACCAATATTAACGCCTGCCATAAAGCCAAACCTCCATTTTTCTCAAAAAAAATCGACCGGCTTCGCCGGTTCTCCATATTGCGTTGGAAGGGCGTTGGAACATCACTCCAACGCCCTTCTTCGCTTTTTTGCTTTCGCTTACGCGACTTCGCTTAACGCTTTATACGCAGCGACGCTTTGCGCTTTGACGATTTTGCCGCGGAAGGCCAGACGCGACCCGACATTCGCGCACGCATGCGATGCATCGTAATCCGCATTCGCAATCGACACACCGCCATACGCATTCGCGAAGCTGTTGCCACGATAAACCACACGGGAAACACTGGTGCTGACCCAATATATGTCGCCGTAATATGTCGAGGATGAGCCACTGACGTTTCCCACCGGAATGACATCCATGTACTTGCCATGGGCAACGGCCTCTATCCACATGCCATGATAGGTTGACCCCTTGACCATACGGAACGTGCCATCGGGCATTCTGATACGCCATTTGCCCTGATTTCCGTTATCATTAGGCAGGTCGACATTATCCATCATGTCATATTTATGGCCGTAGATGTCCTCGTAGCCGAGACAGCAGATGTTATTCACTTGCGTAACGCTCGCACCGCCGTATTCATCTTTGCTCCTGTACCATGCGAACTGGTGGACGAGATTGTCGATGAGGCTGTTGGTAACGTTGGCATTAACGCTCTTTGCCTCCTCGAAGCCGATGGTGTCCGTCATGCCAGTATCAGCGGTTCCACCCGTCGTGCGCATGTTGGTGTGTGAACCGGCTCCGCACTGCTCCTGCGCGTTTCTGCGGCCATACTTGGCATAGAACAAATTGGCAATGCGTGAATGCATCAGTGCGTCTATCTGTTGCATGCCGCGCTGTACGCTGTAATAGTGGAAGTCCGTCCATGTCATGTTTGACGTTGTGCTGCCACCGCTTATCACGGCACGCAGCTTAGAGCCGATGGCTGTTGAACCCACCACAGCACACAAATGCTCATCGTCTGCCACCCAATCTGGTTCCATGTCCTCTATCCGGCTGCTGTTGCTAAGTACCACTTTGTCAAACTCTGCCGTGTTGAGGATGGTGAAGTGGAGTGCGGTCGCACCATCGGGGATGTCCTTGATGATATACATTCCCGGCTCGAAGTTGTTTGTGATGGTCGGCACGACTACGGAACTGAGCACCTTGCCCGTACTGTCCACAAAGACTGCTCCCACAAGGTTCGTTCCTGGTACACTGGGGAAGCGAACGCGCTTATAGCCGGAAACCACGACCTTGCAGACGCTGTATGATGAGTCGCTTGTATAGGAATTGGACAGTGTTTCCTTGTTTGCCATTATCTTGCGGCCTTTCAATATGCCACTTTCCTGCGCACCAATATCCTCCAACGTGAGCACAGTGGCCACAGGGCGCTCCGGCTCGTGTTCCCGGTCATTGCTACTGTAACAGCTGTAATGCTTGCCGTTAAGGTAGTCGTTGATACCTTTGTAAAAGAAGAACGGCTCATACATCATCCAGTCGCCCTCGCTCCCGTCCAGCTTTGCCTCCGTTCCATCCGCATACTTGCGGCTGTTCTCGTCATCAAGGGGATAGTAGGTCATTTCTCCGTCTGGATTGTTCACGGTGATGTCCTGCCCTGCCATGTTGATAGTAGTTGTCGTAGGCTTTTTCGTTACCTTGGCCAATACGCGATGGCGTTGGGATAGAATCTTCAGAATGTGGCCGTTGGGCTTGTACGTGCTGCCTGAGGCGTACCCGGTTCCGTTGTCAAGGTTGGTGATATTGGCATCATCGGCCACGGAGTCGTCGAACTCTATCATCGTATATTCAGGCTGCTTGATATTGAGTTCTGGGAAATGGGCGGTGTACTTGACATAATCTTCCTCATCCATGTAGTGCGTGAGCTGCACAGTTCCCACGAGGGCACAAGTTTCGGTGGCGTTACCGTCCGCGTCGATGCCGCCCATGGTCATGAACTTCGAGAGCCACGTACCGTCGTCCGTCTTGCTGATGCCCGTCACACGGAGCCTTGCCACGTTGATGCAGCGTGCCAGCAATGTCTCCCAATTGATGTTCGGGCAACCATCAACGATGAGCGTCTTCACGTTGGCATAGCTATCAAGGCTGAGTCCGTCGGTCGTCAGCTTGCTGAGGTATTCCAGGCGCAGCACGGTCAGCGTGCCGGGCAGCAAGGCTTCTGTCAGTGGAGAACCCTTGGCGAAGCTTACGCTCTTCACCTGCGTGCCTCGTGCATCAAGGTGTTGAAGCTTGGGCTGTGTGGTGAAGTCAAGTTCGGTCGAGGTGCTGCCGCCGGTCTTTGCCTGCTGCTGGTTGCACAGGTTCACCGTCCTCAGCTGCTGGCAGGTGCCTATGCTCAGCCACCATCCCGTACTGCCGCCCTTTTCCGACTGCATGTTCAGTTCTCTCAGTGCGGTGCATTTTCCAAGGTCGAAGCCATTCTTCAGATGGTCAGCCGCACCACTCATGTCAAGCGTCCGCATACGGCTCGCGCCATATATTCTCAACGGGTCGTTCACGGTGTATGCGCCCTTTATTTCCAGCGTTGCCGTCTTGCCTGCCTCCACGATGCCCGTGTTGGCAAGGTTCTGGCTGTTGTTCGTACCATAGCCGAAAGCATATACCTCACCGGCGGTAACCCTTACTGTGTCGGCCGCGTCAGCAGCTGTCCTCGACATGTAAAGGTCGATGTTGTCAGACGTGAAGCTACTCGTCCCGTACTTGGCGTCGAGCAGTGCGTAGCGGTTGCGGATAAAGTAGGTCAGAAACGCCTTGTTGTTGCCTTGCAGGGCGTAGATGAACGGCCATTTCTTGCCGTAGGTCTCCATCATGGCAGGTTTGATATATTTCAGATAGCCGCTCTTGTTGTAGGCCCTGTCGCTCCAGTTGCCCATCTGCTCCACGGTCAGCATGGCCAGCACCCTTTCGGGTGTCATTTTGGCCCTGAAGTTGGCAGCGCAACGTCTCAGGTCGTCCTGCAGGTTGGCCAGCACAAGGTTCCACAGCCAACTTTCCCTGCCCTCGAAGGCATACTTCGATGCCTCCGCATCGTAGGTGTCTCGATCGATGGTGTAGTCGTAGGCAAGGAAGCAGTCGTTGCGCTTGCCGTACTGAGTGTCGCCATCATAATATGTGATGAACCATATCTTGCCATCCCATGTTCTCAGCAACATGTTTTTGGCGCGCTGGTCCACGCTTGCCCCATAGTCGGTATAAACGTAATAGGTGAGCAGAAAGTCTTTGTCGAAATATTGGCTCACCTCCGTGGCGAACTTCTCGCTCTTGAATGTAGAGAGGTCGTCGGCACTCGCTCCCTCAGGCACGCAGGCCCTTATCCAGCTGAACAGACGTTTCAGTGCGTTCTGCTGCGCCTCGTTCAGCCCCGCCCACTTCACGTCATCAGGCACGTTGGTTTCCAGCCCTGCATCGAAGTTGGCGATGAGGTCATCGTCGCTGCTGCTCTGGAACAAGCAGGTCTTCTCGCCGTTGTTCAGTGTCTCCAACGTGAGCGGACAGGCGGGCGTGAAACCATCGAGTCCCTCCATCCCGAAAAGCTTACCACTCTTCGACTTCTCGTTGTTCAGATTGTACTGGCCGTAATATGTGCTTTCCCCGTCTACAGTCTCCGAGCTGAACACGTCTATTGGAAAGCCGTCGATGGCCGTGCGGATAGTCACCGCTGCCATATTTTTTCCAGCCTGTTCGTATTGGTAGCGCTGTGGCGGTGTCAGAAGACCGAGTTCCTTCATCACCTCGTTGAACAGCTTCGCGCCGCCGGTGTTGAGGCTCATCGACGAGTCGCTGTAGTCGCTCTTGGCGCACAGCAATCCCATGGCTATGCCGCCGGGGCGGAGGGCATAGGCATTCTTCTCCAGCGGCTGACCATTGATTTCAAGACTGAGGCCGCTGCCACCCTTTGACAGGTAGATGCGGATATTCTTGCTGGGATATTTCGTTGAGCTCGTACCCTGTATGCGGATGTAGCAGTCGTGCAGCACAAAGTCATACTGCTTGCCGAAAGGACTGTAAAAGTAGATGTCGGCAAGGAAGTCGGTCTTTTTGTTGTTCGTCTCGTTCACCTCGTCAAGGCCGCCTTTCCTCACGATGCGCATCACGCCCTTGCCCTTGGCCCTGAGTTTGTCGATGTCCACGTCGCCCGTGTCGCCGATGATGTCATTCTCGCTCCACAGCTCCATCATCTCGTCGGCCGAAGTGGCGTCCACCATACGGTTCTCCAGCTCCTCGTCGTCTGTCAGCGCACGGTCATAGATGCGTATGTTCCTCACCTCAAGGTCGGCGGCGTCGCTGTCCAGCGTGATGCCCACGGGCGTGTCCTGCTGGAAGTAGTAGCCGCTGTCATAGATGTCGGCACCTGCACGGTTGCCGTTCACGTAGAGCTCCATCAGTCTCCCCTCGGCACGCTTGCCGATGACAAATGCTACCTTCAGCCATACGTCCGGGGCGAACTTTGTGCCGATTTTTATCTCGCGGCTCGCGTCCTCGCCGTCCTCGTTGGTGTAGTGCAGGATGGTGCCGGTCTTGATGCTCGCCTCCACGGGGGTCACGCTCAGTCCCTTGCCGCCGCTCATGCAGCTGATGACCTCAGCCGTGCGGTCACTCACGTTGCTCACCTTGAACTCCATCTCGATGGTCTTGCCCGTGATGCCGGTATCAGTCTTGAACAGCTCACAGCCGACGACGGCCTTTGCACCGTTCGTCAGCAGCAGCGTGTCGCCCGTCCAGCCATTGCTCTGCCAGTCAAAGCCCTCGAACGACGTTCTAATGCCGTTCGACTCCCAGCGGGCGGGGTTGCTCTCTCCATTGCTACGCCCCGCCGGACTCAGCTTCACGGCCAGTCCGTAGGTGGCCTCGCCGATGTCGATGCTGCTCTCGGCCACGTCCACATAGAAGGTGTAAACAGTCTGCCCCACGGTGAATGCCATCGTCTGCCGCCCCTTTTCCGTGAAGCGATTCTGATAGTGCTGGGTGGTCCTTGCCACGCTCACTGTCTGCACTACGCTGCCGTTGCGGCTGATGGTAATTTCTGCCGGGGTAGCCGTAGGATCATAGGCCACGAACAACAGCGAGCACTGCTCGTACTGTCCCACGCCAATCGTCGGATGGGTATATTCCGAGGCGGTCATGATGCGTCCGTCGGCGTTGGTCATCATCAGCCCCACGAACGGGTCCTTGCCACCGCCCTTGAGGATGTCAATGTATATGCTCTCGCTCTTCAGCGTCAGGCCGCCCCCGGCATCCATCTCAGCCACCATCTGTATGTTGTGCCGTCCGATGCTCAGTCCGCTCATGGGGATGTCGAAGCTGCCGTTTGTCGTACCGCTCCTTGTCACGCTCTCCGAGCTGCGCTGATTGCCATCCACATACAGGAACACGGTCTTCGTGCCGCTGCCGCTTACGCTGTAGGGTATGCTCACGGTCTCGCTCACGCCGTAGCCGCCTTTCGACAGGGCGTTGGCGAGATTGTACGCACTCTGCAGCGACAGCGTAACCACCTTCACGCTCACGTAGGCTTGTTTCCTTTGCGTCTTGCCGGTGTTAGGGTCTGTGGTCGTGGCTATCACATAGATGTCGCTCGTGCCTAAAAGCAGATACTTCGTCAAATCCAAGTCGTAACTGCCCTTGCCTACGTCCTGCACGGTATCCGAGTAGGTCGTAGTGGCTCCGCGCTTGATAATCACCTGTATCGTTGCCTTCTGTCCCGTGCTGTCTCCGCCTGTATTCTGGTGGTCGTAGGCGTAGGTCAGCCTCACGCTGCCGCCCTCCTTCACTGTGGCATGGTCTACGGCTGCGCTGAGCACTATCTTTGTCGTGCTGCTCTCACCGCCTCCGCCGCCACTGCCGGCAGGAATGTCCGCACTGGCTATCTCCGCACCGCTCTTGTTAGTCAGTGCCAGCCGCACGCTGCTCTGGTCGTCGCTCACCTCGGCTGTCATGCCAAACACGGTAGAGGCTTCCACCTCTGCCATCTTCGCTGCCACTGCTTTGTTCTGTACCGGGTTCGTGCTGCTGGCATCAAGGCTCTCGTCCACCTCCACCTTGTCAATGCTCATGCTCACGTTGCCGTCTGCGTCCGGGGTCTGGCGCTGGCCGTTTATCGTCACGCTCTTCACCGTGCCGTCACCGCCGAAATCCATCTAGGCTGTGGGCTGTTCCCAAGTCTCCAGGCTCGTTCCCACAAACTGTTTGGTCTCCCACTTGCCCTGTGCTGTTTCATAGGTCACGCACAGGCCTTTTCTTCGTTGCTTCGCCTCAACAGCGGCTATGGCAGTTTGCAGCGTATAGTAGCCGGTGGCAAGCGGCGTCTCACTGGTCACATTGTAGATGTTGCCACCGCCAGAGCCGCTGATCTCCACCAAGTCGCCGCCACTGTACACATAGAGCGACTCCCCGCAGGCATACACTTTGTCCGACTTCACGGTCTGACCGTCAAGGAAAAGGTCCATCGAGCGGCTTCCGTCGGCAGACCAGGAGGTGTAGTATTTCCCGTCTTTCGACCTCAGCAGGAAGGTCTTCTTCTCCACCGACCATACCACCAGGTTCATAACAGCGGCTATCAGGCTCGTCTGCTCCGTGGTGATGCCCGTTGTCTCGTCAACAGCTGCAAACCGTGCCGTAGCACCGTCAAGGCCCAGCTTTGCCGAGTGCTCATACTTGGATGCCACAGTGTTGGCCTCACTCACAGCCTCAGTGGCCTTGCCGGCAGCTTCCGTGGCCGTGGCTGCTGCGCTGTTGGCTGTGGCTGCTGCTTCCTGTGCAGGTTTGGACAGAAGGTTCAGCGGCGCCGCCACCAGTTCTTCGCCACGCACGGCGGGCAGGCTCTTCACTCCGTCGAGGCTGCCCACCACCTCAAGATTGTCAACACTCTGCGAGTCCGCCTTCATGGCGTTCAGCAGTTCCTGTTTCTCTTCGTTTGTAAGTGCCATATATTATTCTGTTTTATTGTTACCAGTCTCTTGGGTTCTTGAATTGCACCCATATTCCGTGATAGGCCTTCGTGTCTATCGTTACCATGAGGTCGCGAAAATACACCAGCTCCATAGAGTCCATTTCGCTGTCAATGGTCAGTTTGTCTGTCACATAACTGCCCCGGTCTGTGAGGATGCAACTTTGTCCAACGTTGTCAAGGTAGTTCCGCCCGTCGTCAGACAGACTCATCCAATGGCTTTTCCCTGGCACGACATACACTTTGTTGCCATTGTTCGTGCCGCGCTTTATCTTTAGCGTGTGGCCGTCATCATAGTGCTGCATCTCCGGCAGGTTGACATTCATGTCGCGGGTCTTCGTCTCCCAAGCCACATCGTTTCCTTTGTCGTCTTTCTCCTTGGCGCGCCATGAGAACTTTGTCGTTACATAGAGCACCACCGTCGTTCGGTCCACGTTGACAGTTGCACTTGTAGGGGCTGTCTGGCTCGTCACGTTTCCGAAACCGGCTATCTGTGGCTTGTAGGCCAGTCCGCTTACATAACCGCCGGCTATGTGCAGGGCATCATTACCGAACAACGAGCCTTGCACGCCCACTACAAGGCCGGTTACATCCAACAAGTCTTTGTGGGTATCCATCAGTCGGCAGAGGACAGGAGAGCCAAGACTGTTCCAAGTACCAAGGATTGCTTGCCGTCCGGGGGCGTTGAAACCTATCATGTAGTCATATAAAAACAGACCATTGCCGTTTTCCTTGATCGTGGTCTTACCGCTTTCGTCTGTGCTTGCGACACCAATTCCAAGATGGCCGTCGGAAATGATGAAGTTGCCAATATATCCTCTTTGTGCGTTCATCTCCCCACTGAATTTTCCGTTCACAGCCTCCATACTGCCGTCTTCCTTAATCTTGAAGTTGCCATTGGCTGTAACAAGGCCCCCCATCTGTATGTTTTCAGCGGTAAGTTTGATCACCGTATGTTGTTTGCCGTCGGCTCCTGTTTCTGTAACAGCCACTCCTATGAGGGCCAGTTTCCCGTCTGCTGTTTGGGCATACACACCGCTGCCCTCAGGACGCACAACGATGCCGCTCTCCTCCAGTACCCTGCCGTCCTTGTCAAAGTCCTGCGCGGCTATCTTCATCAATTTCTCGCTCTGCTCCAGCAGCGTGCGGTATTTGTACGCAAGGCTCTCCACCTTGTCTGTGCTCAGCACGAGCATGTACAGGCATATCTCGCCCGTGAAGCTCAGTTTGAAGTCGCCCGTGCCGTTCCACAGGCCGTTGCACGTGTATTGCTTGTAGCTGTCCGTCTCACCGAGGTCTTCTTCCACCATGAAGGAGTTGAAGGCTTCGAAGCCCGTTTTGTCAACGTTCTCAAACTCTACTCTTAACTTGCCGGCCTTCCGGCATTTGTAGAAGAAGCTCAGGTAAACGGCCACAGGCTGCTTCTCTCCGTTGGTGTTCACCATAAAGGTGGGGATGGACCGAAGGTTCTCTTTCTTCTGGCTGATATACTTGTTGCGTATCACCACCACCGTCCTGCCCTCATCCTTGGCCACGCTCGCACAGTCGCCTTTCTTCGACAGCACGTTGCCGTTGGCCCACACCCAACGGTTACCCACGAGGAAGAACACGGCCTCGTTCTCCGTCTCCCATTTCGACATGCCCTCGGCAAAGGCGGCATTGCTCAGGTAGCCTCTCTCGCCAGTAAAGTCGTCGCGGATGCCCGTCAGCTCGCTCTCCACCTTGCCCTCCATGATCTCGAAGCGGGTCTTCACGTCCTCCCCCGTCGAGAGCAGGAACGTGCCTTTCAGGTAGGCGTTGTCTGAGTACAGGCCGTTGCCCTTGGGTTGCCTGTCTGCAGGGAAGGCATCATCGTTGATGCCGTCAAGATTGCCCAAGCGGGCACGCAACGCCCCGGCGAAGCTCTTGCCGCTCACGCCGTCCAGCACGTCAACCCTTGGCTGGCCGTCCTCAGTGGCCGAGATGAGGATGAGGTCCTGCCGCTTCCTGTCTGTGGTGTTGCCCATCAGCACCACCTCATCGCTCGCCTCCGGAAGAGCCTCTGAAAATTCCGTCTTGGCCACCTTCACATAGTCCTTGCCGATTTCCGCCACCTCCACCCAGTAGCTCTTGATGGCGTTGCCCGTAAAGGTCTGGCAGCGCATTAGGTCGTGGACAACAAAGGCGTTGGCCTCCTCAAAGCTGATGGTGTAGTAGTCACCGTCCTCCTCCACGCTCTTCACCGTGCCATTGGCCGCGCTCACGCATATCATGCCGCCCACCGACCGCACCTTTTGTATCAGCAGCTCCAGCACCGTCATCGTCTGGCGCACGGTCAGGCGGTCAAGGCAAAGACAGGTCGTGCCATCCTCGCTCTTCCACAGCTTGAAGCCCTCACCAAGCAGCCCGTCCACGAACCTGCCGGCACTGCGCACTACGTCGGTCTCTACGGATGCGAAAGCCACGTCATCGCCTTTGCGTACACTTTGGTCCAGATAGTCGTCAAACTGGCGGTTGTCCCATTTGTCCGCGTCATCGGCTGTCAGCGCGTGGTCGGCTTCCTTGGCATGTTCGGCTTCCTTGGCGTGTGCGGCCTCCTTGCTCTCACCGGCTTGCTCAGCCTCCTTGGCTTTGTCGGCAGTCTTGGCGTGCTCAGCTTCCTTGGCAGTCTCTGCTATGTCGGCTTTTGCGGCGTGCGCGGCCTCTTTCACGGCCATGCTGCCATAGGCCGTACTGCCCGTGTTCACGGCGCTCGTGCTGCCCTCATTCTTGGGTTTGCTGATGATCTTGACGTCTATCATTGTTCTATCTCCTTTAAGTTCATTTCTGCCGAGCCCTCGTTGATGCTGCGGCTGATGCCCTGTACAACGAATGTCCTCCCCATCGCCGGATGGCGGTAGTGCAGCAGCGGGTTCACAAGTCCTTCCCCGGCTTTGTCCCTCAATTTCTGCGTCATCGTTATCCGGGGAGCATGGTATTCTTGATAGTAGCTGTCCACATACAGCTGCTCCGGCTTCGCGCTCAGTTCTCGGGCGTAGTCGTATATCTGCAGCACGCCGCCGCCCGTCTGCGTGTTCACGGGTGTGCTCATTTTCACGCTGTCTGTCACGCCAAGCTCATGGCTCTCTGCTGAGGTAAGCGCCGAGCTGATCTTGAAGCTGATGTCGTCCTTGCGGTTCACAAACGTTTCCTTCGTGTCGCTAAGATATACGATGTCCTTGTCGCCCGTGTTGTTCACAAGGCCGTTGTCACTGTATATCTTCATCTCAAACGACTCAATCACGATGCTGCTCACGTGAGGAAGCAGGGCCACCGTGCTGCTGCCCCATTTCGTATGGCGGAAAAATGTGGGATGGCGGCGCGTAACCACGTCCCACGTTACATTCACGGGGCCAAGGATGACAAACTTCACCGCGCCGCTCACCTTGTCTTTCTTTCTGATGGGTATTGCTGTCCCTTCCGCGTCGATGCCCATCTTGTAGTCGATGTTGTTCTGCAGGTCAAATTTCGTACCGATGAACTTGTCGCCTATCTTCGGGTCAAAGCCGATGGTGAAGCTCTGCTGGTAGTATTCGTCGTCGCTCGCGCATTGGCTCCTTTGCTTGTAGGTCCGCCACTCAAAGTCCGATGGGGTGCCCGTAGAGCCGGTCTCCACCACGCATTGGTCGCCGATGATGAGCATGCAGGCCACTACGCCTACCTTCGATATTTGGTCCGAGCTGTCGCCGATGGCGCTGTACTTGAACTCATACTCCTCCGGGCCTTTCTCCGTCAGCGGAACGAGGCCTTGCGTCCGTTCCGTGTCCCACTCCGGCTCCGTGCCTGGTGTCGATGCCTTCCACCATTTCTGGGTGTAGTAACGGCCGTCGCCGTTGTCGCGGCTCGGCACAGTGCGGTGCCACCATTGCCGGATGCCGCCGCCATAGATAGGATTTGGAATCACGTCTGCCGACGGTGTGTAGTTGTATATCGCCTTGTAGGTGTCCGTCAGGGCCATCACGGGGTTCAGCGCGATGCTCCCGCTCAGCACGATGTAGTTGGTCGTTTCCTCGTCGTTGGGCGAGAACACGCCGCCCGTCGTGTTGCCGTTGTATTCCGCCAAGGGGATGGAGGCTTTCAGTGTGGTCTCGTTGGGGTAGGCCTTGCTCTCGTCCTTATCCTCGCCGTTGCCGTTCACGCTGATGAAGAGACAGTTCGTCATCTCCACCTTCGACACGGGCGAGTTGTCTTTGCCGTCGGTCTTACGCTCCACCTTGCCAAAGGCGATGATGGCCGCGCCCGGCTGCCCGGCCAGCACGTTGGGCAGACGCTCCTGGTTCGTGTTCCCCTCGCCGTAGGTGGCC
>ERZ772881.2640-NODE-2640-length-12482-cov-2.245755_pt1 | contig 12482 bp, 10 predicted proteins | sample MGYA00580581_ERZ772881 | MGnify/ENA primary metagenome ERZ772881 (study PRJEB29015, sample SAMEA2737668) | human gut metagenome | biome: human gut; feature: human-associated habitat; material: faeces | place: China | collected 2012 ...
TGCACCTGCGGCGGCGGTTGTGGCTGCGGCACAGATCCCTGCGAGCTGTTCCGCGGAATTGCTTTCCCGGTCAACGAATTTTTCCCGCCCAACGAGACTAAGCTTCAGACCGGCGTAAGCACCGCGACGTGCTGCGGATGTGAACGCAGCGATTAGGCAAAACAAAGAAGCCGATCCTATATGGTTCGGCTTCCTTGACTTTTTAGATTTGTAATGCTAAAATTCCATTGTTATAAACATGATGTATTTTTCGTGTAAAGAGGGAAAATTTGTGAACGTATACGATTTTGACAACACCATATATGACGGTGAGAGCGGATTTGACATTTTTATGTTCTATCTTAAAAAGGATCCGAAAGAAATTGCCAAGCTCATACCGCGTTTCGGCGAGGCGTTCATACGCTATAAAAGAGGTGCAATAAAAACCGACGAGGTTATCGAACAATACGGCGATATGCTCACCGACTACTGCGTGAAAATCAAGGACATTCACAAGGACATCACAGAGTTTTGGGATGAGCACGAAAAGAAAATCAAAAACTTCTATGCCAAGATTCAAGCTCCCGACGACGTAATAGTTTCGGCCTGCCCCGAAATCATACTCGAGGAAATATGCAAAAGAATCGGCGTAAAAAACTACATCGGCAGCGTTGTGGATATGGAAAACGGAATCATAGAGCGTGTTTGCTACAAGGAAAATAAGATAGCGGCATTTAAAAGCATTTACGGCGACATGCCTATTGACAGTTTCTACACCGATTCCATGAGTGACAAACCGATGATGGACCTCGCAAATAACGCTTATTTGGTTTCGGGCGACCACATTGAGCTTGTAAAGAATGACGGCGTATGGTTGAGCGAGCCGAAAACGGGCTTGTTCAAATAATAAGTTAAGCAAAAAGCAGTAAATCAGCTTTGATTTACTGCTTTTTATGTTTTTACATCGACACTATATAACGCTTGATTTTTTCGAGATAATCAATATCGACAAGGGCGTCCAGCCGCGTTCCGTTCTCCTTATAGCTTTCGGAATACACGACTCCCGTTTTTCGAATTTCTCCGAGTATATGTCCCTCGCTGAACGGGACTAACAATATCGCTCTCGCCTTGGTTTTCGGCAGCGAGTCCTCAATAAACTCAAGCAGCCTGTCGATCCCCTCGTTTTTAACTGCGCTTATCATAACGGTTTTGCCGATTACCGGCATATCGTATGCGTTTTGGAGCTTGTCGCACTTATTCATTACCGATATAACCGGTATCCTTGCAGTCGGGACATTCATAAACCGGTTCAAGGTAATTTTCCGGATAGCCGGCAGATGTAACGCTCAGATGCTCGGCACACTCGTCGCTTGACGCATCACAGACGTTTAGTATAAGGTCGGCGTTTTTCGCCTCTTCGAGAGTTGATTTGAAAGCATCGACAAGCTGATGCGGCAAACGCCTTACAAGCCCTACCGTATCAACGAGCATAACCTCTCGCTTTGACGGCAGCGTAAGCCTCCTTGCAGTCGGGTCGAGCGTAGCAAAAAGCTTGTCCTCCGACAGCACGCCCGCACTTGTAAGAGTGTTCATAAGAGTCGATTTTCCGGCATTGGTGTAACCGACTATGGCAACGGTAATTACGCCGTCCTTTTTACGCCTTGAGCGGATGAGATCTCGTCGCTTTTCAACCCTCTTAAGCTCCTCGGACAACGAATGTATCCTGCGTCTTATATGGCGTTTATCGCTCTCGAGCTTGCTCTCGCCCGGACCTCTTGTGCCGATTCCGCCGCCGAGACGCGACATACTCTTGCCTCTGCCCGACAAAAACGGAAGCGAATATTTAAGCTGTGCCAGCTCCACCTGCAATTTACCCTCGCTCGACCTTGCCCTTGCGGCAAAAATATCGAGTATGAGCATGGTTCTGTCAACAACTCTTGTATCGGTTTTTGTCTCTATATTGTTAATTTGCGACGGTGTAAGCTCGCTGTCGGCTATAATAAGGTCTATATCGTTATTCCGACAAAAGGCGGCAACCTCCGCCATTCTGTTGCCGGCGACGGAGCTTCAAGCTTTTGTATCACCGTTCCGATTCTCTCGGCTCCCGCGGTTTCCGAGAGAAGAGCCAATTCCTCCATAGAGATTTCAGCGTTGTATTCGCCCGTGTCCACACCTATCAAAAGTGCTCTTTCGGGACTTTGACTGTTTTCATAAAACTCCATAATTCGCCTTTACAGTTTGTTCTGATTTAAAAATGACAGCGCCTTTATAAATCCGGCGTTGCACTTCGCATAATAATACTTATAAGAATCGCAGTAGTAATTTTTGCCTATAATACCGTTTTCCGAGGATCTGTCGCGGCGGCAGCCGTTGCGGCAAACACAATAGAACGGACACGCTTTGCATTCGTCGGGAACATTTTGCGAATCCTTTATAAATTTAACCGCGGTTTCGCTGTTTCGCATATCCTCAAACGTATTTTTGCCTATTTCGCCTATCTTATATCCGTCAAGCACATAAAAATCGCACGGGTACACACTCTTGTCGGCCTCAATAACATACTGAATACTGCAGCAGCCGAACGCGCTGCACATTTCGGGAGGTCTGCCGAGCATCACGGACAGCTGATTGTCTATATGGCGTATGCTTATGTAATTTCCCTTCAAAAGGTCGGAAAGCCAAAGATTAAATATCTTTACGAGAAACTCGGCATAGTCCTTGGGCGACAGGCTGTATGCACTCTCACCGCGTTCCGATGAAAACGGCTCAAGGCACGGAATAAACTGCAAATATCTGAAGCCCTGCTTTTTTAAAAAATTATATATTTTCTCGGCGGAGCGTGCATTTTTGCCCGTAACGACCGAGAGCACATTATACGCCGCCCCTTGACGATCCAAAGCATCCGCCGCCTTTATTACCCTGTTAAATGTACCCTTGCCGCTCACATCGACGCGGTTGAGGTCGTTTATCTGTGCCGGCCCATCAAGCGACAAACCTACAAGATAGTTGTTCTTTTTAAAGAATTTTGCCCAGTCGTCATCAATCAAAAGGCCGTTGGTCTGTATGCTGTGGTGAAATATGAGCCCTTTTTTTGCATATTTCTTTTCGATCTCCGCAAAGCCCTTGTAAAAATCGAGTCCCGCAAGCGTAGGCTCTCCGCCCTGAAACAAAAACGTACAGCTGCCGCTTGCGTATTCCGCGGCACTTTTAATTATCTCCTCGGCGTCCGACAGCGACATCATACCGCAAAAAGCAGTTTCGCGGCAATTTGCCTCATCCTTATAAAAACAGTATTTGCAATTCATATTGCATGCCGAAGAAGCCGGCTTTAAAAGAACACTTACATGTGGCATTTTCTACCTCCGCAGCTTTATGTAATATTTATTATATTAGCACACTCGTCTCGGAAACTCAAATTTTTCTCTTCGGGATGATAACGTAATGACAAAACAATCAGTATGTGATATTATGACATAAAAATAAAGAAGGAGCAGTAAAATGAGTAGGATTATAAATAAGCTGATTCGTAAAATCAGCGGCAGCGAGCTTGCTCAAAAGCAAAATGCGAGCATAATAAAAAACGGCAAGCCGAATGAAAAAATAATCCCGTTTTTACGACAGGCAGCGGCAGACGGCTGCGTATTGCTGAAAAACAACGGGGCTTTACCCATAAACGGCAAGGATAATGTCGCGCTGTTCGGCAGAGTGCAAAACGACAGCTTTTTTGTCGGCAACGGCTCGGGTGGAGACGTATGCGCGCCTTATAAAATCAGCTTTGCCGACGGCATAGAAAAAAACGGAAAAATACATATAAACGAAGAGCTCAGAAAAATTTATAATGATTGGTGCGGCAAGCGCAAAAATATACCGGATCCGGGGTTTTGGGGACATTGGCCGAGATTTTATCCGGAAATGCCGCTTAAAGGCAACATTGTAAAAAGTGCATCCGAAAAGAGCAATAAGGCCGTGGTATTCATAGGCAGAAGCGCCGGAGAGGACCGCGAAAACGTTCTCGAAAAGGGCAGCTATTACCTCACGAGCAGAGAAAAGGAGATGTTAGACCTTGTCACGGCTCATTTTGACGACGTCATTTTGGTTCTCAATATAGGCAGTCTTATTGATTTTGAAGAGATAGATGCATATAAGAATAAAATAAGCTCGATACTTATAGCTTGGCAAGGCGGTATGGAGAGCGGAAACGCGCTTTCGGATATACTCTCCGGTGAAGTCACTCCGAGCGGAAAGCTCAGCGATACAATCGCAAAACGATATGAGGACTACCCGAGCAGCGACAACTTCGGCGCAAAGGAATACAACAACTATGTTGAGGACATCTTTGTGGGTTACCGCTATTTTGAAACCTTCGCCCCCGAAAAGGTGCTGTATGAATTCGGATTCGGTCTGTCTTATACAAATTTTAAAATCGAAACGGAAAAAGCGAACTATTCCGAAGGCAAAACAGAATTCAATGTTAAGGTGACGAATATCGGCTCGGTGCCCGGCAGAGAGACGGTTCAATTTTATGTTTCCGCTCCGAACGGCAAGCTCGGAAAAGCAAAAAAATCACTCGTTGCTTTTCACAAAACAGAGCTTTTGTCCCCCGGCGACTGTGAAACCTTCGTAACGGTGATTTCAAATGACGGCTTTGCTTCTTACGACGACTCCGGCAAGACCGGACACAAGAGCTGCTATGTACTCGAAAGCGGAATTTACGATTTTTATGTAGGCAACAGCGTGCGAAACTGTGAAAAGGTGTATAGCTTTACACTTAAAAGCACAGTTGTAACCGCCGAGTTATCCGAAGTTATGGCGGTCAGCGAAAACCGCGCGTTTGAACGCTTTGCCGCTGTTTGCGACGGCAACAAAATCGCTCTGTCAAAGGAAAAAGTGCCTATTCGCACCGTTAGTCTGAAAAATCGAATACTCTCTTCTCTGCCGGATGGAAAAGAAATCAGCGGTGACAAAGGCTATAAGCTCTCCGATGTAAAGACAGAAAAAGTAAAGCTTCAAGACTTTACAGCTCAACTTTCACTCGACGAGCTCGAAGCAATCTCACGAGGCGAGGGACCTATGAACAGCTCACTCGGAGCAAAGGGTAACGCGGGTGCTTTCGGCGGCGTTTTAAAGTCGCTCAGGGAAAAGGGAATCCCCCCGATAATCACCACCGACGGTCCGTCCGGAATAAGACTTCTTTCCGCCTGTTCGCTGATGCCCTGCGGTACGGCGATAGCGTGTTCTTGGGACGAAAGTCTCACCGAGGAATTATTCACGGAAATGGGCAAAGAGATGATAAAAAAAGGCAGCGACGTGCTGTTGGCACCGGGGATGAATATACATAGGAACGTGCTGTGCGGCAGAAACTTCGAATACTATTCCGAGGACCCGTACCTCACGGGTAAAACCGCTGCGGCAACGGTCAGGGGCATACAGAAAAACGGCGTTTCGGCGTGTCCGAAGCATTTTGCCGGCAACAATCAGGAATATAACCGCAATCACACCGACGACATAGTGTCCGAAAGGGCACTTCGAGAAATCTATCTCAAGGGCTTTGAAATATGCGTTAAGGAGTCGTCTCCGCACTGCATTATGACAAGCTACAACAAGATAAACGGCGTTTGGAGCCACTACAATTATGAGCTTTGTACCACCGTTTTGCGTGACGAATGGCACTTCGGCGGTATGGTTATGACAGACTGGTGGATGCGCTACGCTCCGTCACCCGAATTTCCGCAGATGAGAGACAATGCATATCGCGTCAGAGCACAGGTTGACGTGCTTATGCCCGGATTTAAAACCGCGGTCAGCAAGAGCGGCGGAAACGACGGCTCTCTGCTTGAAACATACGGTCAAAAGGACGGAATAGCCTTAGGAGAACTGCAGAGAACCGCAAACAACGTTCTCCGCTTTATCCTCTCAACCGACAAAAAGCTAAACTGAATAAAAGCCGTATAACATATAAAAAGACTGCCTTTATGCCGTGTGACGTACGTAATCACATTTGATAAATGCAGTCTTTTTTATTTATTCGCCGAGTCCTTTATGAGATATAATACCTTGCCTGCGCATTCCAAAGCTCGCTGTATTTGCCGCCTGCACCCAAAAGCTCGCGATGCGTTCCGTGCTCGACAAGCCGCGCGTTGTCAAACACGGCGATTTTATCGCAGAAGGCGCAGCTTGAAAGCCTGTGAGAAATATAAATCGCCGTTTTATTTTGAACAAAGGAATTGAAACGGCTGTATATCTCGTTTTCCGCAATGGGGTCGAGTGCCGCCGTGGGCTCGTCCAAAATAACGACGGGAGCGTCCTTATACAGTGCCCTCGCAAGAGCAAGCTTTTGCGCCTCACCACCCGATATTTCAACGCCTGTTTCGTCCAAATCCTTATAAAGATATGTGTTTTCCTTATCCGCCAAGCGTTCGGCTCTGTCCTTAATATTTGCATTTTCGAGGCAAGCATAAAATCTGTCGCTGTCGAAATCGGAGCTTGCGCAAATATTATCCTTAAGTGATACGGAAAATATTTTAAAATCCTGAAAAACCACGGAATAAAGACCTGTAATGCTCTCTCTTGTGTATTCCTTAATATCGGTGCCGTTAATCAGAATTTCGCCGTCCGTCACATCATAAAGGCGGCACATAAGCTTGATAAAGGTGGTTTTACCGCTGCCGTTTCTGCCGACAACGGCAAGATGCTCGCCGTTTTCTATTTTGAGATTGACATTTCGGAGAGCGTAACTTTCGGCGGACGGATATTTAAATGAAACATTTTTGAATTCAAGCTCGAAGCCTGCGGATAAATCCAGCTTCTTTTCGCCGTAGGTCATTTCGTCATTCGTATTTACAATCTCGAAATAATAATTGACGAGCGGCACCATTTCGGCGGTCTTGCCAAAGGTTACCGCCATTTTCATTATGCCCGCAACAATCTGCATAAACGCTCCGCAATAAAGCACAAGCGAGCCTATTCCGAAAAGTCCGTACAAGCCCTTGGTGCCGATAAAAAGATAAATTCCGAAGCCGACAAGCGCACCTAAAATCGCAACGAACGAGCTTTGCCTGGCCGTATTCATTGAAGCTTTTTTCAAAACCCTTTCGCCGTCTGTCAAAAGCTTGTCCGTTGCGGTGTGCTTTATTAGAGTCTGCTCATTATAAACGCGGATTTCCTTGCCCGTATTGTAATCCGAAAACATGTTGAGAAAATAATAAAAAATTCTGTCAAGGCGCGAATACTCGTCGCTCGCCTTAAACCAAGCCTTGTTCATTCTGACCGCTACCACAAGAATAATAACCGCCATAACGGCTATTGCGCCGAAAATCGTAAGCAAAAATGCGGGACGTTCAAAAAACGAGGTGCCGGTTTTCTCAAAGCCGATTTTGAGCAGCGGAATTATTATAACAACGGATATAACCAGCGTAAGCGCACCCGATATAAAATCACGCATCATCCATGTAAACTGTACAAATGAGGAAAAGACCCTGTCCTGAGCCTCCGAATGCTTGTGAACAAGCTCCTTAAATTCACTGTTTTCAAGACGTTGATACTCAATGCGAAACAGCTTTGATGAAATTTCGCGAAGCTCCTTGTTGTACATCAGCGAGCGATAAACAAACTGCATTTCCCCGAGAAAGCAGTTGACGAAAAACAATACGGCGTTAATACCGACAGCCGAGCCGATATAGAGTGTGAGACTTTTCATACCTGCTCCGCCGTCGAGCAAATCTATGATTTTTGATGTGAACCAAATGTTGATAAACGGCATAACAGCCGTAACAAACGCAACAGTAACGGCGGTGGGAATAAGGCGTTTTTCGAGACGGTTCATTTCACGGAACGCCGCAAAAACGGTTTTTACTCTGTTCATACGGTCTCTCCCCCGTTCTCCTTATAATAGTAGCTTTGGACTTGGTACATTCTGTAATATAAGCCTTTGAGAGCCATCAGCTCCTAATGCGTACCGCTCTCGGCAATTTTCCCGTCCTTAACAAGCAAAATCCTGTCGCAAAAGCGCGTCGACGAGAGGCGGTGCGAAATAAAAAACGATATTTTGCCGCTTGTCATCTCGTTGTATTTCAAGTACAGCTCGTTTTCCGCAATGGGGTCGAGTGCCGCCGTGGGCTCGTCCAAAATCAAAACAGGTGCATTTTTGTATATTGCTTTTGCGAGGAGCAGCTTTTGCTTTTCACCGCCGGAGAAATCAGCCGCATCCTTATACACGTCCTTTATCATATAGGTTTTTTCCTTTAGCGGCAGACTGTTGATTTTTTCGGAAATACCCGCTTTATCAAATGCGGCAAAAAGCTTTTTTCTGTCATAGTCCGAGGCAGTACAAATATTTTCCGCAATTGTCATCGGCATAAAATAATAGTCCTGAAAAACTGCGGAAAAGAGGTTAAAATAGCTGTCGCTTGAAAAATCACGACTGCTTTTTCCGTTAATCAAAATCTCACCGGAAGTAGGATAATATAAGCCGCAAAGCAGCTTAACGGCGGTCGTTTTGCCTGCTCCGTTTTCGCCGACTATGGCTATGTTTTCACCCCTGTTCACCTTAAATGACATATTACAAACCGTGCTTTTTTCGGCGGACGGATATGTAAAAGAAACGTTCTTAAATTCAATTGAAGCGACGTCGTCAAAATCAATGTCGGGTCTGTTTTGACCCTCCTCCTCGCTTTCGACAAATTCACGAAAGGCGGCGCAATCGTTACAGCAGCGCTCAAGATTCGAATACTGATACACGGCGTTCATTATCCAATTTGAAAAGCCCGTTATAATGCCGAAATAAAAAATGAAATCCGAAACAGACAGCCTGCCGCCGCATACAAGATATGAGAGATATGCATAGGCAACAAGCTCGCGTATGAGATTTAAAAGTGCTCTCAGTCCTCCGATCCTGATATTTTGGCGCATAAATTTTTGATTGATTTTTTCAAGGTCGCAGATTATTTTTGCAATGGCAAACAGAAAATAATCCGTAAAGCCGTACAATCTTATATCCTTAGCCGCAGAAAAATCACGGCAAAGATTATAGTAATAATCATAGCGAACAAATATTTTGCTTCGCTCGTTCTTGGTTTTCTTTTCCTTACCGTTCAAAAAGCCGAGCAAGAAAAACTCCGCCGCACAGGTGGCAAAAATAATCAATATCATAATAATGTTGATTTTATAAATCAGCGCAAGAGATGCCGCAACGCCTACAACACATACGCAAAATTGATTGCACGAATCGAGAAAATCCGACGAACCCGAATAATAGCTGCGGTAAAACTCCATTGCTCTCTTATTCTTTTCTCTGCCGCCCGGGCTTTCGATATTTGTATAATCGGTGTTCAAATTCTTATTGAAAGCAAGCACCGCATAGCGCATACGAATAATACGCGCGCTGCCGTTTAAAAGCTCCTGCATAAACGGCGAAAGCCAAGTAGTCAGCACAACGAGCACGCTCAAAAGCCCCACGACAAGCGTAAGTCTGCCTACCGTTGCGCCCTCGTTTATGCAATCGATCATAGCCTTTGGTATATAAGAAGTGACAATCGGCTGAAACACAAGCGCCGGTATGCGTATAAGAAAATACACAAGGCTTTTCCTATCCCATTTAAGCCAATTCGACAGCATATATTTTATGTTATCTCTCATTATTTTATCCTCCGTAAGCACCTGTGCAAAAGCCCCTCACGCGACATACCGCGAAATCGGCATAATTGAATATTACATTAGCCGCATATAAAAGTCAATAAAAAAATTTGGGATATATCCCACACGATATATCCCAAATTCCTATACGATTTAACTATCATTGACAAAAAGGCGGTAGTTATGAAAATTAAAGATGCTGTTGCTCAAAGAATAATCGATTTATGTAAGGAAAAGAACATTGCCATAAACGCGCTCGGCAACATAAGCGGCGTAAATCCGTCCACGATTTACAGCATACTGAACACAAAAAGTCAAAATCCCGGCGTTGTAACGCTGCAAAAAATATGCGACGGCTTGGAAATATCAATACGGGATTTTTTTGACGTCGAGCTTTTTGACGACATTGAGCAGGAAATAATATAAAAGCGAACAGACTGCGGCTGCCGGCGGTCCGTTACGTAAGCTTATTCATATCGTCCGGCATGGGTGCGGTAAATTCCATAATTTTCTCGGTAACGGGGTGTGTAAAGCGGACGAAACAGCAATGCAGTGCCTGATGGCTGAGTCTTTTATCCGTACTGCCGTACATATCGTCGCCCACAAGCGGCGCTCCGAGGCTTTTAAAATGAACACGTATCTGATGAGTTCTGCCCGTTTCGAGATGTATTCTCAAAAGCGTACAGCCGTCCTTTACCTTTAACGATTTCCAATGTGTAACGGCTCTTTCGCCGCCCACGCCGACATCGCGCAAGGTCTTCATGGGGTCGGGTCTTATAATAGGCTTATCTATAACGCCATCGCCGTAAAATTCGCCACCGGCAACAGCTAAATACTCCTTATATATTTTACCGCTCAGCTTTGCCGCAGAAAATTTATTGAGAGCGCACACCACTATGCCCGACGTTCCCTTATCAAGTCTGCCGACAGAGCGGAATACGCACTCCTTCCCCTCTTTCATAAGATGAAATGCCACCGCATTTGACAGCGCGTCGCAACGGTGATTGTGCGATTCGTGCATGGCAATATCGGGCTTTTTGTTTATCACGAGTATATCGTCGTCCTCATAAATTATGTCGAGCGGTATATCCGCAGGCACAGCGGAGGCGGTGCCTTCGTCGGACGGCAAATTCAAAGTCAGCGTATCACCCGAATTTAAAATGTCGATGCTTCTCGCCCCTACTCCGTTTTTCAATATGCCGTTTTCGGTGCGCTTTAAAACGCAGAGCATTCTGTGCGACACGCCCCTGCGCTTTAAATAATCTTTTATTTTGACATTGCCGTTGTCATTGTCAATAAAAAATTCGATTTTGCGACCCATAATTCCACCATCGTTAAAATTCTGTTTTATTGCATTATATCATATAAAGGTGTAAAATAATATCGAAATTTAAAAGGGAGGAATACTATGCAGCTCGTAATAATGATAATTCACGACAGCGACCACATGAATTCCATTCTCGTAAAAATGATGGAGGCAGGTATCAAGGGCGGCTCGCTTATAGATTGCGAGGGTGCTCTTCAGGCAATAGGGCGCGCATCCTCGGATCCGCCGCCTGTTTTCGGCTCCCTGCGCGAATATTTAAACCCCGAAAGTGCCGCAAAAAATAAGCTTCTTCTCTGCGCTATGGAGGACGAGAAGGTCGCAGTCGCAAAACAGATTGCGAACGAAGTCACCGGCGGGCTCTCAAAGCCCAATACCGGCGTTATGTTTTGCCTGCCGCTGCTGTCGCACGAGGGATTGAAATAATATTGAATCTGATACGGAGGAAAAATTTATGCAGCTTTTGTTTTTTGTACTGAACCGCTCCGAAATGCTTGACGATATACTGACGAGCTTTGCGGATCACGACATACACGGTGCCACCATACTTGACAGCAAGGGAATGGTTCATCTTTTGGCGTCTCACAGCGACGAGGGCGAGGTTCCGTTTTTCGGTGCGATGAGGGCATTTTTAAAACCTGAACGTGAGAACAGCAATCTCATAATCGCCGCAGTAAACGACGATCACGTTGAAAACGCCGTAAAGGCCATTGAGGATGTTATAGGCGATCTTTCCAAGCCCGATACCGGAGTGGTTTTCACCGTTCCGATAAGTTACGTGAAAGGATTGTATAAGGATGGAAATTAAAACACTTGCCACAGTCGCTTTGATGATGATATCGGGGCTTCTTTTCGGCAGGCTGTGTAAATACATAAAGCTCCCCAACGTAACCGGTTATCTTATAGCCGGGCTTGTTTTCGGCCCGTCGCTGTTTAACATCGTAGACCAAAATATGATAGACGAATTCGCAATAATATCAGATATTGCGCTGTCGTTTATAGCTTTTTCCGTCGGTTGCGATTTCAGCCTTGACTATTTTAAAAAGGTAGGCAGCGCACCCATAATAGTTGCTATTTTTGAAGCCATGGGTGCCGTAATACTTCTTACGGTAACGTTGATTATATGCAAGGTTGACTTAAAGCTGTCGATTTTGCTCGGTGCAATTGCCGCCGCAACAGCACCCGCCCAAACAATAATGGTAATAAATCAGTATAAGGCAAAGGGCCCCTTGACATCACTTCTTTTAAGCGTTGTCGCCCTTGACGATGCCGTGGCGCTTATAGGCTTCGGCTTTGCAAGCACAATAGTCACCGCCATGAACGGAAAAGGCGACAGGAGCCTCGTTCTCTCAATACTCGACCCGTTTTATCAAGTGCTGATTTCGGCAGTTATCGGCTTTGTTTTAGCTCTTGTGATGAAGGTTCTTCTGAAGTGGTTTAAAAAGCACTCCAACCGCATTTGCGTTATACTCGGTATGGTTGCACTTACATATTATCTCGCCACGTTGCTCAAGGGTTCAAGCCTGCTCGCATGTATGTGCCTCGGCGC